>Ga0272446_1001727_pt1 | contig 31206 bp, 39 predicted proteins | sample YNPCB0061_FD_194587 | JGI IMG/M metagenome (GOLD analysis project Ga0272446, IMG submission 194587) | Hot spring microbial mat communities from Yellowstone National Park, WY, United States - YNP-CB-006-1 | ecosystem: Environmental > Aquatic > Thermal springs > Hot (42-90C) > Sediment | place...
CTCGCGGTTTCGAGGGCGAACTGGCGGAACGTGCTATCGTCGATCTGCGTCATCGGGAGCCTCCATCTCTCGGTGATGGAGGGGTCGGCGCTGCAACGTCGGCCCCTCGTTTTTTCGGCGGTGGTCATCACCGCCTCACAAGAGATAGTCTACACACTATTTCACGGAGTGCAAGGGTGAAATTAGAAAATCGACATTTCCCGTCGGAGAGGGCGACCTAAGGACCCGATCCGCGCGGTTGAGGCGAGTGGGTTACGGGAAGACGCGGACGAGGTAGTGGTAGCTGTTCAGCGGCCGCACGGTGCCGCGCACCATGTTCGAGACGTTGCCACCGATGAGGCTCAGTCGCTGCCCGACGTCGACGATCAGTTCCACGTGGCTCTTCCACTTATCGCTGCGTCGAACGATCCACACGTCTCCGACACGCGGCTTCTCGCCCTCGGGGACGAGCCTGCCGTTGCGGCGCGCCCATTCGACCCACTTGAAGCCGGACATAAGCGAATCAGGCACGGGCGCAGGGATGACGCGGCGGTGCCAGTAGCAGACCGCCGCGGCGCAGTAGGGCTGCCACGCATTGTCGAGGAAGGCCCCGTACTTCTCGACGGGGCCGCGGTTTGAGGATGGCGGATCTTCTTTCAGTCCGAGGTCGGCGAGCGCCGCGTCTACCGTTGCGGCGATCTCCGGACGGAGCTTCTCGATCGCGCGCTGGTCGCAGCGCCAGCCGTCGTCCCAGAACCCGTCGCTGAGTCGAGGTGCCGCGTTCAGCGCGCCGAGCGTTTTCGGGCCGGCAATCCCGTCGACGGCGAGTCGCTCGCGTCGTTGAAACGAAGTGACCGCTGACAGCGTCGTGGGACCGAACTTCTCTTGCTCCAGCTCTTCGTGGCCGATGGTGAGCCCGCGTTCGAGCAGCCGTTGATGCAGCTCGCCAACCTCATCGCCCTGATCGCCGTACCGCAGTGTCGCCATGTGTCGATATTAACCGACGGCAACGTCTCTGGTCACGAAGAGCGCAACCAAGAGCTGGAACGGATCACCGTCGACGAGAAAGCGACCGAGCGGCTAACTGCCGAAGCGATCCTCGACGATCTTCCGCGCAGCCGCGAGGTCAGCGTCGAGGCGCGCGTCCGCGCCGCCCATGAAGTCGAACAGCTCGGCGTACTGCTTGTCGGCCTTCGCGCGCAGCTCCGCCTTCTTCGCTTCGTCCTTCGCTACTGCCCATTCGTCGACGAGGAACAGCAAGTTGAAGATCTTTATCGCCAATTCCATCAGAGACCTCCCGGCAGCTTGAGATCGGGGAGCGGAACAGGGATGTTGTATGTTGACAGCGCCGTCCGCGCCGCGTTGAACGCGTCGACCACTGCCAGCATCAGCCGCAGCCAATCCTTCTTCTCGCTCGCGGCTGTCGCGATAAGCGCATCGTTCAGCGCGCGGATCGTCTGCGCGCACACCTTCAGCGCTTTCGTCGCGGCGCGCGCCTTCTCGTCTTGCTTCTTCAGTCCCGTTTCGGCTTCCGCACGCGTCGGCGCCGTGGTCGCGATGCGCGTCAGTTCCTTCTCGTTCCACTCCTCGACGCCTCGCTGCGTTTCCATCACGGCGTAACTCGCCGTTCCCTTGAAACCATAGGCGGCGTCCTTCATCGTGGCGCAGCTCGTGAGCGCGAGCGCGCCAGCGAAGAGCAACGCCACCCCCGCGCCTCCGCCAGCAGGAGGCGGTGGCGGCAGCGGCGGCTCGTCGGGCTTCGGGATGTTGCCCACCTCGCCGTCTTTGATCCACGGCGCGTTGCCTTTATCGGCTGCTTGTTTTCTCAGCTTCGACCACGTCGAGAAGCCCGACGCAGCGGCGGCGATGAAGAAGACGTTCAGGAGCACGCCCGGCGATGGCCGCGTCTTCGTGCTGAGGGCTGTGATGACCGCGCCGAGCCCCGCGCCGATCATCGAGGAGATGATGCCGCCCCAGTGGGTTGTTGCGAGCCAGCGCAGCGAGCGATTCTTCGCGTTGGCGAATGCGTGGTCGCGCAGCAGCATCACGACGACTGTGAGCGCGAGCGAGAGCACGATCTTGGGATCGCCTTTTGTCAGCGCGTCGCGCATGACGGGTTCGAGATCAACTTCCACGACGACCTCCTAGTGGTTGGCGGACTTTTCTTCGAGCGGGGCAGGCGGCGCATGCGGCCCGTCGAGAATCGGCAAATGCGTGTTCGGTGCGTATTTGCCGCGCACGATCAAGAGCGCGCTCAACGTGATGCACAGCGCGAACAGGAAAAAGATCGCGAACAGCCACGTCATCGGCTTCACGCGATCGAGGCGATCGATGAGCCCGACGTGTTTGTCGCCGCCGTGCGCTGCACTTGCTGCCGCGATGGGGTGGGCGCTGGTCACGGCCGCTTCGGCGAGCTTGCGGACGCCGCTGGCTTCTGTCGCGTGCCACGTGTTCGCGCTTTCCAGCTTTGCGACGCTCTCGGCAAGTGCGTCGAGGCGACCGTCGAGCGCCGTCGCGATCGCCTGTAGCGCCTGCTGTTCGGCTTGGCGATGCTGCACGAAAGCGTTGAGCAGTTGCTCGCGCAGCGCCGACATCTCGGTGGGGAGTTTCTGGATCAAGGCGCCGTCGATGGCGCCCGCGATGCGCGTGAGATCCTGATTCGTGCGGTTCTGGTGTTCGACAAGACGTTCGACCGCGGTGGCGAGTCTTATTTGTCGCTCAGCTTCAGCGGCGCGCTCGCTCACGTTCTCGCTCCTCGTCGGCGGCGTCGAGTCGTGCCTCTACACGATCGAGAATCTGATCGACACCTGCGTGAAGAGCCTCAACGTACCCGGCTTCGTCCTTATCGACAATTATTTTTCGCGTTTCCGCAGGTGCTTCGTCGACTAGCTCAACGAACGCCTCGGCAATCGGCATCGGCATCGGCATCTCACGCGCCTCGGGTAGTCATTTCTTCACCAATACAAGCAATCGCTCTCGCGCGCAATATGTGTAAAGTAAATAAAAAATTACGCTGATTCGCACTGTACATGCTGGTACACCGCTTGCCATACCTCGAAATAGCTCAGAACGGTGTCTCCCTTTTGAATCGGAGCGCCGCATGTCGTGCAGACGCTGTCGCGCGCGGCGATGGACGTGCGCCAACGCCGAAGGTGCCGCGTGGCCGGCGCAGGTGGGCGCTCGCTTGGCTCTGGTTCGCGTAGGACGAGGTGGTGGTCGCGAATCAGCTCGCAGACTTGTTGCGCTGCGCACGCCCGCTCGTGCGCGTTCGGGTTCGCGTTCGGATCGGCGAGTCGGAGCAGTTTGCGTACGCGCTCGACCACGCGGGACACGTCACTCGACCCCGCATGGCTTGTAGTGGTGACGGTACTCGAAGCCGTAGCTGGATTGCGCGCGAACATAGACCATGTCGCCGCGGGAAATCTTGCCGCCGCAGTGCGCGCAGCTCCGCGCGTCTTGCGCTTGCGTGCGCAGCCAGATGTTCTTCACGACGTAGGTGCGATCTTCAACGGAGCCGCGCGCCTCGTGGGCTTTTGCGGTGTTTATGTCTAGCGTTATTCCGTGCCGATCGCACAGGTCCAAGGCGGTGAGCGCGGCCGACGCGCGCTCGCCTTCCGTCGAGCCGCTTGAAGGCGCAGCCAAGCGCAGCAGCTTCCGGATGCGCTCGTAGAGCTTCGTGTCCGGCTTCGTCACGCGGCGGCCTTCGCATGCGCGACGCGCCACTCGTGAAACGCGCCGCCGTCTTTCTTCGTGACGCAGGCGAGTCCCTTTTGGCCTTTGCAGCCGGGGACCGCGCACGCGACGGCGAGCACGCGGTTGATCTGTGCGAGTCGTGTCGCGTCGACGAGCGCGTCGTTCTCCTTAGGCTTCGCCGCTGCAGTGGGCGCCGCCTTGCGTTTCGCCTTGCCCTTCGGTTTCTCCGACGGCTTTTTCGATGGCTTTTTCGCCGAGGACTCCGCCGCGGCCTTGCGACTGGCTTTCGCGGTGCGGAGCTTCGCCGCGGTCGCAGCTTCAGCCGCGGCGATCTCTTCGGCGTGGTCCTCGCGATAGCAGTCGATGAGTCCTTCTTTCGTCATCATGAAGCGCGACACGCGCGGGGTCTCGCCGAAACGGTTCTTGCTCTCGCACTTGAGATAGCGCGCTTGCTCGTACTTCGAGCCTTGCAGGTAGAGGAACACGTCGACGAGGTGCTCCAGTGCCTTCGGGCCGGCGAGGATGCCTTCTTTCGTGACGTGGGCGATGATGAGGATCGTGCAGTTGAATTCCTCGGCCGCTTTCGACAGCTCGGTGATCGCGCTTTTGATCGCCGCTGCGCCGCCCGCTTCGTACTCGCGATCCATGTTCTCGATCATCTGAATCGAGTCGATGACGACGACGTTCGGTTCGTTGTCGACGATGCGATCTATGATTTCGTTCTGTTCGGTTTCGCGAATGGCGAGGAAGTTGGCGGGCAACGTCAACTTCATGCGGCGCACGTAACCGGCGAGCGCTTTTACCGACTGCTCGCCGGTCACGTACATGACACGCAGCTTTGACTTTTTCGCTAGACTGTTAAGTGCGTAGAGGAGCAGCGTCGTCTTGCCGGATCCCGGATCGCCGCAGAGCAAGTAGAGCCCGCCCTGCGCAAGCCCGCCGCACGTGACGTAGTCAAGCCCTTCCAGGTGGGTCTGGAATCGCGCGACGTCCTCTTCGTTCTCGTCGAGGGAGTTGACGACGTCCTGGAGGGAGATCAGTTCTCCCTCGAAGACATCAGCGGCCTTGGCGCCGGGGATGTCAGCGTTGATCTGCCGACAGTCAAAGAAGCCGCCGCAGCCGGGGCAGCGGCCTTGCCATGGCTCGGGGGCGATGTGCCCGCAGCCGCCGCGGTCGTTCTTGCCACACTTGAACGCGATCGGCATCGCGGAACCTCAGCCGATCAGCGATCGCGGCGACCGTGACCCGCGCCGTTCTTTCCGCTGCGGTCGACGTGCGAGGGCGCGGCGTTACGCCACCCGCCTCCGCCCGGCTTTTCGTGCGCGAGGCTCACCGTGACGGTGCGCCCATTCAGCACGCGGCCGTTGAACGTCGCGATGATCTGCACCGCGTCGTTAGGGTCCTTCGGTTCGACGAAGGCGAAGCCGCGCGGGCGCCCCGTCTCGCGATCGCTGATCAGGTAGACGTCACGCAGCTCAAACGGAGCGAAGAAGCTGCGCAGGTCGACTTCGGTTGCGGTGTAGGGGATGTTTCCGACGTAGCAGCGGACGTTCGCCATTGTGTGTGCGTCCTCGTGCAGAAGACCGCCCCACTGTAACAGCGTTGCGCGACAAACGGTAATGTTTTAGCTTCGTCGCCGATGCGATTCACCGTTGCCGATGTAGCGGAGAAGCTGGGCGTGGACGTTGATGTCGCGCGCGGCTTCGTGAAATTCCTCGTCGAGGTTCATCTCGCCAAGCGGGTTGGTTCGCGTCAACCGCCAACGGGGCGCGGCGCGCCGGCCGACGTCTTTGTTTTTGGTGAAGGCTACGAAAAATCGCTGGTTCAATTGCTGAAACGGGCATCTCTCGCGTAGGCTCGGGGGCGAAGGAGGCCCTCCCTCGGGCGCCGCTCTCGTGCCGTCAGTATTGCTGTACGTCGACGGGATTGCCGTCGCCTGAATTGCGATACACGCCCGGCAGTCCCATCGTCGAGAATATCGCGACGACGGGCAAGTGCTGTAGCTACACGCTGCGCATCGCCGCTGCGAGCTGGTTCGTCGGCGACGAATCCTTCGCCGCCTTCCTCGCCGTCAAAAACTCCTTCAGCGCTTCGTGAACGCGGCGCTCCTCCTCTGGCGAGGAGCAGCGCGCGCGAATGTCTTCAAGAATCTCCTTCGACCGCGCCTCGCGGTCGGCCGTCGTCTCGCAGCCTTCGAGTGCTTCGACGTAGTTCACGAAGCGCCGTTCGATGCGCGCGGGGATGGGTATCGTCGTCCGTTTCAGTTGCGCCGCTCGATTCTTTCGCAGGTCGAGTCGCTTCTCCTGCGTCGCGAGGATCCTGGCTTCCTCGTCGTCGAGCTGCTGCAAGCGAATCAGAAGCCCGTCGCGCAGGATGTCGGCCATCCGCGCGCCGATTCGTTTCGCGTGGTGCGCGAGTCGGTCGTGGACGTCGCGGGTCGCGCGGAAGTGCATGAGACGCAGGTCTTTCTTGAACCGCATGGTTTGACGATATCAAGTTGCTGTTTGCCGTCAATTTCTAGGTCGTCGCGAGATGCCTCGTCGCTGCTTTTCCGTTGGCCGTCGCTTAGCGATGCCGCCGGCTAAACGAGAAAATTCGTAGTAAAGTTAATACTTTACAATCCGTAGGAGCCCCTATACCTTCGCTTCACAAGACAAGGCGACGCGCTCGGCAACGGGTTGCTGTGAGTGCGGCGGCCGGGACGAAGGAGACAAGAGGAATGGGTTACCTCGATCGGCTGAATCCGAAGAAGCACCCGATCACGGGCGGCGTCCTTCTGGGCACCGTGGAGTACGCGGGCGCCAGCTATCTCTTCGGGTACGCGAAGCACAGGTGGCGCGACAAGGCCCACGTGTTCGGCGTTCCCGTCGACTTGCTGGCCGGTCTCGTCGCGAAGACGGCCAGCGTGGCCGCCTTGCTGGCGGGGAAGTTCGAGGAGGCGGTTCCGCACCTCGACGCGCTCGGCAATGCCGGCGTGGGCGCGTTCTTCCACACCCTCGGAGCGGCGCGCGGGGCGGAGGCTTCGGGGATGCGGCGGCTCCTGATCCCGGCGAGCGACGTCCAGAAGGCGAAGGCGGCGCTCCCGAACGCGACCATCCTCGGCGAGATCCCGAAGGCTCCGCCCGGCGACTACCTGTCGGCGGCGGACCTCGTTCGGATGGCCCGGGGGTAGGTCACCGCTGCTCGACAGTGCGCGAGCGGTGGGCGGCTGAGGCGAGTGCCCCAGCCGCTGTTTGAGGCCCACTCTCGAACAGGAGCAACGAGAACCATGAGCGACATCGACATCTACGGTCTGCAGGGCATGGCGCGTGACGACGTCTTCGGCGGCGAGGAGATCCTCGGCTACGAGGAGATCCTCGGCGCCCTCGCGGCGTCGTCGCCGAAGGTCAAGGCGTCGCCCGCCTTCCAGCAGGCGCTCGCCGCGAAGATGATGCGGCAGTCGCCGATCGTGAAGAAGGTTCAGCCGACCAAGAAGCGCCGCTGGATCGTCGGCTTCGGCCCCGCGACCATCCCCCCGCTCAGCACCGTCACGGTGCAGGCGCAGCCGCAGTGCCTGTTCCGCGGCGAGAAGGTCGTCAACTCGGGCGACGTGACCGGCCTCTTCATCCAGGGCCTGTTCGTCGGGCAGAAGTCGCAGCTCCCGACCTTCCAGAACCCGATCGCGGTCGCGGTCTTCGCCGGGACCGTGCTCGATAACGAACTGCTGCTCGACACCTGCGACCCGGCCCTCTTCATCACGTGGCAGATCCAGAACACGACGGCGGCGACGCTGACGTGGTCGGCGGCCATCATCGGCCACTCGGTCCTGTAACCGAGGCGCGCGCAAGCGCGGGGTTGCTGTAAAGCAAAAAACCCCGGCGGTCGCGAGACCGCCGGGGTTCCTCACGAAAGGGGACGCGATGCTGCGGTTCGTGCTCTTCGATCTGTCGCTGTTCGTCGACGAGGCGGATCGCGCGAATTCGCAGAAGCGTGTCCTGTGGATGCTAGACGCACTTGTCGCGTGCAATCGCATCTACCTGAAGAACAATCCCGACACGCCGCTTATCTACCACAGCGGCATCAAGTACAAGGTCCCGTCGCAGTTCGACGCGTCGGGGACCGAAATCGCCATCGTTCGTGAATTCGTCGAGCGCATCGGGACCGTGCCCGACAAGGTGCGCGCCGCGCTCGACACGCTGGAGTCGATGACCGGAGGCGAGCGCTTCCGTGAGATCCCGCGGATCATCGAGAACGGCGGCGGCGACTGCGACAACGTCGCGTCGTGGCGCGCCGCTGAGCTGAACGAGTTGGGCATCGCGGCGCAGCCGTACATCACGTGGCGGAAGCGGCCCGATGGAGGCACCACCTACCACGTCATCGTGCGCTGGCCGGACGGCTCTTCGGAAGACCCGTCGCTCCTGCTCGGCATGGGCGGTGAGGAGCGCGCGGCGGAGCGCGCTGCGGAAGTGCGGAAGCTCGAGGAGCGCAGCCGCGACTTCGTGAAGGCGCTCGTCACGCCCGGCGCGGCAGTGCCGCAGACGATCTTCGGCGATCTCGGCGATCCGGAGGAAGCGCCGCCGCGCGGCGTCGCGCGCCTTAGGGAGTCGAAGCTCCGTCGACTTCTGCGCACCTTGCTGCCCTCCTCGACTGTGCTCGGGCAGCTCCCGTCGGACTTCGGGCAGGGGTTGCAGTACACGATTCCGTTCCAGACCGACGACTCGTATGAAGACTGGTCGCCGACGCGGCCGCCCCAGTTCTACGCGGACCCCCGCTATGCGGGCGGCCTCGTGCGCGACACCCCGTTCTTCAACACGCGCATCAGCGACTACGAGACGCGCATGTCGCGTTTCGATGGCGAGGGCGCCGACAACAGTTCCTGCTCGGGTCACGCGAAGCGCGGCATCAACATGTCGCCGCGCAACCCGAACACGCTGCGGCGGCAGTGGCCGCGCATGATGGTGCGTCGTTGGTGATGGCGGTCGCGCGCGGGGACGTCGCGGTCAGCGTCGAGTACCGCTCGCCGCTGCCGGGTGTCAGCGACGAAGCGTGGACTCGCTTCGTGTACATCTGCGCCACGGCGCCACGGCGGCACGTGTCGCCGTCGAACGCGTACGGCATGTTCGAGATGTTCCCACGCCGGCTAGCCGATCTCGGACTTATGACGAACCTGCGGCGCACGACGGCGCCGTCCGGCCGAGTCGTGTGGGAAGGCGATTTCGTCGCGCCGCTCACGGCCGAGCGATTTCTTTCGAGTTCGCGGGCGCAGTACCGCGCCTTCTGCTTGTCGATTGTCGACTACGCCGAGCGCATCTCTCGACGGGACATCAAGGTCTCGGCAGCGACGGGGCTGGCCATGTCGGGCGTGCTGGCGCTTTTGCACCGTGCGGGTCCGCATGGCGTCGACTCGTGGCAGAAGGGCCGGTGCTTCGAAGCCACGCGCTCGCTTGTCGAGCGCGTGCAGGGAGTTTTTTAATGTCAATCGTCAAATTCAAGCCGCAGCAGGCGGCGGAGCAGATGCGGAAGATGGTCTTGGGATACCAGAACCAGCGCGACATCATCTTCGGCCGCATGCCCGTCGGGCTGGAAGTCAGCGAGTTCGATATGCTGCCGACGCATGTCGTCGACATCGCGCAGCCCGGCGAGGAAGACGCAGCCGAGATCATCGTCGGCGAGGATGCAGGGGAAGAAGACGACTTCCCGATGTTCAAGGACGCCTTCGCGCGCTTCGCGGCACGCGAGTCGCGCCCCCGCGTCGTTCGCATCGACACCGACGCAAGCTACAACGACTTCGTGTCCGATCGCTGCTGCGCGGAGCTGGCACGGCAGGTTCATGCGCTTCGCGACGCGTTAGAGCAGCACATGAGCGATGGACACGGCCCCCCCGCGCCGGCTATCGACGAGGTGCTTGGCGCCGCAGAGAGCATCACGAATTTGCGGCGCGCCGCGACCTCCGACGAGGCGGTCGCCGCTATGCCGAAGGTGCTCGTCGACATTCCGGACTACGCCATCGGCAAGGTACAGTGCTGGCGCGACGGGGATAGCATCGTCTGCTCGATGCGCTTCGCCGCGGCTGACTGCTCGCCGCGCATCGCCACGATGGCGGTGAAGCCGCGCGTCGACGAAGAGGCGTTGATCGAGCACGCGGAGCGAAACGGGCTTGATCCCGTGACGGTTCTCGGCCTCGTGGGCGACGTCGCAGAGGCGACGTGCGGGGCCAACCTCCTGCGTGACACCGCGCGCGCCGCGCTCGCGGCGCAGGAACGTGAGGACGTTCTCGGCATGGACGAGGAGCCGCTCATTCTCGTCAGCGGCGGCGACGTCGGTGTGGCGCCCCTCGCTGCGGTGATGCACTTGCAGCAGCGCGCGCAGGCGGGCGATCCGCAGGCGCAGCACGAGATGCGCAAGCTCGCGCACGTCGCGCGCACGCCGATCGGGCAGCGCGTGGCTGCACCGCTGCTCGTCGAGGCCAACGCGCGGCTCGCGAAGGGCCGTGCCGAGAAGGCGCGTGCTGCGCGGCCAACCTTTGCGCAGCGTTACGCGCTCATGGGGATGTTCGTATGAACGCCGGCAAGGACAAGCAGATGAAGGTCATCGCCAAAATCGAGGCCCTGCGCAAGCGCGCGCAGGCCGGTGATATGAAGGCGAAGGCGGAATTCGATCGCGTCACGAAGCTCGTGTCGCGTGTAGTCGCCGCGCAGCGCGCGCAGAACGCCGCAGCGGAAGCGGCGGCGGTGCGGCAGGCCGCGCTTCTCGCCGAGGCGATGGCGGGCGAAGAGGTCGTCGGTGACGACAATGTGTTCGGCGAAGACCGTCTCGATATCGCTGATCGCATCGCCACAGACGCGTACCACATGGATTCGCTCTCGCGGAAGGTGGTCCAGCGCGGCGAGGAGTGGCAGCAGCTCGCGCAGCAGGCGCCATTCCTGCGGACGAATCCGGTCTCGATCCTCAACGGCATCCTCGGCAACCAAGTCGTGCTGTCGTCGGGGCAGCAGGCCGACGTTGCGAACTGGGAAGGCGACGACGCGGAGACGGGGCCGGTCACGATCGTCCTCGGGCCGAGCAACCAGACGCTGACGTTTGGCGATGCCTTTGCTACGCCAACCAACATCAGTCCGGCGCGCCCCTACGCCGTTGTTCGCTTCGGTACGAAGGGCTTCTCGACGACCGTCGAGGTCGACATCGGCTCGGGTTGCCAGTTTACCGTCAACGCGAGCGCTGTGCGCGTCACCCTCGTGATGCCGGACGCGTTGGCAGGCATGACGGCGAATACCATTCCGCTGACGGGCATGTTGTCGTTCCGCACGCCGCTGCGCACGACACCGATCACGAAGACGGTGTATTGGGACGAGCAGGTCGTCCCGCTCGGCGCGTCGGCGACCGCGATTGTTCCGCCGTTCGCCAAGCAGCTTACCGTTGTCGTGCCGTGGCCGGATGCGTTCCAGTTGACGGTGTTCGACACGTCGGGAGAGCCCACGCGCTCCTGGAACATCGTACGTGCGGCGGCGACGCCGCTGCCGACGATTCTCCTGCCGGGTGACGCTGCGTACGTCGCCGTCAGTTCGAGCGGCGGGTCGACCTTGCCGACGGTAAAGATGGTCTTCGAGTTGGCGGTGGGCTGATGGCGACGGGAATTCTCATCCGTGTCCGCAACCCGGTCGACCTCGCGCGCAAGCAAGGGGGCGTCGCCGCGCTCGCGCAGATGCTGGCGCCGGCCACCGTCGACGAGAAGATCCATCAGGAGATCGCGAATCGCCTGCGCGGTGCCCTCAAGAACGAGGGCGTCGACGCGGAGGTCTCGCTCGTCGAGCCGTCCGGCCTCAAGTCGGCCGGCATGTCGAACATCTGGAAGGCGCTCGCCATCGGTCTCGGTGTGCTCGGCACGAGCTACATCGGCTACCGCGTCGTGAAGGGGCGGAAGTGAGCGACGCGCCGAAGCCATTGCAGCTCGTCGTCAAGGCGCCGATCCCGTGGTGGCATCACGTCGCCATCGCGATCGGCCTCGTCGCGTCGTGCGCGACGGTCTACACCACCTACCGACTCGTGAAGAAGACGCGATGAAATACGTGCTTGACGATAATCTCGACGTGCTCGGTGAGACGCACGACGTGATCGGCAACCCGCTCGTCGCGCTCATCCCCGGCCTCGTGTCGAGTTTGACCGGCGGCGGCCAGCAGCAGGCGAAGACTGGCGGGTTGTCGGAAGAGCAGATTCGCAAGCTCGTCGCCGAGGAACGTGCGCGGCAGGAGGCGGCGGCGCGGGAGAAGCGCACGCGCACGATTCTCTACGTCATCGCGGGCGTGCTCGGAGCCGGCGTCGTCGGGCTCGGCACCTACGTCGCGCTGAAGAAAAAGTGAGGAGACCATGAGCAGCATCCAGAAGCACAAGCTGAAGAACAAGATGGCGTTGCAGGCGCTGCTCGGCGGCGACGAGGATGTGTTCTTCGGCGCCTCGTCGGAAGACGCGTCGACCTACGCCAACCTGATCGCCGAGCTGGCGAAGGCGGGTGGCGGCATCGCCGCGGCGGAGATGAAGAAGAAGGAAGACGCGAAGAAGGCCGCCGAGGAGGCCGCGAAGAACAAGGACGCCAACGAAGCGCGCGCGGCTGCGGCTGCGGCGCGCAAGAAGGCGGCCATCGCGGCGGCGGAGGCGCTCGCCGAGAAGGACCCGAACGGTCCGCTCCACAAGGCGGCGGAGCGCGCGGAGACCGAGGCGCGTGTCGCGGAGGCCAAGGCGGCGATCTACGGGGGTGGCAGCGAGCTCGCCTCGCTCTCGACCGGCGGACAGTCGGTGATGCCCATCCCGCCGTCGAAAGGCATCCCGTGGTGGGGCTGGCTCCTCGGGGCTGGCGTCGTGACCATCGGCGGCGCCGTGACGTACAGGCTCGTTCGGAAAAAGTAATTTCGTCAACGCACGGAGAAAGGGAAAGAACAACATGAGCACCGTCAACACGATCCTCGGCATGAACCCTGTGGCCCAGTCGACCCGGAACGCGGCGGACATCGTCGCCGCGCTGCTCCCGCCGGGCAACGTTTACGGCGCCGACGCGCCGGCCAACCCGCCCCCGGCGCCCGCCGCGCAGAAGCGCTCGATCGGCAAGATGCTGCTCGAGCTCGCGCCCGGCGTCGTCGGCGCGGTCATCGGCTACAATGTCGCCGGCAAGCACCCGGTTCTTGGCGCGCTCGGCGGCCTCGCGGTCGGCGCGGCGGCGATGCCGCTCGTGAAGGGTGGCGGCGATGCGCGCACGCACGCGCTCGCCATGGTCGGCGTCACGGGCGCCGGCATCGCGGGCTCGCTCATGGCGAAGAAGCACCCGATCCTCGGCTACGCCGGCGGCACCGCCCTCGGCGTCGGCGCAACGATGGTGCTCCCGCAGACCAAGGGCCTCTACCGGAAGTAGGCACTTGATCACTCTGACGGAAGCGTAGAAAGAGATAGACAAAAATGTTCAATATCGCCCAAGCGCAGCGCAACATGAACGATCTCAAGCCGGTCACGGTGGAGATCGCGCGCATCTTGCTGCGCTCGGGGTGGACGACGATCCAACTCGCCATCACGCAAGCGCGGGGCGACTGGAAGCTCGGCGCGCATCCGCTCGGGCAAGAGTTGCCGGGGCAGAAGGCGCGCGAGAACGTGCTGGGCCACTTGCAGTGGCACATGAACACGCTCGCGGGGCGCGAGTACGCAGACGCGGCGCCGCACACGATCTACAAGCCCGGTGACGACCTGAAGAAGTGGACCATGCAGGCGTACATCGAAGCAAACGCCGTCGAGGAAGGCCGCGACGCTCTCGAAGCGTCGTGGAACGCGATGTGGGAGGAGATTCGCGCGGAGCTGCGCAAGATTCCCGTCGCCGTGCTCGCCGCCGCAGGGTCGCTTGCTTCGGGCATCGTCGAAGGCGTCACGGGCGTTCCGTTGTGGGCGTGGATCCTTGGAGGCGTTACCATCGCAGCGGGCGTCGGCTACGGCATCTATCAATTCAGGAAGCGCTGAACCATGGCGGACAAGCACTCGCGCGTTGCACCGATTCTTCTCGCAGGCGGCGGTCTTGCTGCGTTGGGAGCGGTGTATCTCGCGAGCAGGCGTAGCGCGGAGGTCGCAGCGGCGGCGGAGCAAGCCGTGGCCGCAGGCGGGCGCATCAAGGTGCGCCTGACCGGGTATTGGCCGTTCGCGGCGAAGACAGAGGTCGAACGGCGCATGGAAGGAGGCGCCAAGGACCGCAAGGGCAAGCCGCTCTTCACGCTGGAGCAGCACCTCGCCGGCAGAGCGCCCTACGTCTCCGTCGCCGGCGACGACGCCGTGTGGCCGTACGGGCAGCGCATTCTCTTCAATGAGTGGCCGAACGCGACCTTTCGCGTCGTCGACACTGGCGGCAACTTCCGCGGTGCGAACAAGGTCTACCGCGTCCTCGGCCACGAGCCGCTGGATATCTGCGTTGACAGCTCGAAGACGAAGCTGCCAAAGACCACGACGGCGCGGATCCTCGCAGGCGACAACTTCGCGGGCGGCCGCGCCGTCGCGACGGCGAACTTGCGCGATCAGGTCATCTCGGGTGTGGAGGAAGGGCGGACTACGGCGGATCGCGAAGCGCTCGCGCGCGCCATCGAGAGCGAGCTGCACAATCGCACGCGCGAGGAGGCGTTCTGCGCCGCGTGGGCGATGCGCAACCGCGCTGACGATCTCGGCGTGACGGTGGCAGAGTTGCTCGCGCCCGGCAGGCGCTACGGACTACCGAACGAGACGGGCGGCTACGCGTCGACGCGTCGTGCGCCGACTCAGCGTGCGCGCCACATCGCCGACGAGGTGCTTGATGCGCCGCGCAGGGAGGATCCGACCGGCGGCGCGATCGAATTTTGGGTTCCGTCGCAGCAAGACGATCTTCATCGGCTCGGCGAGATCTATCGGATGGCGCTGCGTCGTGGCGACGTGGCGCGCGCGGTCAAGTTCGCGCCGTTCGCTGAGTACGGCACCGCCGACGACGTGCGGGCCCAATTCGCTGAGGACCAGCTCGAAGTCATCGGCGCGGTCGGTGCTGTCGAGCTGCTCGGAAGGATGTGCGCATGAGCGACGAGCTGCAGATCTTCATCGACGCCGAGACTGAGGGCTCCGAGGGCGAGGAGCTGATCGGCGGGGATGCCTTCCTCGACGAACTGTGGCACGCGACGCGGCGCGCGCCGCGGGCGTATCCGGGCTCGTATATGTTTGGCCTCGATGTGCTCGGCGCGGCGCCGATGCTGACCGCTGAGGCGAAGGCGCCGGGCTCGACCAACGCCAATCCCGTCGCCGTCGCGAATCGACTCAAGTCCAAGGGGCAGCTTGCCGTCGAGGCTGGACAGCGCGCGATCGCTTCCAGCCGGCGCTATCGCGCGGGCAGAAAGCTTGGGCAGCAAGCGGTCGCTGCCGGCCAGAAGGCGCTCGGCGCCGGCAAGAAGGCGATGGAGGTCGCGGCGACGGCCGCGAAGGCGGCGGCGAAGGTGGTCGCGGCGTCGCCGAAGGCCAGCGCGAAGGCCTTCGCACGCGAGGGCGCGGCCGCGCGCGTGGCGCAGATCGCAGCGGTGCGCGCGCCCGTGGTCGCGCCGCGCACGATCCCCGTCGCAGCGCGCGCGCCGATGACGATGGCGCCGCGCACTGTGGCAACAGCAGCGACGCCGACCGTGCAGCGCACGGCGACCCGTCTGCGCGGCGAAGCGATCGGTGCGGACTCGGCGACGCCGGAGGCGCTTGAAGCCGCGGCGGCCGCGTGGGCGGACATGGCTTCCACCGTCGAGAAGCTGAACACGACGGGGGAGGCGGCGGCGCAGGTGGCCGATCAGGCGGAGAAGCGCGGCGTCGACGCGACGTCGGTGTGGAACGCGCTCGCCGAGGCGTTCAGCGAGGAGCCCTACAAGCAGGGGTTTGTCGTCCAGTGGTCGAATTACGCGTACGGTCCGGAGATCGCCGACGGCGCCGCGGAGGCACGCACCACGGCGGCGCAGTGGACCGCGAAGCTGAATCCGCTCGTCGAGCAGCTCAAGCAGCAACTCGCGCAGGGCGCGGCTGGTGCGGCCGGCGGTGCGACGGGGAGCGCGGACGGCGGCGGCGGCAGTGGCGGTGGCAAGGCTCCGGGCGGCTTCGATCCCGGCACGCCCGGGGCGTTCCCCTTGGATGAGAGCGACGGCGGGCGAACCAGCTCGGAGACGCTGCAGCGTTTCCGCGAGTCAGGCGGCGCGTGGGACCCGTTTGAGGACGACGGCGAGGTCTACGCCGAGGAGGAGTACGACCCCGAGGCTGCGTTCGCGGATGACGAACAGGAGTACGACCCCGAGGCCGCCGAAGCTCTGCTCGACGAGGAAGACGCGTTCTCGGCGGGCGCCGGCATGGACACCGGGCACCCGGTGTTTTCCGACCGACGGCGGGCTGTCGCCGCCGCCATCGCCGGCTCGTTCGATGCGGACGAGGACGCGCAAGCCTTCGTCGCGCGGCGAGAGCTGCTCGAAGACGGCGTTCTCGACGTCGAGGACTCGATCGCCGGCCTCGACTTTCAGACGCAGTACATCTTCATGCCGCACACGGCGATCGTCGACTGGCAGAAGGAGAAGGACGCGCAGCTCGCCGCCGGCAACGAGGCGGCGCAGCAGGCGCAGGTCGACGTCGCGCAGCAGGCGGCAGCGGCGGCGCGTGCCAAGCAGCCCGGCGCCAAGCTGAGCCCTGCCGTCGCGATGCGTCTCGCGGCCGCGCGGCAGCATCTCGCGCAGGCGCGCGCACGGATGGCGCAGGCGAACGCGGCCAGCGCCGATCCGGGGCTCATCACGCCGCGCGAAGACGAGTAAAAAGGGAGAAGGGCATGTTCCCCATCAAAGAGACCGACGACATCGTCTTCGAAGATTATGAAAACGAGATCAGCGACGCGCTGCCCGACATCACGCGGGCGCGGGCGTCGTTGCATCGCGGGGCGGCGTATCTGCAGGAAGACGACTACCCGCCCGGCGGCGCGTCGGAGGGGCAGGATCGCGCGTCGGATATCGTGATGGAGGGTCCCGAGGAGGAGACCCCCGCGGAGGAAGTCATGGGAGCGGACGACGAGAGCTTCATCTTCGGGAGCTATGCGCTCGGATGTGATGTGCTCGGCGCGGTCGGCACGGTGGCGCGCAGCGCCGGCAGCGTGCAGCCGGTCAACCCGGCGCGCGTCGTGAGCACGTTGCAGCGAGCCGGCGCTTCGCCGAGCGCTGTAAAGGCGGTCTTGTCGGCGGCGAACAAGATGACGCGCGCGAAGGTCGCGGTGCCGCAGCGTGCCGGCATCGTCAAGGCGAAGACGCCGGGCGGTCGCACGATCACGTCGCTCCACATCAACAACGAGAAGGGCCCGAACCGCTGGGATCCGAAGGTCGCGATCAAAAACGCGAAGGACGCGGCCAACCGCGCCATCAACGTCGGCAAGAAGCTGAAGGCGGCCTCGGCGAAGCTCGCCAAGGAGGTCGCGACGAAGGTCCACGGTGCGGTGTCGGCCACGCGCGTGCCGGTGCGCCGCGGTCCGAAGGTGAAGGTCACGGCGGCGCAGCTCGCGCGGCTGGCCGATCGCGCCATCAAGGCGGGCCAGACGCTGCAGAAGTCGACCTCGCAGTTCCAGAAGGGCGTGCAGGCGAACGACGCCCGCATCAAGGCGGGCGTCGCGCGTGCCCGCACCATGACGAAGATGCGGGGCCTCGACGGTGACGACGAGGCGCTCGCGGATCTCTACGGCGAGCACCTCGACCAACTCACCACCGAGATCATGGCCGGCGCGGTGAATCTCCTCATGGACGAGATGGTGGAGGAGGTCTTCGGCGAGTCGGGCGCGCCGCTCAGCGACGCGGGCGCGGGCGCCGACGCTGGCGCCGACGCTGGCGGTGCGGATCCGTACGCGGCGGCGGCGGCGGACTCGACGTACGGCCTCGGGGCGCCCCCGACGCAGGCCCCGCCGCTGCAGGAGGGCATCGACTACGTCCGCGATCCGGGTCCGGCGCAGGACATCAACGCCTACTCGTCCGACCCGTCGGTGCCGGGCGTGCCGCTCCCCATGGGCGCGATCATCTACGACGGCACGCAGCCGTTCCCGTGGCAGGGCGTCGGCAGCTTCACGCGCTTCTACGGGCAACTCCCCGACGGCAAGAAGCCCGACGGTGGGCCGTACAGCGGCTACCAGTGGGGCGGCGGCAACCCGTCCATCATGGACGGGTGGTACCTCTGGTGGGCGTCGGCGTACAACGACGGCGTCGCAATCGACCTCCGCTACAAGAAGGAGGGCGAGGGGGAGCACAAGATCCTCGGCACCGGCCGCGCGCGCAGCGACGACTCGCTGAAGCACGGCTGGGGGCCCCTCATCGGGAAGCCCGAGGGCTGGACGCGCGGCCTGCGCTACGACGCGGGCGGTAACCAGTGGTTCTGGTACTACGATCAGGCTCCCGCGTGGGCGAAGGCGGCCGGCGAGCAGCAGCGGCTGAATCAGGCGATCCTGGAGTACAAGGCCGCGCTTACCGCCGCGCAAACGGAGGCCGCCGCGAAGGCGCTCGCCGATCAGGCGGAGCAGAAGGAGTACGAGCAGCAACTCAAGCAGCAAGCGAAGGACGACGCCGAGTATCAGCGTCAGCTCGAACGTGAGCGGCAGGCGGCGGAGCAGCAGGCGGCGATCCAGGCGCTGGAGCAGGAGCGCTACGATCAGGCGATGGCGGCGCAGCAGGAGCGCGACCTCGCCGCCGACGAGGTGACGTCGCAGCGGCAGGAGGAGAGCGCGCTGCGGCTGCTGCAGGCGCAGGAGGAGGCGGAGATGCGTCGCCTCGACAAGCTCGCCGAGCTGGCGGCGGTCGGTGTCCCCGTCGACGTCGCCGATGTTGAGCCGGTTCCGCCCATCGAAAAGTACAGCGCCTTCGACGAGGAGGTCGTGGATTTACCGCCGAGCGTCGAGAACACCGTCGACGAGCTCGCGCTCGCCGAGGACGAAGTGATCGGTTCGCTGCCGACGCCGGGTATGCTGCGCGGCTCCGATCGCATCCGCTATCGTCGCGACGTTCGGCGCGGCGACCGCGAGTCCGATCTTTTCTAGCTCACATGCGCGCTGGCCGTCACCTTTCCCAAGAGCAGCATCGGTTCGAGACCGCCATTCGAGCAGCGCGCGGCAACATTACGCAGGCGGCCGCGACCCTCGATATCTCGAAGGGCTACGCGATGGTGCTCGTCAAACGTTTCGGCCTCGCCGAGTGGGCAAAGAAGATACGCGCCGAGAACGGAGTCGCCGCAACGGGGTACCCGCGCGGGCGCCCGCGGCCCCACCGCCGCGGGTGGAGCAATGAGTCGTGTGAGCTCAAGCGGACGGAGCGAGATCGAGGCGCGCCAGGTTGATCTCGTTCACGAATTCCGGTAATGGTCCGATCGAGTCGGACCATTAAAAACCCAATAATTTAGCGGGCCCCGTTTTTAGTGACAATAAACATTGTCAACAATGCTTGTCTCCCACGCCCGGCTGCACGACCCTGCCGTCCGAAGCGGCGATCAAGACCGAGTCGATCAAGGCCGCCGCGCGCGGAGAAGTTTATGATTGACGGAAAGTTCACGGCCGCTTTCACGGGTGGAGAGATGACGAAACGCAAGCCGAATACGAAGCTCGCCGATGTTCTCGAGGTCTTCTGGTCGGGTTTGGAGTCGGCGAATTCCCGCCGCGGCTACAAGCAGGTCTGGGCGGCGTTCGAGGCGTGGCTCTCGACCGAGAAGCTCGACGCGCTGAAGGTCGCGCCGGCCGATCTGCAACGCTACGTATCGCATCTGCGCGACGCTGGCAAGGCGGCGGCAACGCGTGCATGGGCCCTGTCAGCGTTGCGTTCGATCTACGATTCGCTCGTCGTCAATGGGCTCGTCGCTACGAATCCGGCCCGCTCGGTGAAGAACCCGAAGACGACGCACGTGCCCCGCGCGCCGTGGCTCGAAGAGGACGGCGTGCGCAAGCTCCTCGGCGTGCTTGGTGGTACAACGTTTCGCGAGCGCCGCAATCGTCTCACCGTGCTGCTGTTCCTTGGGCTCGGTTGGCGCCGCGCGGAGATCGCGCGCATGGCCGTCGAGGACTTTGCCGACGGCAAGGTGAGCGGAGTCGTGAAGGGGGGCAAGCGCGCCACCGTTGGCGTGCCTTCGTGGTTGCAGAAGGAGATCAACGCGTGGCGTGAGTACGCCGGTATCTCCTCGGGGCCGCTGCTCTTGCGCAGTCCCGGAGATGAGAAGGGCGTGTCCGCGAACACGGTCTACCTTTGCGTTCGCGACGCGGCGAAGGTTGCAGGACTGAAGGCGTCGCCGCACGCTCTGCGGCGCACGTTCATTACCACGCTGCGGGGACGCGGCGCCGACCTGAAGACCCTGCAGCTCGCGGTCGCACACAGCTCCAGCGCAACGACAGAGCGATACGATCGCGGCCGGCAGATTGCCGCCCCCGGCGAGGGGCTGCGCGATCTGGTCTACGGCGCCTCCGGCGGCGATACTGATCACGAGGACTGATGCGATGACGTTTCTGCGGCATCGTGGTGCGCGCGGAAGGCGTCCAGTACCTCAACGGTCACGGAGACTGAGGTACGCGTCGCGGTAAGCGTCCCAATGAGCTGCCGCAGACTCGCCAAGCGCGAGAGCAAGCAGCGCGCGCAACGCAGGCCAGTGCTCCTCAGTGAAGCCAGGGCGACGGAGGTGCGCGTCGGCGAAGCCGACGAGGTCCGCGGGGACCTCAAAGCGATAGCGGTCGACGTGACGCTCGCCGTGGCGCTGCCAGTCGCGTGTGATGAGTGCGCAGCGATCCGGATAGCCGGACCAGCGCGTGACGCGCTCGCTGAGAATGCGTTCGTCGAGGCACCACGCCCACACGTGCGGATCAACGCTCGGGGGCTTTCCGGCTTGACAAGAATCGAGCGCGGCGCGGAGAGCGGCTTCGAAGTCCGTGCCGCCCATCAGTTCGCGCCAAACCGCCGCCGCCCCGCTGACGTAGCACATCGGGAAGTGCGCGGGCGTCGGCCACAGTGGATCGGGTGGGTAGAGGTTCGCGTTGTAGAGCTGCAGTTCGCCCGACGCGTTGCCGATCCATGTACCGAGCGGCCACGTATCGACGTCCGTCGTGAGGAGCTGATCGGTCGACGCGACTCCGGGTAGCAGCGCCGCGAAGAGGCGCGTGACCTGCGCAACGGTCGCTGTGCGCTCGCGGGGGTGCGCGGGGGCCCATGCGATGCGTGCGCCCGCGCTTCGGAGATGCGCTAGTTCAAGCTGATGCGCGGACGTCGACCACGCAGGTTCGTCGACGAGGATGGCGAGGAGGGTGTGATCGAGGCGGTGCCAGAGCGCCGCGACCATCGGCAAGAAGAAGCTGTAGGCTTCGTTCGCGTTGCAGCCGATGACCGCGTAGCGCATCTACTGCTAGAACCGCGCCGCATCGGCGCGCCGTTGGTCGTCGTCTGCCGCGCCGGGCACGGCCTCACGTGCGCCATCGCACGTATCGGCGGCGAGAATCGCGGCACGAATCACCGCCGAGCGCGGCCGCTTCTGCCCCCGCGCCCGCGCCCGCGCCCGCATGCGATCGAGCGCCGCCAAGGTCGCGGCGTCCGCCTTGAAGGTCACCTTGGTGAGCTTCTCGCGCGTCTCACCGCGAGGCGGCCTCCCTAACGGCTTGTCGGTCACGGCTGCGGCCCCCAAGTGTAGACGGCACCGCAATCGCACTCTGTCACGAGGGCCATATGGCCATAATGGTCATACCCAGGGAGCCTTGTCCACTAGCGCGTAGAGGATGTCGGCACGTCGAAGACGCCGTGCTCACGGAGCATGTTGTGAAGCCGCTCGCGGTCGGCGGGGTTCGACGGAACAGCGCGCTTCATGGCGGGCGGGTGCGTCGGGTGCAGATTCTCAAGATCACGGTCGGCGTCCCACGCCTTCCACACGTTGTCGAACCAACCCTCCACGACGTCGGCGGCGTGCCCGTACGTCGCGAGCTTCTGCTTCATCTCGTCGTCGGTACGCACGTACGAGAGGTGATGCATCGCGAACTGGTTGATCGCCGTCTGATCGCCGGAGAACATGCGCAGCCGTTCGAAGCGCTGATCGCGATGCACAAGCACCGTAGCGACGAGAACCTCCGGCGGATCGATCTGATAGTCGATCGACTTCCAGTACGTCTTGAAGCGGCAGGCGAGCGAACGGAACTTGTTCAGCTCGACGGCGCGTTTCAGCACGTTTAGCGCCTCGACGCTGAAGATCTCGTCGCTGTCGACGGTGAACACGTAGTCCATGCCGAGCTGCGCGAGCTTCTCCTGTCCGTAGTTGCGCGTGTCATGCTCGCTGGGCCAGTCGCCCTCGATGATGGTGACGCGCTTGTCGAGCCCGAGGACGCGCACGGGCGTCGGGATGGGCGCAAGGATGACGTTCTCCCCGCAGAACGGGCGCGTGTTGCGCAGGATGAAGACACGCTCGACGCCGCCCTTTACGAGCTGCCCGACAACGGCGGGCATGAAGCGCCACTCGTTCAAGACCGGGATCGCCGCACCGAAGCGCATCAACGTTTCTCCGTATCAGCGTCACGCAAAGCTCTTGAGCGCCCCGCGCATCAGTTTGCTCCGACGTTTTTCTTCGCGCGCCACGCGTCGCGGTCGTGCTCTTTCGCAAGGTCCGCATAGAGCATGCCCTGCCAGCGGTCCTTCGGCGCCCACTCGGCGATGAGCTTCGCGACGAGCGCTGCGAATTCCTGCGCGCGCCACACGCTGCCGACGTCGACGACGGAGACGTTGTCGATGTTCTGCGCCGCGATGGCGACTTCGATTGCGAGCCGCGCGAGCTTGTAGACCGTGCGGAGATCCACGTTCGCCGCCGCGGCCGTGAGCGCGTGCAATAGCGCGAGGCCGGGGCGGTGCGGATCGACCTCTGCTTGTCGCCGCACTCGCTCGTACAGTTCCTCCGGCGTGTAGATCTGCGCGACGCGGGCAGCGTCGAGAAACTGCTCCATGCAGTAGTTCCGCTCCGCCTCCGTGCCCGTCGGGATGCTGAGACGACGCACGTACATCGACATCGCCTGCATCGCGAGCGTGATGCGCTCCTCGGGCTCGACGTACGGCATGATCGCCGCGTAGCTCTGCGCGAGGAAGACCAGCGTGCGCTCGTCGCGCGGATTGCGGTTCAGTTCCTCTTCGAGCAGCGGGATGTGCTTATCGGCAATGTTCTGAATGCGCCGCTCGGGATCGCTAACGACGTGGCGCAGCGCCACCCCACGCGCGATCTCGACGGGCGCCTTGTCGTCGGGGTGCGTCGGCGTCTCATGCACGACGCCGACGTACCGCCACGGACTGCCGGTACGGGTGACGCGCGGCGCAAGCGCCGTTGCCTGCCCCTCGACGGTGACACGCACCATGTGACAGTCGACGGCGGTCTCGCGATGCTGTTCGAGATGCGCTCGCAGCGCCTCGCCGCCTTCCAGGTACTCGTCGGCGCTCACCATGAGCTGAAAGAGCGCGCTCCCGCGCTTTTCGCCGTCGCTCGCGTCGAGATCCATGACGCGGTTGCGCGACGTCGCGAAGTCGACGAAGGGCTCCTCGAAGAGCTGCCCCGGCTTCCCGTGCTTCGCTGCGACCTCGCGAATGATGTCCTGCGTGCCGTCGGTAGAGCCAGTATCGAGGATCGTCCAGCGATCGACGTAGGGAAGCGCGGCGTCAAGCACGCCCTCCATGCTCGCCGCCTCGTCCTTCACGATCATGACCAGCGAGAGCAGCGGGCGCATCGGCTACTCGCTCTTCTTGCCGGCCGCGGGCGCCTCGCTGGCCGACGCGCTCGCCACGACGGTGACCTTCTGCCCGGTGCCGGGGGGCGCGGACGCGGGGACGCCCGCGGGGAACGGCGTGGCGTCGGCGGCGCGGGCGGGGGCACCCCCCGCTGCGGGCGTAGCTCCGCCCTGCACCGCGCCGCCGGGCCCGGCCGGCATGATGGCGCCCGCGACCACGCGCGCGTTGTTCACGACGACGGCCTCGCCCTCCTCGTCGACGGTAACCTCCGCGTTCGACGGGAGCTCGCCGTCACCGGAGACCCCCTTGCCGCGCAGCGCCGGCAGCGCCCCGAGGAGCTGCTTGATGATCTCGCTCTGATGCACGACGGCGCGTTCAAGGATATGCGTGCGCTCGGTGAGGTGCAGCACGATCGAATTCGTGACGGTGAGCGGATCGTCGGCAGCAGATGGCGGAGCCTTCTCCTGCAGGAGCGTTTTGACGTCGGCGGGCGTGAGGCGCGTGATGGGCATGGTGTTCACCTATTTCTGCTTGCGCGTCATGACGAGGGCGATGAGGGGGGCAAACTGGGGTTCGCGTAGAATCTTCTGCGCTTCCCCGATCTGCTCGGCGTTGATCGCGTGCTCACCCTCGAACAACGCATCCAACGCCGAAGGGGGAACCGTCGCTTGCGCGACGCCGACGAAGATGGCGGCTTGGTGCGCGGTGAAGATACCACCGGCCGGATTGATGCCGCCGTCGACGGGTTTGCCGAACAGCGCATCGCTCTGCTCTTCGGAGAGCCCCTGCAGGAACTGCTTGATCGCGATGCTCTCGGAGGACTCGTTCGTCGGCAGCGTCGACTTGCCGGTTATTTGATTGACAGCAACCGGCAGCATGCTCTTCAGGAACTGCACGCCATCTTGGATCATGCTGAACTTGAACTGCTGCATCTGCGTCTGCAGATCGCGCTCGTGCCTCTTCGAGAGCGCTTCGTCGAGCTGCTGCGCGGTCAGCCGATGCTCTTTCATGAGCTCGGCGTAGAGCCGACGATCTTCGCGCCGGTCCTCCATGACCATCTCCAGCAACTGCCGATACTGGGAGATGATGTCGCCGACCGCAGACGAGTGCTGGTCTTGGCGAAGACGATCGTTCTCGTCGTTCTGCTTCGCGTGATCGAGCATGAACGAGAGCATTTCGTCGCGGTGTCGGTTCGGATTCTCCTCGTCGCTGCCGAAGGCGTCGTCGGCTTCCTTCTTCGGGTAGCGGCGGAAGTAAAAGCGCGCGTAGTAGTCGGCGCCGCGTGCGTGGTGCTTGGCGAGAACGGCGTAGCCCTGCTGCGTTCCCAGCTCGTCGCAGTCGTGCTGGGCGAGGTCGAGAAACTTGTTCGCGAGAGCGACTAATTTCTCGCGGCCCGGCTTCGCGGCGTTGGGCTTAAACGTCTCGGCGGGGCACACGTGCTCGCCGTAGTTTCGTCCGCCCCGCCCCGCCGCTTGCCTCAGCTCGATCTGCTCAGGAATTTGGTCCTGCTTGAACAACTCTTCAATGAACTCGAAGAGTCGCGGATCCGAGGGGTTTGGAACGACGTGGGTCTTGTCAGGCTTGTGCCGTTCCTCGCGCTGCATCGGGGATGACTGTGCAGTCTCAAAACGGTAATGTCAATCGGAAGCGCGCGCACGTGCCCGCCACCTGCTGGAAGGTGGCGGCGCGCTCGCTGATCGCCGCCGCTTCCGTCGAGCCCTCGACGGAAGGCCCTCGGGAAGCCGCCCCGGCGAGGGCTCGACGGTGCTAGGATGAAAGCATGTTGATGGAAGACGAGATCAAGGCCCCGAGCTGCCGTTGCTTGAAATGCTCGACGACAGCGCCTCAGCGCGCCGTCGGATTGCGGCAAGCCGGCGCGGCGGTTCCCGGGTTCATGGCACCGTCGCCGTGGCGGGTCGTGCAAGCCGATCGCCCGACGGGGTGGACGGCGTGGCCGGACCGAGCCGCGGACCTTTCCGTCGGGCTTTGCCAGACTTGCACCGAGGCGAAGTCCGCGGCCGAACGGCTATTTTTGCTTGACAAAAATAATGAGGGACTGTCGCTCGATGAACTGAAGCTGCGCATGCGCGCGCTCGGCTTCGACGTCCGCGCGCTCGTCGAGGAGAGGCCGCCCGAGCCCCCCGTCGTCCCCGTCATCGAGGGTCCCCGCGCAACGACGGCGCCAGGTCCGCGCATTTTGCCTCCCGAAGCGCCAATCGAAAACCGTCGAAAGAACACGATCCCGCAGATCGCTCAGCCGGCATGGAAGGAGCCCGCGCGCGTGTCGACCCCCACGCAGCCGACGCGGGTCATGCCGAGCGCCAGCGAACCCGTCAAGCATCAAATCGCGCCGCAGGCCAACCTCGTCGTGCATTTGAGCGCGGTACGAACCGACGTGCGTCGCTCGATCGAGCCCATCGCGGCGGCGACGGTAGCCGTCGAGAAGATCGCAGCGCCCATCCGCGCACCGATGCTGGCGCCCATGGCGCGCGCCAAAGCCGTCGGTGCGCGCGTCGCGCTCGCGACGGCCTCGCCAGTCATCGATCAGAGCGTCGCGGACGGGCCCAAGCAGACGCAGATGGTCGCGGCGCCGACGATGATCCCGACGCGTGTCGAGGCGATGCGCATGGCGCCGCCGCCCGTGCAAACGAAGGTCGCGTCGATTCCGACTACGGCGAAGTCGTTGCTGCCGACGGCGCAGCCAATCGTAGCCGCGCAGACGCCAATCAGGTCGTGCATCCAGTTGCAGCGGAACGCGACGCGCGAGGAGCGCATCGCAGCGGAGGAACAAGCGGCGGCGACGGTTGAAACGTTGGAGAGCGCAGAGCTGGCGGAGAAGCTAGTCGAGAAACTGGAGCGCGGGGCTGAAGCGAAAGCGACGGACTAGCCCGCGCGCAGGGGCTCTCCCTCGACGACCGTCAGATGCTTCGCGGGCACCGTCGCCTCGTCGCGCTTCCGCTTCCACTCGTCGTCCTGTTTCTCCGCGGCCTCCCACGCCTCCACCATGGGAAGGAGCTGCGGCGCGACGCCCGCGAGCCCGAGCGCGCTCCAGTCGAGCGCGTCCACCGCCGCCCGCGCCGCTTTGTAATCGGCATCCTCGATGCCGATGACGTCGCCGGGCTTGCCTCCCTCGAACACGCGCAGCAGCTTTGCGACGCGGCGCAGCCCTTCGCCGCTCGCCTCGTCTGGACGGAAGCGCAGCAGCTTCGACGATGTGCTGATGTAGCGTTCGACGAAGAATTGCATCGAGACGACGAAGTCCTTCTCGGTGTCGCCGTCGATGGCGCGCACCGGCTTGCCGGTAGCCTTGTTCATGATCGTGACGTCGGGTGGAACGATGACGTATTTCATCGCGCGTCTCCTTTTCCGGCGGGCCATGTAGCCCTGGTCGGGTTTCCGTTTCATGCAAACAAAAAGGTAATGTACCCTTTTTGCCATCGGAAGACGGGTTGCGCAGGGGCTAACTGTAAATGACGCGCCACTGATTGACGCCGTCCGAGACGAACGCCCAGACGCTGGGGCCGCCCGGATACACCTGCGCGGAGCCGTCGATGTTGTCGCCGGGCTGCGCAGTGACGCTCATCGAGAATCCCGTCGCAGCGACGATGATCATGCGCCCCTGATTGTTGAACGCCGTCGGCAGCAGCACGTCGCGCCCGGCGGTTTGCGCTGCGCTGTTCAAGTAGCAGTCGCCGTCGACAACGGTGTAATCCGCATCCGGCATGAGGCGGTACGGCAGCCACCCGCCAGCCGCACCTGCGGTGAAGAGGATCCCATTCCACGTGATCGCCTGCCCTTGCGATGCGGCACCAAGCTGCAGCCCGAGGCTGCCGATGCGCACGGTCCCGACGCTGGCGAGCACGCTGAAAAGCGGCGTCGATGGCCCGCCGCCGATCGACGAGTCGATGACGAGAGCTCCCGTCGCAGGGCCCCCGCCGCCGTTCTGCGAATAGACCTGCAGGCGGAAGTCAACGTCCGTCGGTCCCGACGCATCCGCGGAGCCGCGCAGAATGAGCGCCGGGCTGTACTGCGGCGTGAGCGGCGTGCCGGCGGTACCCGTCTTGATGACGAGCCCGCCAACGCCTACGTTTGTCCCGACACCCGATCGGGAAATCTGCGGCTCGCCCCCGTTGCCGTTCGTGATGACGATCGTTTGGTCCGCCGCGCTTGAACCGTTAGCGTACACCTGCGCGAGCGTGTTCCGCATCGGCACGAAGTCATCGCCGTTGCAGACAAGCGCATCGCCTTCGCTTGCGCCGTCGACGAAGATGCCGGTGCCGGCGAGGTACATGCGCCCGGCGGTCCACGAGAAGCGCACGCGCTCCGTCGCCGCCCCGTCGATCGCGCGCGAGAAGACGAGGTCGCCGGCCGCGGTGCCGATGCTCGCGGTGATCTCCACCTGCGTGAGCCAATCCAGCGCATAGCTGCCCTTCGGTTCGGAGACGTAAACCTGCCCGCCGAGGCGCATGACAGGGCTGTTCTGCCGCGACGCGCCGAGGCCATTCGCTTCCGTCGTGTTCAGCACTTCGAGCGCCGTGTACGCGAACCCGGCGTTGAGCGCGACGTCATTGCGCTCGAACACGACGGCGCCGCCGTTTAACGGGTCAATGACCAGCGTCTGGTCCGCGGCGCTTTGCCCTACCCCATACGCCTGCGCAAGCGTGCCTCCGCCACCGGGCGTCAAACTGTCGAGCTTGATCTTGTCCGCGGCCGACATGAGCCCGGCGGAGGACGTCGTCACGTCGGGGATGGTGACCGGGAAGAAAGTGTTGACGTCGATGGTAAACGACACGTTGTCTCCTTGCCCGAGAGCCTAAGCCGGCGCGATGGTGGTGACCGTCCCTGACGAGCCACGCCATTTCAAGGCACCGCCCTCAGAATACAGTACGCCACCGCCGGTCGGATTTGTTGTCGGGGCGGTGAGTGCGTTTCCGATCGAAACCACACCGCTGCCCGAACCCAATCCGGCTCCGCCCTGCGGGCCAACGAAGTAGTCGCGTGCGTTCACTTCGATCCATCGGATCGTGCTCGACCCGAGCTGATTGCCGAGATCCGTGCCTGGGCGAACGACAGCACTCGTCATAATGACTTGGCTGATCCCTCCAAGTGTGAACTCAAACGCGTTACTGACGCTCCACGATTCGGCGAAGTAGTTCGTGCCGCGCCCCAACCTGAGACCGTTTCCGCCGGAATTGAATTCCAAATAAGAGTTTCCAGCCGGCGAACTAATGAAGCTCCAACCATACGTGGTCTTCGAGAAACGGAGGATCTCCGTGCCGTTATTGTTCTGCCAGCTCGTGTGAATCGCCCCCGTCGTCGTCAGATTAACGGCCGCGTTGAGGACGATCGCGATGTTCCCATTCCCGTCGAGACGATTGCTGCGAATTTCCGTGGGTAGGGAATTCGTTGGATTCTGAAAACGGCGACCGTAGACGTTGTTGAACTCGGCGCTGGAGTAGCCGATATCGTAGGCGCCGGACGACGCAGGGCCCCACGTCGCGTTGACAGTGAACCCGGTGGTGGTAGCGGCGATCTGTCCCAACGTTCCCGAGGTCGACGGGTTGTAGAACTGAAAGATGCTTGTGTTCGCGCCGGCCCGAATGGCAGCGACGGGTCCGAGGCCGGTCAAGGCAAGCCGCGCTTGCACTTGCACCACATCGTTCGAGCTGGACCACGTCGTCGTACCGTTGTCGGCGAGGAGCAGGATCGCCGGGCCGGTGGTGGTGTTACGGCGACCGTTGAGGACAAGGCTGTTGCCGACGTCAATCGCGGTCTTGATCGCCTCCCCGGTCGGGTCACGTCCGAAGTAGAGAACGGGCGCGGGCGTACCTGCGCCGCCAATGTCCTGCGAGAGCACCAACTCCGCTTGTGTGGTTGCGGCCGCGACGGGCTGATTGACGAGCCAGAGGTCGTCGTTCACCGACGCCGAGCTGTTCCAGGCCGTGCCGCGCAGACGGATACCGGGCGAGTAGTTCACTGGAGTCCCGGACGTGGCTGCGGTCGTGGTGTCGAGCGCAAGCCCACGCGCATACCCGGTCGCGATGAACGTCCGCTCGATGGTGATCCAGGACCCGTTGTAGGTGAGCGTCGAGGCGCCTTGGATCGTGTTCGCGCCCGAACCATAGGCGATCTGATTCGCGGCGATGCTGCCCGAGATCGTGCCCGCCGCGCCGCTCGCGGCGGCAGTGATTCGGCCCTGTTGGTCGACAGTGATGCTCGCGAGCGTGTAGCTGCCCGGCTCAACCGCTGTGTCCGCGAGCGCAACGTTCGTGCGGCCGCTTCCGCCGTCGTCGCTCGCGAGCAACCCAGTCGTGAAGTTGAGCGCCGCGCGTTGCGTGAGCGCGACGCCATCTTCCTGGACCGTCTGGTAGTAAACGGTACCGCCGCCGCCCGGCGCTGCGACGAACTTCGTCCCGTTGAAGGTGAGGACGTCGTTCAGGGCGGCGCCCGTCGGGTCGATCTCGATACCGCTCACCGTCACGCCGCCGTTGAGGTTCGCTATCACCTCCGCACGAACCGCCGCGGCGGTGACGTCGAACATCGTGGTGGCGCCGGTCGCGTCCGTGACGGCGAGCAACGGGCCCGCGATCGGAACGACAGCGTCGCGGAGGACGAGCCCGCCGCCACCCGCATTGAGGTCGATCACACCCGACGGCAGGTAATCGTACGCGTCCTGTAGAGATCCCCCGCTGCCCGGCGTGAGCGAGTCGAGCTTGATCTTGTCCGCAGCCGACATGAGCCCCGCCGCAATGGGCGTCGCGTCGGGGATCTCAATCGGGAAGACCGTATTTATCGGGATCTCGTACGGCACGGGTCACTTCCCCTCGGGGTCCGTTCCGGTCTTGAGCAGCGAGAACAAAGACTGTGCGCTCATCGTCTCCTCCCTTCGTTTTCTGCGGCGCCGCCTTGGTACGTCCACTTAATGTCGCCGAGCACGGCGGCGATGCCACGACGGGCGACGTCGTCGACGAAGTGCGTCACCTTGCGCTGCAGCTTTTCGAGGTAGTGATCGCGCGCGTTCGCGAAGACGAATTCCGCGACTTCGCGGAGAACGACGCTGGCGTCTTCCTTCACCGCCTGCGACAGCGTGCGCAGCATGGCCGGCATGGATCCCTGCCGCGGGTCCAAGTAGCCCTCTGCGATCAGCGCCATCACGTAGTGCTTCAGAATTTCACGGCGGGGGCTCATGATCGAGAGTCTACTCTCAATTCAAGATTTCGTCGTTGACCGCGCTCGCGAATTGGTCTTCTTCGCCCTCCCGCGCCGCGTTCGAGAGCGAGGACAGCGCGAACACTTCGGGCGGCGCGCTCGGCGCGCTGGCCGTCCCACCGTTTTTCTTGTGGCCTGCACGGTTGGCAGGGCCAGTGTTCATTCGTTTTCTCCTTCGGCTTCGACGGGCACTGCGGCAGCATCTTCGCAGAACGTCAGCTCGTATTGCCCGCCATGGTTCGAGAGCGTGAAGTAGCCGTTGCGCTTCTGGTAGCGCGTCGGCGGGAACTCGATCTCCTCGCCGATGCGCGGCAGGCGCTGTTCGGGGCCGAATTCGTCTTGCAGCAGCCGCCGTGCCGCGACGGACGAGATCGGCCAGTACGGGTTCTTGCCGACGAAGTAGGAGCTGCCGCGGCGCTTGCGGCGCTCTGCGCGGCGGAGGATTTCGATCAGCGCCTTGGCCGTTTTCATGCGTCGACACGCTCCCAAGACGGATCGAAGTTGACGCCGGCTTCGCGCAGCCGTTTCAGGAGCCGCAGCACGTCCTTCGCCGGGATCGTGCCGTGCGGATTGTGCTTCGCGATGATCTCTCGCCGCAGCGCGAACG
>Ga0272446_1001728_pt1 | contig 31201 bp, 22 predicted proteins | sample YNPCB0061_FD_194587 | JGI IMG/M metagenome (GOLD analysis project Ga0272446, IMG submission 194587) | Hot spring microbial mat communities from Yellowstone National Park, WY, United States - YNP-CB-006-1 | ecosystem: Environmental > Aquatic > Thermal springs > Hot (42-90C) > Sediment | place...
GTTGGTTTCTTACTTTTCCATTTTTAACAGCATTTGTACTTCCACATTTTTTACAGGATACAGTATTCATACGTTTAATAGATTTTTTACAAATATACAAAAATCTATCTAAACTTAACACTCTCGTAGTTTCAAATGATAATCAAATCATTATCGAGCAGTTTAGCACTGCCATAACGCTCCGTAGTAGAGTATTTTGTAGTAAATACATATACACTATCTCCGGGGTCAAACATTTTTTCAAAATCGCTTTTAATGGCATTACGTACAATTTTTAATACTCTGTCCGAGTTTTGTATCTCAAATACAGAATACTGTATGCGCACCCCATACTGCTCCAAAAACTTGGAAAACTTGGTTCTTGTAGCATCTTTGGAAATATCATAGGCTACAATAATTACATTTCTGTCATCCATAAGTATTATATAGTTTGTTTGGTTAAGGTTTTATTGATAAATAAATCTTGGATATTGAGTTTCATCTTTATCCCCCATAAATGCCCTGTAATACTGCTGTATGTATTTGAAAATATCAACTTTGTACTGAATAATGGCTTCAAAAAAGGTTTTAGTATATACTTTACTCATACCTCGTTTAAGGATATATGCATGGTTTTTTATTTCAAAATCTGCGGGTTTGAAAGTACCATAATTAAGAGATTTACGTATTTGGTGGTCAATAATACAACGAAAAGGTTCTACCAAATCACAAACGAGGCTTTTTCGTCTAAACCAACATTGATGATACACACCCACATAAGGGTCAAAGCCAAAAAGTCGGGTCATACATTCTAAATAATTGAAAAGCATAGTATATCCGATATCGAGGGTTGCATTAAGAGGGTCGGGTTTTACACGGGGTAGGCGTTGCTTCCAATCAAAACAGGCAAAATAAGATTGGAAAAAAGCCTCGGCGGCTTTGCCTTCTATACCCATCAACTCTTTGTAATCTAGAACTTTTTCAATTTGCACAAGGCTGTTTTCAAGAATAGATTTAGATTTTTCTACGTTTTCATTTTTTTCACGGGTTTTTAGAAGTAATTGATGTTGATTGTTAATTTTATCCCTGATAAGTACTTTGGCTATGTGCAAAATGGTTTTTGGACTTTGATACTGTTTTTTTCGGAGTAAATAGTTAGCTTCTGCCATATTGCCAAAATAAAATACGGGTCTGAAATTAGGCTTCATGACAACCAAAGGTACAGCATGCTTGTTACAATGCTCAATCAGAGCAGTGGTCACGGTAGTATGCCCGATTACCAAAAGCCCTAATATCTTGGGAAAGGGGATTTTGGTAATTACAGTATCGGTTTGAGAGTCTTTTAATACTAATTGACCTAAAACCACTTTTAAGTACTGATGCTCCGTGCCGTTAATGACAAAGAGGCTTCGGTTTTGTATATCTTTATGCGTAAACATGGTCTATATTGGTTTTATCACAAAGAGAAGCATAAATACAACGACTACACTTTGCGGGGTTAATCTTTATTTCTTGTTCAAAATCAAAATGAAGGATGTTTTTAATGTGTTCTTGTAATTCTTCAAATTCTGCGTGTTGAGGGATAGGTACAGGAAAAGTTTTTTTGTCGGATATGGAATAAAAACACAGTTCTTTTACCTCGTAACCCATCTCCGTTAAAGCAAAGTACTGTCCCCACAGTTGGTAATAATATCCTTTGTAAAGAGTGGTAATGCGATATTTGCTTTCTACTAATCTGCCTTCGTCAAGATAAAAAGTATCTATTTTGCCATAAATGCCGAGGGTCTGACAAAGTACATAAATTCCTTTGATAATGTTATTTTTTTGGGCTTTAGGCTCATCAATAGTTTGGTGAGCATTCCGTCCTTTTTGCTGAGGCTCTGCGTGATAGGTAATTTCTTCACTGTTATCAAAAACTTGATGCAGATACACAGAATATGGACAAAATATAAAATCATTCAAATACGTAAGCGGTAAAAGGATATCCATAATAGCTCTAAAAATAGTATAAAATACTAAAAAAAAATTACAATCAATTTATACGCCTTATAAACAAAAAAAGTATAGTGGTAAAAATATTTTTTTACATTGTTTATTTTTTAGGGCGTGTCCCCTTCGCTTACGCTTCGGGGTCGGGCTATACGCTACAATTCCTCATTCGCTACGCTCATTGCGGGCTTTTCGCTGCTATCCCTCACGCGAAGAGAGGTTAAAAAAATTTCTTTTGCGTTATGTTTTGGGTTGTTATAGCAATAATGATGTGGGCGGGGGCGAAGCCCCCGCCCACATCATCAATAAAATAGCTCAAATTAAGTATGCCAATTGTTCTATCATTGTTTAAGAGGTAATAAAGATTGAAAATTATTAAACCCACGTTTAGCAATGTTATAGCCTGCAATACCATCATTAGAGTGCATCATAGTAGCTCTAAACCCGCATTTATCGCATTTTTTACCGTGGTATAATTTACCTTCTAAACACACGGGGCATTGTTGGCTTGTTTTATCAGGATTAGCAAAAGAAACAACCCCAAGGTTAAAGATGCTGTCCAATGCTACTTTTTGGTTTCTTAAAGAGAGCAAAGACTTAATAGGAGGTACTAATCCATAATTTTGGAATTTTTGATAAAGTTTGCGTTCTAATATGCGGTATATATTACCACTAAACCTTTCTAAATCTTCTTGAATTTTTGGGGTATCAAAATCTTCTTTGACAATTAAACCTTCACCACCAAAGCGTTGTTTGTATTGTTTGTACAAAAAGTCAATAACGCCGATAGCATTAGCTACAATAGTTTCTTTGTAAGTTTTAAGTTTAAGGTCTAATTCTTGGTTGGAGAGGTCGTGTGAGGTGCGGTTAGTATTGTATCTGCTCAATTCTTTCATAATCTCCTCTTCGGATAAAATAGAGTAAAATTCCTCTCGTTTTTTGAATATCAAGCGGATATCAAATACGCTTTTTACGTCAACAAGTTCTTCTCCTAAATAGGTAACAGAAAAGACTGTTCCTATGGCATAGTTGCCTTTTCTTTCCAATATATCATTAAATTTCTTATTTTCCTCCTCATTAAAGGAATATAGTTTCCTATCCTCAAATAACCATGTAAAATATCTTAGTTTCTCTTGCTCGCTGAGTTTAGCGTATTTTTTCTCTTTTGAGATACTTTCCGCTAATTTCTCTTTTTCTGCGGGGAGCAATTCTTGTATGGTTTTAATAAGCACTTTTTTAGCGGTTTCTTCTTTTATGTGGTCATTAGCAAAATAAATCAATCTTTCGGCGTGGCGCATCCATAGGTTAAATAAAGCACGGGTATCTCCGTTGGTTACAATATGTCCGCATATTACTTTAGCAGCGGATAAATCCAGAGAAAGTAAGTGTTTTTTCTCAAATTGCTCTGCAAACATGCGTTCATACTCCTGTTCTGTTTTTATGAACGTTCTCATATACAGAGATTTGTTCAAGAAATAAGAAGGATTGTCAATCATTTTTCTGGGGTTGCCATTGTAATCTCTCTCTGCATAATTGAGGTTTTTTATAGTAAGTGCTTCAAAACCGTATTCTTGTACTTTTCGGAGTTGAGCTAATCTCTCTTCGTTGGTATTTTTGTTAAAATCAGGTACAAAGATACCTAATGTAGAGAGTTCTGTTTCTCCATTATCCAAGCCGATAGCAAATTTAATTTGGTTTTTTTCTCTGAATTTTTGATTAAAGGTATCGATTTCCTTTTTAAGTTCTTCCTCAGTGATGAAAGAAAGATTTTTTTGAGGGGCGTTGCAGTGTTCGCTCATAGTGGTAACGAGGGTAAATTGAGGGTTTAAGTAACGATTTTTCTTTTTCTCATCATAGTTTTGAGAATTTTTGCCGTATTTATGCACTCTGCTGGGTTTAGGTTTGCGGTATGTGATGGTAATTTCAGGGTTTAAGCGAATATCAAAATGTTGTTTTTCATTGCTATCCGACCAAAAATTTTTCCATATTTGTGTATGCGGTTTGAGCGCACTCTCATTAGACTTACGGGACAGGTCTAATGATGTAATATTGAGAATTTGTGCCTTGAATTGCTTAGTTAAGGTTTCTTCTGCATCTTGATTGAGTATTACCTGACGGCGGTAGCAAATCTTTTCCAAAGTGATTTTGAAGTCTTCTAAAGTATCAAAGTTTTTGCTGATAATTTCTTTATCTATCTGTGCAAAGGGTAAATGCAGTACATCACGCGTGTATTTATCTTGCAAAACCTTTTTGTAGAAGTTTATTTTATCTTGTTCTTTTCCTTCAAATTCATGTTCTCCCGTGTATGGTTTATTATTTTTATTCTTTGGAATAATACTTATGATATTTTTACGAAATTCATTATTATCCGTTTCTGCGTGTCCCCAACATAATTTTTGCAGGCTTTTGAAAGTCAAACTTTCAAACCAATATAGTTGGGGTAGCTCTTGTGTATCAGTTTTTTTATTGTTTTTATGATTTTCTATCCATTTTTTAGCATCTTGTACTTTATCACGAGGGATAAGCACAAGTTTGTACTGTGCATTTACTTTGAGTATCAATGCCCAGTATTTCAAAAGTTGGGATTCTACTTTTTCCTTTTCTATGCCTTTGAGCGAAGCAAGTATTTTACCGTGCTTTTGGGCTACACTACGGTAGATTTCCATGAATTTTTTCCAGTCTATAAATTTATCTCTTAATAATTCACCGCGTTTTTTGGCTATTGTTTGTTTTTTAGAAGTTAGATTTTCTTTCTCTTCTTTAGACAGACTTTTATCATTGATTTTATCCGCAAGTTCCTGAATTTTACGTGTTTTATCAAGGTATTCATCAAATTGCTCCTTTTTTATGGAAGTAAACAAATACAAATCTTGTTCTTTTTTCAGTTTATCATAGGTAAAATCATCTTCCATCATCAATTCGTTGAATTTCTTTTTTTGTTCTGCTTTGATGTTTTTGAGTATCTGACGCAGGCTTCTGTACTCGTAACCAAGTGAAATGCTTGCAGGAACATGACCAAAAAGTAAATGCGTAATATTGTCTTTTTTCAGACGGTTTCTAATATCTTCCATTACCTTTTTGAAGTTATCATTGCCAAGAAATAACTTCGAATTGATTTGTATTTTTTTGGAATAATCAGATATACTTAATTCTTTTAATTGTTCCTCAATCTTTTGCGCATAATCCGTAGGTTTTTTGTTGATGGTGTAATAGTTAAAAGTAGCTTTAGCAATAGGTAGACCGCTGGATTGAGCGGGTAAAAACTCTGCAATACCTTGTAATAACTCTTTTTGCAGCATTTCTTTTTCTTTAAGGAGTTCATAGATAGAGTTGTCAGTTTCGTTTCCACTGCTTATGTGTTCAGTGAGGTCGCAGAGTAAGGGGAGGTTATTTTTTTCTTGCAAACGTTTAAGTAATAAACCTGTTCTTTCTCTGCGAGCGCGTTCATTAAGCTCTTTGCTCACATCTTGAATAAGCTCTTGATAAATAGCGTAAACCTCGCCTAATGACTTTTGGATTATTTCTTTTGCGCCCTCATTGAGTTGAATGGGTTGCCTGCGCGACTTTTTATCTTGTTCCTCTTTTTGCTTTTGCTTTATGTTAGCCAATTCCTCTTTGGCATACACTTTCAGCCAATCTTTTTTGATGGTAAAATTTTTTCGGAATTGCCATTTTTCAGGTTCTTTACCTTTTTGAAACATCAGATAGTCCCGCATGCCATCAGCGAAGTTTTTGAGCTTGGAAGTGAAAAAAACAAGGTCAAACGCTTGATTGGATTTTTCTACTTGATTGAGTAGTGCTTCTGTTTGTTCTGGGTTAGCTTCTAACTTGAAGCGAATGGTCTTGGTGATTTTGTAGTTCTGCATAAATTTTATCTTATTTTGGTTTTGAAAATTAGAGATTGTTTTGTACGAATTTAAGCCATTTTTTGTTGGTCAGGTCAGTTTTTTTAACACCATCTATAATTTGTTGCACGTGCAACAATCCTTTTTTAGCAATATGATACGCACCATTGGCATCAGCGTTTTGGGGCAGAGTGCTATCTGTTTTACGGGTATCAAAAAACTCTCCTTTGGCGTTCATGACAGGTGAGATTAAATAATCTACATCAGAGTTAATTACGCTGTTTCTCATTTGCAACGTATTTTTGAACTGTTTAAGCAGTTCTTCAAAAAATTTTTTGTCGTTTTGCGCTGTGATGGCAGGTTTTATATCCTGTCCCTGTTCATAAGCGATATGGTATTCGTTAAGCAAATTTTTTATTTGCTGAGTGAGTTGCACGGTTTTGCTGTCCCATTCGCTGTTTTTTTCAGTATTTCTGAAATTGATAATTCGTTCACCATGCGTACAGACTGTCCATTGGGTTTTGGTTCCTTCGGCTTTGGTTGTAAAGTCATTATAGTCAAAAGCAAATTCAAAATACGCTTCCTTTGTATTGTACCGAATGGATTGAAACTTTTCAAAAAAATTAACGGCTTGGTGGATACTTTCATACTTAATGCCTCCAAAAAGGTTTACAAAACCTGTGGTAGGGTCAATTTTGCTTGTATTCCACGCAGGTATGTAAAACAGAAAACCGCTTTGTTTGCCTAATTTTTCAAAAGACTCAAATTTACTTGTCAATTGTAAGGCATTATACAAGCCTCCTGGTTCATAATTGGGTACATCTTTGAAAACAAGGTAATTAAGTTTTTCAATCAGCATTTTTTCAAATTTCTGATATACCTGTTTTTCTACTTTGATACGTCCCCGTTTGAAGCCTGAATTCAAATCTTCCATAACTACAATGGCATTGTATTGTACCATCAGTTTGGCAATGTTGTGAATGATGGCACTAAGGTAGCCTTCTTTGAGTTCTTTAATGTTTTCTATTACTCCCCATTCTTTGCGTGCTTTATCACGGTCTTTTTCTTTTTCATGTAATAAGGCGTGGTAATCCGTTTGTATGTTATAGGTTTCATTTTTAAGGGTATTGAGCGATTCCTGATGTAGTATTTGCCCTTTGGAATTGATAACCGTAAGATACAAGAGGTGCCTTTCTCCTCTGTCTATACCTATGATATTGACATCAGGGTTTTCTTTGAGGTAATCTAATACCTCTTGGTTAATGTTTTCTTTTCCTTTTTTTGACTTAAAGTTTAAGGTTATAGGCACATGAAACAAAAACTTATCTTCGGTGTAATGTCTATCTTTGATAATGTCATATTGAAAAATGCTGTATTTTGTGAGGTTGAGGGGGTTTTTGTTTTCAATAGGCTTTTGGGCTTTGTGTACAATTATATTCTCTGCTGAAATAGACTTTTTACGATAAAATACTTCTGCTTCTCCGTTAAGTTTGTATATCACATCTTTGAGATTTTCAGGGTCAAAAAGGGCTTTCCAGTATAAGGTATGCAAGTTTGGCTTGCCTTTACTTTTTTTGTTTTTTGAAAAATCCTTGTTGTAGATTTGGAATAGATAAAGTTTACCTTCGTTAACGCATTGGTTAATATACTCTTCGTCAACTTCAACAAAGCTAATAGAATACCCTTGCTCTTCTACCTCTCTATAAAATTCGTCTATACTTTGATAGGATTGAGTGTTAGAGAAGGTGAAGTTAAAGTTTTTCCATTCAGGATGTTTCTCTATTGATGATTTGAAAAAATCTATCATTTTATGGCAATCTTCAAGTTTGAAAGCCTGTTTTTCATAGCCTTTTTGTGGTTCTCCATCTTTGGTATGGGTGCTGTGATTTCTAATTCTTAATATTTCACTATCAGGAGCATAATAAGCGATGTTTTTTTTGCTGAAAAAGACTTTGGGTAGCATTTTATTAGCACCAGGTAATAACTTATATTCCATTTTCAGGAACGTTGTATCAGATTTTGGTTTTGGTACATTTTCAAAGATTTTGTTGTATTTTTTATTCATTATCCCGAGATAAAAATCCTCTCCTTTTCGGAATAGTACACAAGTGTTATCGGATTCTTTATTTTTGTCCCAACCATTTAAAAGGGTGCTATTTTCAAAATTGAGCTTGATTTTTTCTGTGCTGTATGGCTTTTGAGTGGCAAAATTGCGAACTTTGTTGTACAGAGGTATCAGTAATTCCAATTGTTTGTAATAAGGTTCAATGGAGGAATAAAAGTTTTCGTCTTTTTCTAAAAAGTCGTTTTTACTGATTATGAGAGGTTTTACAAAGTGCAAGAGTTCTAAAATAGCATCAAGAAATGCTTTGAGGTTACGGAGGTTATCTTTGTCTGTATGGAGTTTTTTGTCTTTGGGATAGTCTGTATTGAGTAGCCCTTCTACACAAGTGTATTTGGCTTGAATATTAGCGATTAAAGTATATTCTTTGCCTTCTTTGCTTTTTTCTTTGGCTTTGAAGTAGGTTTTGAAGTAATCTGCGATGGGGTGTGAGGTTTTGTTGAAAACTTCTACTAATTTCTCGTTTTGGGTGCTTTCTTTGTAACTTATTAAAGCATTTTCTATTTCAGCAATAGAATAATAATCGCTTTTCAGGTATTTTTCTACGTCTTCTTCTTGTTTTTGAGTTGTTTTTTTGCCTACGTTTTTTTGCCTGAAATCAAATTCTAATGCTGAGTGAATAAGTCCCCAATGACCAAATATAGTTTGCGATATGTCTGTAATAGCTTTGTCATTACGAATATAAATTTTGGAAAGGTCATAGTCAGCAATGTGGGATAGACGTTCTTGTATTTTTTCAAGTACATTTTCTGGTTCTTCTTTATCTTCTGCTCTGTATTCCAACAAGTTGGATAAATAATAATCCCTGATGGCATCAAGCACTTCTTGGCTTTCTTTGAAAGATTGCGGCAAAAAAGAAATGCTTTCTCTATCACTGAGAATTTGTTTATACAACATTTTCATTTTTGGAAGGCGGTCTTTTTTATCTTTCTGTTGTTGGTTGTATAGGTTAATATACTCATTCAGACCTTGTATTTTTTCTTGGTTTTCATTTACATAACCTCCTATAAGTTGGTTGATAAAGTCTATACTATTTTGGGTGAGTAAACAGTTGTAATACTCTAATCTAAACACATCTGCGAGTGTATCATTTCCAAGTTTAGACATGAATTGGTTTTCTAAAATAGTAAGAGGTATTTTTTTCTCTTGTATTTTTTCAAATACAGCGATATTGTGTATGAATTTAGGCAAATTCTCATGGATTAAGCGGTAGGCAATACTTGTACGTTTATCTTCATCGGTATAAATATTTTTACGATTTTCATGAAAACCTACAAAGTAGGTGGTAAAATTGTTAAATTCTGAATAAAATCGTAAGCCTTTTTGTTGGGCAAAGCCTTGAAGGTGGTTTTTTATAAGTTTTTCTGCGAAAAGGTTTTTGAAAAGTTCATCATTTTTGAAATGATCTACAATTTCTTTACGTAACGCTTTCTGATAGGCTTTTAGTTGATTTTTGTAGTTGTCTTCTTTTCTTTTTTCAGCGGGAGCAGTGTAGAGTTCGGCGATTTCTTTCAAGTTTTCTTTATCTAATGATGCGTTAGACAAGGTTTTATGGATAAATTCCTTATGAAATTCATCAATAGTTTTTTTCATTTCTTTGTAGTTTTCGGCGAGCATTTCATCTTTTGAGATTAAGCCATTTTTTTGGATATTCTCCAAAGTTTTACCTATGGGTTTCAGTTCAAAACGCAAGGTTTTGGATACGCTGTACTTTGCAATAAAATTTTTCATACGTTTAATAAATTACGATAACACAAAGATATTAAAACTATCTTATAACGCAAATAAAAACTGATTTATTTAGGTATTCAGTAAAATATAGCAAAAAGAGGTGCCAAAAAGCACCTCTTTCTTTTGATACGTAAAATCTTGTTTTTCAAAATTATGGTATCAACATCAATTTGTATTCAAATTGTTTTTCTTCTGTTTGTACCAGTACAATATACATTCCTGTATTCAGTTCTTTAAGTGCTTCGGATATATCCCATACATGGTATCCCGCGCTGAACACTTTTTGTTGCATAGCTAACATTTTGCCTTCGACGTTAAATATTTTGCATACCAAGTGTTGTTGATAGCTTATACCTATGGACAGATATGCGGAATGTTGTGCAGGGTTAGGATATAAAGTTACAAATGCAGGTTCAGCAGGTACAAGTATTTCGGTAACATTACTGTATGCAAAGTTCCCATCTTTGTCTATACCTTTAACCCTGTATTTATATTGTGTATTAGGTTGTATGGACTTGTCTAACCACTGATAAGTACTTTCTTTTACAAGGTGCGAGGTAGTGTTTTCCCATTCTGTACCATCAATGGATTTTTGCAGAACATAATACATGAAAGCGTCAGGATTGTTGTCTTTCCATGAAAGAGAAACTGATTTTTGGTCTGCAAGATACTGAGAGTTCAGTTGGATAGAATTATGCAAAGGCAATACAGTCAATTGTTTAAATGCGCCTATAAAATAGCCATAGGAAGTAACCCCGCCCCAACCATATACTACGGCATTTACGAGGTTAGTGGAAGTTAAAGTGTGTTGTCCTGGGGTTAAAGTGCGAGTAATATAAGACCAGCCACTGCCACTGATAGCTGTCCATGCACCTGCGGGTGGTGCTCCGTCTACCAATACACTGCCTGTACTGGCTGTGGGGCTGGTAATGGTTAAATAATGGTTACTCATACTGCCTGATGAACTGGTAGCAAAAAAATAATTGGAACGATAGGCATCTGTGGGTAATACAGTGGCAAGGAAAGGGTCACCGGGACTACCTCCAACAGACTGGCTGATAGCGCACTGCATTACATGTACAGGATTATTTGTGCTTACCCATGTACCTGCGGAAACAGCCGCTTCGTGCATTTGCCCCGCATTGATAGTAGCCGCTAAAACTCCGTTAATATTAATATTAGTACTGTTTGTTCCTGCTACAACACGTATACGGTAATTGGTATTGCTTCTGCCTGCAAGATGTCCCATAACAAAATTTGTACCCCAGAAATTCAGAGGTACTAAGGTTTCCCAAAGAAAATCGCAATAAGATGCCCCTGTTGGAATTTGCGCACAATGGTTTGTACCTGTTACACTTATAGGTGCAGAAGCTGTAACCAAACTGCCTGAAAGTTCTCCATTGGAAGCTACTATATAAGTTTGCCCTTGATTGAGGGTGATATTGAAGGGTACTCCTGCGGCATGTCCGCCCAAGGTAGCAGCAGTTGGGGTAATGGTAACTGTGGTAGCATTCTGCGTAGCTACAATAAGAAATCTGCTGGGGTTTAAGTTATGATATGAGGTAGCCCGATAGCTTGTACCTAACGCATACGTGGGCATGACCGTAACAGCATCTGCACCTCCCGCTGCATGGGAAGCCGCATTAACAATGATGCTATCCGCAGATTGTATTCTTACGCCTTTGTTTTCTATGACATGGTCAGTGGAAATAATGTAGGTAGCAGGAATAACAATATTCAAATTAACCCCTGCGGTTACAGAAAATGGGATACTCAACCCCATAGGAGAAGTAACCGTACCTGTGGTATTTACTGATGAATTGATGTTGAGTTCAATATTTGAACCACTGGTATTGCTTGGAAAAGCTACCCAGAAATCTCTGCCTTTGGTATAATAGATTTGTGCAAAGGAAGAAATACTAAAACTTATGATAAATAACAAGGTAAAGTAGTAATGTTTCATAATTGCAATATTATGAAAAAAACAATAAAAAAACAATATTACTATGTAAAAACCGCCTGTGTTGTTTTTTTACGGTATTACAGCATGATGTATAGGTTCCTGTATGATAATTTTCCCTTCTGTATTTCCTTTTGCAGAAATACTTTCCAACCGTACTTGAACAATCTCATTTACACAGAGAGGGTCATACGGGATTTGTACTTTGATGTAGTTTTCTGTAAAACCGACCATATTGCTTCCCTCCAATTCTTGCTCAAAAAGTACATGGTATGTTTTATTCAAATGTTGTTCATAAAAGTAACGGCGTTTTTTTTCGGAAAGTATGGTTAGCATTTTATTACGTTTTTTACGTTCTGAAAAAGGCACAATAGGCTTTATAGATAGTGCTTTTGTATTTTCCCGTTCAGAATAGGTAAATACGTGTAAATAACTTACATCAAGTTCGTTGATAAATTGATAAGTATCCAAAAAGTGTGCTTCGGTTTCAGAAGGAAAACCTACAATTACATCTACGCCTATACATGCGTGAGGCATAACGGATTTAATATATTCTATACGCTCTTGGTAAAGTTCTCTTTTATACCTGCGCTGCATACGAGCAAGAATTTCATTGTTTCCGCTTTGTAAAGGAATATGAAAATGAGGCATAAAATGTTTGCTCTGGGCAACAAAATCTATAATTTGTTTATTAAGCAAATTGGGTTCAATGGAAGAAATACGCACCCTGAAATTGCCTTCCAGTGCATCTATACCCTGAATAACATCATAAAATGTATGAGGCACATTTTTGCCATAATCCCCGATATTTACTCCTGTGAGTACAATTTCCTTTACCCCCTGCTGAATAATCTGCTTTGCATTTTCAAGCACATTTTCTAATGTATCACTACGGCTTGCCCCTCTTGCTAATGGAATAGTGCAAAAACTACAATTGTAATCACAACCGTCTTGAATTTTGAGGAAAGAGCGAGTTCTGTCACCAATGGAATACGCATCTGTAAAACGGCTTGCCTGTTGTATTTCAGAAACGTGTATTTCGGGTTTTTGTCTTTTCTCAAAATCTTGAATAATATCCAACAATTGAAATTTTTCTGCTGCGCCAAGAACAACGTCTACACCTGGTATTTTAACAATTTCTTCAGGTTTTAGTTGTGCATAACAACCTACGATGATAATAAATGCATTTGGAGAAAACTTTAACGCTTGTTGTACTACTTTACGGCATTTTTTATCTGCATGTTCAGTGACAGAACAAGTGTTAATCACGTACACGTCTGCACCTTGTTCAAATTCTACTTTTTCAAAACCCACTTGACTGAACATTCTGCTGATAGTAGAAGTTTCTGAATAATTTAACTTACACCCTAACGTATAGTAACTAATCGTTTTGACCATATAATAAAATGCAAATATACGTAATTCAAATCTTTGTGTAAAAGTAATTTTTAGCATTATTTTTGCCTATTTGAAAAACGTTAATAAAAAACCATGAAAATCATAATAAATTATTTTCTTCTTGCCTTGTCTTTAAACATTTTTATGGTCAACTCTGCTTATTCGCAAAAACAAAAAGTGAATTTATCCAAACCCGAACTGTATGCCCAAAAACAACTTTTCAAGAAAGGGTTTGAAAGTGCGGTAAAAATACATAAACGATATGCTCAAAAAAATCCTCAGGATACCCTCACGGCTTACGCAGCCGCAAAAACTGCTTATTATGCTATATTAGCAAAGGAGTACGATAAAGCATCACAATACGCAAAAGAAGCTCAAAGTATTTATCAAAACAAAGGTATGGTTCGTCATTATATGTATGGCTACATTTATGCTTTAATGGGTGCAATTGAACTCGGTAAACATGAATACAAAAAAACAGACAACTATCTCAATGAAGGGTTATCCATATTGGAAAGCAGTATACAAAACCAGCCTGAACCCGATATAAGAAATGCAGATGTATATCGGAGCTATAGCTATGCTTTGGAAACGTTGCTTCGTTTACAGATTGATAGGCAAGAGCTTCAAAAAGGAGTGCAAACCGCGCAAAAACTCTCTGAAATAAACGAGAAGTTCAGTAAAAAACGAAAATTAGAAAAAAGCAAAACAGCGGCGCAAGCTCGTTATGGTATAGGTTTGAGTTTATATGGCAGAGTTTTGTACCTTAAAAATGAATTTGACAAAGCAGACAGCGTATTTTATCTTGCCAAAAAGAATATTACCCGTGCTGTATCCAAAAAATCTGATGCCTATTACATGTCTATGTTATATGAGTCTGATAGTTATTTAGCCAAAGGAGAACATACCAAAGCGTATAAACGTGCATCAGAAGCGAATAAAATAGCCGCGCACAGGTTCGGTAAAAAAAGTACTCAGGCAATAGCTACCCAAATACAAATGGCAAAAATAAATTATGACAGGAAACGTTACAGCAGTATTTTGAACGAATTTAAGAAATTTTCCAAATATAAACCCCGTAAAAACCAAGACCCCCTACAATGGTCGCAGGCCATGTTGTGGATAGCTATGGCAGAATATAATATTAAACGCCCTAAAAGCGCTAATATCCATTTTGAAAGAGCTGTCAAATATGCCAAAAAAAAATATAACCCCACTTCGTATGAATACACCCAGATTGCACATCAGATTTTTCAGTACCACATGACCGTAAAAGATTATAGCAGTGCAGAACAAACGCTCAAAGAAATTCTTGCCAATATTGATAATTACATGGGTAAAAATTATTTAACCTATGCCGCTTACGAAGATGAACTTGGTAAGTTATATGCAGAAAAACTGTCATTATACAAAGAATCTTTACCGCTTTTGCAAAATGCATACCAATACAAAAATACAGAAATAAAACATGCTTCCGAAAGTTATATCAGCACGGCTACCGCACTTGCAAGATTATTGCAAAGCACAGGCAAGTACGCTGAGGCACTTCCTATTTTTGAGGAAATTAAAAATTTACGTGTAGAAACTGAGCGTAAAAAATCGCTTCTGTATGCTCTTTCAGTATCGGATTTGGCAGTTTTAAAAGCCGATATGGGTAAATATGACGAAGCCAATCAACTTATTGCGCAACTTGGAGACCCTGAAAGTTACAGAGTGGGTAATAATCTTGTTGCTTACAACAGATTTCTTGAGAATATCGCTGACATGTACCGTAAAACAGGAAAATACAAAGAAGCTGAAAATATCCTGATGAAATCCTTTAAAACCTCCAAAAAATCTGATGCACAAATTCAGGGGGCAAACTCTGTGGTTGCATTAGCAGACTTGTATGTTTCCTTAGGTAAATATGATGACGCAGAACCTTTGTGCGACAAAGCCATTGAACTCACCGCTCAAAAGAACGGGAAAAACAGTCTGGAATATGCAAACGTGCTCAATACCAAAGCCAAACTCCTTTATTTTATGGGCAGATACACAGAAGCCGCACCTATCAGCATAGAAGCTACTAAAATCATCAAAGAAAAAGTAGGCGAAAAACAAAAAATTTATGTTGAATCTCTCGGTATCGAAACAGATATTTACGTGGCTATCGGAGATTATGACAAATCTGAACAACAAGCGAAAACTATGCTTCTGCTCAATGAGCAACTCGGTGGCAAAAACACATTGGAATATGCCAAAAACTTGATAAGATTAGGTAAAATAGCCTATCTGCAAGGTGTTGACCTGCTTTCTTCTGATGCCAAAAATAGCAAATCAGAATCCCAAAGACTTTTTGAAAGTTCTGAAAAATACTACTCCGAAGGTATTAACATTATGCAAAGCGTAGTAAAAAACAATAAATTAGAATATAGTTTAGCGCTCACAGATTTGGCTAATTTGTATGCTATTACCCAACGCGATGCAAAAGCAGAAGAAACTTACAAGAAAGCCATTGAAATAGAAAAATCACAGGTTGGAGAAAAAAATCCAAGATATGCCACAGCATTGTTTAATCTTGCACAGTTTTATACTTCCCGTAGCAGATATACAGAATCAGGGGAATTGTATGAAAAAGTACTAGATATTCGTCAAGATTATCTCCCTGAAGGACACCCCGACTATACAGACGCACTTATGGGTTATGCAGGCTACACATGGCGCACCAATGATATAAAAAATGCTGAAAAATCTTTTATTGAGGCTATCAGTCAGTATCAAAAGCAGATAAAAATATATTTCCCCTCTCTCACCGAAATAGAACGTATCAAATATATCACTAAACTCAAAACCAACTTTGATGAATTTACTTCTTTTGCTTTTGACCAAGTCGATAGAAACCCTAATTTGCTCAGTTATGTATATAATCATCAGTTGCAAACCAAAGCCCTGATTTTTAACACTTCCACTAAAATACGCCGTAGAATTATGAACAGCGGAGATAGTACGCTTGTCATTAAATATCAACTTTGGTTGGATAAAAGAGAAGAACTTGCCCGCATTCTGAACATGAGTAAGGAAAAAATCCAGGCAGAAGGTATTAACCAACAGCAATTGGAAAATGAGTTAGATGACTTGGAAAAAGAACTTTCTTTGCTCTCTGAAGAATTTGCTCGTAATTATGAACGCAAAAACTATACATGGAAAGATGTACAGAAACAACTCGGTAAAAATGATGCTGCTATAGAAATTATTCGCTTCAAAAACACTTATGGTAAATACAAAGATTCTGTTTGTTACGCTTATTTGATTATAGATAAAAAAACAAAGAAAAATCCACAGTACGTACTTAATACAGATGGTAAAGCTATGGAAAAAATGCATATTGTAGCTTACCGAAGAGCGGCAAAAAATGCCATAGATGACCCTTATTCTTATAGTGTGTTCTGGGAACAGGTAGATAAAAAAATAGGCAATAAAATGAACTTGTATGTTTCTTCTGATGGGGTATATCATCAACTCAATCTTAATACTTTATTTCAACCTGATGGTAAATATGTGATAGAAAATCACAATATCCGTTTAGTCAGCAATACCAAAGACCTCATTGAATACAGCAAAGCAGATAAAGGCAGAACCGCAAACAGTGCCGCATTTTTTGGCTACCCTGATTACAATGCAAATATCGTATCACAAAATAATGTTATCAAATCTGACGAACTTAAAGACTATAAGCTTTCTGAACTCCCTGGTACCAAAGAAGAAATTAGTGATGTTTCAAAACTTTGTGCTACAAAAAACATTCTTCCCAAAACGTATATGGGTACAGATGCTTCCGAAGAGATGATTAAAAAATCTGCAAAAAATCCTGCTATTCTACATATTGCTACACATGGCTTTTTCCTTGCACAAAGTAATAAAACCAGAGAACTCGGTATCAATACAGAAGCCGCTTCAAAACACCCACTTTTACGTTCAGGACTTATGTTGGCAGGAGCAAATGTAGCTATCAACAATGAATTAGACCAAGAAAGCAACAACGGTATCCTGACAGCTTATGAAGCTATGAATTTGGAGTTGAACAATACAGAACTGGTGGTGATGAGTGCCTGCGAAACGGGCTTGGGAGAGGTACGGAACGGTGAAGGTGTTTTTGGCTTACAACGTTCATTTATGGCGGCAGGTGCCAAAGCAACACTTATGAGCTTATGGAAAGTAAATGATGCCGCTACCAAAGAACTGATGACTCTCTTCTATCAATACTGGATAAATGATGGGATAGAAAAACATACCGCTTTCCGCAAGGCACAAATAGAACTCAAAAACAAATACCCAAATCCTAAATACTGGGGCGCTTTTGTAATGGTAGGTATATAAATGCTTTAAAAACAGTGATATTTTTTGAAAGTCTGTATTTTTAACGTACTTTTGTATGCAGTCAAATTATTAAAGAATGACATCAAAATAAAAATTCTATGAAAAAAATACTCATAACCCTGTTGTTAAATCTCATTTTTTTAGTGTCATTCGGACAAACCAAAAATGACAGCGTCTGGTTTCATGGAAGATATGTATCTCAAGCCGAGTACAAAAAGTTAATAAAAATAGAGGAGAGAACAAGTTTCCAAACATACTTTATGCCCGGTTTGGGTTATACATACTATCAACCCAAAGCAAGCGACTCATTAGGGTATTTTTCGGGTTTGGCAGTAGAGTACCTTATCTATGCAAAAGTTGAACAAAATGACGACCCGGGACCCAGTCATGCCCGATTTTATGCAAAACTTAATTTGCTTAGAAGTAGTAAACAAGACATAAAATCAATGTTTATGTACACCTTAGGTCTTGACCTATCTTTGGAAAAAAATCCTAAAAGAACCTATTTAATCCCCTATTTTGGTTTGGAATTTGGCGGTTTATCCCAAAAACAACTTGGAACAACGGTTCAATTTACCCCTATTGCAGGAGTTCACGTTCTGTCAAAGAAAAACGTTTTCATTAACCTGCATGGTGGGTACATGTATCCATTATCCAATTTTGAGATGTTGCAGGGTTGGTTTGGGCAGGCAGGTGTAAATTTCTCATTGTGGTAACAGTACTTTAATCCGTATAGTCTGTAAAACTCCCTTTTTGGTATTTAATTATTCTGTACTTTTGCACACGGTATATGTGTAAAAACATATAGCAGGCAGACGAAAAAATATATGAAATGGTTTTTGCTGATATTACTTTCCGTAATATGGGGAAGTTCTTATATGCTCATGAAACGGGGATTAGAAGGTTTTACCTATATTGAAGTAGGGCTTATACGTTCTTCACTGGCAGGTATCGTGCTTTTTCCTTTTGCAATCTATCATATCAGAAAAGTTAAAAAACATCATATTAAACCTTTGGCTTTATCTGTGGCTTTGGGTACATTCATTCCCAATTTATTGTTTGCCAAAGCACAAACCCAAATCGGTGGAGGTATGACAGGTATTCTGAATGCATTATCGCCATTGTTTATTGTTGTTATTGGTACAGTATTCTTTAAAACGAAAAGCGACAAATCTGTATGGTATGGAGTACTTTTAGGACTTCTCGGCTGTGCTATCATGTTATATTTTACACAAGGCGTGCAGACAAAAGGCAATTCTTTGTACAGCATGATTATTTTGCTCACAGCTTTTATGGGTGCTATGAACGTACAGATTATTCACCATTATCTCAATGACATTAAACCTTTAGCATTGGCTTCGGTTACATTAAGCACCGCATCTGTAATGAGTTCAACGTATCTTTTTACTCAAACTAATGTGTGGGAACATATTCAGCAACCCAAAGGACAACTTTCATTCTTATATGTTGCTATACTTGCCATTATTGGCAGTGCGGTTGCCCTTATTTTGTTCAATCATCTGCTTTCTATTTCTAATGCTGTTTTTTCCAGTGCAATTACCTATCTTATGCCTGTTGTTTCTGTTTCATGGGGCTTTTTGGATAATGAACCTTTTATGTGGGCGCATGGAGCAGGTATGGTGCTTATTTTTACAGGAATTTACATCACAAATCTTAAAAAAAGAGGCTTGAACAACCCTAAATGGGCTTTTAACCGCTATAAAAACAACCCTAAATCCTGAGTTGTTTTTTTTGATAAAGAGTACATACTATAAATCCCCGCTTTTGAGTGTACACGCTGGTATAATGACTCTTTAACAACTGTATTTCTCTCTTGTTGAAATGGTTGGATATATTGCTGTACAATATATAGGGAGCATCTGTAAAATTCTGTCCATTTAAAAGCGGTAAATTTTCAGCTTTTTTTGTACTTAACCTCGTAATATAATCCGATTTGTGCAAAGGAGGAAACGTATGTATCTGTGAATAAGGTATGTTTTGCTTTTCCGCCTGTTGTAATACCTCATCTTTGAGGTTAAAATAAGGTATATGCGCTAAGGAAGCGTCCCAGCCGTTGGCAAAAGGTACGGGATATATCCAAAAATGTCCCGAAATGAAACATATACCTGTTAGGATAAAAATTATAGTTTTTGATTTGTGAGAAAAAAACGTTTGTACTAACAAGATAATCAACAAAACATACACAGTCATAAAATACCTGTGTCCGATAGGATTGGTCAGCGGTACAAACAAAATAAAAAATACAGCTAAGGTAATAGACGCACTTAACGATAAAAAATAAGTTTTGTTAAACAAAATCAAAATATTTTTCCGCATCTTGAAAATAAACCATAGTACTAATATCCATAATGCTATTCTGCCTGTATCTATCAAGCGAAAGATAAAAATGATGATGTTTTTTGGAATAATTTTCCACGAAAATTCAGATTTGTAGGTTTCAGAAGCGAACCACCTGCCCGTATAATAGTGATGTGCAAAAAGCCATATTGCTATCAGCAAAGCAAACAAAATGTACCTTTGTATATATTTTTTCCATTGTTTAATGTCTAATCCACCATTGACAAAGTCTATACCGCATAAAGCAATTCCCATTATCCAACCTCTGATAGATAGCAAACTCAACAATACTGTTCCAGCAATAATATAGGCAGGTTTTTGCCTGTCTATTCCGTATAAAGCCATAAAAAATCCACATAACATAGCCATATCGGGGTTCAAACTCATGACCTGCGCCGTAAGCGTGGATTCTGCACAAAGCAACATCACCGCTATCCAATGATGTTTGGGAGAAACATATTTTTCAATGAGTTTATATACAAAATATACATATCCCCATACAAAAGGCAACTGTAATAAATGGCTGACCACTAAATTTTTACCTAATACTTTCCAACCCAAAGCTAAATAAAGATTAAATAAAGTAGGGTGTCCTGCATCTGAATAGTTATCAGGAAAAATAGTGTTAAACTCATTTTCATAAATGTTTAAGGCAACCTGTGCATGATAGGCGGCGTCCCAGAAAAAAGGAAATCCAACACTGATGACCACCAGCAAGGTTTGTATACCCAAAAACAGAATAAAAATGTGATGTTTTTTGATTGTGTTCATTTCTTGCAAATTATACAAAAAATACTGTTTTACTTTTTTGTTCGCCCAAAATTACTGTTTATATTTGCTTATATGAAAAGCAAACTTTTTATTTTACTCACTTTTATTCTATTCACCTTTTTTGCCAATGCACAGGTAGCTATTAGGGGAATGGTTGCCGATTACGACAATGCAGACCTCATAACAGGGGCAGTGGTAAGTATAGAAGGTACTTCTTTAAGTTCAGAAACAGATATAGATGGCAAATACGAAATTACAGATGTTCCCGAAGGAGAATATACTATTGTAGTAACCGCTAATAAATATCAGAAAAAACGCCTGACGAATGTCAAAGTGGGAGAATTTGATATGCGCTTAGATATTACTATTGAAATTGCTCCTCCTGTGTTGGTAGACAACAATAACAATAATACAGATACCACCAAAACACAAACGAATGAAGTAGTGGAGGTGGGTAAAATTATAGAAAATGGAAGTATTATCGTGATACTACAACAAAAGAAAGCTACGCAGATTATAGAAAATACAAATGAAGATGTTATTTTACAAACCCCCGCGCGTCACGCAGGAGATGTGATTGCCAATCTTCCTGGAGTAACTTTATTAGAAAATAAATATGCTATTATTCGTGGCTTGACAGATAGATACAATACATTTTCTCTTAACGGTACTACCTTACCCAATACAGAAATTGAACGCAAAGGGTTTGAGTTTTCTTTTATTCCTTCCAATATGATAAAAGACATTGTTCTTTATAAGAGTGCTTCCGCGGATATGCCCTCAGAAATGGCAGGAGGTAGAATTCAAGTGAATACGGTTGATATGCCCAATCAGCGAAAATTTGGCTTTTCTTTGGGGCTTAACTTTAATGATTTGGCTTATGGTAAAGAATTTCTTACTTCGGAAGGTAATCAACTGGTAACCGTGCAAACCTTACCCGCCAGTTTTCCTACAACTTACCAAATAGCACGTTCACAAGGCTTGTTTTCCAATTATACTCCTGTAAAATCGGACCGAACATTTTTAGCAAATACGGCAAAAACATTACCCAATACGTGGCAACCTAATCAAACTAATGCAGGGTTAGGACAATATGCCCAGATTGTGTATCAAAATAAGTTCAAAATCAGAAATCACAGATTAGGATTGAGTACTGCAGCAGAATTAAGCAATACCTATAACATCAATTATATTGACCGTACGGATTTTCTGGGTATTCAAAATAAACAGCCGATATTAGATTTTACCTATCAGGACAAGCAATTTGTACGCAAAGGTGCAGTAAATGGTATGCTTAATCTCGCTTATGAACTGAATAGCTATAACAAAATTACATGGAAAAATTTAGTGGGGGTAGTGGCAGAAAGTCAGGTAGATAGGCTTACCAATGGCTATCAGACGGCTTCTTACAGCAGTGGAGGCGCATTATTGGATAGTGCATACCGTTATAAGGCTGATTTCTTACGTTTAGTACCCCGTACTTTGTTAAGCACTCAACTTGGGGGTGAACATGTTCTGCCAAATTTTTCTGTGAAAGGAGCAAAAATAGATTGGCGTGCAGGGTATACTTACTTTTTGCGTGATGAACCCGATTATCGCAGGGTTTCTTATCGCTTAAATAATGCTGATGGTATATATTATGTACGTATTCCTCAAAATCTTGGTAACGGGTACAGTGATTACGCAGGTTTTGGGGCTTCACGCGTATATATAGTAGGGGAAGATGAAGTATACAGCGCGGAAGTTAATGCTTCTTTACCTTTTACCTTATTGAATGCTCAATCCCGAATAAAAACAGGTGCATTAACCGAATATAAATACCGCTTTTTTGATACCCGTTCTATTGGATACACGTTATCCAGCAATAGTATATGGACAAATACTTCTCCCGTTTTTGCTTTACCTGCCCATCAAGTTTTTGATAATGCTAATTTCAGCGATAGTACAATGTATATTGTGGAAGGCACCCGCGTTCAGGATAATTATATTGCACATAGTAATTTATTTGCAGGATATGCTATGTTTGAAACTACGGTTCTCAAAAAATGGAAAACTTCGGTTGGCTTGCGTGTAGAAAGTTTTTCCCAACGTTTGTTTGTAGAAAATTATCTGCGGGTATCTAATCATGACAATTTGCCTGTAAATACCCTGGTAGTAGACCTGCTCCCCGCACTTAATCTTATTTATAGTCCAAATGAAAATTGGAATATACGCTTTGCAGGTTCTAAAACACTTTCTCGCCCAGACCCAAGAGAACTCTCCAATTTTTCATTTCTTAATGCAACATACACTACTTTTTATGCAGGAAACAATAATTTAGTCCGTACTGAAATTTATAACGGAGATATACGTGCAGAATACTACATCAAAGATAATCAAGTAGTTACTTTTGGAACATTTTACAAGTATTTTATCAACCCGATTGAGCAAAGAGTATTGCCTTTTACAGTCAGTGCGCAGTATTACCGTACTTATCAGTTGCAAAATGTAGCCAACGCACAATCCGCAGGGGTAGAAGCCAGTTATACAGGAAATATACCCTTTATCCCTAATGTACAAGGATACATCAATGGTTCGTATATTGTCAGCACTGTAAATGTAGGTGGAAGAACCCGCAGTCTGCAAGGGCAATCTCCATACATTATCAATACAGGTGCTACCTATCAGATTAAATCTGCAAAACTTTCGTTTAATGCCAACTATCAAAGGTTTGGAAAACGCATAGCTATTGTAGGAGAGGTAACTCCTTCACTCAACTATCCTGATATTTATGAACTCGGCAGAGATATGATAGATTTTAGTATCGTTAAAAAACTCGGTAAGCACTTTGAAACCCGCCTTGACCTGCGTGATATTCTCAATCAGCCCATTCGTTTGGTACAAATTCAGGACGGCAAAAACTATGATGCTTCACGGGATAAGCTAATTTTAAGACAGCAAAGAGGATTTAACGCATTTTTTGCACTTAAATATCAGTTTTAAGAATAAACTATGCAATCAGATATAAAAATAGCACTCATTACAGGTGCAAATAAAGGTATTGGCTTTGAAATTGCCCGACAATTGGGCAAAAAAGGCTTTTACATTATTCTTTCAGGCAGAGATGAAGAGAAAATATATCATGCATCAGAAAATATACATAAGCAAGGTATATCTGTTGAACCCCTGATAATGGACATCTCAGACACATCAAGCATTGAAAAAGCCAAAAAAACTATATCCCGAATGGGAATTAAACTATCTGTATTGGTCAATAACGCGGCTATATTGCTTAAAGAAGATACTAATATCTTTCAAGATATTTCCATTTTGGAAAAAACACTGCAAACCAATGTATATGGTACTATACAGGTTACACAGGCACTTTTACCTTATATAGAAAACGGAGGAAGAATAGTAAACATATCCAGCGGAGGAGGTAGTTTAACAGACAGTACAGGAGGATGGTCGCCTGCGTATTGTGTGTCCAAAACATTACTCAACAGTGTAACCAAACAAATGGCTTATTTTTTGGCAGAAAGAAAAATTAAAGTAAATGCGGTATGCCCAGGGTGGGTACAAACGGATATGGGTGGTAAAAATGCTCCCCGTAGTGTAGAAAAAGGAGCAGAAACTCCTCTATGGCTATGTACAGAAGCCCCTGAACAGTATACAGGTCTTTTTTTCAGGGATAAGCAAGTAATAGACTGGTAAGATTATTCCTCAAAAACGTTTGGTTTTACATTTTTTTATTACTTTTGTGCGCTGCGTATAATTGCAGATATGCAATGCGGGTTACAAAAAAACAACTTCAGGAATTAGAAGAAGAAATAAAAACTTTGAACTACATTTTACGCTATGAAAAAGGTAATTTCAATGGCGGTTATTGTATAGTAAAACATACCAAAGTAGTGGTTGTAAACAAGTTTTTTTCCCTAGAAGGTAAAATAGCCGTACTGACTGATATTATCAGACAGATAAAAGCAGAGTTAGAAGTTCAAAAAGCTGTATCAGAAGAAATTAACACAGATGTATGAAAGTTACTTTTTTAGGCACAGGAACATCACAGGGCGTACCTACCATAGGTTGCAACTGTGCTGTTTGTACTTCTGAAAATCCGTATGACAATCGTTTGCGATGCTCCGTATGGATTGAAACTGAAGGAAAACACATTATCATAGACACCAGTTCGGATTTCAGGCAACAAATGCTTACTGCCAAAGTTCCCCGTATAGATGCTGTTTTATTCACGCATGCACACAAAGACCACGTCAGCGGATTAGATGATATACGTGCCTATAACGCTCTACAAAATCAAGCGATTGATGCCTATTCCAATGCACAGACAGTCCAACAGATACGGGAAGAATTTTCGTATATTTTTAAAGAACCGAAGTACCCGGGCATACCACAGTTGAATTTACAGATTATAGACCTGAACCCGTTTATGGTTCATGGCATTGAAATTATACCTGTTGAAGTGATTCACTATAAATTACCGATATTTGGCTATCGTATCGGGGATTTTACCTATATTACAGATGCGAGTTACATTAGCGAAGAAATGAAGCAACGCATTAAAGGTACAGATACGCTTGTTATCAACGCCTTGCGGAAAGAAAAACACATTTCTCACTTCACTTTGTCGGAGGCTTTGGAGGTTATAGAAGAAGTAAAACCCCGCAGGACTTACCTGACGCATATCAGCCACCAAATGGGATTGTATGAAGTAGTTTCACAAGAACTCCCCAGCAATGTTTTTTTAGCATACGATGGTTTGTCTTTTACAGTATAGGTAATCTCTGATTACACAATAAATGAGTTCTGATTTCTGTTTGTATTTTTTATATTTAACATAATATAATACAAAAAGACAAATTGTGGGACTATCATGTATGCAAAAACTGCTTTTTTGATATAATATAGCGGGTTTTTAGTATATTTAACATAATGTAACTTATGGGACAAATCAATTAAAAATAAGAAATCAAAAAAAACTCGTAATGTGATTTTATGCATAGAATCTATTTTTACAATAGAAGCAATGTAAAAGTAAAATTGAAAAAACACTTCTAAAAAACATTAAAAACGTTGTTTTTGGGGGTTCCTGCTGCGCAGTCGGCGTGCTACGGGCTGCGCTATCGCTTCGGAGACGCCGCATGCGGCGTCTCTACTACGTACCCTTCGCATGCCTAACGCAGGTACGTATCCGCGTGAGGGATAGCAGCGAAAAGCCCGCAACAGGCGTAGCCTGTGAGGACTTGCAGCGCATAGCCCGACCTGAACGTAGTGAAGGACACGCCCAAAATAAAAACTGTATTACAAAAACTTCAAATTCATATTAAATAGACTAAGATAAAAACAAAACCTCCCGCATTTTGTACAGGAGGTTATATGAGTAATTATTCTTTGTCTTTTTTCGGTTCAACTATTTGGTTTTGATTGGAAAGTGTAGGAGTATTGCTTTTTTCTTTCTCTGCGGGTAGTTCTTTTGGTTTTTCATTAGTAGTTGTTCCAAGAGTATTCAATGCAGGAGCGTTGTTTTTTGTAGTAGTAGCCGTTTTGTCATAGGATTTTTTAGGGGTTTTGGGAGTTTCTATTTTTTCCATTGGCAACAACTTGGGTGCGTTTGCATTCTGAACATCTTGCTGTCCAAATGCCTGGTATATAAACGCAAAACAGAATAAAGCAATAATGATAGTTAACTTTTTCATTTTTTCCTCCTTTTTTATTGAATAACAGATAAAGTCATGTGATGTCCGGGTTGTGCAGTATCTATAACTGCATCATACGTACCCCATATTCCGTCTCTTTGCCCATCTACACGTAAAGTATAAGTAGTACCTATGGTTAATCCTGTAATCAAAGTATTGGCAGAACAACTCCATGGAGTTACTGTTCCTCTCGTGTTATCGTAACTTTGAATTTTTTCTTGTGTTTGTACAACACTTGTCCCTGATGTAACATTAAACACTCTGAATTGAACATAAGCCATAGAGTTTGTATATCCGTATCCTGATGCAGAAAACATTACGTAGGCAGAGGTAGAACGAGCTGTAAAAGTAACTGTCATACCCGTAACTGCCGCCCAAGCCGTAGTACTAACAGTACGTGAACCTGCTAAAGAAGTGCTGACAATTTGGTTGCCTGCTACACTGCCCCACACAGGCGCTACTCCAGCACCCTGACTGATGAGAATTTGACCTGTTGTACCGGGCAATCCCGCAGGCATCAAAGCACCACTGAAACGGAGATTGCCATTTACATCTAATTTTTCCATTGGAGAAGCTACTCCTATACCCACATTTTGAGAAAAGCTATTAACAAATAGCCCCACAAGAACAGCAATTAAAAGTGTATATTTTTTCATAAACTGTATAGATAAAATTTATGCAAATTTAATAATAAGTTTTTTAAAAGTCAATAACCCTGACAAAAAAATAAAAAAATAAAGATAAAATCCCTGCAAAATTTGTAATTTTGGGTATGATAAAATCATTCTGGATTACCCTTTCGTGTTTAGCCTGCGCTTTGTTATCTGCTCAACCACAAAAAAATAATCCCTATACTTTGGAAAATCTTGGAATCAAGTCTAAAAAAGCACTGGAGTATTTTATTGAAGCAGAGCAATTGGCACAGCGGCGCGTATATGACCAAGCCATTCCTCTATATCTTAAAGCGATTAAAGCAGAACCAAATTTTGAACGCGCCCATGCGGGGATTGCTAACGCATATTTTTACTCCCGTGAAGACTCTTTGGCAGAAATATGGTTTGAAAAAACGCTTGCCCTCAATGATAAAAAATATGCTGTTTTTTACTCCGTAATCGGAGATATAAACTACCAGAGAGGTAAATATGAAAAAGCTATTGAAAACTATAATAAGTATGCAAAAAGCCCTAATGCAGATGCTAAAATATTGGAAAAAGTGAATTTCAACAAAATAAATTGCGAATTTGCAATAAAAGCCATTAAAAATCCAAGCAGTCAAGTTCCCAAAAACATGGGAGCTAACATTAACACCATTTACAATGAGTATTATCCTTCTTTAACTATAGATGAGGAACAACTTATTTTTACAGCGCAGCGCCCAAGAAATGCCCAGATTTCCGATGTCAGAAACGAACAAACCTCAAAATTGAAAATGTATGATGAGGATTTTTATGTGTCTACATTCAAAGATGGGGAATGGCAAAAAGCGGTCAATCTCGGACCTCCCGTAAATACTTTGGAAAATGAAGGTTCATGCTGTTTCTCCGCAGATGGAAAATCAGTGTATTATGTAATTTGCGACAAAATTGGCTGTGATATTTTTGTATCCGATTATATTGATAAAAAATGGTCAGAACCAAGAAAACTAAATGAGAACATCAATACACGCTATTGGGAAAGCACACCTTGTCTGTCCGCTGACGGTAATACATTATATTTTACTTCTTCCCGCCCGGGCAGTAAAGGAGGCTATGATATATGGAAATCTACCAAAACGCCTGATGGAGATTGGGGACCAGCTCAAAATCTTGGTGATAGCATCAATACGCCTTACAAGGAAATTAGCCCGTTTATACACCCTGACGGAAAAACATTCTATTTTGCCAGTGAAGGGCACCCAGGTATGGGCGGTGCAGACCTCTTCATGAGCAGAATTAAACCTGATGGCACATTCAGCACTCCCGTTAATTTAGGTTATCCTATCAATACCCCAGGTAGTGAAGCCAGTATTATCATCAATAGAAAAGGGGACATTGGCTATTACAGCTTAAAAAAACCTCTTCATGAAGGCGGAGATGTGGATTTATATACCTTTCAAGTGCCTGAACATGCCAAACCCGTTAAAACTTCTTATCTTAAAGCTACCGTGCTTAATGCAAAAACAAATCAACCTGTACAAAATGCTGTCCTCAATCTCATAGATTTGTCTGCCAATAAAACTATTTTGCAAAAAAATACTGATGAAGACGGAAATGTACTGTCTGTTTTGCCCGCCAATCAACTTCTCGGCGTTTTTATTGAACAAAAAGGATTTTTAACTTATTCTGAAAACTTTCAAATTGAAGAAAGTAGTGCAGATAAACCGCAATTGCTTACCATTAAACTTACACCCATTCAGGTAGGCAGTACTACAGTTCTTAAAAATGTATTTTTTGACTTTAATGCATTTCAACTTTTAGCCACTTCCTACACTGAATTGGATAAATTAGCGGACATGCTTACTCAAAACCCTAAACTAAAAATAGAGCTTTCAGGTCATACAGACGATATTGGAGAAGATAAATTTAATCTTACCTTATCCCAAAATAGAGCAAATGCGGTAAAAGAGTATTTAGTTAAAAAAGGCATTTCTTCAGAAAGAATTCAGGCAAAAGGCTACGGAAAAACAAAACCCCTTGTACCTAATACCAACGAAGAAAATAGAAAACAAAACCGTAGAACAGAATGCGTAATTATTGGAGTAGAGTAAATCTTTTATTATTCAAAAGAATAACTCAGAATTTAAGAAACTCTTCTTCAATATAATTACCGTTTTCTGCAAGTGTCTCTCTTGTAAAATGATACGATTTGTTTTTATCACCTGCATCAAAAAGATAAAAACCTATTTTCTCAAACAAGATTTGTACAAATAAAAGATCATCAAAAAAATAACGTCCTTTGTAGACTATGTTCGCGGGTCTGTCGGCTTTTTTTAATTTTTTAATGTTCGGTTTTTTGAGAATTATACATTTTCCTCTATCATTTTCAAAGCGGGGAGGTTTTAACGAAATCAGAAAAATATTTTTTACCCAAGTATTTTGTTCAATTTCTGTAAAACCATGTTCTTTTAGTACTTCTTCATGGTTGGTAGTTTTTTCTTCTAGTATTTTGGTATTGTTTATTTTTTCTAAAATTCCGATATTCTTCAAAAGTGTGTTTGCGGAAAACTCATCATCAAAACAATAGTAACCGCTAAACAAGATACTTTCTCTTTTGTCTTGGGTAAAATAAACTCCTAAATCTTTGTATATCTTTGTTTTTCCATGTTTGTTGTTTTCACTTGGTTTTTTAATGTAAATAAAAAAAATATCCTTCCATGACCATAAACGCTCTGTTTTGCTGACAGACTTAAAGCCCAGATTTTCTAAAATTTTCATAAATACTGCAAATATCTGATTGTAATGTCATTTTTGAAGTGCCAAAGATAAAAAAAACACTTGTGATATAAAATATTAGTAACTGTTTACCTTATCGAATGTATCATTTTTAGGGCGTTCCTGCTGCGCAGTCGGCGTGCTACGGGCTACGCTATCGCTTCGGTGTTTGCACACTTTGCTGCGCAAACCCTTCGCATGCCTAACGCATGTACACAACGTATATGTACGCGCTCCGCGTGAGGGATAGCAGCGAAAAGTAGCGGATAGCCCGACCTGAACGCAGTGAAGGGCACGCCCATAAAAACAGGAACACCTAAATAGTTGCAAAATATTATTTCCAATATATAGACGGTACAAAAAAGTGAAATGTGTTTTTGTATAAACAAAGATTATTCTTTACAAGCGGACTTTTTTCTTTCTGTTTAATGTTGTAATTTTGCCGTGTTGCTTATGAAATTTTTACTCAGTGTGTTGTTACAGACACAAATACCTGACGAAGCCAAAGGATTGTATCAATCAGGAAAAATATATGTTGTGGTAGGTGTAGTCTTGATAGTGTTTATTGGAATGATTGTGTATTTAATCCGATTGGAACAAAAAATAAAACGTATTGAAAAGGAGCATGAAGTATGAATAAAAAATGGACATTTCTAATTACTTTGATTGTATTGGCATCATTTGGATTTATGATGTATAGTATGACCTCAAACAGCACTGAATATGCTGATTTTTCAGTAGCCAAAGCCAAGAAAAAAGAGGTTCATATCGCAGGAGAATGGGTAATGCGTGAAAAAGCAGAATACGACCCCGTAAAAAATCCAAATTTGTTTATTTTTTACCTCAAAGATGAAAAAGGTGAAACTGCCAAAGTGATATTCAAAGACAGTAAACCCGTAGGATTTGAAGAATCTCAAAAAGTGGTGGTTATTGGCACATGGCAAGGTGATGTGTTTGAAGCCTCCAAAATTATGATGAAATGCCCCTCAAAATATAATGATGGTGTAAAACCTAACGCTAACTCTTAATCCCATGCAAGACATCAGAAAAATCGGCTTACAAGAACTCACCGCATTTTTGCAAGCCCAAAATGAACCTGCGTTCAGAGCAAAACAAATTTATGACTGGATATGGCAAAAAAATGCTCACACTTTTGATGAAATGACGAATGTGAGTAAAAAACTTCGTGAAATTTTACAACAGCATTTCTATTTCAATACTACACAAATTCATGAGGATTTTACTTCCCAAGATGGAACAATAAAGTTTATTTTTCAATTGCATGATGGCAAAAAAGTAGAAGGTGTACTTATTCCTACCCAAAAACGTATCACGGCTTGTATTTCTTCACAGGTAGGGTGCAGTTTGGATTGCAGTTTTTGCGCTACGGGTAAAATGAAACTACAACGTAATTTAGAAAGTGCAGAAATTGTAGACCAAGTAGTTCATATACAAAACAGAGCCTTGGAAGTGTATCAAAGACCACTTACAAACATTGTTTTTATGGGCATGGGTGAACCTTTACTCAACTATTCCAATGTTATACAGGCATACAAGCACATTACTTCACCCCAAGAAATGGGATTAAG
>Ga0272446_1001729_pt1 | contig 31199 bp, 32 predicted proteins | sample YNPCB0061_FD_194587 | JGI IMG/M metagenome (GOLD analysis project Ga0272446, IMG submission 194587) | Hot spring microbial mat communities from Yellowstone National Park, WY, United States - YNP-CB-006-1 | ecosystem: Environmental > Aquatic > Thermal springs > Hot (42-90C) > Sediment | place...
GGATCGGCCAACTGGGACGCGCGCAGTCTGCGCCTCAACTTCGAATTCAACGTCGAGGTGTACGATCCCGGGCTTGCCGCGGTACTCGCGCAGCACTTCGTGAGCGCGCGCGACGAAGCCCGCCGCATCACGCTCGACGACGTCGACCGGCGCCCGCTTGCGATCAAGCTGCGCGACGGCTTCGCGCGTCTCTTTGCGCCCGTGCTCTGACGCACCCGCGCCGCAAGCTTGCGGCAGCGACACGCACGCAACGGCCCGGCATAATGCGCCCAACGCCACACATGCCCGATGCCGTCCGCTGCGGCGCGGCAACGTCTGATCGCAGCCCGCCGGGTGCTGCGCAATTCCGGAGCAAAGCCATGAGCGACATCGTCATCACCTGTCCCCAGTGCGGGCACACGTTCCCGCTTTCCGACGCCCTTGCGGCGCAACTCGCGGCGCGCTTCGACGCCGATCATCAGGCGCGCCTGGCCGCCGCCGTGCGCGAGGCCGAGAACCGTGCCCAGTCGCAGCTCGCCGCCCAGCTCGGCACGCTGCAAAAACTCCTCGACGAACAGAACGCCAGGGCCGCCGCGGCCGAGTCCCAGGCGCTCGCGCTGCGCCAGAAAACCCTCGAACTGGAGCAGGCCCAGGCCCAGGCCATCGAGCGTGCGCGCCTGGAACTCGAAGCGCGGCTGCGCGCCGAAAGCGAAGCGCGGGCACGCGAACTCGTCGCCCAGGCCGAGACCCGAGCCCGAAACCAGAGCGCGCTGGAGGTCGAGCAGCTCCAGCGGCAGCTCGCCGAGGAGCAGGCACGCGCCCAGGCCGCGCGGGCGCGCGAGCTGGAACTCACACGCCAGGCCGCCGAGCTTGCGCGCAAACAGCAGGAACTCGACCTGGAACTGGAACGGCGCCTCGCCGCCGCGCGCAGCACCGACGAAAGGCGTCTGCGCGAGCTCATCGGCCAGGAGCAGTCCCTGAAGCTTGCCGAGCGCGACAAGCAGATCGAGGACATGAAGAAAGTCATCGACGAACTGCAACGCAAGAGCCAGCAGGGCTCGCAGGAATTGCAGGGCGAGGTGCTGGAGCTCGACATCGAAGCAGCACTCCGCGGGCAGTTCCCGCACGACCACATCGCGCCGGTGCCCAAAGGCGTGGCCGGCGCCGACCTCATCCAGGAGGTGAGAAGCGCCCACGGCCAGACGTGCGGACGCATCGTGTGGGAGACCAAGAACACGAAGCACTGGTCGCCTGCATGGCTTGGCAAGCTCAAGGACGACACGCGCGCGGTCAATGGCAGCCTGGCGGTGCTGGTGAGCACCGTTCTCCCCGAGGGCGTGCACGAATTCGGCCTCGTCGACGGCGTCTGGGTGGCGAGCCGCCGCGCCTGGCCGGCGCTCGCCGTCGCCCTGCGCGAACAGCTCGTCCAGGTCGCCTTCGCGCACGCCGCCGCCGAGGGCAAGCAGGAAAAGATGGACGTCCTTTACCGCTATCTCGCCGGCGACGACTTCCGCCACAAGGTCGGCGGCATCGTCGAAGCCTTCACCGCGCTGCAGGAACAGCTCGCCCGCGAGCGCCGCGCCATGGAGCGAATCTGGAAGGAACGCGAGAAGCAGATCGAGCGCGTCATCCTCAACACCGTGGGCATGTACGGCGAAATGCGCGGCATCCTCGGCGGCAGCCTGCCGGAAATCCCGGCGCTCGGCCTGGATGAACCGGCCGGGCTGCTGGACGACGCCGCTGCGGGGGAATGAGGCCATGTTCGGCGCACTGATCGGCGATCTCGTCGGCTCCGTTTACGAATTCGACCCCATCGACCGCAAGGACTTCCAGCCCTTCATCCACCCGCGCGCCTTCTTCACCGACGACTCGGTGCTCACTGTCGCCGTGGCCGATGCCCTACTCAATGGGCGCAGCCTCGTGGAGAGCTTCAAGGACTGGGGACATCGCTACCCCGATTCCGGCTGGGGCGGGCGCTTCGCCCGCTGGCTGTTCTCGGACGAGACCGCGCCCTACGGCAGCTTCGGCAATGGCGCCGCGATGCGCGTCTCCCCCGCGGCGCTTGTCGCCCGCAGCCTCGATGAAGCGCTCGCCCTCGCCCGCCGGACCGCTGTCGTCACCCACGACCACCCGGAAGGCATCAAGGGTGCCCAGACCACGGTGCTCGCCATCTGGCTCGCCCGCCAAGGCAAGGAGGCACCAAGCATCCGCGCCGCCGTCGCCGACTTTTCCGGCTACGACATGAACCGCAGCGTGGCCGACATCCGCCCCGGCTACCGCTTCGACGAAACCTGCCAGGGCAGCGTGCCCGAGGCGCTCATCTGCGCGCTGGAAGCGACCGATTTCGAAGACGCCCTGCGCAACGCCGTGAGCCTCGGCGGCGACGCCGACACGCTCGCCGCCATCGCCGGCCCGGTGGCCGAAGCGCGATTCGGCATCCCGCAGGACATTGCTGCCCACGCCTGGGAACGCCTGCCGGCGGACATGCGGGCAGTGATGGAAAAGCTTTATAGCCGTGGCGCCTGAGCGCCGGATCAGATTTCGGAAAACAGGTAGCCGAGCAGCGCGAGGCCGAGGAGGATGACGAGGAGGTTCATCGCCATGCCACCCCAGGTGCAGTAGCGTGCGGGGATTTCGACGGGCTTGAGGGTGGCGAGCACGCGCCGGAACTGGACGATGGAGAACGCCATCACCGCCAGCGCCAGGGTAATGAACGCGACGCCGATCCAGAACGAGATGTCGCGCCCGGCGTGACCGGGTGTCGGGCGCAGCATGTGCAGGAAAAGTCCGAAGCGTTCGAGCACGAAGCCGAACGCCATGAGGGTGAGGCCGGTACGGTTCCAGGCCATGAGGGTGCGCTCGGCGGCGAAAAAGACGCGCGGGTCGTTGAGGTCGGACATGGGTTTCGCGGGGGATGAAACAACCGGCGATGATAACCCTCAGCGCCGCAGGCCGCTCAGCCGACCGCGGCCACCTCGGCGGGCAGCGCGCTTTTCAGGGTCTGCGCGAGGCGCTCGAAGGTTTCCGGGAACGGGGCGCGGCGCCGCCACACGAGCGCGATCGTGCGCCCGGGTGCCGGCGGCCGGAACGGCCGGGTGACGAGCGCGCGCTTGATCTGGCGCGGCCCGGCATCCACCGCGAGCGCGGGCATGAGGGTGACGCCAAGCCCCATGCCGACCATCTGGCGCAGGGTCTCGAGGCTGGTCGCGCGCACTTCCTCGCGCGCCTGGGCCGCGGATCCGCACACTTCCAGCGCCTGCTCGCGCAGGCAATGGCCTTCGTCGAGGAGCAGGAGGTTTTCGCGCACCAGGTCGTCGATCCGCACCGTTTCGGCCGCCGCGAGCGGGTGCCCGGCGGGCAGCGCGGCGAAAAACGGTTCGTGGAACAGGGGCTCGACGGCAAACGCGTCGTCGTCGACCGGCAAGGCGAGGAGCGCGGCATCGAGGCTGCCGTCGGCGAGATGGACGACGAGCTGCGGCGTGAGTTCTTCGCGCAGCAACAGGCGTAAACCGGGATAGGCGCGGTGCACAGGCATGAGCACGTGCGGCAGGTAGTAGGGCGCAAGCGTGGGGATGACGCCCAGATGCAGGCTGCGCGCCATGGGGTCGTGCGCATGGCGGGCCAGCGCGCGGATGCGTTCCGCCTCGGCAACGACGGTGCGCGCGGCGGCGAGGATTTCGCGGCCGATGGGCGTGGGGGTGATGCGCTTGAGGCTGCGGTCGAAGAGCGTCACCCCGAGAAATTCCTCGAGCTTTTTGATCTGCGTGGACAGCGTCGACTGGGTGATGAAGCACGCTTCGGCGGCACGCCCGAAATGGCCGTGATCGGCGAGCGCGACGAGATATTTGAGCTCCTGCAGGGTCATGGCGCATCCATTGGCATTATCGATTGAAAAAGTATAGACAATCCATTGGATAAATGACGCTGCCTGGCCTTTAATGACAGCACTCCACTCCCGGAGTCAAGTTCACAGGAGAAGACCATGTCCGAAAGCCAATGCCCCTTCCACGTCACCGCCGCCGGCGGCGGCGCGCCCACCGTCCACGACTGGTGGCCAAATCAGCTCAATCTGAAGATCCTCAGCCAGTTCGTTCCCGAAACCAGCCCCCTGCCCGAGTCGTTCGACTACGCCGCGGAATTCGCCAAGCTCGACCTTGCCGCGGTGAAGCAGGACCTCTACGCATTGATGACCGACTCGCAGGACTGGTGGCCGGCCGACTACGGCCATTATGGGCCGTTTTTCATCCGCATGGCCTGGCACGCGGCCGGCACCTACCGCATCGGTGACGGCCGCGGCGGTGCGGGGCTCGGCCAGCAGCGCTTCGCGCCGACCAACTCCTGGCCCGACAACGTCAACCTCGACAAGGCGCGCCGCCTGCTGTGGCCGATCAAGCAGAAATACGGCAACCGGATTTCCTGGGCCGACCTCATCGTGCTCGCCGGCAACTGCGCGCTGGAGTCCATGGGCTTCAAGACCTTCGGCTTTGGCGGCGGCCGCGCCGACGTGTTCGAGCCCGACGAATCGGTGTACTGGGGCTCCGAAAAGGATTGGCTGGGCGACGCGCGCCACGGCACCGAGCCCGGTTTCGAGAACCCGCTGGCCGCGGTGCAGATGGGCCTCATCTACGTCAACCCGGAAGGCCCCGGCGGCAAGTCCGATCCGTTGCAATCGGCCAGGCTGGTGCGCGAGACCTTTGCGCGCATGGCGATGAACGACTACGAGACCGTGGCGCTCACCTGCGGCGGTCATACTTTCGGCAAATGCCACGGCGCCGGTCCCGCCAGCCACGTCGGCCCCGCGCCCGAGGCGGCGCCCATCGAGCAGCAGGGCCTGGGCTGGATCAGCACCTATGGCAGCGGCAAGGGCGGCGACCAGATCGGCAGCGGCCTGGAAGGCTCGTGGACGCCCACGCCCACGCAGTGGGACATGAGCTACCTCGACATGCTGTTCGGCAACGAGTGGATCCCGACCCGCAGCCCCGCGGGCGCCTCGCAGTGGACGCCGGTTGCGCACACCGATGCCAACATGGCGCCGGCCGCGCACGATGCCGCGAAAAAAGTGCCGATCATCATGACCGACGCCGACATGGCGATGCGCTACGACCCCGAGTATTCGAAAATCGCGCGCCACTTCCGCGACCACCCGGAAGAATTCGCCGACGCCTTTGCACGCGCCTGGTTCAAGCTCACCCACCGCGACATGGGGCCGAAGGCCCGTTACCGCGGCCCGGAGGTGCCCGAGGAAGACCTGATCTGGCAGGATCCGATCCCCGCGGTCAACCACCCGCTGGTCGACGACACGGATGTAGCTGCGTTGAAGGCCAAGGTGCTGGCTTCGGGTCTTAGCACCTCCGAACTGGTTTACACCGCCTGGTCGTCCGCCGCGAGTTTCCGGGGCTCGGACAAGCGCGGCGGTGCCAACGGCGCGCGCATTCGCCTGGCGCCGATGAAGGACTGGGAAGTGAACGAGCCGGCGCAGCTTGCCAGGGTGTTGGACAGGCTCGAAGCCATCCGGACCGAGTTCAATGCTGCTGCGAACGGCGGCAAGCGGATTTCGCTCGCCGATCTCATCGTCCTGGCCGGTTGCGCCGCCGTCGAGGATGCCGCGAAGAAGGCCGGCAGCCCTATCGCCGTGCCCTTCACGCCGGGCCGCATGGATGCGTCGCCGGAACAGACCGACGCCGACTCGTTCGCGGCACTGGAACCCATCGCCGACGGATTTCGCAATTACCGCAGCAGCCGCTTCCCCGGCGTGCCTGACGAGGCGCTGCTCGTCGACAAGGCGCAACTGCTCACGCTCACGGCCCCGCAGATGACGGTACTGGTCGGCGGCATGCGTGCGCTGGGCGCGAACTTCGCCGGTGCCAGGCACGGCGTGTTCACCGACCGGCCGGGCGTACTCACCAACGACTTCTTCGTCAACCTGCTCGACATGAACAACGCCTGGCGACCGCTGGACGACGGGAAGGAAGTCTTCCAGGTGCGTGACCGCAAGACCGGCAAGGTGAAATGGACCGCCACCCGTGTCGATCTGGTGTTCGGCTCCAACTCGCAGTTGCGCGCGATCGCCGAGGTGTACGGCCAGCACGACGGCCAGACGAAATTCGTCGCCGACTTCGTCGCCGCGTGGAACAAGGTCATGATGCTCGATCGTTTCGACCTGGCATGACGCGGTAACGCCGTGCGGCCGCTCCCCGGCGGCCGCCCTGACCCCCGATACAAGGAGATGACCATGAAAATCTTTGCCAGCCACGCCTGGGGCATCCTTGCCCGCATCGGCGCCGCCCTCGAAGGCGTCGCGCTGGACGCGCCCTGACGCGGCGCGCCATCAGGCATTTCCGCAACCCCGCCATGGAGACAGACCGATGATCATGAGTTTCTTGACTACAATCCGCGCATGGCGCCGCGACCTCGTTCAGGAGCGCATCGCGCGTGCCTACGACGACGTTCCCCTGGGCGTGTGCTGAGAGGGCCGGACATGGAACTGACCGACGGGCGGCAGGACGGCGGCTGGCGTGCGATCTGGCGCGCCCAGGCGCTCGCTCACCCGCTGGCCGGCGCAGGTCTTTTGCTCGCGGTCGCTCTGCTCGCCGTTCTCTTCGTTTCCAGTGTGGCCGGGCTTGCCGCGGGCAGCGCCGGGCCCGCCCTGCTGCTCGCCACGGCCGGTGGACTGGCCGGCTTTGCGGCGACGGCCGTCGGCGCGCTGCCCGCACTCGTGCTGCGCCGTCTGTCCACACGCACCGAGGACACGCTGCTCGGCCTCGCCGCGGGGATGATGCTCGCCGCCAGCGCGTTTTCGCTCATCCTGCCGGGCATCGCCGCCGGCGCGGAACTGGCCGGCAGCCGCCCGCTCGGCGCGCTGTTCGTCGTCGCCGGACTGGCCTTGGGCGCTTTGCTCATGCTCGGTCTCGACGACTTCATGCCGCACGAGCACCTCCACCTGGGCCCGCACGGCGCCGGCAGCGAGCGCGTCTCGCGGGTATGGCTGTTCGTGTTCGCCATCGTGCTGCACAACCTGCCGGAAGGCATGGCGATCGGCGTTGCGTTCTCCCGTGCCGATCTCACGGTCGGTCTGCCGCTCACGTCGGCGATCGCCATCCAGGACGTGCCCGAGGGGCTGGCGATCGCCATGGCCTTGAAGGCCGTCGGCCTGTCCGCGGTGCGTGCCGTCGCCATCGCCGCGGGCAGCGGCGTCATGGAGCCGCTCGGCGCCCTGTTCGGCGCGGGTCTGGGCGGCGGACTCGCCGCGGCCTACCCCATCGGCCTTGGGCTCGCCGCCGGCGCGATGATTTTCGTCGTCTCCCACGAAGTGATTCCGGAAACCCACCGCAACGGCCACCAGACCCCAGCGACGCTCGGACTCCTGGCCGGCTTCGCGCTGATGACGGTGCTGGACACGACGCTGGGCTGATCATTTTCTTCAACCCGTAAAGGAGCAATGCCATGGCCAAGACCCCTGCCAAGAAAACCGCGCCCGAGGGCGCTTTCCTGTCCGACATCAAGACCCTGCGCGAGCGCGCACGCAAGCACATCGAGGATGGCGCGGTGACCGCCGGCTACCAGGCCGACCGCGCGACCGTCATCAAGCTCCTGAACGAGGCGCTGGCGACCGAGCTGGTGTGCATCCTGCGCTACAAGCGCCATTACTTCATGGCCAGCGGCATCAACGCCGACGCGGTGGCGCAGGAATTCCTCCAGCACGCCAACGAGGAACAGATGCACGCCGACCAGATCGCCACCCGCATCGTGCAATTGAAAGGCGAGCCGAACTTCAACCCCGAGGGGCTGGCGACGCGCTCGCACGCCGAGTATGCGGAGGGCCGCGACCTCATCGACATGATCCGCGAGGACCTCGTCGCCGAGCGCATCGCGATCGACAGCTACGGCGAGATGATCCGCTACATCGGCGACAAGGACATCACCACGCGGCGCATGCTGGAAGGCATCCTGGCGATGGAAGAGGAGCACGCCGACGATCTGGCGAGCCTGCTGGCAGACCTTGCTAGGAAGAAGTAGCGGGCTTTCTCGCCACCAGGTCGACGAGTGCCGACATCCCGTGATGGTGCGCGCCCTCGGCAATGACCTCCTCGTGTTCGGCCAGGTGGAGGATGTCCCAGGCGCCGAACCATTCGCGCAGGAGCGCCGCGGTGTATAGGTTCTCGGGGTCGGACGGCCCGCCGGTGCGGTATTCGAGCTGCTTCGGCGTGTAACCCTGCAGGATCAGCAGCCCGCCGGGCCTGAGCGTGCGGCGGATGCCCTCGATGATGCGCTCGCGCTCCGGCGGCGGCGCGAACTGGATGAAAATCGCGACGACGAGGTCGTATGCCGCCTCCGGCCACGTCCAGTCGAGCAGATCCGCCTGCTCGAATTCGAGCGCCACGCCGCGCACCGCAGCCAGCCGCTTCGCCTTTTCGATCGCCACCGGCGAGACATCGACCGCATGCACGTCGACGCCGCGTTCCGCGAGCCACACGCCGTTGCGGCCCTCGCCATCGGCCAGCGACAGCGCGCGCATGCCGGGCCGGACGAGTGCCGCCTGGCTCTCCAGGAAACGGTTCGGCGCGGTGCCGAAGACGTATTCGTCGACCGCGTAGCGCGCGTCCCAGAAATCCCGGTAATCGCGGCTCATTTCTGCGCCGCGGCGGCGTTCAGGAGCTGTTCCAGCTTGGCGGCCGGCACCATGCCCGGCACGCGCTGGCCGTTCTGGAAAATGATCGTCGGTGTGCCGGTCACACGCAGCTTGTTGCCGAGCGCGAGGTTCTCGTCGACCGGGTTCTTGCACTTGCCGTCGTTGGCCGGCAGCTTGCCGGACTTGATGTAGTCATCCCAGGCACGGTTCCTGTCCGGTGCGCACCAGATCTGGCGCGACGCCTGCACGGCCTTGGGATGCAGGCCCTCGACCGGATAGAGGAAGGTGTAGACCGTGACGTCGTCGACCTTTTCGAGCTCGGCGTCGAAGCGCCGGCAGTACGGGCAGTCGACGTCCGAGAAAACCGCCAGGCGGCGCGACCCCTTGCCTTTGACGGTCTTGATCGCGTTGGCGAGCGGCAGCGTCTCCCACTTCACCGCGTTGAGCTTGTCGAGCCGCGCCTGGGTGAGGTTCTGGCGCGTCTTGAGGTCGATCACGTCGCCCGAAAAGACATACTGCGCCTTCGGATCGACGTACACGATCTGGCCGTCGAGGTAGACCTCGAACAGCCCGCTGTAAGGCGTGGGCGTGACCGACGTGATGGCGGCACCGGGAAACTTCTCGGTCAGCGTCTTGCGGATCAGCGCCTCGTCGGCGAATGCCGTGGTTGCCACGAACAGCACGGCGGTCATCGCCAGGGTCTTGAATCTCATTACACACTCCAGGGGTTGAACATCATTGCGGAAAACGGGTCGCCTCGCGCACCAGCGCGGATTTCAGGAAACCCAGTCGATCGACGGCACGCATGCCGAGATTCGCAAACCGGGCGAGCGGGCCGCCAAACAAGTGAAACAGGCCGTGCATCGCGAACTGCGTCTCGGTCACCGGCAGCGCGCGGCGACGCGCATAGCGCGCGAGCAGCACCGGGTCGCCGCAGCGCCCCAGCCCGCGCTCGCCAAGGATCGCCACGAGCGCCGCGACATCCGCGAAACCCAGGTTCACGCCCTGCCCGGCGAGCGGATGGATGCCGTGCGCGGCGTCGCCGACCAGCGCCAGCCCCGGCGCGACCATGGCTTCGACCCGCACCAGGTTGAGGGGAAACGCCGCCGGCGCGGTCACGCACTCGAGCCGCCCGAGCCGGCCTTCGCCGGCGGCGGCAACCGCGTCCGCGAACGCCCGCACGTCGAGCGCCAGCAGCGCGTCGGCGTCATGCGTTGACCAGACCAGCGACATTTGGTTTCCCGGCAGCGGCAGATAGGCGATCACGTCGCCCTGTCTGAACCACTGGAACGCCGTGCCGCGATGCGGCCGCTCGCACGCGAAATTGGCCACCACGCCGGCCTGCCCGTAGGGTTCCACGCGCTGACCGATGCCCGCCAGGGCGCGCACCGCCGAGCGCGCGCCGTCCGCGCCGATCACCAGTTCCGCCGCCAGCGTCGTGCCGTCGTCGAGGTGGAGCGTGGAGGACGGCGTGCCCCAGTCGATGGCGGCGACCGTGCCGGGACAGACGATGGCCGCCGGATCGTACTCGGCGATCGACTGCCACAACGCGTATTGCAGACGCCCGCTCTCGACGATCGTCGCCAGCCGCGCCACGCCGGCCTCGTAGGCGTCGAGGCGCAGTCGGCCGCCGGCATCGCCGGCCACGTCCATGCGCTCGATCGCTGCCAGCCGCCGCGCGTCCATGCGCTGCCATGCGCCGATCTCGCGAAGCAGTGCTTCGCTCGCCGGGCTGATGGCGTAAATGCGCGTATCCCAGGCGTCGTCCGGCGCGCGCGCCGGCTGACGCTCGATGAGCCGCACCGACAATCCGGCGCGCAGCAGTGCCGCTGCCGCTGCCGCGCCGACCAGACCACCGCCGACGACGGCGACCTGACAGGTGCTGCGCGCGCCGCTCATCCGCGCGCCCCGAAAATCATGCGCCGGGCGACGAAGGCCTTGAGCGGCGGCAGCACCTCCAGCGCCATGAGACCGAGCCCGCGCGCATGCCGCAGCGGCCCGAGATCGTTGGAAAAGACGCGCACCAGAAAGTCGGTGAACCCCGCCCCGCCGAGCACGTCGCTGCGCCGCCCCGCGGCGTAGCCGCGCAGCCACGCGCGGCTGCCCAGGTCCTGCGGCGCGTCGCCTGCGTGCGCGGCGAGCTCCCACGCATCGCGGATGCCGATGTTGAAGCCCTGCCCCGATACCGGATGCAACGTGTGCGCCGCGTTGCCGATACGCACCACACCGGGCAGCGTGGGGCCTGCGGCGAGCGCGAGCGTGAGCGGAAAGATGCGCCGCGGCGTGGCCGCGAGGAAACGCCCCTGGCGGCCTCCCACGTGGCGGTACAGGCGATCGAGAAATTGCTCGTCGGAAAGATTGGCGAGCTGCGCCGCGACGTCCGGCGGCGCGGTCCACACCAGCGCGTAACGCTGGCCATGGGGCAGGAGCGCGGCCGGCCCGTCGGGCGTGAAGCGCTCGTAAGCGAGGTTGCGGTGCGGCAGTTCGGTCTCGACCTCGCACACCAGCGCCGCCTGCCGGTAGTCGTGGGTCAGGGCAGGCGTGCTGGCGCCGCGTCCGCCATCGGCGATGATCGCCAGGCGGGCGTCGATTGTGTGTCGGTCGGCGGTCTCCACGCATGCCGGCGTACCGGGCAGCACGCGCTCGACCGCGGTGCCGTAACGCACGTCGATGCCGGCCTCGGCGAGCGCCGCCGCCAGCGCCGCGGCGAGCGTCGCGTAGCCGAGCACGTAGCCGAGCGCGGGCACGCCGACCTCGACCGCATCGAGATGGGTGGTGCCGAGCCCACCGCGTTGCGAGATGTGGATGCGGGTGATGGGCGTGAGCGCATTGAGCCGCTCCCAGACGCCGAGCCGCTCGAGGATGAGGCGGGTGCCGTGCGACAGCGCGAGCGTGCGGGTGTCGCTGCCCACCGCCGCCGCGGGGCGCGCCTCCAGCACCCGCGGCGCATACCCTGCGCGCAGCAGCGCCAGCGCACACACCGCGCCGACCGGCCCGGCGCCGGCGATGACGACGTCCGCAGTCTCAGTCATGGCGCATCCAGTCCTCGATTTCGGCGACCGTCTTGGGCGGCGTGGTCATGACCTCGCAGCCCTCGGCGGTGACCAGCACGTCGTCCTCGATGCGGATGCCGATGTCGTGGAGCGCGGGGGGCACGTCGTCGGCGGCGCGGATGTAGAGCCCCGGCTCGACGGTCAGCGTCATGCCCGGCGCCAGCGCGCGCCACGCGCCATCGACCTTGTACTCGCCGGCATCGTGCACGTCCAGGCCCAGCCAGTGCCCGGTGCGGTGCATGTAGAAACGGCCGTAGGCTTCGGATTCGATCAGGCCGTCCACCTCCCCGGCGAGCAGACCCAGGTCGACCATGCCCTGGGTCAGCACGCGCACCGCCGCGTCGTGCGGTGCGATCCACGGCGCGCCGGGCCGGACCGCGGCGATCGCCGCCGCCTGCGCGGCAAGGACGATTTCGTAGGCATCCTTCTGCGCCCCGGAAAAGCGGCCGTTGACCGGAAAGGTGCGCGTGATGTCGGACGCGTATCCGTCGAGCTCGCAACCCGCGTCGATGAGCAGCAGCGTGCCGTCGGCAAGCACGTCGCGATTCTCGACGTAGTGCAGGATGCAGGCATTCGCGCCGCCGGCGACGATGGACGGATACGCCGGCGATTGCGCGCCCGCGGCGTAGAAAGCGTGCAGCAGCTCGGCCTCGATCTGGTATTCGCGCAGGCCGGGGCGGGTGGCGCGCATCGCGCGCCGGTGCGCGTCCGACGCGATCGCCGCGGCGCCGCGCAGGGTCGCGATTTCGCCGCTGTCCTTGATGAGCCGCATGGCATCGAGGGGGGTGCGCACGTCGCTCAAGGTCGCCGGCGCGGCGACCCCCTGGCGCGCACGGCCGCGCACCGCGTCGAGCCAGCCGAGCACGCGCGCATCCCAGGCGCGGTCGGCGCCGACCGGCCACGCGAGCGTGGCGCGATTGCCCATGAATTCCGGCAGCTTGGCGTCGAGCGCCGACACCGGATACGCGTCGTCGAACGCGAACTGCGCGCGCGCGGCGGCCGGCCCGAAGCGGCGCCCGTCCCAGATTTCGCGGGTCGCGTCGCGCTCGCGGCAGAACAGGATCGACAGCGGCCTGGCGCCGCCGATGAGCACCAGCACCGCCTCGGGCTCGGTGAAACCGGTCAGGTAGTAGAAATAACTGTCGAACCGGTAGGGGTAGTGCGAATCGCGGTTGCGCAGCGCTTCCGGCGCGGTGGGAACGATCGCGATGCCGTCGCCGAGTGCCTCGGCGAGACGCGCGCGACGGCGCACGAAGGGGGTGGGATCAAAGGGTGGCATGGAGAAGGGCGTCCAGTTGGCGCAGTCGCTCGGGGGTGCCGACATCGACCCAGCGGCCGCGGAAATGTTCGCCGCTCACCCGTCCGTCCGCGATCGCGGCGACGAGGAGCGGGGCGAGCGGCGCCTTGACGTGCGCCGGCGTCGCGGCGAACAGCGCGCGATGATAGACGCCGATACCGGAAAACGTGAGGCGCGGCGACGCCGCAGCGACCACCCGCTCGCCGGCGAGCGCGAAGTCGCCGTCAGGATGGTGCGGCGGATTGTCGACCAGCACCAGATGCGCGCGATCGCCGGCGGCGTCGAGGCGCGGCAGAACAGCCTTGAGGCGGCAAAAATCGTAATCGGTGTGAATGTCGGCGTTGACCACGGGAAACACCTCGGCGTCGATGAGCGGCAGCGCGGTGGCGATGCCGCCCGCCGTTTCCAGCGGCGCCGGTTCGCGCGAATAACAAATGGACACGCCGAATGCCGCGCCGTTCCCCAGGGCCGCCTCGATCGCCTCGCCGAGGTGCGCGTGGTTGATGACGATGCGCACGAATCCCGCATCCCGCAGCCGTTCGATGTGCCAGACGATCAGCGGCTTGCCGCCCACCGCCAAGAGCGGCTTGGGCACCCGGTCCGTGAGCGGACGCATGCGCTCGCCCCGCCCGGCGGCAAGAATCATGGCCACGCTCAAAACGTGTACCCCACCTGCGCGGCGCGGTTTTCCAGGGTGTCGAGCAGCAGCCGCAGCGGCTTGAGTTCGTCGTAACGCGCGCAGGCCGTGCGCAGATACCCCATGACCCGCGGCATGTCGGCAAGATAGCCGGCCTTGCCGTCGCGGTGGAAAAGCCGCGCGAAGATACCCAGCACCTTGAGCTGGCGCTGCACGCCCATCCATTCGAAGTCGCGCCAGAAATCGGCAAAGTCGCTGCGCACCGGCAGGCCCGCGGCGCGCGCCCGTTCCCAGTAGCGGATCACCCAGTCGAGCTGGTGCTCCTCGTCCCAGGCGATGTAGGCGTCGCGGTAGATCGACACCAGGTCGTAACTGATCGGCCCGTAGACCGCGTCCTGGAAATCGAGGATACCGGGGTTGGGATCGCTGACCATGAGATTGCGCGAATGCCAGTCGCGGTGGACGAAGACGCGCGGCTCCGCGAGGTTGTGCGCGACGATACGCTCGAACACCGCTGCAAGGCTGGCCGCCTGGTCGGCGTCGAGCGTCACGCCCAGATGCCGGCCGACGTACCACTCGGGAAACAGCGCCAGCTCGCGCAACAGCAAGGTGCGGTTGTAATCGGGCAGCACGCCAGCGCGACTGGCGAGCTGGATGCGGATCAGGGCGTCGTTGGCGGCAAGGTAAAGCTCGCGCGCGGTGTCCTCACCGAGGGCCGCGAGATAGGTCGTGGTGCCGAGGTCGGTGAGCAGCAGGAAGCCCTGCGCCAGGTCCTGCGCGAGGACGCGCGGCACGTTGACACCGGCCGCGCCGAACAGCGCCGCCACGGCGACGAACGGCCGGCAATCCTCGTGCGACGGCGGCGCGTCCATCACGATATAATCCTGCCCTTTGGCGGTGGCGCGGAAGTAACGGCGAAAACTGGCGTCGGACGACGCCGGCGCGATCGCCACGGCATCGGTGCCGAGCTGTTGCCGGGTCCAGCGCGTGAGGGCTTGCAAACGTTCCACTGCCATCTCCATTCAACCGGATTCGATTTTACCTCGCTTGGCCACGAAGCCCTTCCTCGCTCTCCTGCTGTGCCTCGCCGCCATCGATCCGGTTGCGGCGGACGGGCTCAGGCTGAAAAAGGACGTCGAGCTGCGGGGATCGGCCGCCGCCGGCCGGGACGCGCCGATCTTCATCACCGCCGACGTCGTCGAATCGAACGCGCCGGACGTCGTCGAAGCCAGCGGACGGGTCGAAGCGCGTCAGGCGGGAAGGAATTTCTACGCCGACTGGCTGCGCTACGACCTGACCCTCGACGAGCTTCGCGCGCGCGGCAACGTGCGCCTCGAACAGCCCACGCTCGTGGTCAGCGGCGACACGCTGCGCCTGCGGCTCGACACCCACAGCGGCGAACTCACCCACCCCGTCTACCGGCTCGCCGACGCACCGGGCCGCGGGCAGGCCGACACGATCCGCTTCCTCGACGACGATCACTACCGGCTCGCCGAGGCGACCTACACCACCTGCCCAGTGGGCAACGACGACTGGTATCTCAAGGTCGGCGACATGGAAATCGACAAGGCCCGCGATGTCGGCACCGCCCGCGACGCCACCCTGCGCTTTCTCGGCGTGCCGCTCCTGTACACGCCGTGGCTGGATTTCTCGCTCAACGACGAGCGCAAGAGCGGCCTGCTCGCGCCGACCATCGGCACCACCCAGCGCAGCGGCCTCGACGTCCTCGTGCCGTATTACCTCAACCTCGCGCCCAATTACGATGCCACGCTGTTTCCGCGTTACCTCTCCAAGCGCGGCGTGCAATTCGGCGGCGAGTTCCGCTATCTCACCGAATCCTTCCGCGGCGAATCGCGGGTGGAGGCGCTGCCGGGCGACAACGTCGCCGGGAGGACACGCTGGGGCGCTTTCCTGAAACACGCGTATCACGCCAGCGACGGCTGGAACGCGGGGATCAATTTCGAGCGTGTCTCGGACGACGACTACTTCCGCGACCTCTCCAACCAGGTCAAGCTGACGTCGATTTCGCACCTCAACCAGGAGCTGTGGGCCGACTACACGCGCGACTGGTGGCGGCTGCGTTTCCAGGCCCAGCGTTTCCAGACCCTGCAGGATCCCAGCGCGCCCATCGACATCCCCTATAACCGCGTGCCGAGCGTGCGGCTCGACGCGGTACGCCCGCTCGCCGCAGGCCCGCGCATCGAGGTGGGCAGCGAGTTCACGCGCTTCGACAGCCCCGATCCGGCCAAGACCACCGGCAACCGCTTCTGGGTCTATCCGACCATGACCCTGCCGATCACCCGCAGCTTCGGCTTCCTCACGCCGAAGATCGGCGTGCATAGCAGCGTGTACGCGCTCGACCACGGCCAGACGCTGACGCGCAACGTGCCCATCGCCAGCGTCGATGCCGGCGTGTATTTCGACCGCGAATTCAGCTTTCTCGGCGAGCACTACGAACAGACCCTGGAACCCCGCGCCTATTACGTCTACGCGCCGTTCCGCGAGCAGTCGAAATTCCCGGTATTCGATACCGCGCTGATGGACTTCAGCTACGCGCAGATGTTCACCGAAAACCAGTTCATCGGCCAGGACCGCATCAACGACGCCAACCAGATCACGCTCGCGCTGACTTCGCGCTTCGTCGAACCCGACAGCGGCGCCGAGCGCCTGCGCGTGACCCTCGGTCAGCGCTTCTTCTTCAACAGCCAGAAGGTGACGCTGCCCGGCGTCGCCCCGCGCGACTCGTTCGCCACGGACCTGCTCGCCGCGCTCGGCGGCCAGATCACCCGCGACTGGAAAGTCGACGCCGCCTGGCAGTTCGACACCGACACCGGGACCACCGTGCGCCAGAACCTCGGCGCGGTATACCGCCCGGCACCCGGAAAATTATTGAACCTCAGCTACCGTTTCACGGACCAATCGGCGGAGCAGATCGACGTTTCCGGGCAATGGCCGCTCGCGGCCCGCTGGTACGGCATGTATCGCTACAACTACTCGCTGCGCGACAACAAGCTCGCCGAGGGCCTCGTGGGGCTCGAATACAACGGCGGCTGCTGGCTGCTGCGCGGCGTTTTCCAGCGCCTGGCAACCAAGGAGAACCAGTCCACCGACGCCCTCTTCTTCCAGCTCGAACTCAAGGGCATGGGGCGCCTCGGCGCCAATCCGCTCGACGTCCTCAAGCAAAGCATTCACGGTTATAGGCCAAGCAATGAAATTTCCGATCTTCCCTAGGAGCCTCCTCGCCATCCTGCTCATCGTCGCCGCGACCGTCCAGGCCGCGGTCACGCCCGTGGACAGGATCGTCGCGGTCGTCAACGACGAGGTCATCACCCGCCAGGAACTGGCGCAGCGCTACGCGGAAGCCGTGGCGAGCCTCGCCCAGCAGAACACGCCGCTGCCGCCGCGCGCGGTGCTGGAAAAGCAGATCCTGGAACGCATGATCACCGAGCGCGCGCTGTTGCAGCACGCCAAAAACACCGGGATTCGCGTCGACCCCGCGCTCGTCGAGCGCGCACTGCAACGCATCGCCGCGCAGAACAAACTCGACGTCGCCGGGCTCGCCGCGGCGCTGGCGAAGGACGGCCAGAGCATCGAGCGCCTGCGCGAAAACATCCGCAACGAAATCCTCATCGCCCGCGCCCGCGAACGCGACGTCGACAACAAGATCACGGTCAGCGACGCGGAGATCGAGGGCTATCTGCTCACCCAGGCGCAGCAGGGAGTGGAAAACGAATACAACTTCTCGCACATTCTCGTCGCCGTTCCCGAGAACGCCTCGCCGGAGACCATCCAGGCGCGCCGCGCGCGCGCCCAGGAGGTGCGTGACGCGCTGGCCGCGGGCGCCGATTTCGCGCAGCTTTCCGCCACCTATTCCGATGCGCCCGATGCGCTCAAGGGCGGTGCGTTCGGCTGGCGCAAGAGCGGACAGATCCCGACGCTGTTCCTCGACGCCTTGAAAGCCCTCAAGCCCGGCGAGGTGTCACCGATCGTGAAGAGCGGCGCCGGGTTTCACATCCTCAAGCTCAACGACGTGCGCGGCCTGGATGCGCCACAGAGCGTCACGCAGACGCACGTGCGCCACATCCTCATCAAGACCAACGAGCTCACCTCGGAAGCCGACGCCCGCAACCGCCTGCTGCAGCTCAAGGAGCGCATCGACAACGGCGCGAAGTTCGAGGAGCTCGCGCGCCTGCACTCGGAGGACGCCAGCGCATCCAAGGGCGGCGACCTGGGCTGGATCAACCCCGGCGACACCGTGCCCGAATTCGAGAAGGCGATGGACGCCCTGAAACCGGGCGAAGTCAGCGCCCCCGTGCAATCGCCGTTCGGTTGGCACCTCATCCAGGTCCTGGAACGGCGCACCCAGGATGTCACCCAGGAGCGGCAGAAATTCCTCGCCCGCGAAGCGATCCGCGCACGCAAGGCCGAGGAGGCCTTCCAGGACTGGGTACGGCAGATCCGCGATTCGGCCTACGTCGAGATCCGTCTGACCGACTGACCATGCCCCTGCCCGTCATCGCCATCACCGCGGGCGAGCCCGCCGGCATCGGCCCCGACCTCGCCATCGCGCTGTCGCGCCACGATCTGCCGGCGCGCGTGGTGGTCCTCGGTGATCGCGACGTCCTCGGCGAGCGCGCCCGACGCCTCGGCATCGCGGTCGCGTTCCTGCCGGACGATGCGCTGCCCCCCCAGCGCGCCGGCACGCTCTGCGTGCGCCACATCCCGGTCGCCGCACCCGTCACGCCCGGGCGTCTCGACGCGCGCAATGCGGCCCACGTGCTGGCGCTGCTCGACGCCGCGCTCGCCGGCTGCCGCGACGGGCGCTACGACGCCATGGTCACCGCCCCGGTGCACAAGGGCGTGATCAACGACGCCGGCATCCCCTTCACCGGCCACACGGAATATCTCGCCGCGGCGAGCGGCACGGCGCGCGTGGTCATGATGCTCGCCGGCGGCGGGCTGCGCGTCGCCCTCGCGACCACGCACCTGCCCCTGCGCGCGGTCGCCGACGCCATCACGCGCGAGCGGCTGACCGACGTGCTGCGCATCCTCGCCCGCGACCTCGCCGGCCGCTTCGGCATCGCCGCGCCGCGGATCGCGGTCGCCGGACTCAACCCGCACGCCGGCGAATCCGGCCATCTCGGCCGCGAGGAGATCGACGTCATCGAACCCGTGCTCGGCCAGTTGCGCGCCACGGGCATGAACCTCGTCGGCCCCCTGCCGGCCGACACGCTGTTCGCGCGCATCCGCGAGGACCCGGTCGACGCCGTGCTCGCCATGTACCACGACCAGGGCCTGCCGGTGCTCAAGTACGCGAGCTTCGGCGCGGGAGTGAACATCACGCTCGGCCTGCCCTTCGTGCGCACCTCGGTCGACCACGGCACCGCGCTCGATCTCGCCGGCAGCGGCCGCGCCGACGTCGGCAGCCTGCTCGCCGCGATCGACACCGCGCTGACCATGGTCGGCGCCGGGCGGGCGGCCTAGGCGCGCATGCACACCGCGCGCAAACGCTTCGGCCAGAACTTCCTCGTCGACGCCGGCATCGTCCGCGCCATCGTCGCCGCCATCCATCCGCTGCCGGGGGAAACGGTCGTCGAGATCGGGCCGGGGCTGGGCGCGTTGACGCGGCCGCTGCTCGAACGCCTCCCGCATCTCGACGTCGTCGAGCTCGACCGCGACCTCGTCGCCCGCCTGCGCGCGACCTGGCCGGCGGCGCGGCTCACCGTGCACGCGGCGGATGCGCTGCAGTTCGACTTCGGCGCATTGGGCGCCGAGCTGCGCATCGTCGGCAACCTGCCCTACAACATCTCCACCCCGCTGCTGTTCCACCTGATGACTTTCGCGCCGCGCATCCGCGACATGACCTTCATGCTGCAAAAGGAAGTCGTCGCGCGCATGGTCGCCGCCCCGGCGACGGCCCATTACGGCCGCCTGTCGGTGATGCTGCAACGGCGCTTCCACATGGAATGGCTGCTCGACGTTCCGCCCGACGCTTTCCGGCCGGCACCCCGCGTCGATTCCGCCGTGGTGCGCCTCGTCCCCAAGCCGCCCGCGGCGATCGTGCCGTTGGATGAAGCGCTGTTTGCGCGTGTCGTCGCGACGGCCTTCGGACAACGCCGCAAGACCCTGCGGAACACGCTGGCGGCACTCGTGGCGCCGGCGGATTTCGCCGCACTCGGCATCGACCCCGGGCTGCGCGCCGAGGCGCTCGCCGTCGCCGACTACGAGCGCATCACCCGCCACCTCGCGGCGGCAGCGGCGCTCAGGCGATGAACAGCCGGTCGGCGATCTGCCGCAGCTCGGCGCGGCGCGCGATCGGATCGGGGCAGAGCGCCGCCACCTGGGCCCAGAAACGCGGCGAGTGATCGAGGTGCACCAGATGCGCCAGCTCGTGCGCGGCGACGTAATCGATGAGCGGGAGCGGCGCCTGTACCAGACGCCAGTTGAGGCGGATGTGTCCGCGCCGCGTGCAACTGCCCCAGCGCGTCTGCGCATCGGACAGCGCGAAGCGCGCGGGGGCGCGTCCCAGGCGTGCCGCAAGCCGCCGCAGCCGCCACGCCAGCAGGCGTGCCGCCTGCCGGTGCAGCCAGGCGCGAACCAGTTCGCGGGCATCGGCGCCGGCGGGCGCCGCGATCACCAGCCGCGCGCCCTCGCGCCACACCCGGACGTGCACGGCCGGCCGCATCTCGACGACCAGCCGGCGGCCGAGATAGCCGACCCCCGCTTCCCCGCCCACGGCTGCGGCCGCACGGGCGCGCATGCGCGTCCAGGCGCGCGCCAGCCAGTCGTGTTGCGCGCTCACGTAACGGGCGATTTCCGCGCGTGGCGTGTAGCTCGGCGCGTGGATACGCACCGCATCGCGGGTGACGGTGAGTCCCAGCGTGCGGCGCCGGGACGAGCGCCGGAGCTGGAACGGCACGCGCTCGCCGTTCGCGAGCAGCAGGAAACCGCTATTGGTCGCCGGCAGCATGCGGCAGGCGCGCCATCTCGGCTTCGATCCACGCCTCGGCCTCGCGTGTGATCTCGGCCGCGCTGCGCCCGTGGCTGTCGATCGTCGGGCCAATGCTCACCGTGATCAGTCCGGGGCACTTGAGGAACGCGTTTTTCGGCCACACCTCGCCGGCGTTGTGCGCGACCGGGACCACCGGCACGCCGGCCTCGACCGCAAGGCGGGCGCCGCCGATGCCGTAGCGGCCCCGCTCGCCGGGGGCCACCCGCGTGCCTTCCGGGAACACCAGCACCCAGAATCCCTGCGCGAGCTTGGCACGGCCCTGTTCGACGATCTGCTTGAGCGCCTCGCGGCCGGCGCTGCGGTCGATGGCGATCGGATCGAGCATGCGGAACGCCCAGCCGAAGAACGGCACGGCGAGGAGCTCCTTCTTGATCACCGCGGCCACCGGCGGAAACAGCACGAGAAAGGCGATCGTCTCCCAGGCCGACTGGTGCTTGGCGAGAATCACCGCGGGCCCGCGCGGCAGATGCTCGCGCCCGATGACGCGGTAGCGGATGCCCAGCACCCAGCGGGCGAGCGCGACCATGGTGCGGTTGTATCCCGTGATGATGCGGTAGCGCGTGTGCGGCGGGAACGGAAAAGTGAGAAACGCCACGCAGCTGAAAAAGACCGTCACCAGCGCCTGCAGCAGCGCGAATACCAGCGAACGCAGGCGGTTCATGCGGCAGGTTCGAGCAGATGATCGACGACGTCGGCGAGGTTCTCGAACACCGGCGTGCCGGGCGGCAGCCCGCCCGCTGCCAGGGTTTTCTCGCCCTTGCCGGTCTTCACCAGCACCGGTGCCGCGCCCCCCGCGGCGGCGGCCAGAAGATCGCGCAGCGAATCGCCCACCGCCGGCACGCCAGCCAGATTCACCGCATAGCGCTCGGCGATTTCGGCGAATAAACCCGGTCGCGGCTTGCGGCAGTCGCAGTCCATCTCGGCCGCGTGCGGACAGAAGAACACCGCCTCGATGCGCCCGCCGGCAGCGGCCACCGCGCGATGCATCTTGGCGTGGATCGCGTTGAGCGTCGCCATCTCGAACAGCCCGCGCGCGAGCCCCGATTGATTGGTCGCCACCACCACCCGCCAGCCTTCGCGCGTCAGCCGGGCGATCGCCTCCAGGCTGCCGGGGATGGGCTTCCATTCCTCCGGCGACTTGATGAACTGCTCGGAACCGAAGTTGATGACCCCGTCGCGGTCGAGAATGATGAGTTTCATGGCCACCCCTCCATGTCCCGTTTTCCCCCGAGTTTACGCCGCCAGGCGCGCCAGGTCCGCCACCCGGTTCAGGGTCGCGTGCAGGCGGGCGAGCAGCGCCAGGCGGTTGGCGCGCAGCGCGGCGTCGTCGGTATTGACCATCACGCTGTCGAAAAACGCATCGATGGGCGCCTTCAACGCCGCCAGCGCGGACAGCGACGCCGTGTAGTCCCCCGCCTCGAAAGCCGCATCGGCGCGCGGCGCGATGGCTTCGAGCGCAGCGAACAGCGCCTTTTCCGCCGGTTCGACGAAGCGCGCCGGATCGACCGTCGCGCTCACCGCGCCCGCGGTTTTCCTGAGGATGTTGCCCACCCGCTTGTTGGCCGCGGCGAGGCTTGCCGATTCCGGCAGCGCCGCGAACGCGCGCACTGCGGCGAGCCGCTCCTCGACGTCGGCGAGCACCGTCGGCGACAGCGCCAGCACCGCGTCCACCGCCTGGGGACGATGGCCCGCGTCGCGCAGCACGCCGGCCAGCCGCTCGTAGATGAAGAGCTCGACCGCCTGCAAGGCATCCGCGCCGACCGCGGGAAAGCTGCCCGCGGCCGACTCGATGAGCTGCGGGACTTCGAGCGGCAGTTTTCGCTCCATCAGCATGCGGATCACGCCCAGGGCGTGACGGCGCAGCGCGAACGGGTCCTTGTCGCCGGTCGGCTTTTCGCCGACCGAAAACAGGCCCACCAGCGTCTCCAGCTTGTCGGCCAGCGCCACGCACACGCCGACCTCGCCGCGCGGCAGCGCGTCACCCGCGAAACGCGGCCGGTAATGATCCTCGATGGCCTCGGCCACGCGCGCGTCCTCGCCGTCGTGTTCGGCGTAGTAGCGCCCCATGATGCCCTGCAGCTCCGGGAATTCACCGACCATGTCGGTCAGCAGGTCGGCCTTGGCGAGCAGCGCGGCGCGGTCGGCCAGCGCCGCCAGATCCTCGCCGCCGAGCGCACGGCCGATGTCGCGCGCGATGGCACGCAGACGTTCGACGCGTTCGCCCTGCGAGCCCAGGCGGTTGTGATACACGACCCTGGCGAGCCCCGGCACGCGGTCGGCGAGCTTCTTCCTGCGATCCTGGTCGAAGAAGAACTTCGCGTCGGCAAGCCTCGGCCGGACGACGCGTTCGTTGCCCTCGATCACGGCGGCCGGGTTCTCGGGCGCGATATTGGCGACGATGAGGAAGGTGTTGGTGAGCCTGCCCGCCGCGTCGAGCAGCGGGAAATATTTCTGGTTCGCCTTCATGGTGAGGATCAGGCACTCCGGCGGCACCTCCAGGAAGCCCGGCTCGAAGCGGCCGACCAGCACGTTGGGGCGCTCGACCAGCGCGGTCACCTCGTCGAGCAGCGCGTCGTCGGCCACCGGCGCAAGCCCCAGCGCGCGTGCCGCCGCGTCGAGCTGGCGCCCGACCTCGGCGCGCCGCTCGGCAAAGCCGACGATCACCGCGCCCTCGTCGCGCAACTGTGCGACATAGCTGTCGGCGCTCTCGATCACCAGCGGCGCGCGGCGCGCCTCGAAGCGATGGCCCTGCGTTTCGCGCCCGGCCGCGAGCCCCAGCGCCGACACCGGCACGACGTCAGGGCCATGGAGCGCGACCAGACCGTGCGCCGGGCGCACGAACGCCACCGTCGTCCAGCCGTCGGCGAGCTGGTAGCTCATGCGCTTGGGAATCGGCAGCCGCGCCAGCGCCGCGTCGAGCGCGCGCTGCAGGCCCTCGGCGAGCGTCACGCCGGGCGCGACGCTGTCGTGGTAGAGCGCGGCGTTCTTGCCCTCGCCATCGCGCCGCAGGCTGGCCACCGCCGTTTCGTCGAGCCCGAGCGCGGCCAGCCGCTTGCGCAGCGCGGGCGTCGGCTGGCCGTCGGCATCGAGCGCGACGGCGAGCGGCATGAGCCTGGTCGACACCGGCCGGTCGGCGGCGCGCGCAGCCACGCCCGCGATGTGCGCGCCCAGCCGGCGCGGCGAGGCGAAGGCCGTCGGCGGGGTGCCGGCGTCGACCAGCCCGTGCGCCGCGAGTTCGGCGGCGAGCGTTGCCGCGAACGCATCGCCGAGCCGCGACAGCGCTTTCGGGGGCAGCTCCTCGGTATGCAGCTCCACCAGCAGGTTGCGCGTGCTCATTGCGTCTCCTTTTTCGTCAGCAGCGCCTGCTGCGCGTCCTCGGCCCAGTCGCGCGGCGCCATCGGAAAGCCCAGCCGCGCGCGGCTGTCGAGATAGCTCTTCGCCACCCGTCGCGCAAGGTTGCGGATGCGGCCGATGTAGGCGGCGCGCTCGGTCACCGAGATCGCGCCGCGCGCATCGAGCAGGTTGAAGGTGTGCGCGGCCTTGAGCACCTGTTCGTAGGCCGGCAGCGCCAGCTCGGCGTCCATCAGGGCGAGCGCCTGTCTTTCATGCGCGGCAAACGCGGTCAGCAGGAATTCGACGTCGCTGTGCTCGAAGTTGTAGGCGCTCTGCTCGACCTCGTTCTGGTGATAGACGTCGCGGTAGGTGAGGCCCTCGGTCCAGACCAGGTCGTACACGCTCTCCACGCCCTGGAGATACATGGCCAGGCGTTCCAGGCCGTAGGTGATTTCGCCGGTGATGGGCTTGACGTCGATGCCGCCGACCTGCTGGAAATAGGTGAACTGGGTGACTTCCATACCGTTGAGCCACACCTCCCAGCCCAGCCCCCACGCGCCGAGCGTGGGGTTCTCCCAGTCATCCTCGACGAAGCGCACGTCGTTCTTCCCGAGGTCGAAACCCAGCGCTTCGAGCGAACCGAGATACAGCGTCAGGATGTCCGCCGGCGCGGGTTTCAACACCACCTGGAACTGGTAGTAATGCTGCAGCCGGTTGGGATTCTCCCCATAGCGGCCGTCCTTGGGACGGCGGCTGGGCTGCACGTAGGCCGCTTTCCACGGTTCCGGGCCGAGCGCACGCAAGAAGGTCGCGGTATGCGAGGTGCCGGCGCCGACCTCCATGTCGTAGGGCTGCAACAGCGCACAGCCGCGCTCGCCCCAGTAGCGTTGCAGGGTGAGGATGATGTCCTGGAAGGTCGGCTTCACGGTGGCTGCGGCTCGTCGGAAAGCCCGCATTTTAGCGCGCCCGGCGCGCTTTTCAGGCGCCTTCGAGCGCCTCCATCTGCGCCGCGAGTTCCAGCCAGGCATCCTCTTCGCGCGCCAGTTCGTCGTTGAGCGCGGCGAGCCGTGCCGCGGCCCGCTCGATGGCGTCGAGCGCCGGCGTGCCGGACAGGAAGGTTTCGAGTTCGCGCTTTTCGGCGCTCAGCGCCGCGATGCGCGCGTCGGCGCGCTCGATCTTCGCCGCCAGCGACTTCCTGCGACTGGCCGACGGCGCACGGCGCGCCGCGGCCGGTGGCGCGGGTCGCGTCGCGGCGGCCGCTTCCTTCAGGCTTTCGCGCAGCCGCCGGGCTTCGTCGAGCAGATAGCGCTGGTAGTCGTCGAGGTCGCCATCGAAATCGCTCACCCGCCCACGCGCCACCAGCCAGAACGCATCGCACACCGAACGCAGGAGCGCGCGATCGTGGCTCACCAGCATCACCGTGCCCTCGAATTCGTTCAGCGCCACGGCGAGCGCCTCGCGGGTGTCGAGGTCGAGATGGTTGGTCGGCTCGTCGAGCAGCAGGAGATTGGGCCGCTGCCACACCAGCATGGCGAGCACCAGCCGCGCCTTCTCGCCGCCGCTCAGCGTGCCGACCGGCTGGCTCGCCTTGTCGCCGCTGAAATCGAAGCGGCCGAGAAAGCTGCGCAGATCCTGCTCGCGCGCGCCGCCCTGCCCGGCGCCGACGTCCTGCGCCAGCCGCGTCAGGTGCGCGAGTGGTGACGCGTCCGGCCGCAGCACGTCCAGTTCCTGCTGCGCAAAGTAGCCGATCGCCAGCCCCCGCCCGCGCTCGACGCGGCCGGCGAGCGGCGGCAGCACGCCAGCGATGGTCTTGACCAGCGTCGACTTGCCCTGGCCGTTGGCACCGAGGATGCCGATACGTTCTCCGGCAAAGACCGTGCGCGTGATGTCGCTGGCGACGGCGGTCGCGCCGTAACCGATCCGCACCGCTTCGAGGGTGAGCATCGGGTTCGGCAGCGCTGCGGGCGGCGCGAACTCGAAGCCGAACTCGGCGCTCGCCAGCACCGGCGCGAGCTTTTCCATGCGCGCCAGCGCCTTGACCCGGCTTTGCGCCTGCCGGGCCTTGGTGGCCTTGGCCTTGAAGCGGTCGATGAACGACTGCAGGTGGGCGATTCGCTCCTGCTGGCGCGCATACGCCGCCTGCGCCAGGTTCAGGCGTTCTGCGCGCATCGTCTCGAAAGCGCTGTAATTGCCGCCGTAGCGCGTGAGCTTGCCGTTCTCCAGGTGCAGCGTCACCTGGGTCACCGCGTCGAGGAATTCGCGGTCGTGGCTGATGACGATAAGCGTGCCGGGGTATTTCGTCAGCCACGACTCCAGCCACACCAGCGCGTCGAGATCGAGGTGGTTGGTCGGCTCGTCGAGCAGCAGCAGGTCGGAGGGGCACATCAGCGCGCGCGCCAGTTGCAGGCGCATGCGCCAGCCGCCGGAAAAGGCGTTCACCGGCCGGTCCAGGTCGGCGACCTGAAACCCCAGCCCGAGGATCAGCGCCTGGGCGCGGGCGCGCGCATCGTGGCCACCGGCATCCGCAAACTGGGCATGGGCATGGGCCATGCGCTCGCCGTCGCCGCTCGCCTCGGCCGCGTCGATCTCGCGGCTCGCCGCGGCAAGACGCGTGTCGCCGGCGAGCACGAAAGCGGTCGCCGATTCCGCCGATTCCGGCATCTCCTGCGCGACCTGCGCGATGCGCCACTGCGGCGGCAGCGAAAAATCGCCGCGCGCCTCGTGCAGGCGGCCGTCGAAAAGGGCGAACAGGCTGGACTTGCCGGCGCCGTTCCTGCCGACCAGCCCGACCTTCTCGCCGGGATTGATGGTCGCCGTGGCGTCTTCGAGCACGTGCCGTGCGCCGCGCGCGAGCGTAAGGTTCTTGAGGAGGATCATGCGGGGGTTGCGCGCACGGACAGCCCGTGGCGCTCCTGTCGAAAGCGGAAGTTTAGCAGCCTGTCGGACTGTGCCGCGGTTCGTCACCCGCGGACGAATTTCCGTCACCCGGCCCCGCTCGCGCCGCCACCCTGCAACGCCAGGCCTTTGTTTTTACAGGGCAAGGCCGTCGAGCCGGGGCACGCGCGGCATGGCACGCGCATTGCAGGAGCTGGGCTACACCCGATCCCATCCCAACAGGAGCCCACCATGAAACTGCAATTCGGCCACAAACAGATCGTCCTCGAACTGTCGGCGTCGCCCTTCGCCTGGTTCCACGGCCAGACCCAGCGCATGAGCCTGACCAGCCTGTCGCTGCTGTTCGTGCAGTGCTCGATCTTCGCGCGCCTTCAGGAAGTCGCCTGACGGCTCATGAAACCCGGCAAGGCGCGCCTGAGCATCCGCTTTTCGCCCACGCCGCTCGCCGTGTTCAGCGGCAGCACGCGCAACATGTCGATGTTCAGCGTCACAGTGCTGTTCATCGAAGTGCGCATCATGCGGGTGCGGGCCCGCGCCTGATCGCCACACACGCCGCAAGCCCGCCGCCGGGGCGGTTTTCCAGCGTCACCCGCCAGCCGTTCGCCGCCGCGAGCTGGCGCACGATCGCCAGCCCCAGGCCGGTTCCGCCGCCCGCCGCCGAGCGCGAATCGTCCACCCGGTAAAACGGCCGGAACACCTTCTCCAGCTGATCCTCGGGAATGCCCGGCCCACGGTCGCGCACCCACACCCGCACCCAGTCCGGGTCGCATTCGAGCGCCAGCGTCACCCCGCCCTCCCCCCCATGGCGCTGCGCATTGCCGATCAGGTTGACGAGAATCTGCCGCGCCGCCAGCGCGTCGCCGGTCACCGGACAAGGCGCCGTCGCGTGCCAGGGAATATCCGCTTCCCGCGCCACCGCTTCGAGCAGCGCGGCGACGTCGAAGCGCCCGGTGCGCGGCGCGCGGGTCGTGCGCGCGAGTTCGAGATAGGCCTCGACCAGGCGGTTCATGGCGGCCAGATCGCCGAGGGCGCGGTCGATGCGCGCAGGGCTCGGGGCGTCGCGCAGCATTTCGAGGTTGAGCGTGAGGCGCGTCAGCGGCGTGCGCAGATCATGCGAAATGCCCGCGAGCAGCGTGGTGCGGTTGTCGAGCAGCTCGCGCACTTCGGTCGCCATGCGGTTGAAGCGCCGCGCCAGCTCGGCGAGCTCCCTGGGCCCGGTTTCCGGCAGCGGCTCCGGCAGCTCGCCCGCGCCGACCTGCCCGGCCGCACGCGCCGCGGCAGCCAGCGGCACGGTGATCCGGCGCACCAGGAGGAGCGCCGTCAGCAGCGTGAGGAACGCGCCGACCGCGACCACCGCGATCGCCGCCGCCGGCAGCTTCACCGCGTAGCGATCGGGGAAAAATCCCACCGCGAGCACCCGTCCGCCCACCGGGACGGTGAGCCACACCGCGTTCGAGCCGGGAACGCCGGCAAGCGTGACCGCCGCGCCGATCCGCCGCGACAACGCCGACTCGATCGCGTGCCGGAACGGGAAGCGCGGCGCGGCAACCGTCGCCGCCAGCGGCGCGCTGCTCAGGCGCAGTCCGTGGCGGTGCGCCAGCTCGCGTTCGAAGGCCGGACGCGTCGCCGGCGGCAGCTCGACCCAGGTTTGGGTCGACAGCACGATCAACCCCGCCAGATCGTCCGCCGAGCGCTGCGCCACCGGCACGATGAGGGTGCGATACACCACCCAGAACGCCGCTGCCTGAAACACGATGAACGCCAGCGCGAGCGTGGCCGCGGTGCGGAAAAAGAGCGAGCGCCCCACCTAGCCCTTGCCCTGCGGCACGAACATGTATCCCTGGCCGCGCTGGGTGCGGATATACGCCGGATTGGCGGGATCGTCCTCGATCTTCTTGCGCAGCCGGTTGACGCGCACGTCGATGCTGCGGTCGAACGGGTCGCGCTCGAAACCGCGCAACTGGTCCATCAGCCAGTCGCGCGTCAGGGCGCGGTTGGGGTGGGTGACGAAAATTTCGAGGAGCGCGTATTCGCCGCCGGTCAGCGGGATATCCACGCCGTCGCGCGCCAGACTGCGCGCGTCGAGATTCACCGCGAACGGCCCGAAACGCACCACGCGCGCCGCCTGCGGGCTCACCGCCGGCGTCTGGCGGCGCAGCACGGCGCGGATGCGCGCGAGCAGCTCGCGGGGGTTGAACGGCTTGGGCAGGTAATCGTCCGCACCGACTTCCAGGCCGATGATGCGATCGACGTCCTCGCCGCGCGCCGACAGCATGATGATGGGCGGAAAGCCGGGCTGCGCGCGTAGCCGCCGCGCCACCGACAGCCCGTCCTCGCCCGGCATCATCCAGTCCAGCACCACGAGGTCGGGCCAGGCCTTCGCGAGCAGAGCGTCGAGTTCCTGCGCGTCGCCGGCCGTCTCGACCCGATACCCCTGCGCGGCGAGATATTCCGCGACCAGCTCACGGATGCCGGCGTCATCGTCGGTGACGTAGATCGTCGCTGCGTTCATGCGCCAACTATATCGCGCGCGGCGGTGCGCCGCACCCGCCGCGTTACACACCGTAACAAAAAGCGCCGCTGCGGAAACACGCCGCTTACGGTCGTCGCCCACACTGCGAAGCGTGGCAACGAAACATCCCGCAAACCGAAAGGAGAGGCAATGAAAACACCCCGCACGCTCGCCATCGGACTTTCCGCCCTGATCGGCGCCGTGGCCGCACCGGCTTACGCGGCGCCGGGCTACGTCGACGAAGCCTTCGCCGTGGCGCGCAACGAACGCGGCGTCACGCCCGCGCCGCTCGACCCCGAGTGGGAACGTGCCCGCGCAAAACGCCAGGCGGAGCGCAAGCCCGAGCCTACCGACGAGGCGCCGGGGTATGGCTACGGCTACGAGCGGCGTCAGATCGACGCGCCCGAGCCGCGCGATGTCCGTCCGGCGCCACGGGAATTCCGTGGCCGCCGCTGATCCACCCGCAACTTTTCATCACCCAAGGAGAAACGACATGACTGCACTGAAACTGACGACTTCCCTCATCGCCGGCGCGCTGCTGGCCGCATCGACCGGCGCCAACGCCGGACCGCGCTACGGCGACGATCTCATCGTGCGCGCCAAGGTGGTCGCGGCAACGCCGGTGTACGAGACCATCAACGAACCGCGCCGCGAATGCTGGACCGAGACCGTCGGCTATGAAACGCAGAGCTACCGCAGCGACAACAACACCGGCGGCGCCGTCCTCGGCGCCATCGCCGGCGGGCTGCTCGGCTCCACGGTCGGCAAGGGCAGCGGCAAGGTCGCTGCCGCCGCGGCGGGCGCCGCCACCGGCGCCGTCATCGGCGACCGCTGGAACGACGGCGGGCGCGTCGTCGAATCCCGCCCGCAGCAGATCGAACGCTGCAAGACCTACGACAACTTCCGTCAGGTCGTCACCGGCTACGACGTGCGCTATCGCTTCCTGGACCGTGAATTTTCCGCGCGCCTGCCCTACGACCCCGGCGAATGGCTCGACCTGCGCGTGAACTTCACCATCGCCGACCGGCAGCGGCCGGAACGTGGCGATTCCTACAACCGCTGGGGTGACTGAACCCGGCAATCCGCAAAGGAGTCCCTCATGCTCAAAAAAACCCTGATCGCCGCCGGCCTCCTGGCCGCCTCCGGCGCAGCGACGGCCGACCACGTGTACGCGCGCGTCATCGCCGTCGAGCCCAACGTCGTCATCACCTACAGCGGCGGCGGACGACACGACGGCTACCGCATCTTCTACGAATTCGACGGCCGCAGCGGGTGGACCGTGAGCCCGGTCTACCCCGGCCCCTACCTGTGGGTGCCGCGCCCGGTCTACGTCGAACCTGCCTACTGGGGCCCGCCGCGGCCCGCCTGGGGGTACCGCGACGACTGGCGCTGGCACCACCGTGGCGGCTGGCGCGATGATGGCGACCGCCACGACTGGGGCCGCCACGACGGGGGCCGGCGCGACCGCCACGACTGACCCGGCCGCGGGTGCGCATCACGCACCCGCTTTCCCGACCCGGATGATCCAGCCGCACGCCGCTTGATTCGCACGCGCCGCGGGCGCGCTCAAGCTACCCGCGTGCAACGCCGCGCGCTGTCTCGACCCGTTTGCAAGGGCTCAAGACAACGCCGCTCGCGTCAGCCAGCCAAGCGCACGACCGCAGTCGCCACGCGCGTGGCCCGCGCTGGCCATCCGCGCGCAGGCGGTGCAGGGCCGGCAGGAACACGTGGCCGACCCATCGGCCGGCAAAGCGCCACGACACCGACAGCGACGGGCGCGTCGCAGCCCGCAAAACGAAAACGGGCTCCCGAAGGAGCCCGCATTTCCAACCCACACTGGCTTACGCCAGCG
>Ga0272446_1001730_pt1:0-10000 | contig 31190 bp, 26 predicted proteins | sample YNPCB0061_FD_194587 | JGI IMG/M metagenome (GOLD analysis project Ga0272446, IMG submission 194587) | Hot spring microbial mat communities from Yellowstone National Park, WY, United States - YNP-CB-006-1 | ecosystem: Environmental > Aquatic > Thermal springs > Hot (42-90C) > Sediment...
GGGCAGCCCCGTAACCCTGGTCCGGGGCCACAAGTGTCTTCCTTGCCGGCGCTCAGGAATTATGTCAAGGTCTTCTGCGCTTGAACCAGCCAAATGCTTATTAATATAACCTCGTGAGGCTCTTGCAACATTCGTCCTGCCACACCTCGTCATGCTGAGGGAAGCGAAGGATCTTGTATATTTAATAGATTGGTATTGTTCAATCGGTACAGGATGGCAGAAAAAACAATTTTGAAGAGGTTCTCACGATTCACGATTTTTTTCCACCGAAAACCGAAGATCGAAAACCATCTTCACAAACGCGGCTCCTCTCCCCGGGCCAGGCGTATCAGGTTATCCCGGTGGCGCACCAGCACCAAGCCGGAAAGAACACCGGCCAGGAAAAGATAGGCCTTGGAATCACAGAACAAGCCCACCGCCAGGGGCAAAAGCCAGGCGCAGACCACCGCGGCCAGCGAAAAAATACGCACCTGATAGAGGGTCATGCCGTATACTATGACCAGATTGAGCGCGGCCAAGGGGCAGAGCACCGCGATGACGCCGAAGGTGGTGGCCACCGCTTTGCCGCCCTGGAACCTGAGATAAATCGGGAAAACATGGCCCAGGACTGCGGCCAAACCCACCGCAGCCACGGCCGCGTCATGCCAGGCTCCCAGGGGAGCCAGCCAGTAAAGGCCCAATATTACCGGCAGGGCACCCTTGAGGGTGTCCCCCAGCAGGGTGAAAATCCCGGCGTTGCGCCCCAGCAGACGAAACAGGTTGGCGGCCCCGAGATTGCCGCTGCCGGCCTGACGGGGGTCGGGACCCCCCCTGAGCCTGGCCACCAGAAGCCCGGTGGGGATGGACCCCAGCAAATAGGCGAGCCCTGTTACCCCCAAAAAATATTGCATGGCTGACTAAGGTCTCCGTGGGCCAGGGAGAAAGATTCACCCTGCAGCCTCGCCGCCATTTTAAAGAAAAACTGCGAAAAAGCCGATAAAAAAGTTGCGGCAGGGTGTGGAGAGAGGCGTTAGAGGATGTCCTTGCCATGAAAATAGAAGGAATTTTGACCCTGGTGAAAGGCCAGGAGACTGCCTGTCAGGCCCCCAGGAAAACCTTCCCGGCCGCCAGGCAAGCGGACTCTTCAGGAATAGAACTCCTGATTTCCCAGGAGAACCAGCAGGCCCGCCGGCTGGATCCGTCTTCCCTGACCGAAGCCCGTGACCTTCTCCTGGATATAACCTGGCGAATGTCGGGAACCTCAGCGGACTCCGCAGCCGAGATCCATCACCTGGAGTCCCCCTGCCTGGTGCGTCTGCGGTAAATTCCGCCTCAGGACGCGGTTCCCGGAAGTATTGCAGGTCCGGGAGAAAATTTTTGGCGGCACTTCCTTCTTAACCAGCGCTGACCCAGGCAAACCATTCCTGACCTGCAATGGTCCTCTCCCAAAAATGCGCCTTTTTTGCAGGGGCGACGTCGGCTTCGCCCCTGGAGCTGTCTTTCATCACCGCCAGTTTTCGGCCTGCGGCTCGTAATAGGCCTTGGGGTGCTTGCAGGAGGGACAGATTTCCGGGGCTTGCTCACCATATATCACATAACCGCAGTTGCGGCAGTGCCACTTTATGGGTTCACTGCGGTTGAAAAAGGTGCCGTTTTTGACGTGGGCAAGCAAGGCCCGGTAGCGCTCCTCGTGAACCTTCTCCACCTTGGCGATTTCCCGGAAGGAAACGGCCACCTCCCGAAAGCCTTCTTCCTCGGCCACGTTGGCAAAATCCTGGTACATGGTGGTCCACTCGTAGTTTTCCCCCCGGGCCGCAGCATCGAGATTGCTGGCCGTGTCCCCCAGGGAAAAGGGATATCCCGCCTCAATAACGGCTTCTCCGCCGCCGCCCTGGCTCAGGTGCTTAAAGAACACCTTGGCGTGCTCTTTTTCGTTGTCCGCGGTCTCCAGAAAGATGGCCGCAATCAGTTCATAGCCGGCATTCCTCGCTTCGCTGGCATAAAAAGTGTAGCGGTTCCGAGCCTGGGCCTCGCCTGCAAAGGCGATGAGCAAATTTTTTTCGGTGCGACTTCCTTTCAGTTCCATGCGCTTCTCCTCCTTATATAGAGTAATTTCACGATAGCTTTTAAAAAGGTGTCGGGTGGCTGAGTTGCTAGTGTTCCCAAAGGATTCGGCCGCAGTCCTTGAGATCGTACCCCCCCAACGCTTCAGCGGCAGAATGGAACTCCGGGGAGCGAATAACCTCGAGCAATTCCTGAAAGCGCTGGTCTGCAAAAGTGGCTTGGGGCACCACCAGGTCGTAGCGCTCCGGGGTGAGGGGGATAAAATCCAGACCCAGGGCCCGGGCTGCGGCCAGGATGCCCAATCCCACATCCGCAGTTCCGGACTTGACGTTGGCGGCTATGGCCATATGGGTATATTCCTCCCGTTCGTAGCCCTGGATGCCAGCCGGGTCGATGCCTTCCTGCTGGAGCAGGTGATCCAGCAGCAGCCGGGTGCCGGCGCCCCGCTGGCGGTTAATGAAGCGCACCCCGGGGCGGGTAAGGTCGGCCACCTTCTGTATATCATGGGGATTTCCCGGCTGCACCATGAAACCCTGCTGTCGCCAGGCCAGGTTGATGAGTTTCAGGGGCAGGCCCGCCAGGTGCTTCTTGATAAAGGGAATGTTGTAAGAGTTGGTCTCCGGGTCGTAAAGATGGGAGCCTCCCAGGTGGGCCCGGCCCTGGCGCAGGGCCACGAGGCCCCCCAGGCTGCCCACGTGTCCCGAGGACAGGCGCAGCCGGGGGTTACGGCGGTGCAGCAGGGTGGCCAGAAGGTCCAGGGTGTTATCGTGGCTTCCCAGGATTACCAGGGTTCCCTCGATATCCTCCGGCGGCACCAACAGCTCGGCGGTCACCGGCCGGTCTTCCTCCAGGCCTTCGCTCAGGGCCGGAATCTTCAGGATACCATCGGCCCGCACCAGAGAAGTAATAGTACCTGCCCCCCGGGGAAGCGGCGTGGCCATGACCCGGTCTCCCACCCGGCCCAGGGTCACCCGGATGAACTCAGTGAGCCCGGGCTTGGAGGGCAGATTCTGAGAAGGCCGCACGGTGAGGGTGGGGCGGGGCGTCAACTGCCGGCCTGCCATCCCCGCAATTAAAGGCGCGGCAAACTCCTCGAAGGAAAGGATTGCGGACACCGGATAACCGGGGTTGCCGATAACCGGTTTGCCTCCAATCGCCGCAAGTAAGGTGGGTTTTCCCGGCATCATGGCCACCCCGTGGACCAGCACTTCCCCTAAACCTGCCACCGCCTGGTAAGTGTAGTCTTTGCTCCCTGCGGAGGAGCCGGCATTGGTGATGACCACGTCCCCGGCCGCCACCGCCCTTTTGAGCACCTCAGTGAGGGCTGCGGGATCGTCGGGCGTGATGGGCCAGACTTCCGGCACTCCGCCGGCCTCTTCCACCAGTCCGGACAGGATAACGGAGTTGAACTCCACTAAAAAATGCGCAGGCGGCTCGGCCCCCAGAGCTGTCACGGGCACCAGGTCCGAGCCTGTTGGGATGATAATGACCCTGGGCCGCCGGCGCACCAGCAGCCGGGTGACCCCCCCCGCCAGCATGGCCCCCTGAGCCCAGGGGGTGACCTCCACCCCTTCGGGAATCACCATTTCCCCGGCCACCAGGTCCTCTCCCACCCGACGCACGTTGTGCCAGGGAAATACCGGGGTCTCCACCGTAATGGGATCGGCCTCCGGGTCCGGCACATTTTCCACCATGATCACGGCATCCGTACCAGCGGGCATGAGGTGGCCGGTATTGACGGGATAGGCCTCCTTCCCCAGGGCCAGCAGCCGGGGGCTGTCCGGCCGGGCCCCATAGGTGCTGCCGGCTGCTACGGCAAAACCATCCATGGCGGCTTGGTGAGCAGCTGGCGAAGACCAGCGGGCGAACACCGGCGCAGCCGTCACCCGGCCCCGGGCCGCCACCGTGGAGATCTCTTCCGGGGCCAGCATATTTTTCCCGTCGAATCTGGACAGAAACAACTCCCGGGCTTCATCCGGAGACTTCATATGCAGATAAATCCGCCGTTTCATGATTTCCCTTCGCTATATGTTCAAAAAGCGTTTGCTGAATTTTACCTGAAAATATCGCCTACAAGGAATAAAATCCCCAATTTTACGCACTTGCTGGCGTCCCTGCATTCTGGCTTTTCTTCAAGTGCCGATGACAATCCTCCCAAGCGTTCCCAGGTGTTCTGGCCGGAATACCTTGGCCCTGGTAAGTTTTGGCCGGATTGACACCACTTGCTTGCCGGGAGGACAAGGTATGGGCACGGGGAAAGAGATAGTCAAAGCCGCTCTCAAGCACGTAGGAGAACAATACGTTTTGGGGACTGTTGTTCCCAAGAACGACCCCAACTGGGGCGGCCCCTGGGATTGTGCGGAATTTGTCTCCTGGTGCGTCTTTCAGACCGCCAGGATTTTGTATGGATGTGATGACGACCAGGGCGATCCGGCCATCGCCGACGCCTACACCGGCTTCTGGGGCAGGGACGCCAGGACCCTCGGCAAACAGATCAGCGTGGCCGAGGCGGCCGGCATTCCCGGGGCCGCGGTGCTGCGCTTGGGTCCCAAAATGGGTCACATTGTCATTTCCGACGGCCAGGGAGGCACCGTGGAAGCAGCTTCCACCAAATTAGGGGTCATCTGCCACACCCTGAGCGGCCGCCGCTGGGACATGGGAATCCTGGTTCCCGGTATCAGCTACGAGCAAGGACACGGCATTCCGGAGCCGACACCGCCGGGCGTCATCTACCGGCTGGCTTCGCCGTTGATGCGGGGCGAAAAAATTGCCCAGATTCAGCAGAAACTGGCATCACTGGGGTATGACCCGGGCAATGCCGACGGCGTTTTTGGCCCCCGTACCTTTGCCGCAGTAATGGATTTTCAGAAATCCAACGGTCTGGTGCCGGACGGAGAAGTGGGTCCCCAAACAGCCAGGGCTATGGGCATTACGTTCCCTTGACGAAAGATATAAGGCGGGGCGGGCCTCTGTGCCCGCCACATAAGGCGACCAGGGGCGACCGCCCTGCCTGCATCTTCTGTTTCTTCCGGGGATGAAGACCGTGCCGGGTTTTCCCCAGGTATCCTGGGAGCGCGTACCGGCCTGGAAACAGGCAGCCGGTTCGCTTAAACCTGGCGATCCAGGGTTGTCAGCCGGTGCCAAGAGCCTTACTCGGAAAACAGGTGCACGGTTACCTCATCTTCCCGGAACAAGCCCTCCACGCCCAAAGGAATGATCACCAGGCCGTCGCTTTTTACCATGGGGGAAAGAAGCCCCGACGGCCCCAGGACCGGATCGGCCCATAACGTATCGTTATCGGATCTCAGGCGCACCCTGACGAAATCTTCCCGGCCGCTGGCCCCGGCCAGGTTGCGGGAGAGACGGGCCTGGACCGTGCCGCCCCAGGAAGATTCTTTCCCGGCACGGCCGGCCAGGCGCTGCAGCAATGGCTGCCCCAGGACATGCATCACCACTGCCGCGGAGGCCGGATGCCCCGGGAGTCCCAGGAGGGGTTTTCCTCCGATATCCGCCAGTATCGTTGGCTTGCCGGGGCGGATGGCCACCCCGTGCACCAGGATCTCGGCGCCGGGCAGATCCTCAACAGCCTTTAAGGTCAGGTCCCGGGCGCCTACGGAACTGCCCCCGGAGATAAGAACCAGGTCAGCTTCAGTGAGGGCTTCGGCCAGGACAGCATGGAGGGCTTCCCGGTTGTCCGGCACTATCCCTTTCAGGATCGGGATTCCGCGGCCTTCCCTCACCTGGGCGGCCGCCAGAAAGGCATTGGCGTCCCGCACCTGTCCAGGGCCAGGCTGTTTAGTGACAGGGACAATCTCGTCCCCGCTGGAGAGCACGGCCACCCGGGGCGTAAGGAAAACCCTGAGCCGGGTAACCCCGAGCGCGGCCAGAAGACCAATGTCCTGGGACCGCAGGCGCCGGCCCGCCGGGAACAGCGGTTCTTGGCCCCGCACATCCTCGCCCGGATGCAGGACGTTATCCCCGGGCGCCACGGGATGGCGCACCTCCAGGGTGCCCTCCGGCGTTTCGTTGGTATATTCCACCATGACCACGGCGTCGGCACCATCGGGGATCATCCCCCCCGTGGCGATGCGCCAGGCCTCCCCCGGCGCCACCACTCCCTCGGGCTTCTTTCCCATGGGGACTGCACCCCGGATTTCCAGATACTGCGGCAGACCCGGCGTGGCCCCGAAGGTGTCTGCGGCGCGCACCGCGTAGCCATCCATGGAGGCCCTGAGAAACGAGGGCAGATCCTCGCCGGCGGCAAGGTCGCCGGCCACCACCCGCCCCACCGCTTCCCCCAGATCCAAATCCTCCACGCCCACCGCTGAAAAACGGGGATAAAGGGCAAGGACTTCGTCCCGGGTTTTTAAGCGGAAGAATGCTAAAGAGGGCATTGGCTCCTGGAAAGTGCTGAGGAATTGTTCAACGCCTGAAATTCCTTAGAAATTCTCCGGTGCTGACGACCCGGGCATACAGAAAACTCAGCGCAGACAAAAACGCGGCCTGAACCTGCGGCGCAGGAATGGTTTGGTCTTGAAAGGTAAGGGTCCGGGTGGCGCAGGCTTCGTGCACCACCGTGACCTGCAGGCCGTGATCGAAGGCCGCCCGCACGGTGGCATCCACACACATGTGGGTCATCATGCCGCAGACGACCACGTGGTCTATCTTCTGGTCCCGGAGATGCTCCAGCAGGGGTGTGTCCCGGAAGCTGTTGGGGTAGTTTTTCTGGATGACCGTTTCTCCCGGCAGAGGCTCCACATTGGCATGAATCTTCACGCCCTCCGTGTCCGGCAGGAAAAAAATCGCCCCCGGTCGGGTGGCCACGTGCTGGATATGCACCACCGGCAGTTTTTTTCGCCGAAAAACCGCCAGTATCTCCCGAGCCCGCAGGCTGGCCGGAAGGCTCCCTTCCAGTTCCATGTTGCCGCCGGGGAAATAATCGTTTTGCAGGTCAATTAACAAGAGAGCTGTGGTCATTTTGCTTAAATCCTCGAAAAAATCCGCGCATCCACGGCAAACAGACCCCTCTCATAGAGCAGCAGGGGGTTCAACTCCACCTGGTCCAGTTCAGGGTGCCGTTGGGCGAAGTTCGCCAGGGACTGCATGGCGGCCTTGAGGGCTGCCAGGTCCCGCTTGGGCTGGCCCCGAAACCCGGTGAGCAGGGGATAGCCCTTGATGCTTTTGATAAGTCCCTCCAGTTCCTCCTCGTCGGCCGGCAGAATCAGGAAGGCCACGTCCTGGTAAATCTCGGTGTAGATGCCGCCCAGCCCGAACATGAGGGTGGGGCCGTATTGCGGATCGGTGAGAGTGCCCAGGATAACCTCCAGGCCGCCGAGCTTGGCCATGGGGGAGACGGTGACCCCGTTCACCTCGAGTTGCCGGTCGTGCAGGCGGATGGTGGCCAGGATGTCCTGGAAGGCCAGGCGCACGGCCTCGTCGTTGGCGACATTTACGTGCACTCCGCCGACGTCGCTCTTATGGGGGATGTCAGGGGAGGCCACCTTCAGGACCACCGGGTAGCCGAACTGCCGGGCCAGCTCCACCGCCTCATCCGGGGTGGTGGCCAGGGGCGCGGCTGCCACGGGAATACCGGCCTTGGAAAGCATTTCGGCCGCCTCTTGACCGGGAAGCAGCCTCAAACCCGGGGTGGCCGGCATAACCGGCGCGGCGCCCTCCGGTTGGGTCGGCGGGGCAAAGCGGAAAAATTGGGCCAGCGCTGCAATACCCCGCTCCGGAGTGGGAAATACCGGTATGCCGGCCTGATACAGCTTCTGCCGCTCGTCCTTCTCCACATCGGCCCCGCCCAGAAAGACCACCAATTCCCGGGCGCCGGGGGTCACCACCTGGGAGGCACCGGGGATGGGGTCCCCGAAAATGACCACCTGGTAGTCATATTCGCTCCTGGTTTCATCCATGACCTGGCGGTACAGACCGGGATCGCTGATCACGTCCCCGGTCAGGTCCACAGGATTGCTCACCACGCAATGGCCCGGAAGCATCCTCTTCAGCCGCTCCTGTAACGCCGGCGTGGGCTCGGGGGTGGCCAGGCCCATTTTTTCCGCCTCGTCGATGGCCAGGATGGCCGCGCCCCCGGAACTCGTGGTGATCATGAGATTGCGCCCTTGGGGCGGCGTCAGATAGGCCAGGGCCTTGGCGAAGTCAAAAAGCTCCTCTACCGTGTCGGCCCGGTAAACCCGATGTTTGCGGAACAGGGCCTGGTAGATGGCGTCCGTTCCGGCCAATGATTTGGTGTGGGACTCCGCCGCCTGGCTGCCCCGCTTGGTGCGTCCGGCCTTGAGAATCACCAGGGGCTTGGTGCACTCGTGGAGTGCGTCCAGAAAATACGTGGGGCGCTTCACCCCTTCGAGATACAGAGCGATGACCCGGGTGTCGGGGTCGGCGTTGAAATATTCGATGACCTCCGCCTCATCCACGTCCACCCGGTTCCCCAGGGAAACAAAGGCCGATACCCCCAGCCCCTCCGCCGCGGCCATATCCAGAAACGCCGCTCCCACCGTGCCGCTCTGGGAAGCGAAGGCGATTTTCCCCTTGGTGGTGATCAGCGGCCAGGAAGCACACATACGATGGTGCGGCATGTTGACGCCCTGGCAGTTGGGACCCACCACTTTAAGCCCGGTGCGCCTGATCACCTGGGCCATTTGATCCTGCAGCATCTCCCCTTCGCGGCCGGTTTCGGCAAACCCGCCGGTAATGACGATGGCCCCCTTGACTCCGCGGTCGGCGCACTGCTCCAGGGTTGGAATGACTATCTTGGCGGGAATCACCACCACGGCCAATTCTGGCGGTTCCGGGGTGTCGGCGATGGACTTGTAAACCTTGAGGCCCAGAATTTCCTCGGCCTTTGGGTTGACAGGGTAAAGAGGCCCGGCAAAGCCGCCGTTTTTCAGGTTGGCCAGAATATCGTGACCGAGTTTGCCGGGAGCGGTGGAGGCCCCGATCACGGCTACGCTCCTGGGCTTAAAGATGCAATTCAGGATGGTTACGTCTTCCATGCCGCCTCCTCGAGGGGAAAATGGGCCTTGCAGGCGAGACCGCAGATCGCTCTATAATAACATAAGGAAATATGTGGGAAAAGGAGAAATGGGTTGGGGAAAGAAGCAGACCCGGCGCGGTGTCTGGCCGGCGTGGTCTGCATCCCTGCGCTGAAAAAAGCACCGCAGAAACGCAGAGTCCGCGCAGATCAGAGATGCTCTGTGCCGTATGCTGCCATCCCAACCAGAGTTGCTTCAGCCGGGGGTGACGATGTCGCCGGTGATGTAATAGGGTTTTTTGCTGATAATCTTGTCCGGATCGACAGTTTTGATGGATTTGATGATATTGGGGTCGGTCTGGGCCTCAAAGGAGACGCAAAAATAAATAACTCCCGGTACCTTCTGGGGGTCGGGAAATTCTATCGTGAAATTCTGATAAATCTCCCAGCCGGGGGCAATGTCTTCGTTTTGGGTAGGTGATTTGACATAGTAATCTTTGTTTATTTCAAGTTTTTCGTTGATTTTGTCCGGAGAGGTTATTTTTGTTGTGGCAAGAAAGAGTTTGACGTTGTTAATATTTACGGAATATTTTCCTTTGTTTTGGATAGCATAGGCATATTTGACCTGGTTGGCGCTGACGAAAACAGGTTTTGTAGAAGTTATCCTGAGAGTGGGAGTTACGTCTTTCAGAATATCCCGTTCCATGGATTCCATCTTGGCGCCCAGCTCTTTGTCAATCTTGTCGATGTTATCTTTGATGTTCTTTATTTCTTCCAGGCTGGGAAAATTTTTCATTTCGGCCAGCAACTGTTCGGTCTGGCGGTTGATGGTGTTGGTCTGGATGCTGATTTTAGTGCCGATATATCTGGTGACCAGATAATACACGCCCAAGCCCTGGACAGCCGTCAAAATCAGCATCCAGAAGGCCAGCGTCAAGACAATCGGCCAAAAATTAGCGCGTGGCT
>Ga0272446_1001730_pt1:15000-31190 | contig 31190 bp, 26 predicted proteins | sample YNPCB0061_FD_194587 | JGI IMG/M metagenome (GOLD analysis project Ga0272446, IMG submission 194587) | Hot spring microbial mat communities from Yellowstone National Park, WY, United States - YNP-CB-006-1 | ecosystem: Environmental > Aquatic > Thermal springs > Hot (42-90C) > Sediment...
CGGACGCCAGTTCGGGGGGAGCCAACCTTGAAATACCACCCTGGCTATTCTAGAGATCTAACTCAGGCCCGTAATCCGGGTCGGGGACATTGCCTGGCGGGTAGTTTGACTGGGGCGGTCGCCTCCCAAAGCGTAACGGAGGCGCGCGAAGGTTCCCTCAGGCTGATTGGAAACCAGCCGTTGAGTGTAAAGGCATAAGGGAGCTTGACTGCGAGACCAACAAGTCGAGCAGGTGCGAAAGCAGGCCTTAGTGATCCGGTGGTTCCATATGGAAGGGCCATCGCTCATCGGATAAAAGGTACGCCGGGGATAACAGGCTGATCTTCCCCAAGAGTTCACATCGACGGGAAGGTTTGGCACCTCGATGTCGGCTCATCGCATCCTGGGGCTGAAGAAGGTCCCAAGGGTTTGGCTGTTCGCCAATTAAAGCGGTACGTGAGCTGGGTTTAAAACGTCGTGAGACAGTTTGGTCCCTATCTGTTGTGGGCGTAGGAGATTTGCGGGGAGCTGTCCCTAGTACGAGAGGACCGGGATGGACGAACCTCTAGTGTTCCGGTTGTGCCGCCAGGCGCAGCGCCGGGTAGCTATGTTCGGCCCGGATAACCGCTGAAAGCATCTAAGCGGGAAGCCGACCCCAAGAATAGATCTCCCGGACGTAAGTCCCTAAAGGCCCCTCGTAGACCACGAGGTTGATAGGCCAGAGGTGGAAGCGCAGCAATGCGTTCAGCTGACTGGTACTAATCGGCCGTGAGGCTTGACCATTTTCCCCTTGTCTTCGGAAACTTGTAAGGACTCTCTCAGGCTTCGCTTGTATGCAGTAAGCCGTGAGCAGGAAGCAGTCGAAAGGACTTGTCTTTTCACCGCTCACTGGCCACGTTAACCAGACATAAGATTTCCGGTGGCCATGGCGCCGGGGCCACACCCGATCCCATCCCGAACTCGGAAGTTAAGCCCGGCAACGCCGATGATACTACGTGGGCGACTGCGTGGGAAAGTAGGACGCCGCCGGAGTTAATTTTATAGCAACCCCGCCTCTTGATTGAGGCGGGGTTTTTTTGCTCCAGACAGGTTGATCCGTCGGCACGGGGCCCAGCCGGCGAACATGCTGATTTTTTGGCCGGAACCCAAACCCCGGTCTGCCAGAGGGAAGACCGGCGAATTCTCCAGGGTCAGGGAGTAGTTTTTCTCGGAATCGCAGGACAACGGGCCGTTTTTTCTTTGAAAAGGGAAGGAAATAGGTTTAGAATACCCCTACGTTTAATCTGCCCGGAGGTATGGACAATGGTGGACCAGGAGAGAAGAGAAGCTTTCCTGCAAAAATATAACAACGGAGCCAAGATCTGGTCCGGCGGGACGTTTACAGGCTATCTGAATCTCAGGCCTTTGCTGGAAGAACTGCCCATTTCGGATGTAGCCGAAGCCAGCCGGGATTATCCCCGGCGCTATCAGGGCATGCCGGACAACGTTTACGGTGAGCTCATCCACAATCTTTTGTCGTTTGAAGGGTACCTGAAAGACCGGGCCTTTCATATCGAGGAATGCACCATCAAGCCGATTATCAAGGATTCCAGCTACCTGTATCAGTTTTCCATCCGGTATACCAACAAGGAGGGGGAGGAGAAGGTCAGGACCTATGAGGTGGCCCGGAGCGACGAGAGAAACTTTATTTTCTTCACCGATCCCCTGAAATCTTAGACCATGTTCGGGATGCCGGGAAGGTCATGGGGCGGCCCATGATTTAGCGATGGCCGCAGAGGTTTCACGGACATATCCAGAGAAGACCTTTTACGCCCGCTGTCCAGACGGGCGTTTTTTTTCGCAGTCAGCAGCCAGCAAACGGTGCGTGAAAAGACAGGTCCGGCCTGCAGCACGAGGCTTGCATCGGCTGAATCAAATCAGCAGACGAGGGTGACTTATGTCGCATGAACACGATGATACCCTGCCCCGCCAAGAACTGGCGGACCGCCTGGAGGCATGGGCCCGGGGACTGAGAGCCGGGCGGCTGGAGGTGGAAGGCAAGACCTGGAGTGTGCCCGAGATTGTCTCGGCCGAGCTTTCCATTCACGAGAAAAAGGGGAGCTTGGGGCTGAAGCTGAAATGCCGGTGGGCAACCCTGCCGGAATACCGGCCCGAGGCCCGGGAGCCTGTGGCCCGCTGGCAGGAATCCTTCAAGACCCTGAAAAAAAGAATGGCCGGGCAATTCAGGGGACTCCAGCAGGCGGTGTCCCAGGGGCAATTTCCAGATTCCCAGACCCTGGCGGATTTTGTGAGTGATTCCCAGGCCATGGCCAAGATGGCCGAGCCGGAATGGGGGGAAGCCCTGGAGTCCTACCTGGCACACCTCGCAGCCCTGGAACGGGCCGTGGCCGGGCAGGATCTGACGGCGGCCAAACACGAAATCGGGGATTTGCACACTGCCATGGTCACCTGTCACCGGGAATTTAAGTGAAGAGGGCAGGGGGAGTGAAAAGCTGAGGACAAGGCGTGGTGAGGAGGGAAACGATGGTCTCGAAAGAAGGAAGCACCGGGAGCGGTTCCCGGGTCAAAATTGACTTGAAGGAAGAGGATATCGTGGCGGCCATGCAGGAGATTCCCGGCTATCTTGACATTACGCCCCGGGATTTTAAGGAAATCTATACCTTGGCCTTTCAGCATGCCCTGGAGCGCCTCAAACGGGAGGTGACCGTGGCAGAAATCATGACCCGCGAGGTGGCAGCGGTGAAGCCGGATACGCCCCTGGCCGATGTGGCCGGAGCTATGGGCCGGCGGGGTGTTTCCGGGGTGCCGGTGGTGGATGACGGTAACCGGGTAGTGGGGGTGGTTTCTGAGAAGGACTTTTTGCGGAGAATGGGAGTCGTGGATTCCCAGAATTTCATGACCCTGGTGGCCTCGTGTTTGCGGAGCAAGGGTTGTGTGGCCCTGCCCATCAAGAAACAGACGGCCGGGGAACTGATGAGCAGTCCTGCGGTGACGGTGAGGCCTGAGACCCGGGTGCGGGACCTGGCCGAACTGTTTGCGGCCCGCCACATCAACCGGGCGCCGGTAACGGATGCGGAAGGACGCCTGGTGGGGATCGTCAGCCGGGGCGATCTGGTCAAGGCGACGCTGGCGGAGTGCCGGGTATGAAATGGACATATCTCAGCAAAATGACGGGTCTCACCCAGAGTCCTCCCCGGGTGAGCGGCACGGAAGTCTTCTGGTCCTGGCTGGGGAGCTTTCTGGGAATTGCGGTAGTGGCCTGGTTGAACGATGGTTTCCTGGAAAAAACCGATCTGGTGCTCATCATCGGTTCGTTCGGCGCTTCCGCGGTGCTGATCTACGGGGCCATCAAAAGCCCGCTGGCCCAACCCCGCCATCTCATCGGGGGACACATCATTTCCGCCATCATCGGGGTGACTGCCTGGAAGCTGCTCTTTTTTCAACCCTGGCTGGCTGCGGCTCTGGCCGTGTCGGTGGCCATCGCGGTTATGCACCTGACCAAGACCCTTCATCCGCCGGGCGGCGCCACGGCCCTCATCGCGGTCATAGGGGGGCCGAAGATTCACCACCTCGGCTACCTGTATGTCCTCATGCCGGTGGCCGCCGGGGCCTTTATCATGCTGGTCGTGGCGCTGGCCGTCAACAATCTGGCACCCAGCCGCCGCTATCCGGAATATTGGATTTGATGCAGGGTCGGGACCGATGGCTGGGAAACCTGCATATCCAGGGCATCTGCGTAACTTTTGGGAAGAAAATTGAAATCGGCCTCAGGGAGACATGCGTTCGTGGTAGTGGCTGACGATATCCCGCTTGGAGATCATGCCGGCGATTTTGTCCGGGTTATCTTCATGGATGACGGGAAGCTCGTCCACATTGAGCCGGGCCATCTTATCCAGGGTGCTTTGCAACGATTCATTCCAATGAACCGTAACCACGTTGGGATTGGCGATATCCCGGGCCACCACCACCTTGGAAAGGCTTGACTCGAAGAGAAATTCCCGGATATCGTTGATGGAGAGGATGCCGATGAGTTTGCCCTGAGAGTCGATGACCGGGAAATGGGTGTCCCGGGAACCGGTCACCAGCTTGATGATCATGTCAAATGGCAGGTCTTCCGGGATCAGCGTGACAGGATGCCGCTCTATGGCATCGCAGACCCGCATATTCTCGAGGACCCCCCGGGCGAACTCCCGGAGATGGGCCGGGGATGACAGACGGTCCACCAACTGCTTTTCATAAATGCTGTTGCGGCCCAGCAGGATATAGGCCACGGCGGCCACCAGCATCAGGGGCACCAGCAGGGTGTAGCTGCCGCACATCTCGCAGGCCATGATGATGGCGGACACGGGCACCTTGGCCACGCCGCCGAAGAACCCGCCGATACCCACCAGGACAAAAGCATTAGGATGAATGACCCAGCCCGGAGCGATCTTGTGTCCGAAAAAGCCGAAGGCGCCGCCCAGCATGGAACCGATGAACACCGAGGGGCCCAGGATGCCGCCGCTGCCGCCGGAGCCCACCGTGATGGAGGTAGCCACGATTTTAAGAAAAGCCAGGGCCAACATGATGGCCCAGAAGAGTTCGCCCTGCATGGCGGTCTGGATCCAGCCGTAACCGCCGTCCAGCACCGGTGGGGCGAGATAAGCGATGGCCCCCATAATCAGGCCGCCCAGTGCGGGCTTGAGGAAACGGGGGATTTTGAGGGGCCCAAAGACATCCTTGTGAGCCGCATGAAATACCTTGATAAAGACATAACCCGCCAGGGCGATGAAGGCCCCGAAGATACAATAGGACAGCAGTTCCTGCGGGAAAAAGTCCACCGGGCCGGGAAAAAACAGGGAAGTGCGCCCGGAATACTGGTCGAAAATTGAGGAGGCCACGATGGAGGAGACGATGCAGGGCATGATGGCCTCGGTCTCAAATTCCGCCTCGCGGTAGAGGACCTCTGGGGCAAAGAGCGCCGCGCCCAACGGGGCGTGGAAGATGGCGCCGATGCCGCCCGCCGCGCCGGCCAGGACCAGGATGCGGCGCACCCTGGGCTTCAGGTTGAAAAGGGTGGCCAGGATGGACCCGAAACCGGCGCCGATCTGGGCAATGGGGCCTTCTTTCCCCGCGGAACCGCCGCTGCCGATGGTGATGGCAGAGACAATAATCTTGACCAGGGGGACCCGGCGGCGGATGAAGCCTTCCCGGTGGTGAAAAGACTCGATCATGGCGTCGGCGCCTTCACCGCCGGCTTCGGGGGCTATCAGCATGACGATGAGTCCCACCGCCAGGCCGCCCAAGGCCGGGATGACAAGATAGAGCCAGTGACGGTGGACAGCCAGGGTGGCCACCAGGGCGGATTTGGTGGTGCGGCTGGGCTCCATGAAACCGGCGGGCAGGTGCAGGAAATAGTAAACCGCCAGGCGCAGCAATTCTTCAAAGAGGATGGCCCCCAAGCCGGCGACGATGCCTACGGCGATGGTTAGCAGGGGCCAATGGAAATTTCCGGCCCAACCATATAAGTTTCGAGCAATCCGGCTTTTTATCAAGCCTCGGGATGGTTTTCCCAAGATAAAAAAGTCCTTTGTGCCGTATTCCCCCCGGTTTGTCGAAGAGTTTACCGCCGACCTTTCCGGGGGATCAGGTGAGGGACAACATTATAAGGACAATCGAAAGGAAATTATACTTTAGTATTATGGAAATCTCAAAGACGCAAGCCCTTAAGAGCTGCGGTGGTAAAAGAATCTTCCCAGAGACACAAAGGGGGGCTTAATCCTCTTCGATCCTCTGCAACTCTCCTTCCTTGCAGAGAGAGCAGCCATCATCTTGATGGAGTGGTTGAAACCTGACCATCCCCAACAATCTGATATAACTAAGAATACCTGGCGGTTATGGCCGTGCTCACCTGTCAGGGTGCATCATCCGGCTGGCCCGAAGATTAATTCATCACCGCCTGCAATTTTTTCAGGGCTTCCTGGTCCAGGGTAACCCGTTCCGGAGCTTTGATCCCCCAGGCCAGCGCCTGGCTGGAGGGGGCCACCAAGGACAGGGTGTAATCCGGTTCGACGCGATAGAGGTGGGCCTGCTGGCTCAACCGCCCGAAATATTGCCGGACGCCGTTGATCATCAGGAAGGGCGGTTCCTCGTGGTGGGGGGCCAGCAGGGTGAAATGCTCATTGCCGTCAAAATCCAGGTAAACTCCCCCGGCAACAAAATATTGGGTCATACATTCCCGCCTTTCTGCCGCACCTTTCTTTTCCAGAGGCCCGGCATACTGTTGCCTAGAGATCGGCAGGATGCTTCTTAAAGTTAAATGTTATTTGAATGCAGAATGGCGGGCCAATTCATTTTACAAATAAAAGAGAAAATACTTAAGAAAATCAATTAGGTATTTATACCCATGACATTTTTGTTGTCAAAAAAAGCTTGGGTGACGGGAAGTCCTGTGCAGGGCAGAATCACGATTTCTCTCAGGTCATTCAAGACGGCAAAGGGGCCACGGCTCAACGCCGCAACCCCTTGATTTTCTTGGTAGGCGGTACTGGATTTGAACCAGTGACTTCCACCGTGTGAGGATGGCACTCTACCGCTGAGTTAACCGCCCGTGGCTTGTGTGTATATTTTATATGGAAAATTTCCTGGTTTGACAAGAGTTTTTGTTGAGAAAGCAGTCAGCAGTCACCATTGGGGCAGAGGAAGTTTATTCTGAATTCCCCGTTTCGAGTTTCCGGTGGGCTTGGTCCGCAGCTTTTTTCTTAAAGCCCAAGGCTTATAGCTCAGTGCTCAGATGCGAGAGCAACAGGCTGAGCCGTGGCTGCCAATTCCCGGCGGACGATCTCGCCGGCCAGGTCCAGGAGCACGTCTTTGGCGTCGATGAGGTGCGTGTCGCTGGTGGCCACCGCGCCGGCAAACGTGAGGAGTTCCTGCTCCGGCACCGGCACTGTTCGGGCGGTGACGGCCAGACCCCGGGCTGCGAAGATGTTACGGGTCAGGTCGGCCAACTCCCCGCTCCGCTTCATGGGTGCATCATACAGGATGGTCAGAGGGCCGGGATGGCGGCGGCCGAGATAGTCAGCGAGGAGGGTGAGAACCCGGCGGGTGGCGGGGGAATCCCGGTAGGCCCGGGAGAGTTGGGCCACGTCCCGGACGAAGCCGTCGTCCGCGGCCACCAGCACCCGGCCCAGGAGGGCGCTCTCCAAGGTAATAAGGACATTGTGGCCGTCCAGGGCCAGGGGGGAGCCGGCGACGCTCTCCAGGGGCCGCAGCTTGGCGCGGCGGGCCTGGGCCACGGCGTCGGCGAAGACTCCCCGGTGCAGGATCTGGCGGGCAGCGCGGGGGAGGCCGTAACGGTTCCCCACCAGGGTAAGGCTTTGCTCCCGGGGGTAGCCCCGGTTGAGGAGGTAGCGGAAGTCGGCGGCGGCTTGCTGCAGTGAAGGCATGTTGTCAAGGTTTTGAGGGGAGGACCGGGGGACCAGAGGGTCCCCCGCCCTCGCCTCAAGCTCCCCTCCCAACCCCCTTTAGAGGGCCGGACAGGCGGCTCGCACGCCCGACTTTTCGGACGAAGAGCGTTAAGGGATTGGGGGTGGGGGGTTGGGGGAGGGGGGAGGGGGTAAGGGGCCGCTGCCCCCTGGTCCCCTCACCCAAGTCGCATCCGTTATTTCTTCAACAAATGCTCCCGGGCCAGTTGGTTGCCCACGGCCCGGAGCTGGTCAAGTTCCCCGGGATCGGGGATGTATTTTATTCTCAGACCGTCGTGGGGGACGTTTAAGCCCATGGCCTTCAGTTCGTCGGTGATGAGGCCAACTGCCTGGCCGCTCCAGCCGAAGGAGCCGAACGCCGCGGCGGTCTTGTTCCGGGGTTTTAAGCCCTTGAGATAGGTGATAAACTCGCCCACGGAGGGAAAGAGGCCGTTATTGAGGGTGGGGGAGCCCAGAAAAAAGAGCCCCGCGTCCAGGAGTTCGGCGACGATATCGCTGTAGTGGGTGCGGCGGAGGCGATGCAGCTGGGCCTCGACGCCTGCGTCCGTGAGGCCCTGGACCAAGGCTTGGGCCATCATTTCGGTGGAATGCCACATGGTGTCGTAAATCACCAGGGCCTTGGCCGCAACCTCCCCCGCGCCCCATTTCCGGTAGGCCTCGAGGACAGCCCCCGGGTCTTTCCGGTAGATGAGGCCGTGGTCGGGCGCGATGATCTTGAAGGTGAGCCCTAATTCGGCCACCTGTTTCAGGAGCTTGGTGACCAGCGGGCCAAAAGGCATGAGGATGTTGGCGTAATATTTTTTCAGTTGGTAGCCGTACTCCTCCGGGTGTCCGGGGAGGTCGTCGTCGAAGCGGGCGCTGGAGGCGTAGTGGGCCCCGAAGCCGTCGCTGGAGAAGAGGAGCTGCTCCTCCTTGAGATAGGTCATCATGGAGTCCGGCCAATGGAGCATGGGGGTCTCCAGGAAGGTTAGGTTATAGCGGCCAAGGGAGAGTTCGCTGCCGGTTTTCACCTCCACCAAGGGCAGATCCACCTTAAAGTGGCGGGTCAGACCGGCTTTCCCCTGGGGAGAACAGAAAATCTTCTCGGGTTTGACCCGGGCCGCCACCTCGGTCAGGCTGCCGGAATGGTCCATCTCCACGTGGTTGGAGATGATGTAGCTGATCTTTTCGGGGTCCACGACCTCGCTGACCCGGTGCATCATTTCCCCGACAAAACCTTCTTTGACCGTGTCAATGAGGGTGATCTTGTCGTCCACGATGAGGTAAGCATTGTAGGTGGAGCCATCCTCGGTGCTATAGCCGTGAAAATCCCGGATGGTCCAGTCAATGGCGCCCACCCAATATACTCCAGGCACGAGTTCTACCGGCATGTGTCCTCCTCGGTGATGAGTGATTGTGGGGGAGGGAAGCCACCGTCCCTGGCCCTCCCCCCGCAGAAATCCTACAGCCCCTCCCTGGCCAGTTCCTCCAGGAGGGCTTTCTGTTTTTTGGTCAAGGTGTCCGGGATATCCACGATGATGCGCACGTACTGGTTGCCCCGGGTCTTGCCGGTGGCGTGGGGCAGGCCGTAGTTTTTGAGGCGCATCTTGGTGAGGCTGTTGGTGCCGGGGGGCACCTTCAGGCTCATGGTTTTGCCGTCCAGGGTGGGGACGGTGACTTTGGTGCCCAGGGCCGACTCGGTGAAGCGGATGTGCCGGTCCACATACAGATCGGTGCCATCCCGTTTAAAGACCGGGTGCTCCACCTCCTTGAGTTTGACATAGAGGTCTCCCGGCGGCCCGCCGGAAGGGCTGGGACGGCCTTTTTCGGGGATGCGCAGGCGTTTTCCCGGGAGGGTGCCGGGGGCCACTTTGATGGTCAATTTCTCCGTTTGGTTGCCCCTGGAGAAGCTGATGGGTTTTTCCGCGCCGAAGGCTATTTCATGGAGGGTGATGGGCATCTCGATCTGCAGGTCTTCGCCTTTGACGGGGGCGTCCATGTCATGGTAGGCCTCAGGGCCGCCATAGCGAAAGACCCGGGTGCGGCCGCCGGCACCGGCTCGACCGCCTCTGGCGCCAAAGCCCCCCAGCCCGCCGAAGAGCCGGCCGAAAATGCCCTCGGAAATGCCGGTATCGAAGATATCGCTGAAATCGAAGCCCCGGAAAATATCCTCCTGGGAGAACTTGGCCCGGAAGGCCTCCTGGGAGCCGAAGTCATCATATTGCTTGCGTTTTTCGGCATTACTCAAGACCGCATAGGCCTCGCTGATCTTTTTAAACTGTGCTTCCGCCTCTTTCTTATTTCCTTTGGCCTTATCGGGATGGTATTTCTGGGCCAATTTCCGATAGGCCTTTTTGATCTCCTCCGGGGTGGCGCTGCGGTTCACCCCCAGAATTTGGTAATAATCCTCTGCCATGACCTTATCCTGCGAGCCTTTGAGAATCTTTTTTCATCTAGCAATTATAAAGTGTCGCTGGCTTTTGTCAAGGTGAATGGGGGGATAACATTTTTATTTTATTAGATAAATCACAAAGGGACTTGGTCGGCGTGAGCCGTGGGGCGAAGGTTTTGGTTTGGGGGTTCAACGCTCTCCCAAGCCGCGAAAAGACCGGCAAAAGGGGAATTGGTCATGCTCAAGGAAGAGAATAATCTCGTATTTTCAAGGAGGTGAGATAAGTTATTGCCTTCAGGGATGGCCGGTGAAATGTATCTTTTCAGCAGCTAGATAGGTGAGATAATGAATGAATCTGCTTGATAAATTTTTCTCTTTATGATTAAGTATCCCCAATCGAGAAGGATTGCTCCGGCCGCAGGCGGGAGCTGAATTTACAGGTATTTTCGGTGAAGGAGGATACTGCATGACGGCGTTAATCGGCGGGCTGGTGGCAGTAGCGTTGGGGTTGATCAGCCTGGGCTTTTTCTGGAAGGATTTCCTCAGCTTGCTGGCCGGCACCATTCCCTTGCTGCTTCTTTTGGGTGGAGCCTTGGCAGTGTATCTCGGTTACGAAGAGGCCAAGGACAAACTTTTTAAGAAAACCGAAACCCAGCCCTATGAGCCCCCCAAGGTTTCCGAGGCTGAGGTGGAAAAATATAAGGAAGAAGTTGACCGCCTGAAGAGCGAGATCGACGAACTGAAGAAAAAGAAGAAGTCCTGAAAAACAGGGTCTGGGTTTTTGGTTCTGGGATGTGGTTTTTTCCCAAACCCGGAAGCCCAAAATAGGGGAAATGGTGAAGAGGCGAACGGGCGAAACACTCAGCCTGAAGACCTTCGCCTTTTTACCTTTTCCCCTTTTGCCCCCGAAACAAAGAGTCTGATCTCCAAAGAGAGTTACTCTCATCTCATGGTGTTCGGTCGCTCAAGTCAGGGACGGGCGACGATATTCCCGCGGACTCTAAAGTAATCTCGCCGGAGGTCACCCTGACCACCTCCCCCCGGGCCGTTTCCAGGAGCAGGGCGCCATCCGGGGCGACTTTTCGGGCCAACCCCTCTACCTGCCGCGGCCCCTGGCGCACGGTCACATATCTCCCCAGGGTGACCGAGTGCCGTTGCCATTCTTCCAAAATCTCCGGAAAACCCCGGGCCAGAAACTGCTGGTAGAGAATTTCAAATTCCTCCAGCCAGGCCTTCAGGATGGCCAATCGGGAAAAGCGGCGCCCTTCCTCGTGAAAAAGGGAGGTGGCCCGGCTGCCCAACTCCGGCGGAAAATCGGCATTGTTGATGTTCAGTCCCATCCCCACTACCAAATAGCGGATCTGGTCGCTTTCGGTTTCCATTTCAGTGAGGATGCCACCCAGTTTTTTTCCGTTTAAAATCAAGTCGTTGGGCCATTTAATGCCCGGAGTGACGCCCACGGCCCGACTGAGGGCCCGGACCGCGGCCACCGCGGTGGATAAGGTGATTTGGGGGAGATCAGTGGGGGGCAGCACCGGCCGCAGCAACACGGAAACATAGATGCCCGCACCCTTTGGCGAGGACCAGGTGCGTCCCAGGCGGCCCCGGCCGGCGGTCTGGGTTTCGGCCACCACCAGGGTGCCTTCGGCCGCGCCCCGGGTGCCCAGAATTTTGGCCTGGTCGTTGGTGGAATCCGCAATGTCGAAGTGGTAAATGGGGCCTCGCAGAGTCTTGGTCTTCAGCCGGTAGAGGATCTCCTCGGGGAGAAGCTTATCGGGCGCGGACCGGAGACGGTAGCCCCGGCGGGGCTCCCCTTCGATGATATACCCGAGGGACTTCAGGCGGTGCAAGCGTTTCCAGACGCCGGCCCGGCTGAGGCCCACCCGGGCCGCCAGGATTTCGCCGGAGACATAGCTGTCCTCTTCCCGCAGAAAATTCAGGAGTTCCAGGAGTCCGGGGTCCGGTCCGGGTGCTGGCTGCAAGGTTATCCCTTCAATGGAGGAAATTTTTGAGGGGAGGGTCAGAGAGCAACGGGCTTTCTGACCTCCCTTAAACTCCTTCCCAGGCCTAAAGGATTTACTTTTCCGGGTGAATGTATTTATAATACCTGTTTTCCAGCTTGATCTTGCGTTAAAAGCATATCTGCAAGGCCTTCTTCTTTCAATCCTTTGGCAGTTACTTGAATTTTCCCATCAATACTCTCAGCTTATGCCAGAAAATAGCCTTTCTTTAGTAAATCAGGAATAACCACCAGGTTGATAAATTTCAAAAATTCCATTGTTTATTCATTGGGGGCAAGAGCCAAGCCTTCCAAAACACAAATATTGCCACATCCTTACGTTATCTTTTCAAAGAATTATTATATACCGCCGCACCCAGAACGCAACCCACCACGAAGCCCACTACCCCCGCGGCAACAGTGGGGTAGATCAGGAGTGCCAGGCAGGTGCCGGTGAGGCCGTAGGCCAGGGGAATGCCCACTTGGGCAGGCTGCACCTGACAGCCGCCAGCCATGATCAGGATCAGGGCCAGGGCCAGGAGTTTATGGAAGCGGCTTTGCCTTAACCAAGTCATATATCAAGAAAGTAAAAAATAAAAAGTAAAAGGCAAAAATCGATAATGCCTTATGCTCTGCACAATACCCCAAGCCCAGGTTAGGCGTCTTATCTGGTTGCCAGACTCCCGGTTGGGAACCAGTAGCATTGGGAAAGCGTTATTCTCTTTGCAAACAAGGGGCGTTATGGAACAGCAAAAAATTCCAGGTTTCAGGACCGGGACCTCCTTTTTCCTAAGCCATCACAGCCGCCCCCACAGGCCCAGGGCGAAGATCAGGTCCATCCCCAGGAGGAGGGCCAGGGTTGAAAAGCACAGCAGCCGGATGCGGGCCTCCTGATAGTAGGCGCGACGCTTGACCAGTTCTTGATTGGCAAGGGCCAGGATGATAAGACTCCAGAGCCAGGCGTGGCCGAAATTGCTGGCGGCCGGAAAAAACAGGCAGATAGCCAGCCCCACGATCACCAGAATATTGACGATGGTGTATAACAGGCCCGTTCCGACGGGGCCCAGCCGGGCCGCCAGGCTGAGGCTGTCAGCCTCTTCTCCTGGTCTCGGAAAACCCAGCAGCAGCAAGATATTGAAGGCCGTGAGGCTCAAGGGTATCCCGTAAAGAGGGATTTCGCTGATGAGATGGTCAGTCGGCAAGTAGTAACCGGTCAGCACGGGCAACAGGCCGAAACAGAGACCGCCCCAGAACTCGCCCAATCCCCGGCGGTGCCAGGCCAGGGGCGGGGCAAAGAGGAAATAACCGCAAAACACGCCCAGGGCCCCGAGGGGGATGGTAAAGTCGCCGGTGCACAAGACTCCTTGCAACAAGATCCCCAGTACCCCGGCCAGGATCAAACAGGCGTAGGCCAGGCGGCGCCAGGTTTGCCGGGGCAATTTCTCCCAGAGGGGCCAGGGGCCAAGCCGGGGAGCGTAGGCCTCCCGGCTGGCCAAGCCGGCCAGGGTTAAGAGTACTACCGCAAGGCTCGCCGCGGCCAGGACCGGTCCCTGGGGAGGGAACCCGGAAGCCGCGGCCACCAAAACCCCCAGGCCGAAGGGGGCTAAGGTGCCTATCAGCAGAAGCACAGGGAAAAAAACTGCCGCAGCATTCATGAATGATCCAGTCGGACAGCCACGATCTCCTGATGAGCGCCACACCCGCGACAGTGTTCGGCGCAAGTGTGGCCCAATCCCATAATCTTGCCGAAGTATCAGAAACTATACCATAAACCGAAAGAAAAGAGATGGCTTGCCGGAATAATCATTGTCCCGCCGGAAAACCCGCTTCGCAAGCCTTCTGGATGCACTTGAAGAATACAGGGGACCTGGAGACAGAGGAGCTTCGCCGGGGAGCGCATCGGCAGGAGGTCCGGAGGGGGATACAGGCAAGAAAAAAGGTCCCATACCAGGGAGGCCAAATTTCCCCCTTTCGGGGCATTGACAAATAGCCCGGGTGGGGTAGAATAACAAGCCACCGGGCCGTTAGCTCAATTGGTAGAGCAAGTGACTCTTAATCACTAGGTTTGGGGTTCGAGCCCCCGACGGCCCACCAGGGAAATCAAGGGGTTAGGTCAAACGGCCTAACCCCAATTTTCTTTTGGCTAGCATTTTGGCTAGCAAAATTGAATTTGCTCCCGTCCTTTCACGGCCAGCCATCATCTTACTCCCCTTACTGCGGCCCATGCTGGCCTGCCGCCGGCCCCCCTGCCACACCCGCCTGACCAGCACCTCTCCGGGGTCATTTAAACCGCCTCCCCCTTTCCTACCTCCCAACTAAGTTACGCATCATCTCTCAAGCAACGGCACGCCTGCCCGGATGGCGGCCTGCCGTAAAAGCGTATCAGTAGTGGCTAAGGGAAAACCCTGACGCATGGCCAGATGAAGATACGTGGCCTCGCAGGTGGACAGTCCTTGCTCCCTTGCCAGGGAGAGAATCTCTCCGAGCATACGTGCCGGTCTTTCCCGCTCCACCACGATGGGAAGTTGCCAGAGCAAGGCCAGGAATTGCACCGTCCCCGCTTGAGTGAGCCGCCCCCGGCGGAAATCCTTGATGGCGGCAATGGCTGCCTGCGTATCAGGGCGTCGAGGACCCGCGACCGGAACCAGAGCGGCTACCGGAACCCCATGTTTCGTGATGATGATTTCCTCCCTTTGCGCGGCTGCCTCAATTTGAGACTGCCCTGAAAAGGGTCTTGAGGGGAGGGCCGGGGGGTCGGCGGACCCAGTGGCACAGGTGTCCTCCCCTGTGGAACCTCCCATCAAACTCCCCTCCCCAACCCCCCATAAGGCAGACAAATTGAGGCTTACCCCTTGAATTGTCAATAAATGAATGGGGTTGGGGGAGAGGGTTTGAGATAGGGGGCAGGGGGCCGCTGCCCCCTGGCCCCCTCTCCCAATAGCTATTTGCAACAGCCTCAATTCATTGGGAGAGCCGGGTCTTGGCCTCCTAGGCCCCTACTCGAAGCATACCGCCGCCATTGGGGAAACCTGATGAGATGATGAAAAACCTAGCTCTTAAGCTTGCGCCGCTGAGATAACAGGACCTCAAGGTCATTCAGGATTTCCGGCATGGAAAGGGCTGCCGCAAACTCCCGCACCCAGCGCCGCACCCGCCGGACATTGATCTTCGGGTGAGCCGCCAGTATGGCTTCGATGTCGGTAAGGTCCTGGGGCCGGTGGGCCACCGCCTTCATGATGAGCAGATCCTCGGGAAGGGGCAGGGGCGCCTGGACGCCGCCTAAATCTACCCAGGTGGCCCGGGCTACGGCCTCTTTTTCGAAGGACAGCGTCCCGAAGACGATATCGACATCGATACCGCTTTGCTGGTGACGCATCAGGAGAACCTGCGTTTCCGCCGCAAAGGCCAGGGCATCATCACGGCGGGGGGAAAAACCATGCTGGGCTCCCACAGCCATAAACTCAGCCCACCGGCCCTGGTCCGCCAGCACCAGCACGTCCACATCCCGGGTCAGCCGGGGCCGGCCCAAAAGAGAAGCTGCCAGGCCGCCGATCACTACCCCTTGAACCTTCCCGGCCTTGAGCCAGGCCATCAAATCTCGTAAAACCGCCAGCAGCGGTGTCAAGTCGGGCGGCTCAGGCATGACACTCCCGGCGGAGCCGAGCCCACCGCTCCCGGACCTGCTCCTCTGCCGCCGTTTGAGCCTCAGTCCATCCCAGCTTCCCGGCTGATGCCAGGAGCGCCGCTACCTGCCGGAATTTGTCTGTCATCGGGGCAGAGACCAGCTCCTCCTTTTCGGCGGCATTGACGGCCTCCCACCTCCGCCTGAAGGCCTGGGCTTCCCCCCTGGTCAGGCGGCCGGCGGAGCCCTTGCCCGAGGCGGCCTCCATCTCCAGGAGTCGCTTCAAAAGAAAAGGCTGGGGCCGCCGCCGGCCGTTTTCCCATTGATTGACAGTGCTGAAGGTCACCCCCACTTCGTGGGCGAACTGCTCTTGGGTTAACCCCAGGCGCTGCCGCAGGACCTTGACCAGATCAGGAATATGAGTAGCAGCCATGAAGAGATAATTCTCCAGTCTATTTAACATGATATATTATTTGAAATACCAAATTTGTCAAAGTATTGGTTCCATCAGGTAGGATTCGGGTTGGAAACGTTCGGGCCGAGGGTGATTATCTGAGCATATTTTCTTGAAATCATGCATTTTAAATGCGTATTTTCCAGGCTTCCCTCAGTTCCTTGGATTTGTGAAAAAACCTCTGATCAGCGACAATTAAAAATCCGCCGGCACCAGGGACACGCAGGGCAGGCCGAGCTCGCCCTGCCATCCTACCATGAGGGCTACCCCGGTGCCGACCACGCCACCACCTGACCGACACG
>Ga0272446_1001731_pt1 | contig 31184 bp, 21 predicted proteins | sample YNPCB0061_FD_194587 | JGI IMG/M metagenome (GOLD analysis project Ga0272446, IMG submission 194587) | Hot spring microbial mat communities from Yellowstone National Park, WY, United States - YNP-CB-006-1 | ecosystem: Environmental > Aquatic > Thermal springs > Hot (42-90C) > Sediment | place...
CGGCGAGGCGCTCGGCCGCCGCGTCGGCCGGTGTGCCGCGTTCGCTCTGCCGTCGCAGCGCGGCCACCTGGCGGCGCAGGCTGAACAGGCGCGGGGCGAGCGCGATCGCTCCCGCCGCCGCGCCGATCAGCACGCACGCGAGCATCACGACGATCAGCGGCACGTCTTCCCAGTACAAGGTTTCGGTCAGCCGCAACGGCACCGGCGTCGTGTTCTTCAGCGCGAACCACAATACGACGGCGAAGAACACCAGTCGTGCGAGCCACGAGATCGCCTTCATCGATGCACGCTCCGTCGCATGCGGGCATTGTAAGCGTCGCGCGTGCGATCGGCGGCGGCAACGCGCAGCCAAAAAAAAGCCCCGCGTCCGCGGGGCTCGACGACCTTGCCGGCGTGCGCCGGTCAGCCGGCGGGTTCGATCTTGCTCGGTTCGGCCGCGCTGTCGATACCGTCGACGCGCTCGCGCAGTTCCTTGCCCGCCTTGAAATGCGGAACGAACTTGGCGGGCACGTGCACGCGCTCGCCGGACTTCGGATTCCGGCCCATGCGCGGCGGCCGGTAATTCAACGCGAAGCTGCCGAAACCGCGGATCTCGATGCGATTGCCCGCCGCGAGCGCGGCGCTCATCGCATCGAGGATCGTCTTGACCGCCTCGTCGGCATCGCGCGCGGCGAGCCGCGTATTCCGTTCGGCGAGCCGCGCGATCAGCTCCGACTTGGTCATCGTCTTGGGTTCGGACATGGGCGTCGGCGCCGCCTGTTACTTGTTCTGCGTGTCCAGCTTGGCCTTCAGCAGCGCGCCGAGGCTGGTCGTTCCGGTCTGCGCTTCCGCCTGCATGCGCTCCATCGCAGCCGCCGCCTCGGCGTTGTCCTTCGCCTTGATCGACAGGTTGATGTTGCGGTTCTTGCGGTCGATGTTGATGATCATCGCGGTCACCTTGTCGCCTTCCTTCAGGTGATTGCGCGCGTCCTCGACGCGGTCCGACGAGATCTCGGAGGCGCGCAGGTAACCCTCGACGTCGCCGGCGAGGCTGATCACCGCGCCCTTCGCATCGACGCTCTTGACCGTTCCGGTGACGATCGAACCCTTCTCGTGCGTGCCGGCGTAGTTCGTGAACGGATCGCCGCCCAACTGCTTGATGCCCAGCGAGATGCGCTCGCGTTCGACGTCGATCGCGAGCACGACGGCCTCGACCTCGTCGCCCTTCTTGTACTTCCGAACGGCCTCCTCGCCCGGCTCGCTCCACGACAGGTCCGACAGGTGAACGAGCCCGTCGATTCCGCCCGGCAGCCCGATGAATACGCCGAAGTCGGTGATCGACTTGATCTGGCCCTTGACGCGGTCGCCTTTCTTGTGCGACAGCGCGAAGTCTTCCCACGGATTCGGCTTGCACTGTTTCATGCCGAGCGAGATGCGGCGGCGGTCCTCGTCGATTTCGAGCACCATCACCTCGACCTCGTCGCCAAGTGCGACGACTTTCTTCGGGTCGACGTTCTTGTTCGTCCAGTCCATCTCGGACACGTGAACCAGGCCCTCGATGCCGGGTTCGATCTCGACGAACGCGCCGTAGTCGGTGATGTTGGTGACCTTGCCGAACAGACGCGTGCCCTGCGGATAGCGGCGGCCGATGCCGACCCACGGGTCTTCGCCGAGCTGCTTCACGCCCAGCGAGACGCGGTTCTTCTCCTGGTCGAACTTGAGCACCTTGGCGGTGATCTCCTGCCCGACCTGCACCACCTCGCTCGGGTGGCGCACGCGGCGCCACGCCAGATCGGTGATGTGCAGCAGGCCGTCGATGCCGCCCAGATCGACGAACGCGCCGTAGTCGGTGATGTTCTTGACCACACCCTTGACGATCGCCCCTTCCTTGAGCGTCTCCAGCAGCTTCTGCCGCTCCTCGCCCATGCTCGCCTCGACCACCGCGCGGCGTGACAGCACGACGTTGTTGCGCTTGCGGTCGAGCTTGATGACCTTGAACTCGAAGGTCTTGCCCTCGTACGGCGACGTGTCCTTGACCGGGCGCACGTCGACCAGAGAGCCCGGCAGGAACGCGCGGATGCCGTTGGTCATCACCGTCAGGCCGCCCTTGACCTTGCCCGTGATCGTGCCGGTCACCAGTTCGCCGGTTTCGAGCGCCTTCTCGAGGTTCATCCAGGCCGCGAGCCGCTTGGCCTTGTCGCGCGACAGGATCGTGTCGCCATAGCCGTTTTCGAGCGACTCGATCGCGACCGACACGAAGTCGCCGGGCTTGACGTCGACTTCGCCGCGGTCGTTCTTGAACTCTTCAATCGGGATATAGGCCTCGGACTTGAGGCCGGCGTTGACGATCACGAAATTGCCGTCGACGCGGACCACCTCGGCGGTGATCACTTCGCCCTGCTTCATCTCCTGGCGCGCCAGGCTTTCTTCGAACAATGCCGCGAACGACTCTTTGCCGGCTGCGGCTTGGGTTGCAACGGAAGGCATGAAATTGAGACTTTCAATCTCGCCCGGGCCTTGCGCGCGGGCGGAGTTGAACACCACGTGCAGATCGATCCAGGGATGCTCTGCACGCACCCAAGGCCTTAGGCGTGCGCCTTCAGCCCTTTCGATACCAGTCGAGAATCCGCGCCACGACCTCGTCGATCGTGAGCGCCGAGGAGTCGAGCTGGTACGCGTCCTTCGCGGGCATCAGCGGCGCGGTCGAACGACCGAAGTCGCGCGCGTCGCGCGCGCGCAGTTCCTGCGAAAGGGTCGTCATGTTAGCCGGAATGCCCTTTTCGATCAACTGCTTATAGCGCCGGCCGGCACGCGCCTCCACGCTCGCCGTCAGGTACACCTTCAGCCGCGCATCGGGAAACACGACGGTGCCCATGTCACGGCCGTCGGCCACGAGACCGGGTGGCCGCCGGAAGGACTGCTGCAGCTCGAGAAGCGCCGCGCGCAGCGGCGCGTGCACGGCGATGCGCGAAGCCATCGCGCTCACCTCCTCGGTGCGGATCGCGTCGGTCACGTCGCGGCCGTCCAGCTCGATGCGATCCCCGTCGAAACGCGGCTGCATCGTTGCCGCCAGTTGCGCGAGCCGACCCGCGTCGTCGGCGGGCACGCCGCGTTCGAGCGCCAGCAGCGCAACGAGCCGGTACAGCGCGCCGCTGTCCAGGTAGTGGAATCCGAGAGCGCGCGCGACGCGCTGGGCGACCGCGCCCTTGCCCGAGGCAGTGGGACCGTCGATCGCGATGACGGGAACCGTGGAGTTCATCGGCAGACTATCGGGCGGATTGCAACAATCAAATGGAATCGACGGCGTGCGGCACTTACCTTACGTGCACATTCACGATGTAACCGGGAGTCACCGCCATGCGCATTCCGCTGACACTGAGCCTGGCCAAGACGGCGACCTTCGCCGCGGTCCACTTCACGATGGCGTTCGCGATCGCGTACGCGCTGACCGGCAGCGCGCCGATCGCCGGCGCGATCGCGCTGCTGGAGCCGCTCGCCAATACGTTCGCGTACTTCTTCCACGAGCGTGCCTGGGCGGGCATCAGCGCGCGGTCGGCCGCCGCAACGAGTGCAACGCCTTGAAAAAATCCGGGTAGGTCTTGGCGACGCACTGCGGATCGCGGATGTGCACCGGCACGCCGCCGGCCGCTGCGAGCGCGAAGCACATCGCGATTCGGTGATCGTCGTAGGTGTCGATCGTCGCCTCCCGCAGCCGTGACGGCGGCTCGATCCTGAGCCAGTCGTCGCCGGCGTCGACCGCGGCCCCCAGTTTGCGCAGCTCGGCCGCCATCGCGGCGATGCGGTCGGTCTCCTTGACGCGCCACGAGCCGATGCCGGTCAGGCGCGTCGCACCGTCGGCGAACAGCGCCGCCACCGCCGCGGTCATCGCCGCATCGGGAATCGCGGTGCAATCGTATTCGACCGCGCGCAGCGGCGGCGCACCGCGGGACTCGATCCAGTCTTCGCCCCAGTGGACCGACGCGCCCATTCGTTCGAGCAGATCGGCGAAAGCAACGTCGCCCTGGACGCTCGCGCGGCCCGCTCCGATCACGCGTACCGGACCGCCGGCGATCGCGCCGAGCGCGAGGAAATACGACGCGCCCGAGGCGTCGCCTTCGATCGCGAAGCGGCCCGGTGCGCGATAGCGCGCGCGCGGCACGCGAAACGCGGCACCGCCCGCATCGACACGCTCGACCTCGATGCCGAAGCGGCGCATCAGCGCGATCGTCAGCGCCACGTACGGTTGCGAAATCAGCGCGCCGGCCACGCGTACGATCAAACCGCGATCCGGCGCGATCAGCGGCGCGGCCATCAGCAGACCACTGACGAACTGGCTCGACACCTCGCCCTTGATGTCGACCCGGTCACGAACGGTGCGCGCCGCCGGCCGAATGCGGATCGGCGGATAACCCGGCGCGCCGTCGTACTCGATCCGCGCACCAAGGGCGACGAGCGCATCGACCAGATCGCCGATCGGGCGTTCGCGCATCCGCGCCACGCCGTCGAGCCGGTAGCTTCCGCCGGCGAACGCGAGCACGGCCGCAAGCGGCCGCATCGCGGTGCCCGCGTTGCCCAGGAACAGGTCCGCTTGCCGGACCGGAAATTCGCCGCCGCAGCCGATCACCCGCGCGCGTTCGCCGTCGACTTCGACGGCCACGCCGAGTGTGCGCAGCGCTGCGACCATCACGCGGGTGTCGTCGGCCTCGAGCAACCCTTCCAATTCAGTGACCCCGTCGGCCAGCGCCGCCAGCAGCAGCGCCCGGTTCGAAATGCTCTTCGACCCCGGCAGCCGCACTTCGCCTTCCGCATGCGCGATCGGCTCGATGGTCAGGATGTCGGCTCGGCTCACGCTGCGCACCCTTCTTCGGACTGCGTCGTTCCTTCGTTCACCACGAGGACACAGAGAACACGGAGTTATGCAATAAGTCAACGATGGGTTTGCCGGTGTTCTCGGCGTCTCGGTGGTTCGGACAGACGCCGACGAACGCCGATGGCCTTCGACCCGTTGGCTTCGGCACGCCGATCATTCCGCATCGAAGGTTCGCGCGTGGCGGCGGCGGGTGCGGCTGGCGAGATCGAAAGTCGCTTCGAGCGCCGCGGCGTCGCCGGCGTCGACTGCGCGCTGCAGTTCGTCGAGCAACGCGCGATAGCCGCGCAGCTCCTCGCCGAGCGCCGCGCGATTGGCAAGGCAAACGTCGCGCCACATCGCCGGGCTGCTCGCGGCGATCCGCGTGAAATCGCGGAAGCCCGCTCCGGCGAAACCGAGCTTGCGTTCGCCGTCGGGTTCGGAGGCGATGCGTGCGACCAGCGCGAACGCGAGCAGGTGCGGCAGATGGCTGACCGCGGCGAACACGCGGTCGTGTTCGGCCGCGTCCATCGTCACGACCTGCGCGCCGATGCGCCGCCACAGATCCTCGACCGTCGCACGCGCCTCCGGGTTCGTCTCCTCGGTCGGCGTGCAGACGTACACCCGGCCGCGGAACAGTTCGGCATCGGCGTGCTCGACCCCGGGCAGTTCGCGGCCGGCGATCGGATGCCCCGGCACGAAGCGGCGGATCGAAAAACCGCTCGCCGCGCCGAGCGCCGCGCGCGCCGCTTCGATGACCGACACCTTCGTGCTGCCGACATCGGTGACGATCGCGTGTGCCGGCAGGGCCTTCGCGACCACTGCCATGACCTCCTTCATCGCGCCGACCGGCACCGCGAGCACGACGAGATCGGCTTCGCGCAAAGCTTCCTCGACCGACGCTGCCGCCGCGTCGAGCACGCCGAGTTCGACGCCGCGCCGCGCCGCCTTCGGGTCGGCGTCGAAGCCGACCGCGTGCTCGACCGCACCGGCGCGCTTCAGTGCGGCCGCCACCGAGCCGCCGATCATGCCCACACCGATCAGCGCCAGCTTCATTCGCGCGCCGCGGCAAGCGCCTCGGGCAGCGCGCGCAGGAACTTCGCGTTTTCCTCGGGCAAACCGACCGTCACGCGCAGCCACTCGGGCAGCGCGTAGTTTGCGACCGGGCGCACGATCACGCCGCGCTTGAGCAGCTCCTGATAGACCTTCGCCGCCGGACCGACCTTGACCAGCACGAAGTTGCCGTAGCTCGGCACGTACTCGAGCCCGAGCCGGCCGAACGCTGCCGTCAGCTCGGCCATGCCCTGCCGGTTGACCTCATCGCTGCGCGCGAGGAATTCCGCGTCATCCAGCGCTGCGATCGCCGCCGCCTGCGCGGCCGTGTTGACGTTGAACGGCTGTCGTACACGATTCAGCAGGTCGGTGAGTTCGGGCTGCGCGATACCGTAGCCGACGCGCAGTCCCGCGAGCCCGTACGCCTTGGAAAACGTCCGCGACACGAGCAGGTTCGGAAACTTGCGCACCCACCGCGTACTGTCGAAGCGCAGCGCCGGCGGCAGGTATTCGTTGTACGCCTCGTCGAGCACGACGACGACCTGGCTCGGCACGCGTGCGAGAAACGCGGCGACGCGCTCCGGTTCGACAAAGGTGCCGGTCGGGTTGTTCGGGTTGGCGACATACATCAACCGCGTGTCGGGCGCGATCGCCGCGACCATCGCATCCAGGTCGTGGCCGTAGCCGCGCGCCGCGACGACGATCGCGCGCGCGCCGCGCGCCTGTGTCGCGAGCGGATACACGGCGAACGAATACTGCGCGTAGACGCAGCTTCGGCCAGGTGCGAGCATCGCCGCGGCGGCCAGTTCGAGGATGTCGTTGCTGCCGTTGCCGAGCGTGATCCAGTCGGCCGGCACGCCGAGCTTCGCCGACAGCGCCGCTTTCAGCGCGAAGCCGTTGGAGTCCGGATAGCGACCCAACTCGCCCATCGCGGCGACGATCGCGCGCCTTGCCGATTCCGGCATGCCGAGCGGGTTTTCATTGGACGCGAGCTTGACGATGTCGCGCGCGTCGAGACCGAATTCGCGCGCGAGTTCTTCGATCGGCTTGCCCGCCTGGTAAGGCGCGATCGCCCGCACGTAGTCGAGCGCTGCAATTGCAGTTTCGTTCGCAGAGGGAACTGCTGCCATGGCTCCTGTCTTTCAGTGCAGCCGGGGTCGCGACCGCGGATCAACCGCCCGAAAGGCGCTCACCGGCTGAATTCCGAGTCCTCAATCCTCGATCCTTCCCTACGCTTCCATCGGATACGAGCCGAGGCTCTTGTAGTAGGCGCAGACCTCGCGCAGCGCGGCCAGCGCCGCGGCCACTTTCGGATCGCGCTCGTGGCCTTCGATATCGACGTAGAAGTAGTACTCCCAGGCGCCGAGCTTGGCCGGACGCGACTCGAAGCGCGTCATCGAAACGCCGTGCTGCGCGAGCGGGGTCAGCATGTGGTAGACGGCGCCGGCCCGGTTCGGCACCGACAGGATCAGCGAGGTCTTGTCGCGGCCGGTGGGCTGCGTCTGCTGCCGGCCGAGCACGACGAAGCGCGTGCGGTTCTGCGGATCGTCCTGGATGTGGCTCGCGGCGATCTGCAGGCCGTACAGCGTGGCGGCGTTTTCCCCGGCGATCGCCGCGGTCGCCGGATCGTTCGCCGCCAGCCGTGCCGCCTCGGCGTTGCTCGCCACCGAAACGCGCTCCAGCGTCGGCACGTGCAGATTGAGCCAGCCCGCACACTGGCCGAAGGTCTGCGGATGGCTGACGATGCGCCGGATGCCTTCGAGCGTGCCGCTCGCGGTCAGCAGGTGGTGGCGCACCGGCACCGACACCTCGGCGAGGATCTTCAGCGGCGTGATGAGCAGCAGGTCGAGCGAGCGGCTGACCGCACCTTCGGTCGAGTTCTCGACCGGAACGATCGCGAAGTCCGCGCTGCCCGCCTCGGCCGAGCGGAACACCTCGTCGATCGAAACGCAGGGTTCGCCGTGCACGCCCGAGCCGAACTGGCGGATCATCGCCAGCTCGGAAAAGGTGCCTGCCGGGCCAAGGTAGGCGACGTGCAGCGGCCGCTCGATCGCGCGGCACGCGGAGATCACCTCGCGGTAGATACCGGTCAGCGCCGCATCGGTCAGCGGCCCGCCGTTCAGCGACGCAACCTTGCGCAGCACCTCGGCCTCGCGCTCGGGCCGGTACACCGGCGCGTTTGCGGTCTGCTTGACGCGGCCGACCTGCTGCGCGAGCCGCGCGCGCTCGTTCAGCAGCTCGACGAGCTTGCGGTCGACGGCGTCGATCGCGTCGCGCAGCGGCTTGAGCTGTTCGTCCATGGCGTGCGCTTCGGCGTTCCCCCAACGGCGGTCGGCAGCGGTCGGATCAACGCCCGCGGTCGTGCGGCGCCGGGTCCGCACCCGGCGCCTCGCCGTTGCCGCCATGCCCGTTCTCGGCGTCGCTTTCGACGACGCGCTGCAGACCGGAGAGCTTCGTGCCTTCGTCCAGCGCGATCAGCGTCACGCCTTGCGTGGCGCGTCCCATCTCGCGGATCTCCGCCACGCGCGTGCGGATCAGTACGCCGCCGGTGGTGATCAGCATGATCTCGTCTTCGGGCCGCACCAGCGTGGCGGCGACGACCTTGCCGTTGCGCTCGGTGGTAGCGATCGCGATCATGCCCTTCGTGCCGCGGCCGTGGCGCGTGTACTCGGCAATCGGCGTGCGCTTGCCGTAGCCGTTTTCGGTCGCCGTCAGCACGCTCTGGTTTTCGTCCTCGGCGACGACCATCGCGATCACGCTTTGGCCGTCTTCGAGCTGCATGCCGCGCACGCCGCGCGCCTGCCGGCCCATCGGCCGCACGTCGTTTTCGTCGAAGCGCACCGCCTTGCCGGCGTCGGAGAACAGCATCACGTCGTGCGCCCCGTCGGTGATCGCCGCGCCGATCAGATAGTCGCCCGGCTCCAGATCGACCGCGATGATGCCGGCCTTGCGCGGATTGGCGAACTCGGTCAGCGCGGTCTTCTTGACCGTTCCCTTCGCGGTCGCCATGAAAACGTAGTGCAGCGCGTCGAACTGCTTGATCGGCAGCGCGACGGTGATCTTCTCGTCCTCGGCGAGCGGGAACATGTTGACGATCGGCTTGCCGCGCGAGGACCTCGAGCCCTGCGGCACTTCCCACACCTTCAGCCAGTACAGCCGCCCGCGGTTGGAAAAGCACAGGATCGTGTCGTGCGTGTTGGCGATGAAAAGCTGCTCGATCCAGTCGTCTTCCTTTGTCGCCGCCGCCTGCTTGCCGCGGCCGCCGCGCCGCTGCGCCCGGTAATCGGCGAGCGGCTGGCTCTTGATGTACCCGGCGTGCGACAGCGTGACGACCATGTCCTCGGGCGCGATCAGATCCTCGGTCACGAGGTCCTGCGTCGTGCGCACGATCTCGGAGCGGCGGCGGTCCTTCGCGTCGACGACGAACTCCTTCTTCAGCGCGGCGAGCTCGTCGGCGATGATCTGCGTGATCCGCTCGGGACGCGCGAGGATGTCGAGCAGATCGCCGATGCGGTCCATCACGTCGCGGTACTCGTTGACGATCTTGTCCTGCTCCAGGCCCGTCAGCCGCTGCAGCCGCATCTGCAGGATCTGGTCGGCCTGCTCGTCCGACAGGCGGTACAGACCGTCGGGCTGCAGCCCGAGCCGCGCGTCGAGCCCTTCGGGCCGGTACGCGTTCATGTCGGCGCCTGCGCGCGTCAGCATCTCGCGCACCAGCGACGAGTCCCACGCGCGGTTCGTCAGCTCCGTCCTGGCCACCGGCGGTGTGGGCGCGGCCTTGATGATCGCGATGAACTCGTCGATGTTGGCCAGCGCCACCGCCAGCCCTTCGAGCACGTGGCCGCGTTCGCGCGCTTCGCGCAGCTCGAAGTTCGTGCGGCGGGTGACGACCTCGCGCCGGTGCGCGAGGAACGCCTCGATCATCTGCTTCAGGTTCAGCAGGCGCGGCTGGCCGTCGACCAGCGCGACCATGTTGATGCCGAAGCTGTCCTGCAGCTGCGTCTGTTTGTACAGGTTGTTCAGCACGACGTCGGGCACCTCGCCGCGCTTGAGTTCAATCACGACCCGCATTCCCGACTTGTCCGATTCGTCGCGGATGTCGGAGATTCCCTCGATCTTCTTTTCGTTGACCAGTTCAGCGATGCGCTCCAGCAGCACGCGCTTGTTCACCTGGTACGGCAGCTCGTCGACGATGATCGCCGTGCGCGTGCCGCGGTCGATCTCCTCGAAGTGCGTCTTGGCGCGGATCACCACTCGGCCGCGGCCGGTGCGGTAGCCTTCGCGCACGCCTTCCAGTCCGTAGATGATCCCGGCGGTCGGAAAGTCCGGCGCCGGGATCAGCTCGATCAGTTCGTCGATCGTCGCGTCGGGATTGCGCAATACGAGCAGGCAGCCGTCGACGACTTCGCCCAGATGATGCGGCGGAATGTTGGTCGCCATGCCGACGGCGATGCCCGACGCGCCGTTGACCAGCAGGTTCGGCAGCTTCGCCGGCAAAATCAGCGGCTCTTTTTCCGAGCCGTCGTAGTTCGGCCCGAAATCGACCGTTTCCTTGTCGATGTCGGCGAGCAGCTCGTGCGCGATCTTCGCGAGCCGGATCTCGGTGTAGCGCATCGCCGCCGCGTTGTCGCCGTCGACCGAACCGAAGTTGCCCTGCCCGTCGACCAGCGTGTAGCGCAGCGAGAAGTCCTGCGCCATGCGAACGATCGTGTCGTAAACGGCCGTGTCGCCGTGCGGGTGGTACTTGCCGATCACGTCGCCGACGATGCGCGCCGACTTCTTGTACGGGCGGTTCCAGTCGTTGGACAGCTCGTGCATCGCGTACAGCACGCGCCGGTGCACGGGCTTCAGACCGTCGCGGACGTCGGGCAGCGCGCGGCCGACGATCACGCTCATCGCGTAATCGAGATACGAACGCCGCATCTCCTCTTCGAGCGAGACCGGCACGGTTTCCTTGGCGAATGGGTCCATCTGCAGTGGCGTCCGGCGCCTGGGCGCGTCGGGTGCGGAAGCCGGCGAGTCGGGCCGGCACGGCAAAGGTTCAAAGTCTATCAGTGCGACCGCGTCGGCCCTGATTCGATCCGCGGTCGTGGCACCATTGCGCCGCCGCCGCGCCGGCGGCGTACCCACCCACGCCACCGCCCATGCAGACCGTCGACACGCTGCTCGAATGCCGCTGGATCGTCCCCGTCCGCCCCGCCGGTGCCGTCCTGGAAGATCACGCGATCGCGATCGACGCCGGACGGATCGCCGCCGTCGCACCGATCGCCGCGGCGCGCGAACGCTACGCCGCGCGCAACCGCGTGCAGCTCGCCGAGCACGTCGTCACGCCGGGCCTCGTCAACGCGCACACGCACGCGGCGATGACGCTGCTGCGCGGTGTGGGCGACGACCTGCCGCTCGCGCGCTGGCTGAAGGAACGCATCTGGCCGCTCGAAGCGGCGCTCGCCTCGGAACAGTTCGTCTACGACGGCACGCGGCTGGCCGCGATCGAGATGCTGCGCGCGGGCGTGACCTGCTGTTCGGACATGTACTTCTATCCGGAGGCCGCGCTGCGCGCGCTGCGGGAGGTCGGCATGCGCGCGGTGGTCGGCATCATCGCGATCGAGTTTCCGACCGCGTACGCATCCGACGCCGAAGATTACCTGCGCAAGGGGCTCGCCACGCGCGACGCGTTCCGCGGCGATGCGCTCGCCAGCTTCACGCTCGCGCCGCACGCGCCGTACACGGTCGCCGACGCCACGCTCGAGCGCATCGCGATGCTCGCCGAAGAGCTCGACCTGCCGATCCACACGCACGTGCACGAAACCGCGGTCGAAGTCGAGGAGTCGCTGCAGCAGCACGGCGTTCGGCCGCTGGCGCGGCTGGACCGGCTCGGCCTCGTCGGCGAGCGGCTGATCGCCGTGCACGCGGTGCATCTGGACGACGCCGAGATCGCGCTGCTCGCCAGCCGCGGCGCGACCGTCGCGCACTGCCCGGCGTCGAATCTGAAGCTCGCCAGCGGTGCCGCGCGCGTCGGCGCGCTGCTCGCCGCCGGCGTCAACGTCGCCTTCGGCACCGACGGCGCAGCGAGCAACAACCGTCTGGACCTGCTCGACGAGATGCGGCTCGGCGCGCTGCTGGCGAAGGCCGTCGCCAACGACGCGGCCGTGCTGCCGGCCGCGCAGGCGCTCGAGTGCGCCACGCTCGGCGCGGCGCGCGCGCTCGGGCTAGGCGATCGCATCGGCTCGATCGAAGCCGGCAAGGAAGCGGATCTCGTCGCCTTCGCGCTGAGCGAGATCGAAACGCAGCCGTGCTACGACCCGCTTTCGCACCTGCTGTACGCCTGCGGTCGGGAGCACGTCAGCGACGTTTGGGTCGCCGGCCGTCCTGTTGTCGAGAAGCGACAGCTCGTGCACGACACGGCCGGCGTGCAGCGCGACGTGCTCGCAGCCGCGGCAGCCTGGCGGCACAAGGCGCAGGCGCTGTTGCGCCCGCCCGCGGAACGTCGCGCGTAGCCTCGCGCCGCGCGGAAGAAACGCGCGCAGTGCTGCGGTATAGTTGCCGGCGGACACACCGTCCTGCGCAGGGCACTGCGAACAAGAGTGAGGAGAACTATGAACAAATCCGCGAAGCTGGGTTACCTGTTCGCGACTGCGATGGTCGCTGCCGCCGGTAGCGCACTGGCGCAGGGCACGGACATCAAAGGTGACCCGAAAAATAGTGGCTACGTGCTGAGCCCGAACGGCAACGTCGTGGTCGATCCCTTCGGCCTGTGCTGGCGCACCGGCTACTTCAACACCGCTCAAGCGCTGAAGGACTGCGATCCGTCGTTGCTGCCGCCGCCGCCACCGCCTCCGCCGCCGCCACCCCCGCCGCCGCCTCCGCCGCCACCGGCGGCGCCACCGGCACCGCCGCCTCCGCCCCCGCCGCCGGCGCCGCCGAAGCCGGTCAGCGAGAAGGTCACCTTCGCGGCTGACGTGCGGTTCGCCACGGCCAACGCGGTGAACGACAAGGAAGCGCAAGCGCGGCTCGACGATCTGGTGTCGAAGCTGAAAGGCGTGAACCTCGAGGTGATCATCGTCGTCGGCCACACCGACAATGTCGGCTCGGCGGCCGCCAACCAGCGCCTGTCGCTGCAGCGTGCCGAAGCGGTGAAGAAGTACCTGGTCAGCAAAGGCATCGAGCCGAACCGGATCTATACGGAGGGCAAAGGCCCGAGCCAGCCGATCGCCGACAATCGCACGCCCGAAGGCCGCGCGAAGAACCGGCGCGTCGAAATCGAAGTCGTCGGCACGCGCACGATCAAAGGCTGATCGCCCGGCTGCCGCACGAGCGAGCCCCGCTTCGGCGGGGCTTTTTCTTTCCGGTTTCGGACGCATTGGCGCTGCGCGCATCGGAACGCGCCCTGCATCCGCAGGCTCCGTGACCTTGCCACTGCGTCGTCGATCCCGCAGGCGGCGCGCGATATATTTCGGCCGTGCAGAGCCAGCAGGCCTCTGCGTAGACCGGCGAGGAGAATCATGAACAAGTCGACGAAGCTGGGTTACCTGTTCGCGTCCGCCATGCTGGCTGCCTCAGGCAGCGCACTTGCGCAAGGCACGGACATCAAAGGTGACCCGAAAAATAGTGGCTACGTGCTGAGCCCGAACGGCAACGTCGTGGTCGATCCCTTCGGCCTGTGCTGGCGCACCGGCTACTTCAACACCGCTCAAGCGCTGAAGGAGTGCGATCCGTCGTTGCTGCCGCCGCCTCCGCCGCCTCCGCCGCCGCCACCCCCGCCGCCGCCTCCGCCACCACCGGCGGCGCCACCGGCACCGCCGCCTCCGCCCCCGCCGCCGCCGGCGCCGCCGAAGCCGGTCACGGAGAAGGTCACGCTCGCCGGCGACGCACTGTTCGACACGGGCCGCGCCGATCTGAAGCCGACCGCGCGCGCCCGACTCGACGAACTGGTGGCCAAGCTCAAGGACGTGAAGCTCGAGGTGATCGTGATCGTCGGCCACACCGACAGCACCGGAGCCGCCGCGCTGAACCAGCGCCTGTCGCTGCGCCGTGCCGATGCGGTGAAGCAGTACCTCGTCAGCAAGGGCATCGAGCCGAACCGCATCTACACCGAAGGCAAGGGTGCTGCGCAACCCGTCGCGGACAACAGAACCGCTCAGGGCCGCCAGCAGAATCGACGCGTCGAAATCGAGGTCGTCGGCACACGCACGGTCCAGCGCTGATCGGCGCGCCGCCGTGACGCTGGAGCCCCGCCGCGGCGGGGCTCTTGTTTTTTCCTCCGGCGCCCGGCGCGGCGTGCGGCCGCTACACTCGCGGCTGCGCCGCAGGCCGGGTGCGTTGCCCGCCCGCGCTCCATCGCTGCCATGAATCCCAACGTCGATCCCGCCGAACTGCGCAAGTTCGCCGACATCGCGCACCGCTGGTGGGACCCCGGCGGCGCGATGGGGCCGCTGCACGCGCTGAATCCGCTGCGGCTTGACTGGATCGATCGGCACGCGCGGCTCGCCGGCAAGCGCGTGCTCGACGTCGGCTGCGGCGGCGGCATCCTCGCCGAAGGCATGGCCAGCCGCGGCGCACGCGTCACCGGCATCGACCTGTCGGGCAAGCCGCTGAAAGTCGCGGAACTGCACGCGCTCGAAAGCGGTGCGTCCGTCGAGTACCGCGAGATCTCCGCCGAAGCGCTTGCGCTCGAGCAGCCGGAGTCCTTCGACGTCGTCACCTGCATGGAGATGCTCGAACACGTTCCGGATCCGGCGAGCAGCGTGCGCGCGTGCGCCGCGCTCGCGCGCCCCGGCGGCTGGGTGTTCTTCTCGACGATCAACCGCAATCCGAAGTCGTTCCTGCTCGCGATCATCGGCGCCGAATACGTGCTGCGGCTGCTGCCGCGCGGAACCCACGAATACGCGAAGTTCATTCGCCCGAGCGAACTGGCAGCCGCCGTGCGCGAGGCCGGACTCGACCTCGTCGAAGTGCTGGGCATGACCTACAACCCGCTGACGAAGAAATTCACGCTCGGCCGCGACACCGACGTCAATTACCTCGCGGCCTGCCGCAAGCCCGCATGAGTCTGCGCACCGCGCCGATCGAGGTGGTGCTGTTCGATCTGGACGGCACGCTCGTCGACACCGCGCCCGATCTCGCGGCGGCGGTCAACCGTCTGCGGCGCGAGCGCGGGCTCGACGAATTGCCGCTCGACGCGCTGCGGCCGTTCGCCAGCCACGGCGCGCGCGGAATGATCGGCCGCGCGTTCGGGCTGGCGCCGGGCGAGCCCGAGTACGAGCCGCTGCGCGAGCGGTTCTTGCGCTACTACGGCGAGGCGCTGTGCGTGCGGTCGCGGCTGTTCCCCGGCATGGACGAGACGCTCGATGCGCTCGAACGGCGTGGGTGCCGCTGGGGCATCGTGACCAACAAGATCGCGCGCTTCACCGATCCGCTGGTCGCCGCGCTCGGGCTCGCCGGACGCGCGGCCTGCGTCGTCAGCGGCGACACGACCGGGTACGCGAAACCACACCCCGCGCCGCTGCTGCACGCGCTGAACGTGTGCGATGCGCAGGCGGTGCGCGCGGTCTATGTCGGCGACGATCTGCGCGACGTCCAGGCCGGCCGGGCGGCGGGCCTCGTTACCGTCGTCGCCGGCTACGGCTACCTGGCCGACGGTTCCGACGGATCGAGCTGGGGAGGCGATTACGTGATCGAGCAGCCGCGCGGCCTGCTCGAACTGCCGGGCCTGGCGGGCTGACTCGCGCCCTTGAAATCGGCCGCCGCGGCCCGAACTAACGGGCTAGACTGCAACCGCTGGGGGCGACCTGGTTTCGACACGGGGCGCGAAGCAGCGCAGGGCATGCCGAGGGCCAGAGACCTCGTAAATCCATCTGGAAACCTACAAACGCCAACGACGAGCGTTTCGCTCTCGCCGCCTAAACCCGGCGAGACGCTGCACTAGCCGGCCCCTGGGCTAGGTCGGGCAACCGACGGCAGCGACATTCACAGAGGCTGGATGCCGGCGGTGTCGCGACGCCGGACATCGAGACCCAGCGACTGGCCGTGCGTCGGCCTGCCGATCGGCTAAGCGCACGGCGAGACCCAAATAGACCGGCTACGCATGTAGAACTGTCTGTGGAACTCTCGTGGACGCGGGTTCGATTCCCGCCGCCTCCACCACTTCATGCCGCTCGCGGCTTGGATTCGATGCGCTTTGTTGCGTCGGGCCCGCACTCGGCGCAGCGATCCGCTCGGCGTCCGGGGCGTCCGATCTCGACCGGGTGCGCCCGATCGCGAAGCCGGCGCGGCTAGTATTTGGCGTCGAGCCACACCCCGGCCCAAGGAGACCATCATGTTCGCCGACCAACGACACCGAATGATCGCGCTCGCTTTCGCGACGCTCGCAGCCATCGCACCGGCGAGCGCCGTCCGTGCCGACGACGCCGACGAGGCCAACGGCATCGTCGAGAAGGCGCGCATCAGCTTCAACGACGTGGTAAAGACGAAGGAGTACGACGCGTTGCGTGCCGGTCTGAAGTCGGCGAAGGGCGTGCTGATCTTCCCGTCGATCCTCAAGGGCGGCTTTTTCATCGGCGGCTCGGGCGGCACGGGCGTGCTGCTCGTACGCGGCGAGGGCAACGCGTGGAGCGCACCGGCGTTCTACACGCTCGGCGCGGTGAGCTTCGGGCTGCAGTTCGGCGGGCAGGCCGCCGAGGTCGTGATCCTGGTGAACAGCCAGAAGGGCATCGACCGGCTGCTGACGAGTTCACTGAAGCTCGGCGGCGACGCTTCGATCGCGGCCGGACCGGTCGGCATCGGGCAGGCGGCCAATCTGACGGCGGACTTCGTCTCGTACGCGAAGTCCAAGGGTGCTTACATCGGCATGAGCGTGGAGGGTTCGGTGCTCGACGTGCGCGATTCGCTGAACCGCGCGTATTACGGCAAGCCGGTCACGCCGGTCGACATCCTGATCAAACACGCGGCGAGCAACCCGCACGCCGATGCGCTGCGCAGCGCGGTCGCCGCGGCGAGTCGATAGCTGCCCGACCGACGCGAGGCCAACGCCGGCGCCGGCACGCGCGAGTGCACCGACGCATCGCGTAGGCGAAGACGTGCCCGCTCGCCGGCGCGCATGCGGTGCAGCACGACGGTCAACGCGTGCGCGCTCGCGCAGCGCGCGCTTCGGCGAAGATTCGGCACGGCGCGATCCCGGCGGCGCCAAGATGCCAGTTTTCCGCACCGACGCGTTACGAAAGGACGGACCCGATGATTCGCACCGCATTGCCGATGCTTTGCTTCACCCTCGCCTGCGGCTCGGCGCTCGCCCAGACCGCGGGCACCTACACGGTCAAGCACCTGACGCCGGAGGCCGCTGTCAAGGCCGCCAGCGCCGCGCTGCAGGATTGCCGTAGCCGCGGCTATCAGGTGGCAGTGGCCGTGGTCGACCGCTCCGGTGTGGCGCAGGCCCTCATACGCGACCGCATTGCGGGGCCGCACACGCCCAGCACCGCGACCGACAAGGCATGGACCGCCGTCAGCTTCCGCACCGATACGCTGGAGCTGGCCCGGCTCACGCAGCCGGGCCAGCCGAGCGCGGGAATTCGCCATTTGCCGCGCTTCGTCGGTGTGGGCGGCGGCGTTCAGATCCAGGCCGGCGGCATGCTGGTCGGCGGCATCGGCGTTTCGGGTGCACCGACCGGCGAAGCCGACGACGCCTGCGCCAAGGCCGGCATCGCCGCGATCCGCGACGACATCGAGCTGTGAGCATCGCGGCGCCGACCTCGGCGGCCGGCGTGGGGCGATGAGCGCGGGCACCGCCGCGCGGCGGGACGCGGGGCCCACGCATCGCTGCAGAACCCCGCCTATCGGTCCGCGGGCGGCGGCTTTTCTGCGGACCGGGCGCGCGCCGCGCGGCGATATAGTCCGCGCATTGCTGCTGTCCCGGCCCGTGCCCGGGCCCACGCTCCCTTGAACGCTCCCGAACGCGATCCGGCCGTCCGCGCCGCGTGCACCGCGGCGCGCCTGCTCGTCGTCGACGACGACCCGCTGTCCAGCGCGCTGCAGGCGCATCTCGCGCAGTTGCTCGGCCATGCCGCGACGGTCGAAAACGACCCCGAACGCGCGGTCGAACTCGCGTTGACCGGCGAGTTCGACGCGATGCTGCTCGACCTCGGCATGCCGCAGGTCGACGGCTTCGAGGCGCTGCGCCGGCTGCGCGAACGCGAAGCGGCGGCCGGACGCACTCCGCTGCCGGTCATTGCGGTGACCGGCTACGCGTCGGAGGCGGACCGTCTGCGCTGCCTGATGGCAGGTTTCAACGAGCACGTGTCCAAGCCGGTACAGGCCGCCACACTCGACGCATCGATCGCGCGCGTGCTCGCTGCGCACGACGCTGGCGGCGCCGAAGGGGCGCTGCCGCGCGACTGCGACGCCGAACGGCTGCGCGCGACCGTGCGCCGCCTGAGCGAGGTCAAACCCGACGACCGCGGCTTCGCGCCGACCGTTACAGAGTCGTTCGCGCTGCGCTCGGCTCAGTTGATCGAGTCGCTGCGAACAGCGATCGACACGCGCGACGGCGAACAGGGGTCGCGCGCCGCGCGTGCGCTGCGGGCGAGCGCACAGTTTCTCGGCGCACTGCGGCTGGCAGGCATGAGCGGCGATCTCGATGCGGCCGTTCGCGCGGCGCGGGACGCCGCGCAGTGGGATGCGGCGCGCGAGCTGCTCGCGGCGATCGACCGCGAGCACCAGGCGGTGCTGACCCTGCTGTTCGAGTCGGCGCGGTAGGTGAACTTGGATTCTTTGCCGACGCCCGGGGCAGACGTGCGCGAGCTGGAGCTGCTGCGCCGCATGGCGCGCATCGCCAATATCGGCGGCTGGGAGTACGACCCGGCCGAACGCCGGTTCTACTGGACCGAGCAGGTCTGGCGCATCGTCGAGCTGGAACCGTACAGCGTCACGCCGACGCTGGAGTCGGCCGTCGGCTACTACGCGCCCGAGGCTCGCGCGACGATCGCGCGCGCGCTGCAAAGCGCGCTCGACGACGGCGAAGCCTGGGATCTGGAACTGCCGCTCGTCACCGCGCGCGGTCGTCGCCTGTGGGTCCGCGTAATCGGCGAGCCCGAGATGGCCGACGGGCGCTGCGTCAGGCTCGCCGGCACGATCGAGGACGTGACCGTGGCGCGGCGCGCGCGCGAGGCGCTGCGCGCGCGCAGCGCGGAAAACCGCAGGCTCGCGCTGGTCGCCGAGAACACGAGCAACCTCGTGCTGATCACCGGGCCCGACGATCGGATCCAGTGGGCCAACGCCAGCTTCACGCGCATCACGGGTTACACGCAGGCCGAGGCGATCGGCCACACGCCGTGCGACCTGCTGTGCCGCGGCGAAGCGGCGGCCGATCCGCGGTTCGCGGCGGTACGCGAGCAGATGCAGCGCGGCGAGCCCGTCCGCGGTCTTCAGCTCGAGCTGACGCGCAAGGACGGCAGCCGCTACTGGGCCGAGATCGAGATCCGCCCGGTGTTCGGCGAGCGCGGGACGATCACCAACTACATCCACATCCAGAACGACGTCACCGAGGCCCGACGCGCGGCCGCGCAGATGCAGGAGGCGATCGAGCGGCTGCAGCGGGTCGAGCAGACGATGGGCTTCGGCACGCTGCTGCGCGATCTTGCGAGCGGCGAAGCGCGCTGGGACGCGCAGGCGCTTCGACTGCATGGCTATCCGGAGACGGCGCCGGCGCCGACGACCGATGATCTGCTCGCCCGCGTCCACCCCGACGACCGCGCACGCTTTCGCGCCGCGTGGGAAGGGCTGCTCGCGGCGCGCGGCGTGCAGGACGACGAATACCGCGTCGTGCACCCCGACGGCCGAATCGCGTACCTGCATGCGCGCGGCTTCGTCGAGCGTGCGGCCGACGGCACGCCGCTGCGCGTCATCGGCATCGTGTTCGACGTGACCGACAAGCGCGCCGCCGAAGAGCAGGCGCTCGCGGCGACCGAATCGCTCGAGCTGGCGATCAGCGCGACGGGAATCGGCTTCTTCTATCGCGATCTCGACCAGCCCGAGCCGGTGTGGGACGCGCAGGTCTACCGGATCTATGGCTTCGCGCCCGACGAGCCGATCCCGCGCACCGAGGAGCGTCACGCGATGGTGCTGCCGGAGGACCGGCCCGCGTTTCTCGCCGCACGCGAAGCGATGCGCACGCACGACGCGCCGATGGAAATGGAATACCGGATCCGGCGCCGCGACGGCGCCGTGCGCTGGATCCGTTCGCGCCGTGCGGTGGTTCGCGTCGGGCCGCAGCGCGCACCGCGCATCGTCGGCGCGCTGCTCGACGTGACCGAAGTCAAGGAGGCCCAGGAGAAGCAGCGGCTGCTTGCCGAAAGGCTTGCGCTGGCATCGCGCACCGCCGGCATCGGCGTCTGGGAGATCGATCCGGACACGCAGCAGGTCGTCTGGAACGATCAGATGTACCAGATCTACGGTCTGCCGCCGGACGAGCCGCCGCCCGCGCCGGCCGACTGGATGCAGCACTGGGTGCACGCCGACGACCGCGAGCGCGTCGCGGCCAAGGTGCTCGAGTTCATGCGTCGCGGCGGCAGCTACCGGGACGAGCACCGCGTCGTGCTGCGCGACGGCACCGAACGCTGGATCGACGCGCGCGCGTTCGTGTACCAGCCCGATCCGGACCGGCCAGGCCGCGTGATCGGCGTCAACTTCGACATCACCGCGCGCAAGGCAGCCGAGCGGCGCACCGTCGAATACGCCGAGCGCCTGCGCGATACGCTGGCGCGACTGGAACTGGCCACCAGCGGCTCGGACGTCGGCATCTTCGAGCGAGCGCTCGACAAGCGCCCCGGCTTCTGGAGCGCGCAGATGTTCCGCTTGTACGGCGAGGCACCGCAGGACACGGCGCCGGACTGGGATTGGCTGCTCGCGCGCATCGAACCCGAGGATCACGCGCTGTTCGAGTCGCAATGGGAGCGCATCAAGCAGTCGTCGACCTACGTCGACACCGAATTTCGCATCCGGCGACCCGACGGCTCGCACGCGTGGCTGCTCACGCGCGCACGGCTGGAACCCGCCGACGGCGAACGGCCCGCGCGCGTGGTCGGCATCGGCCTCGACATCACGCAGCGCAAGGAAGCCGAGAGCCGCGCAGCGCAGTATGCCGACTGGCTTCGGCTGAGCACGAACACGGTCGGCATCGGTCTGTGGCAGCGCGAGCTGGAAAGCGGACGAACCGTCTGGGACGCGCAGGTCAAGCGGATCTTCGGGCTGGAGGAAGACGCGCCGACACCGACGCGCGCCGAGTATCTGGAGTTCGTCTTGCCGGAGGATCGCGCGCGCGTTGCGGCCGCGACCATGAACGTTCCGCCGGCGGGAAGAACGATCGAGCTCGAGTACCGGATCCGGCGCGCCGACGGTGCGGTGCGAACGATCCTGTCGCGCCGCGCCGCGCAGTGCGCGCCTGACGGGCGGCCGCTACGCATGCTCGGCGCGGTGATCGACGTGACCGAATCGCGCGAGGCGCTGGAGCGCGCCGCGCAGACCGCGCAATTGCTGCAGCTTGCCACTCACGCCGTCGGCGTCGGGTTCAGCTTCCGCGATCTATCGACCGGCGCGGGCCAGTGGGACGCGCACGCGCGCGCGATCTTCGGCTTTCCGCTCGAAGGTCCGGCACCGACGATCGACGAGTTCCTCGCGCGCGTGGACGAGCGCGACCGCGCGCGCGTCGCTTCGCAGTACGTGCACCCGCCAGCGCCCGGCACGCATGACGAGGTCGAATACGGCGTTCGCCTGCCCGACGGGCGCGTGCGCCGCGTGCTGTCGCGCCGCGCGGCGCAGTACGACGAAAGCGGGCGCGCGCGCCGCCTGTACGCCGCCGTGATCGACGTAACCGCCTCGCGCGAGGCCGAGGCGCGCCTGCGCGATGCGCAGGAACGGCTTCGGCTCGCGGCCGAAGCGGGCGGCATCGCCTCCTGGGAGCACAACCTCGAAACCGGCGAGGCGCGCTGGGACGAGGCGATGTTCGACTTCTACGGGCTGCCGCGGCAGCCCGTTGCGCCCGCGCTCGACGTGGTGCTGTCGCTCGTGCATCCGGAAGACCGCGCGATCTTCGCCGACGCGTGGAAGCGCATGGCGAATTCCTCCGGCGCCGTCGAGTGGGAGTGCCGCATCGTCCGGCACGACGGCCGCGTGGTTCACCTCGCCTCGCGCGGGCGCGCCGACCGCCGCACCGACGGCACGCCGTGGCGGGTGATCGGCGCCTCGCTCGACGCGACTGCCTCGCGCCGCACCGAGCAGCAGTTGCGCGACGCGCTGGCGCGCCTGCGCCTGTCGACCGAGATCGCCGCGATCGGCACGTGGGAACGCGACGCGAGCGGCGCGGGGCGCTGGGACCCGGTGATGTTCAGCCTGTACGGCCTGCCGCCGGGAGACGCGCCGACGCACGAACAGGCGGTCGCGATGGTCCATCCGGAGGATCGCGCGGGCGCGCTGGCCGCCTGGCAGCGAATCCTCGAGGCCGATCACGCGGTCGAGTTCGAGTACCGCGTCGTCCGACCCGACGGCGCAGTCGTCTACCTGAACTCGCGCGGCCGCGCCGAACGCGGCGCCGACGGCCGCGTGTCGCGCGTGGTCGGCGCGACGATCGACGTCACCGCGAGCCGCACCGCGCAGCGCCGCCTGCAGGAGGTCAACGAGCGGCTGCAGCTTGCCGCGGCCGCCACCGGCATCGGCTTCTGGCTGCAGGGCCTGGACGGCGCCTCGCTCGACGCCGACCGCCAGATGAAGCTGATGTACGGCTTCGACCCCGACGGGCCGGTCCCGACGGCCGACCGGTTCTTCGCCGCCGTGCTGCCCGAAGACCGTGCGACGGTGCTCGCCGCACGAGCGCGAGCGATGGAAAGCAGCGCGCCCGTCGAAGTCGAATACCGGATCGACCATCCGGACAAGGGCGTGCGGCACATCCTGTCGCGGCGCGCGCTGCGGCGCGACGCCGCCGGGCAACCGCTGCACGTGGTCGGCGCGTCGCTCGACGTGACCGAAGCGCGGCGCGCCGAAGCCGCGCTGCGCTCGGCCAACGAACGGCTCGAGCTGGCGACGCGGACCGCTGGCATCGGCGTGTGGGAATGCGCGCTCGGCGGCGAATGCGTGAGCTGGGACGCGCGCATGTACGCGCTGTACGGGCGGCCGCCTGAATGGGTGCCGACGCACGCGGCGTGGCTCGACTGCGTGCACCCGGACGATCGCGCGCGCGTGGCCGAGCGATTCGGCGAAGCGCGCGCGCACGCCGCGGGCGGCGAGTGCGAATACCGCATCGTCCGCCCGGACGGCGAAGAGCGCGTCATCGCCGAGCGCTTCGTATTCAGGCGCGACGCCGACGGGCGCGCCGCGCACGTGCTCGGAACCAACATCGACATCACGGAGATCCGCCGCGCCCAGCGCGAGCGAGACGAACTGTCGGACCGGCTGCGGCTGGCGACCGCCTCGGTCGGGATGGGCGTGTGGGTCTGGGACCTCACCACGCGCACGTCGGTGTGGGACGACGCGATGTATGCGCTGTTCGGAACGACGCGCGAGCGCTTCCGCGATCGCGTCTGGCTCGATGCGGTCCATCCGGACGATCGCAGCCGCGCCGCGCGCGCCGTCCAGGACGCGATCGACGGTGTCGCCGCGCTGGACACCGAGTTCCGCGTCGTCTGGCCCGACGGCACCGTTCGCCACCTCGCCTCGCGCGGCAGCGTCGAGCGCGACGGCAGCGGTGTGGTCGTTCGCATGGTCGGCGTCAACTGGGACGTCACCGAAAGGCACGCAGCCGAGCAGCGCGCGCTTGAACTGGCGGAGCGGCTGAAGCTCGCGACGGCCGCCGCAGGGCTCGCGGCGTGGCATATCGACGCGCGCACGCGCAAGATGGAGGCCGACGAGCTGCTGTGTCGCATGCACGGCGTGCCGCCGGGGCCGTACGACGACCTGTGGCAGGCGCTCGAAGCGACGATCGCGCCCGAGGATCTGCCCGCGCTGAAACAGGCGTCGATCGGGGCGCGGCTCGAAGGCAAGCCGTTCGAAGCCGAGTACCGCACGATCCACCCCGACGGGTCGGTCCGCCATCTGGCGGCGCGCGGCGTCTACCAGCGCGACGAGGCGGGCGAACCCGTGCGGATGTACGGCGTGACCTTCGACGTCACCGCGCGCGTGCAGTCCGAGCGAGCGCTGCGCGCAGCGGAGCAGACCGCGCGCGCGCTGCTCGAACGCATGCGGATGACCACGAGCGCGGTCGGCATCGGCCTGTGGGAAGTCGATCTCGCCACCGGCGCGGTCGTGTGGGACGACGAGATGTACAGGCTGTACGGCCGCGCGCGCGCCGAGCCGGGCGAACTCGCACAGCAATGGCCGCAGTTCGTCCATCCCGACGACCGCGAACGCGTTCAGCGCGAAAGCCTGCGCGCGCTGGAGACCGGGCAGCCGCTGGACTTCGAAGCGCGCATCGTGCGACCCGACGGCACCGTACGCCACCTCGCGCACCGCGCGCAGATCGAACGCGACGCGCAGGGCCGGCGCGTGCGTCAGCTCGGTGTGGCGTGGGACGTGACCGAGCGGCGCACCGCCGAGGCCGCGCTGCTCGCGAAGGAGACCGCCGAGCGCGCGAGCCGCGCGAAGACCGAGTTTCTTTCGCGGATGAGCCACGAGCTGCGCACGCCGCTGAACGCGATCATCGGCTTCACGCAGGTGCTTGCGCTGGACCGCACGAATCCGCTGGCGCCGGCGCAGCGCGATCGCCTCGACAAGATCCAGCAGGCCGGCTGGCATCTGCTGAACCTGATCAACGAAATCCTCGACCTGTCGCGCATCGAAGCAGGCGCGCTGCAGCTTTCGATGGCGATCGTTCCCGTCGCAGACGTCGTCGACGAGTGCGTCGCGCTCGTCAACGCCGACGCGCAACGGCGCGCGCTCGCGGTCGGGCAGACGCAGACCGCGCGCGCGCCGGCCAACGTCTGGGCCGACCGCACGCGCCTCAAACAGGTGCTGCTGAATCTGCTGTCGAACGCGGTGAAGTACAACCGCGATGGCGGTCGCATCGACATCGACCTGGACGCCGACGCCGAAGGCCGCGCGCTGATCACCGTGCGCGACACCGGCCCGGGGCTCGCGCCTGCGCAGATCGAGAAGCTGTTCGAACCGTTCAACCGGCTCGGCATGGAATCGGGGCCGATCGAAGGCACCGGAATCGGCCTGACCATCGCGCTGCGGCTCGTCGAGCAGATGGGCGGCCAGCTCACTGTGACCAGCGAGCCCGGCGTGGGCAGCGCGTTCCGCGTTGCGCTGCAGGCGGCATCGGCCGCACGCGACGAGGCCGCCGACGTGCTGCAGGCGATCGCGCCGGCCGGCGTCGAGCCGCGCGACGACGTGCGCGGCACCGTGCTGTATGTCGAGGACAACCCGTCGAACGTCGCGGTCGTCGAGCACCTTCTGGCGCTGCGGCCGAACGTGAAGCTGTTCACCGCCAACGACGGCGCGAGCGGCCGCGTGATGGCGGCCGTGTGCCAGCCGGATCTGATCCTGCTCGACATGCGGCTGCCGGACACCGACGGCGCCACACTGCTCGCCGAGCTGCGCGCAAGGCCGGAGACGAAGTCGATTCCGTGCATCGGCGTGTCGGCCAACGCGATGCCCGCCGACATCGCGCACGCGCGCGCGGCCGGATTCGCGGACTACTGGACCAAGCCGATCGAAGCCGGCCCGTTCCTGCGCGGCATCGACGCCGCGCTCGCGCGATCGCGCTGAAGCCTGCCCGCGCAGGCGCGGTGTAATTCCGGGCACCGGGCGCTGGGACGAACCGGCAGCCACTGCGCCGTGTTCTGCCTGTCGTCGCGGCCGCCGCGGTCGATCCCGCCGCTCTCAACCGGACGGCTCGGCCCCTATGCCGCCGCGTCCGTACAATCCGGCAGCCGGGCCAGGCGTGGCCCCGCTGAGTGCCCCGCATGCGAAACGATCAAGTCGTCACGGTCCGGCGCGCCGACTACAGGCCGCCCCCCTACCTCGTCGACCGCATCGAGCTCGAGTTCGATCTCGATCCGATGCTGACGGAGGTCTGCGCGCTGCTCGCGGTGCGGCGCAATCCGGCCGGCCCGGGCGGGCCGCTCGCGCTCGACGGCGAAGACCTCGAGCTGCAGTCGATCGAGCTGGACGGCCGGGCGCTCGGCGCGGACCGCTATACGGTCGCCGACGGCCGCCTCACGCTGCAGCCGCCGCGCGACGCGTTCACGCTGCGCATCCGCAACCGCATCCGGCCGGAGTCCAACACCGAGCTGATGGGGCTGTTCGTCTCGCACGGCAGCTTGTTCACGCAGTGCGAGGCGGAAGGCTTCCGGCGCATCACGTTCTTCCCCGACCGGCCGGACGTGATGGCGAGGTACGCCGTGACGCTGCGCGCCGACCGCGCGCGCTACCCGGTGCTGCTTTCGAACGGCAACCTCGCCGCCCAAGGCGCTCTTCCCGACGGCCGTCACTGGGCGCGCTGGGAGGATCCGTTTCCGAAGCCGAGCTACCTGTTCGCGCTGGTCGCCGGCCGCTTCGTCTGCCGTGAGGAGCCCTTTCGGACGCGCTCGGGACGCGACGTGCTGCTGCAGGTCTGGGTCGAGCCGGACCAGCTCGACAAGACCGCGCACGCGATGGAAAGCCTCAAGCGCGCGATCCGCTGGGACGAGCAGCGCTACGGCCTCGAGCTGGACCTGGACCGGTTCATGATCGTCGCCTCCAACGACTTCAACATGGGGGCCATGGAGAACAAGGGGCTCAACATCTTCAACGCGAAGTACGTGCTGGCGAATCCACTGGTAGCCACCGACGCCGACTACGCGAACATCGAATCGATCGTCGGCCACGAGTACTTCCACAACTGGACCGGCAACCGCGTGACCTGCCGCGACTGGTTTCAGTTGAGCCTGAAGGAGGGGCTGACCGTCTTCCGCGACCAGGAGTTCTCAGCGGACATGATGGCCGAGCACGCCGAAGGCGCCGCAGCCGCCTTCGCGCGTGCGGTCAAGCGCATCGACGACGTGCGCACGCTGCGCGCTGCGCAGTTCCCGGAGGACGCCGGCCCGATGGCGCATCCGGTGCGACCCGATTCGTACCAGGAAATCGGCAACTTCTACACCGCGACCGTCTACGAGAAGGGCGCAGAAGTCGTGCGCATGCTTCAGACGCTGCTCGGTCCCGAGGGCTTCCGGCGCGGCCTCGACCTGTACTTCGAACGGCACGACGGCCAGGCGGTGACCTGCGACGACTTCCTGGCGGCGATGGGCGACGCCAACGGCCGCGACCTGGCACAGTTCGGCCGCTGGTACGCGCAGGCCGGAACGCCGCGCATCGCGGTGGCGACGAGCTATGACGAAGCGCACGGCCTCTTTGAGCTGACGCTGACGCAGAGCTGCCCGCCCACGCCGGGCCAGCCGGACAAGGAGCCGTTTCTCATCCCGTTTGCGGTCGGATTGCTCGGCGCCGACGGCGGCGACCTGCCGCTGCAGCTCGAGGGCGAGGCCGCACCCGGCGCCGGCACGCGCGTGCTGGAGCTCACCGAACCGAGCCAGACCTGGCGTTTCGTCGGGGTCGGGCAGCCGCCGGTGCCGTCGCTGCTGCGCGATTTCTCCGCGCCGGTGATCGTCGAGTATCGGTACTCGGACGCCGAGCTCGCGTTTCTCGCCGCGCACGACAGCGACGCATTCAACCGCTGGGAAGCGGGCCAACGGCTCGCCGTCGCGCGCCTGCTTGCCGCGACCGAGGCGTTCGAGACCCAACAGTCGCCGCACCTGGACGACGCGTTCGTCGAGGTGTTTCGCCGTACCCTCACCGATGCGCAACTCGCGCCGGCGTTTCGCGAGCAGGCGCTGCAGCTTCCGTCCGAGTCGTTCGTCGCCGAGCAGCGCGCGATGGTCGACCCCGAGGCAATTCGCGCGGCGCGCCAGTTCATGCGCCGCGAGCTGGGCCGCAGGTTGGCCGAGGCATTCGCGCGGGTCTACGAAGAAAACGAGGTGCCCGGGCCGTACGCGCCGACACCGGCAGCGGCCGGCCAGCGCGCGCTGCGCAACCTCGCGCTGACGTATCGGGTCGACAGCGGCGACGAGCAGGCGCTCGCGCTCGCGCGCGCGCAACTCGCCAACGCGACCAACATGACCGACAAGCAGGCCGCGCTCGCGGCGATCGTCAACAGCGCCGCGCCGTTCAAGGTCGATGTGCTGCTGCAGCTCGCGCGCGACTGGGCACACGAGCCGCTGCTGATGAACAAGTGGTTCCAGGTCCAGGCCACCGCGATCGCGCATCGTGGCGAGCCGCGCGTGCTCGAGCGGGTGAAGATGCTGCTGCGGCACCCGGCGTATTCGGCGTCGAACCCGAACAACGTCTACGCGCTGGTGCTCGGCTTCTGTGCGCACAATCCGGCCGAGTTCCACCGCAGCGACGGCGCCGGCTACGCGTTCTGGCAGGAGCAGGTCCTGGCGCTCGACGCGATCAATCCGACGGTCGCCGCGCGCGTGGCGCGTTCGCTCGACCGCTGGCGCAAGTTCACGCCCGATCGGCAGCGCCTGATGAAAGAGGCGCTCGCCGAAGTCGCGCGCGCGCCGCGGCTTTCGCGCGACGTCCGCGAGATCGTGACCAAGGCGCTGGAGAACTGAAAATCGGGATCGAGGATCGAGGATCGAGGATTTGGGACTTATCGAGACTTCGCAAGCTCGTGACACCACGACCCCGCAAGTTCGCGTCGCCCGCGTGGACACCGGTTCCGTCATCCCGAGCAACGCGAGGGATCCCGCCGTTGCGTGCGGCGCAGATTCCTCGCCTGTGGCTCGGAATGACAAACGGCGACGAATGCGAGCGCCGGTAAGTCTGTCGTGTCACGAAGATTCGCAATGCTCGATGGCTTTAGCATTCACCTTTCCGCAGCCCAAGTGCGCCGCCCGTGTCGTCGACCACGGCAGTGTGACAAGCTCTGAATCCCGAATCCTGAGTCCGAAATGAAAAACGCCTTCTACGCCCAATCCGGCGGCGTCACCGCCGTGATCAACGCTTCCGCCTGCGGCGTGATCGAAACCGCGCGCGCCCACGCCGACCGCATCGGCACCGTCTACGCGGGAAGGAACGGCATCATCGGTGCGCTCACCGAAGACCTGATCGACACTGGCGCCGAAAGCGCGGCGGCGATCGCCGCGCTGCGCACGACGCCGGCGGGCGCCTTCGGCTCCTGCCGCTACAAGCTCAAGGGACTGGACAAGAACCGCCGCGAATACGAGCGGCTGATCGAGGTCTTCAAGGCGCACGACATCGGCTACTTCTTCTACAACGGCGGCGGAGATTCGGCCGACACTTGCTACAAGGTATCGCAATTGTCGGAGGCGATGGGTTATCCGATCCAGGCGATCCACGTGCCGAAGACCGTGGACAACGATCTGCCGATCACCGACAACTGCCCGGGTTTCGGCTCGGTGGCCAAGTACATCGCCACCTCGACGCTCGAGGCGTCGTTCGACGTGCGTTCGATGAGTCGCACCTCGACCAAGGTGTTCGTGCTCGAAGTAATGGGACGGCACGCCGGCTGGATCGCCGCCGCCGGCGCGCTGGTCGCCGACCAGGGCATCCCCGTCGTCACGCTGTTCCCGGAGATCGAATTCGACCGCGACGCGTTTCTCGCCGCGGTGAAAGCGAAGGTGCAGCGGTACGACTACTGCACCGTCGTGGTCTCGGAAGGCTGCCACGGCCCCGACGGCAAGTTTCTCGCCGAACAGGGAACGCGCGACGCGTTCGGTCACGCGCAACTGGGGGGTGCCGCACCGGTCGTCGCCAACATGGTCAAGGAAGCGCTCGGCTACAAGTACCACTGGGCGGTGGCCGACTACCTGCAACGCGCGGCGCGCCATCTGGCGTCGAAGACCGACGTCGAGCAGGCCTATGCGGTCGGCAAGGCGGCGGTCGAGTTCGCGCTCGCGGGCGAGAACGCGGTGATGCCCACGATCGTTCGCAAGTCTTCGCGCCCGTACGCGTGGGAGATCGGCATGGCCCCGCTGTCGCAGGTCGCGAACGCGGAAAAGTTCATGCCGCGCGACTTCATTTCCGCCGACGGCTACGGCATCACCGACAAGTGCCGCGAGTACCTGTACCCGCTGATCCAGGGCGAGGACTACCCGCCGTACGAGAACGGCCTGCCGAAGTACGTCAAGCTGTCCAACGTCGCGGTCAAGAAGAAGTTGCCCGAGTTCAAGCTCGCGTGACGCGCGTGCGCCGCGCGTACGGTCGCTTGGCTGCATGCGCCGCGCTGCCCGCGGCGGGCCTGGGCATCGGCGGCCGGCGACCGGGTCGATTCCCGCCGGCATGATCCCGAAATGGCGATCGCGTTCGCTTCCTGGACACTGGTCGCGCTGCAGTTCGCGCTGATCGCGGCGATCGTCGTCACGACGCAGCCGGTCGGCCGGCCGCTGGCCGTCGGCGCCGCGGTCGCGCTGCTTGCCGCCGGCGTCGCGGTCGGCGTCGCGGCCTTGGCTGCCAACCGGCCGGGCAACTTCAATATCCGGCCGGAGGTGAAGGACGGCGCGCGGCTCGCCACCGGCGGCATCTACGCGCACGTGCGCCATCCGATGTACGCCGCCGTGCTGCTCGCGATGCTCGCCTTCGTCGCGCTCGATGCGCGGCCGTGGCGCATCGGCGCGTGGATCGCGCTCGCCGCTGTGCTGCTGGCGAAAGCCGCGCGCGAGGAGCGTTACCTGCTGGCGCGTTTTCCGGAGTACGCCGCCTACCGCGCGCGCACGCATCGGCTGATTCCCGGCGTGTTCTAGCGCCGGGCTGCCGCGCTGTGTGAGCGCGGTCACTCAAACCGTGGTCGGCTCTTCCGCGCGCGGATACCGTTCGGCGCGATTCGACCGCGGCAGCCGCGCCGCCTTCGTCCACCGCCGAAAGCCACGATGCGACTTCGGTCCGCCCTCGCCGTCTGCGCGCTCGCCGGCTGCGCCGCAGGTCCGCTCGCCGCGTAGCCGGCGCTGATGTCGGCCGAATGGGCGCAGGGCGCCTGCGAAGCGTGGAACAAGGATGCGGTCCTGACCGACCAGCTTGTCGAGTCGGGCTGGGTGAAGAACGACAAGGGCCGCGGGTTCAAGGTGATGCACGTGTTCCGCAAGGACTGCGGCGCAGCGCCGACCGCCGAGCTGCGCGTCGCGTTGAAGGGGGACATGGCGCTGTGCGTCTACGGCGGCAAGGTCGAGACGACGCAACTGGACCGCAGCGCCGATGACGTGATGAGCGCCGACACCGCGCGCTGGGTCGAGATGGGCCGCGGCGACTATGGGCCGATGCGCGCGATGAT
>Ga0272446_1001732_pt1 | contig 31177 bp, 20 predicted proteins | sample YNPCB0061_FD_194587 | JGI IMG/M metagenome (GOLD analysis project Ga0272446, IMG submission 194587) | Hot spring microbial mat communities from Yellowstone National Park, WY, United States - YNP-CB-006-1 | ecosystem: Environmental > Aquatic > Thermal springs > Hot (42-90C) > Sediment | place...
CACCGGGATCGACTACCGCCGGGTCTGTGGTCCCCTGGACGCCGTCGGCGCTTACAGCATTCCCCGCTGGGACGATTCGCCGGACTCCCGCGGCCGGGCGGCCGAAAACACGCGCCGGGTTCTGGAAACCACCCGCGCCGCGGTGGGACCGGGAAAACGCATCATCTACACCTTTTGGGTCGCCAACATTCTGGAATTACGCAAACCTGGTCCCGCCACCCATCCCACGTTTGCCGAGATCCGGGAAATCTGCGAGACCGCCCTTGGCATGGGCATCCGCCACGTCGACATGTATGGATACCGCATCGGGGACTATGTCGCCACGGCGGAAGATTGGCCGGCGCGCCGCCCCCCGGCCCAGGGCGCTTACCGCCTCGCCGACCCTTACCCTGGCAAGCACCTCTGGGACCGTCCCGCCTTGCACGCCCCACTTCGCGACTACCTGCATGCCCTCCGCAAAGGCCGCCGCTAGAGCGCGGTCACCAGCCGGCCCGGAGACGACGGTGCGGGAACGGTCAAAGTTCGCGCCCGTGTGGCGTGCCTCGCGCGGCTCAACGCGGCGGGATGCCACCGGCGGCGGCGCCGAGGCGGGATGCCGTCTCACGGATCAAGCGGATCCTCAGGGTCGGCATGCAAGGACTCCAGCCGCGGCTTCCATTCCAGATCGAAGAGGGAGATGCGGTGGAGAGATTCGAACGGCTCATACCCAAGCTCTTTGCGGCAGCGCTCGGCAAATTGAGGCGACTCGATGTACCGGCTCTGGTAGACATCCGTGGTGATGAGCGCGCGGCGGTCAAACGGAATCCCGTAGCGGTAGAGAAGGCGCGCCGCATTGCGGACGTTGGTGGTGGTGTGCCGCGCATGAGGGTCGATCAGGACGGCCGATTCCGGCACGCCAAATTCGTTCACCAGCGCTCGTTTCATTTCGATGGCTTCGCAATACGGCGTCTGCCTGGGATGTACGAAGCCGCCGGAGACAATCACGAAGGGCGCCTTGCCGGCGTGGTAGCGGCGGGCGGCGATGGCGGTGCGCAATTTTCCCGCGGGAGAAAGCGGCAGCCCCGGCCGGTCGGAGCCGGCGCCGGGAACGAGAATCGCGGTGTAGGGAAAGCGCGCAAAGTCCGTTCGGGCCACCTGGGCGGCGGCGGCCCGGTTTTCTCCGAGATGCAGCGGCTCAAAGCGGCCGGCTTCGTCGCGCAAGTTGATCTCAAGCAAGGCAAGGGCGAAGCGTAGGCTGGGCTCGAAAAACAGCCCGGAGCCGGGCATGCTTTCCGCCAGGTCAGCCACCACATTGAAGACGAGCCGGCGGTAGTTGTCCGAGGCCGGATCAAACATCGGCCCGTCAATGGCCGGGTATCGCGGGGGCTTGCCGGCTCCATAGACGTCGATAATGCGATTGAGGCCGGCGGCGGCCTCCCGCCACCCGCGCTCCAGCAAAACGCCGTCGTCTTGGCCGTGATGGCGGACCAGGGTCCCGGCGGGCCGCAATTGGTGCTGGGCAAGTTGCCGCAAAGGGGGCGACGCCGCAACGCGGAGCAGCGCGGAAGCCGCTGCCTCGATCTCCTTTTCGCTCCACCGGAAGGCATCCAGCATGCACGCCAGGTTGTGTTCACACTCTCGCAGCGACCGCCGGTAGCGCTCCTGCCGCTCCGCCGCCAGATCGCGGAACGTCTGGTCTTTTTGCAAGAGCGCGGCCGCTTCCGCCTCCTCCCGCATGGCGGCCAGCAGGGGGAAGTTTTTCTCGAGAACAGGCTCGCGGAAAGCCGCGGGCGCGGGCCGCGGCGGCGCGGCGGCCAAGGACACCGACCACGCCAGCGCCAGGATCGAGCAAGCGAGTTTCATGAAAGGATGGGGGGCCCAGGCGTCGTCAGAAGCGGAAGCGGGCGCCAAACTGGAACACCCGCGCGGATCTGGCTGCCGTCAGCCGCCCGAAATCGGGGGCGGAGCCCAGCCGGACGACTGCACCGCTGCACCCGCTCTCGGGAGAGCAGGACGGGTTCAGGCGATTGGTCAGGTTTTCCGATTCGGCAATCAATTGCAGCTCATAACGCTCGGTGAGCGAGATGCGGCGCGTAAGCCGCGCGTCCCACTGGAAGAAGGAAGGGCCGACCACAGCATTGCGCCCCACAAACAGCGGGCGGTCATTGAGCACCAGATCGCCGTTCAGGTCCGTGCCGGCGCTGACGTCAACGGGGTAGCCGCTGTTGGCGAACAGGATGCTCGCGAATTGCGTGCCGTTGAACCACCGCCCGAGCGGCGACCGGAAAGTCGGTTCCCAGATGCCTTGAAAGACAAGGTTATGCCGCACCTGGGCATCCATCCGCCCGTAGTCGCCGCGGCGGTTGAAAGGATCCTGCGGGCTGCCGCCTCCCTGTTGGCTGTCGCCGAGCGCATTGCTGTAGCTATAGGTGGTGCTGAATTGCAGTCCCTTGGCGAAGCGCTGCCTGACGGTAAGGTCCAGCGCGTGGTAATTCGTGTTTCCGCCGCTCTGGATCAGGTTAATGATGCGGAAAGCCGAGTTCGGCCGGCCCGTGGCGCCGCTGAACAGCGGGCGGTCGTCGGCGAGGCGCCCAACCGGCGCCGGCAAATTCGCGTCGAGGGAGAAGAGGCCCTGGCGCGTGGCCATCCACTGATATTGCAGGTTTACGCTCAGCCCGGAGCCGATCGCCCGCTCCACCTGAAAGGTCGCCTGCTGGGCGTACATGGTGCGCAGGTCCGGCGAAAAAGCGTTGACGTTGGGCGGCGTGGCGCGCAAACCAGGGCTGTTCGGGGTGAGAAGGTTGGGAAAGACCGGAGCGTTTGGATCCGTTCCGGGAATGGCGTAGCTGAGCAGGCGCCGTCCGTTTAACACCGAGGCGTCCAGGAACAGGCCGAGATTGGGCGTATCGAAGTAAAGGCCATAGCCGCCCCGCACCACCGTCCGGTTGGCCGCAAACGGCGACCAGGAGAATCCCACGCGCGGAGCCCAGTTGTTGCCGTCGCGCCGGATAGTGCGGGACAGGGGCAAGGGGGCCTCCGGGTCCAGTTCGGGATAGAGGATCAGCTCGTAGCGAACGCCGAGATTCAAGGTCAGGCGGGGAGAAATCCGGTATTCGTCCTGTGCGAACAAGTTCAGGAACTGAAAGCGCTTGTCGACGGTGGGATCGCCGATGTCTTGCTGCAATTGTGTGTAGGTGTATGGCCGGCCGGTAGCCGGGTCGGTGATCCCGTTGACCGTGTTCAGATACTGCTGCAATGGGGAGATCGCGGGACGGCCGCCCGCCGCCGGCAACCCGCCGAAGACGAAGGTGCGGTTAATGGGGCGCTGTTGCTGAAAAGACGTGATCTGGAAATCGGCGCCAGTTTTAAAGGTATGACGCCCACGGGTCCAGGTGAGATTGTCGACCAGTTGGGTGCTCGTCTCGACGCTCGTGTTGTTGTTGCCGAGGTTGTTGCCGATGTTGGCTACGCCCGTGATGTTGATGAAGGCGCTCTGCGGCGTGGGGTTGCCCTGCTGGACGCGGAGCTCCTGCCGGCGGTTGACTCCGAAGCGCAGTTCGTTGAGCAGCGTGGGGCTGATGATGGTCGCCAGTTGTCCGGCGCCGCCGTTCATGCGATCGGTGAAGGTGAGGCTGCGGCTGACGATGGTGAGTCCGCCGCCGCCGTTATACGGCGAGTCGTTGGTGAACCGGCTATAGCGCAGAAAGCCGCGGTTCTTCGGGTTCAGCTCGAAATTAAGCTTGCCCAGCGCGGTGTGGAACTCCTCGCCGAACATGGCAGGTGCTACCTCGGACGCAGGCAGGTTGAGCGCCTGGACATTGGCGGCGGCAATCGTCACGGGCCGGGGAATGACCAGCGGATTCCATTCGTATTGGGCAAAGAAGAAGAGTTTGTCTTTGCGGATGGGTCCGCCGACGGTGCCGGTCAGGTTTTTCCATTCCTGCTCCGGCTTGGAAGAAGCCAGCCCCGGCCGGGCGTTGGTGGCCTCCGGGCGGTAGAGAAACAGCGCCTGCCCATGATACTCGTTGGTGCCGGACTTGGTGATGATGTTGATCAGTCCTCCGGCGGCGCGGCCAAATTCCGCTGAGTAGGTGCCCCCGACCACCTGAACCTCCTCGATCGCCTCCGGGGTGTAGATCACCAGCCGGATCTGGCGCCCGAAGCGGCGCTGCGTGTTGTCCATGCCATCGGCGGCCCAGGTCGTGCGTTGCAGGCCGCCGAAGCTGAACTGGGTCGTGCCGAATCCGCTGGACGGGACGCCCTTTACGCCCGGTCCCAGCAGATTCATGTTGAACAAATTCCGCGAGACGATCGGCAGGGACCGCAGGGCGCGTTCCCCGGTCACCTCCTGCATGGCCGGCGGGCGGGCCAAGTCGACGACCGGCGCGTCGGCCTCGACGGAGACGCTTTCGACCACTTCACCCACTTCCATCACCACGTCCACCCGGATTTGACGTCCCACGCTGAGCGTGATGCCGCTCTGGCGGTACTCTTTGAACCCGGGCTTGGCGACAGTCAAGCTGTAGGTGCCGATTGGCAAAAGCGGGAAACGGTAGTAGCCGTTATCGTCGGAGAGGACCTCCAGCCGCAAGCCGGTGCTCTGATTGACGGCGGTGCAAACCGCGCGCGGAACGCTGGCGCCGCTACGGTCCGCCACGTAGCCTTCCAGAACCGAGTCGGTCGCATTGGATTGAGCAAGAATCCGCGCCGACAACACAATCAAAACCCAGCAGATCACGAGAACCAAACGCATATCCTTAGGGTTACGCGAGGCGCGTAAAAAAGACGTGACAAGGCGATGGATTTTCCGTAAAAGGCAGGCTGGGCCAAGCGGAGGAGTGCATCAGCTTGGCCCTATCGCCCGAGCCAGCTCGGACCTCATGCCGGAAGGCGGAACTGCGGGCACAGGTGCGGCGTGCACCCCCTCACGGAAAATTAACGCGCTCGACATTCCGTTTTTACCGGGAAACGCCACCGTTCAGCCGATCATGCGCCCCCTTCAGAGATTCGCTCACAAAAGCTTTCCGCTGCGGATCCGCCATGGCTGGATCCTGGTAACCCTGTTGCTGGCCGGGCCGCTGGCAGCGCAGCGCTCCGCCTCGTCCCTCACGGGCATCGTGACCGATCCCACCGGCTCCGGCGTGAACGCGGCCGAAGTCCTGGCCATCCACCGCGCCACGGCGGTCGAACACCGGACCGCCACCAACGACGAAGGCGTCTTCACCTTCCCGTCGCTCCGGCCGGGCAACTACGATGTGCGTATCGAGGCGACCGGTTTCAAACGGTTTGAAAGCCGCGAGGTGATCGTGGAAGCAGCTAAGACCGTCCGCCTGGACGCGCGCCTGGAGGTAGGCACCGTGCAGGAAAGCGTGACGGTGACCGCCGAGCTGCCGCTGCTCGAGCGCGAATCGTCGGGCCAAAGTTCGCAGGTCGGCCGGCAACCGATCGAACGCCTCCCCTTCCAGCTTTCGGGCGCCATGCGCGACATCAACAGCGTGATCCGCCTGGTGCCAGGCGTACGGCTGCACCTGAATAATTTCGGCTACAACATTACCGGCGGGCGGCAGCTTGGATCCGAAGTACTGATTGACGGCGTCCCGAATATGTACCGCGCCAGCTTCAACGTGCCCTTCAACGTGCGACCCGCGCTTGATACTGTCGGCGAGTTTCGCGTGGAAGCCGCCGTGCCAAACGCCGAGTTCGGACGCACCTCGAGCGGCGTCGTGGTGTTCCAGACCCGCTCGGGAACCAACGAATTCCATGGTGCGGCTTAGTTCCTGCTGCGCAACAACGTGTTGGATGCGCGGCGCTTCAACGCGGCCAGGGCCGACACGACGCGACAGGGCGAGGCTGGCGTCACGGTTTCAGGACCCGTTCGCCTGCCCGGCTACGACGGCCGCAACCGCACTTTCTTTCTGGCCAACGTGACCGGTTTCCGGCGCCTGAATCAGCCGCAGGGGGTGGTCCGCACGCTGCCCACCGGCCCGATGCGCAACGGCGATTTCTCCGCAAGTCCGCAGGTGATTTATGATCCCGCATCGGCGGCGCAAGCCTCGGCGCGCACGCCTTTTCCCGGCAACCAGATACCCGCGGCGCGCATCAGCCGTTTCGCGCTTGGGATGCTCAACGTGATTCCATTGCCCAACCTCCCCACGCTGGAGTCCAACTTCATCGGCAACCAGAATCAGATCGAAAACACCAACGTGTATTACCTGAAGGCGGATCACAACCTGACCGCGCGCCAGCGCCTGACCGCTTCGGCCCGCGTCACGCGCCAGGAACGAAACAACGACAATTCCCCGTACGGCGGGCGCCTGGAAGGCTTCCAGGACTTTCCCAACACCTGGCACGCCGTCGCGCACTACGATTTCGTCGCGCGTCCGAATCTTCTCAACCGCGTCAGCTACGGTTACACAAGCTGGTACTCGGACTTTCGCAATACCCCTGGCAGTCCCTATCCCGTCCCGAATGCGTACGGTCCCGGCTTTTCCGTGCTGCTGTTCCAAAGCCAGGGGCTGTCCCGGATCGGCGAGAACCTGGACCGCAACGTGCGCGCCCGCAACACGCATCTGCAAAACTCGCTCAGTTGGACGCGCGGCCGCCACAACTGGAAGTTTGGCTTCCGCTTCGACTACTTTGAAGACGATCAAGAGAACATAGGCAACCGCAATGGCACCTACACGTTTTCGCAGTTCGCCAGCGGAGCGCCCGGCAACACACGTGCGGGCCATGCGTTTGCCAGCTTCCTGCTCGGGCGGCCGCAAACCGCCGGCATGCAGTACGGATTGCCGATGCTGGGCTGGTCGCGCTACTGGGCTTTTTACGCGCAAGACGATTGGAAAGTGACGCCGCGGCTGACGCTGAACTACGGTCTCCGTTATGAGTGGCAGACGCCGTTCGCCGACCGCCAATCGAACCAGAGCAGCTTCGATCCGGACGTGCCGAACCCCGGCGCCGCAGGATTCCCGGGAGCGCTGGTCTTCGCCGGCCACGGTCCCGGGCGCAGCGGCCGGGACAGCCTCATCAACGTCTACCGCCAAGGCTTCGGTCCCAGGCTGGGACTGGCGTGGGAGGCCGCCCCGAATACGATTCTGCGCGCCGGCGCCGGCGTGTTCTACGCGCCGCGCATTTACTTGCAATACGGCACGCAGGGCTTCAGCGCCAACGTCACGGTATCGAGCCAGGATGGGGGCTTCTCGCCGCCCTTCTTAATCGACAGCGGTTGGCCCGCGGGGCTCGCGGTCCTGCCGCCCTTTATCAATCCGGCCTTCGCCAACAATCAAGCCGTGGTGCATACCGATCCGGATGCCAATCACGGCAGCGGACGGCAGGCGCGCACGATGCAGTGTCACGCCGGCGTGCAGCACCGGCTGCGGACGCTGCTTTTCGAGGCCAGCTACGTGGCCACGCTGGCCCACGGAATCCCGAACGCGACGCTCGCGAACTGGAACCAGGTCGACCCGCGCTACCTCTCGCTCGGCGCGCTGCTGAGGAACAACATCCTTTCGGCCGAGGTCGCCGCGGCGGGTTTCCGTCCGCCTTACGCCGGATTCAACGACACGCTGGCCCAGGCGCTGCGTCCGTTTCCCCAATACCAGACGATCACCTCGATCGATTCTCCCACCGGTAAAGCCGCCTACCACGGGTTTCTGCTCAAAATCGAGCAGCGCTTCTCGAACGATCTGACGCTGCTGGCGGCTTACACTTTTTCGAAATCCATCAGCGACGTGGAATCCACCCAGAACGCCAACCAGTTGCTCCAGAACGCATTCGACCGGCGCAGCGAACGCAGCGTCACCGCGGTCGATCTCCCGCACAACCTGGTCACCAGCTTTTCTTATGTGTTCCCGGCCGGCAAAGGGCGCCGATACTTCAACCGGGGTCCGGCCGCCGCTCTGCTCGGCGGCTGGGCGCTTTCGGGGGTCCTGACCTATCGAAGCGGCTTCCCGCTCCGCCTTACCATTCCCAACAGCTTGCCCTTGTTCAATGGCGTGCTGCGCCCGAACCTAGTCGCCGGAGAAGAACTGCGCAGCGGCGGCGGGCGGGGCAGTTTCGAACCCACCAACCAAGTCACCGGGCAACCGGGCGATGTTTACATCAACCGCGCCGCGTTCGCGACGCCCGCCCCCTTTACTTTCGGAAATCTGGCGCAATTTTTGCCGTGGCTGCGCGATTTCGGCCTGGTGAACGAGGACCTCTCGCTGTCGAAGAGTTTCACCCTGCGGGAACGCGCGCGGTTCGAGCTGCGCACGGACTGGTTTAACGCGTTCAACCGGCGCAACCTCAACGCGCCCGTCACCGATCTGACGAGCGTGAACTTTGGCCGGATTCTCAGTCAACAGCCGGCCCGCGCGATTCAGTTGGGCGCGCGGTTTGAGTTTTGACCGCCGGCTTAAGTCTGGCGGCTCCGGCCGAGCGCCCACCTCCGCTCGGCCGGCGGCCGCCTCCTGCTGGGAACGGGCAAAACCATGGCATAATTCCGCCAATGCGGCCCGTCCTGCTGGCGCTCACTGCCAGCCTCCTCGCTCACGCTGGTCCCCGTTTGCTGATCGACGAAGGCAAAGCCGCTGAGTTGCGCCGCCTGGCAGCCGCGCCCGGTTCCCCGCACGGGGAGATGTTAAGGCAGCTACGCCGCCTGGCCGCATCCGCCGGGCAAAACGGCAGCGCGGGGCGAGGCAACTACAACCTTGCCTACCAGGCCACCATCGCGGCCTTCCTTTATCGGATCACCGGTGAGGCGAACTACTGCGCCGCCGCCTTCGACAGCCTCCGCGCCGTCTACGAAAGCAGAGATGCGCTCCTTCCGGAGCGGGGCTATGGTTTGGCGCGCGCCACCGTGGGTTCCGGCTTCGCCTTCGCCTACGATTGGTGCGGCCAGTCGTGGACCCCCGCGCAAAAGGAATGGGTGGAGCGGAAGCTGTACGCCGCCCTCGACGCCTGGACGACATTTGCGCACGCCAACCTGCAAGCCGAGCACAAGGGGTCCAACTGGGTGGCGGTTTGCCGCGGCGGAGAGCTGCTCGAACTGCTCGCGCTCGGACTCGAGAAGCAGCGCGCTCCGCGCTATGAGCTGATCAAGCGCGACCTGCGCCGGCACATGCAGAACTACGATGAACTCGGCGTATCGCAGGAAGGCGTTGGCTACACGAGCTATGGCGGCATCTTCCTGCTGCGCGCGCTGCTGGCGCTCCGCTCGGTCGGCGACACGGATCTGGAAGCCGAAGCCGCCCGCCATGCCTGGTGGAAACAGGCGATGTATGCGGGAACGTTTGCCGATCAGGACGGAGGCCGGAGGTGGCTGATGTCCGGCGTCAGCAATTCCCGGATCGGCGATGAAGGCTGGGCAAGCTTGCTGTTCGCGTTCACGCCCCGCGACCAACTGGCCTTTTACAAATGGTGGTACGAGCGGCATCTCGGAAGCTTGAGTCCTGGGCCGGCCGAGCGCCGCTTCGATCCGCGGCGGGAAGGCACGGTGTGGGCGATGATCTATTACCCGGCGGAGGTCGCCGAGCAAGATCCTACCGGCGTGTTTCCACCCGCGGTGGCGGGCGCCAACGGGCTGGTTTTCTTTCGCAATCGCTGGCAGGACGCCGACGACGTGCTGCTCACGTTTCACGCCGACGCCTCCTGGCATAGCCATGCCTGGGACCAGCCCGAAGCTCTCCAGTGGAACCTGTTCGCCTATGGGGCGAGCTTCGCGGGTGGGCCCGAGAAAACGCGCGAGCCAGAAAACTTCTCCAAGTTGCTCGTCGATGGCAGGCATGTGGGAGAGAACACGTGGGGCGCCACCGGCAAGCTGATCTCGTTCACGTCCACGCCTCAGGGCGGCGTGGCGGTCGCCTCGGGCGGAAGCCAATACGCCACGCTGGGAGTGGAGGCGGAGCGCACGTTCACGGTCCAGTTCCAGCCGGGAAACCGCGCGCTGGTGCGGATCCGCGATCAAGTGAAGTCGTCCACGCCGCGGCGCTACACCTGGCAGATGAACCTCGGTGATCATGCCTCCGACGGAGGCATCCGCGCGGACCCGGATTTCGTCTTGACGTCCGCGCGGGGCCGTGCACGCGGCAAGGTGCTCTCGCCGCCGGGGACGCGCCTGGAGGCGGGCGACCCGTTTCGGGTGGAACTGGACGCCTCCGCGCTGGATCTTCTGGTGGAACTCCAGCTCGAACCCGCGCCGCCGGCGGCGGGACTGGCGCGAACGTCGGTGACCCTGCCCGGGGGAGCGCGCATGGATTGGTCTGGGAGGAAAGATACGGGCAGCCGCCGCGGGTTCGGGGCATCGGCCTATAATATAGGCTCAGCGGCAAGGAGTTCATTGGCCGCGCCGGCCGGACCGAGGGATCGTGATGCGAACGCATTGGAAGGGGCTGGCGCTGCTGGTGTTTCTTTCCAACGCTGCCGGTCAATCTGCTCTCGAGCGATACCGGGCGCTCCAAGGCGAAGAACCCCGGGCAATGTTCTTCCGTTATATGGAAGGCTCAGCCCAAAGCGGGCGTCCGGTAGAGCAATGGAACCATAGTTTCGGGCAACTGATGGGCCTGATTGCGAAGGCGCAATCGGAAGAGGCGCCGCGGGATCGGGTGCTGCCTTACCTGAACCAGTTTAAGGACCGCTACCCAGACCAACTCGTGCTGCTGCACTATAACGGACGTGCCCGGCTGCCGCAGTTCGAGCCGGAACGGTTCTTCCCCGGCCACTGGATCCACTATGAGGGCTCGCTGATCACCACCGGCATTCCCGCCACCAGCGAAGACACCACTTTCGGGGTGACCCGCGCCGCTGCCTTGTTCCGCATGAACCAGGGGCGCTACCGCAACCAGGGCGACGACGTGACCATCTGCGAACTGGCTGAGGACGGAAAGCCCGACTGGAGCCGCTGCGAGGAAACCAAACTGGTTGCCGTCGATGCCGGCTCGCAGACGCTACGCGTGCGGCGGGCGCGGTATGGTTCTCCACCGCGCGCTTTCCAGGCCGGGAAAGCCTGGGCGGCGGCGCATGTCACCGAAGGTCCGTGGGTAAACGACAATCCGGCCAGCCCACCCAATCTTCAATGGTTCTATAACTTTTCCACCAACTCGCCGCGCGATGCGCAGGGGCGCGCCGCCGCCGACGTGCTGCTCGAAGAGTTCGCCGCGAAATTCGGCCCGGGCGGCGAGTTGGAACGCCTGGACGGGATTGCCTTTGACGTGCTGTATTGGTCGCTGAACCTCTCCGGAAGACTGGCGGACACCGACGGCGATGGGCGTGGCGACAACGGCATCTTCGACGGAGTGAATCTCTACGGCATCGGTCAGAACGAGTATCTCCGCCGCTTGCGCGAGACGCTGGGGCCAGACCGCATCCTCACCTCCGACGGCTGGGATCCTGACAACCAGCGCGGCTTTGGCATCCTCAACGGCAATGAAAGCGAGGGCTGGCCCGCCTTGCGCGATTTGACCGTCGCCGATTGGTCCGGCGGCCTGAACCGCATGAACTTTTGGGCCGCCAACGCCTATCCCCCGGTGTTCAATTATGTCAATCACAAGGTTTTGCCAGAGGATGAGGCGCCTCCCCTGTCCATCGACCGGCTGAAGTTCGCCGGCGCGCTGTTCACCGGCGCCGTCCTGCTGTTGAACCACCGGCCCCAGCCGGAGCCGGGAGAGCCCGAAGGGATCTGGGACGAGTGGTGGAAGGGACGCGAGAAAAAACTAGCCTGGCTTGGACGTCCGCTGGGACCCGCCCAACACCTCGCCGCCGAGACTCCGAACGTCATCCCGCCGGATCTCCGTCCGGAGGGAGAAGACCTGGAGATCGAAAAGATGGGTGGCGCATGGAGAATTGCGCCCCGCAAGCCCGGGTCCGGCTTCCGCTTCTTTTTGCGGGGCATACCGTCGTATTCAGGCGACTTGGTGTTGCATTTTTGGGCGAGGCGGGATCCCCTTGCTGGTTACCCTCCGCAGACGCCCGGCCTTTTCTCCGCCGGACTCGCCGGCGCTGCTTCCCGCTCCGTCTCCTGGCTCGGTTCCGAGTGGTTCGCTGCGTGGTATTACTTTCCGGTCCCCGCCGCGGGCTTCCATGACCTGGAATTTGTGGTGGAAGGGGACGCTGCCGTGTACCTGAGCGAGATCTCGGCCTACGACCACCCGGCGGCCATGTATCGCCTCTACGAAAGGGGCGTCGTTTTGGCGAATCCCTGCCCCCGCCCCTTCACCTTCGATCTTCGCAAGATCGCGCCAGGCGCCTCCTTCCGCCGCCTCCGCGGATCTTCCCGCCAGGATCCCGAAACCAATAACGGCGAGCCAATAGGCGACGCCGTGACGCTTCCTCCCAAGGACGCGCTGTTCTTGAGCATGGAAGACCATCGCGGTGAGACACCAACCGCAGCGGCAAGGAGCGCGCCACCGGTAATTCGCCGCTAGAAAGCCAGAAGGTAAGCCGTCTGGCCGCTTCCCGGAACGTCTATCCGCCCGCCACTTCCTCCCAGGTCACCACCCGGCGTTCATAGATCGCTTTGCGGCCCAGGATGGCGGTTAGCGTGGAGCGGCGTCCCTCCTCCGCGCTGTTGAGCGGGATTTTCTTTCCCCGGGCGTTGTCGATGAACGCCGCCAGCGACAGGTAATTCGCATCCTGCCCCGCCAGCGGCGATTCGATGCGCCGTTCGATCTTTTTCTCCCGCTCGATGAAGATCCCGGTCGCCAGGTCGATGGCGCCCAGCGATCCGTATACTCGCTCCTTGATGCCGGAGAAGCCCGGCGGATCAAAGTAGATGTGGCTGAACTCCAGGCGCACGTCGCCGGGAAACTCGTAGAGCACGACGTAATTGTCCATGGTGGTGCGCCCGGGCGGTTCGTTTTTGAACAGATTGATGCCGCCGGAGCCGTAGGCGCGCAGCGGGGGCGCGCCGACGGCCCACACCATCAGGTCGAGGATGTGGCACGCCTGCTCGACGATGTTGTCCCCGGAGCGGGTGCGGTCGAAATACCAAGGCGTGTTGCGGGGCAGGTCGCCGGTGTGCCGGTAGCCTTGCAAAAACAGCACGTTGCCCACGCCGCCCTGGTGAATGAACTGCATGGACGCCGACCGCACGGGGTCGTGCCGCAACTGGAAGCCGAACTGGAGGATGCCCTTGGCGCTGGCGGCCGCGTTCGCCACCATGCGGCATTCCTCCGGGGTCCTCGCCATGGGCTTCTCGCAATAAACGTGGAAGCCCACCTCGAGCGCGGCCACGGTCATATCCTTGTGCAGGTCGACGGGCGTGGCGATCACCACCGCGTCAATGTCCTTCCGGTCAAGCAGCCGGTGATAGTCGGTGTAGGCGTCGGCGCCCTCGGCCGCAGCCGCGGCTTTCCTCAAACGCTCGGAATCGAGATCGCAGACCGCCACCACCTTGACGCCTGGCACCTTCAACATGCGGGTGAGGAGGAAATAGCCGCGGTTGCCCACGCCAATAAACGCGACGCGCACCGTGTCGTTGGGCGACTGCGCCGCCAGAACGGCCACGCTGCCGAGCGCCGCCGGCGCCGCCAAAAATCCGCGGCGAGTCAAGTCCGAAGCTGGCATATCGTTCATAGTTTAGTTGGCAGCGGCGCGCGCGCAAAATGCCTGCGCGGAAAGCTTGCCCGGCGAGGAGTCCGCCTCAGCGTGCAGCGCAACTTCAGTTGCGTTACTTGCGCGCGGTTCGGGCCGGTCAGAGACCGGCCCCACGGGTGGCCGGTGGGAACTGAAAGTTCCCGTGCATCTTGAAGGGGAAATCGCGCGTGACGTTCCGGAGCGGACCATACGCGTCGAACCAGCGATGGTCCCGCTCCGGATCGCGGCCGGCCACCTCCCGCGGCCACAATCCCTGTTGCCGGCAGTAGAGGTAGAAGCGGAAACGGTCGTGCGTGGGGGGCGGTTCCGACAAGGCTTCGCTTCCGACGGCGGCCAGCGCTTTTTCCCGCGACACCAGCGGCTGCCGCCGGTAGAAAGGATCAGGCGTGACGTACCAGGCGCTGGCGATCTCGCCACAGCCAAAAGGAGACCAGGGCCTTGGGACGGGGCCGGACGCGGATGCCGGCCATGAGGGTGAGATCGCCGCCCGCGGAAGCGCCGCAGACGGCCAGGCGCGCAAGCCGCCGGCATGGGATCGCAGCCAGGCGAAAGCGTCTTCCACATCCTCGATGATGCCGGGCAGCCTGGTTTCCGGGGCCAGGCGGTAATCGATGGAGATGACGGTAAACCCCGCCTCGCGCAGCGTCCGCAAGACCCGGGCTCCAGGCGCAAGCTTCCGCGAACCGGCGATCAGTGCGCCGCCGTGGATCCAGACTGCTGCCGGATGCGGCCCCGGGCCCGGGGCCGCGAAGACATCCGCTTTGGTAGCGCAGGAGCCGGCCTTTTTGTACATCCAGACGGCAGGCTCACTGGTCTGCGCGCGGGCGAGCGCGGCGGCCGGGATGCAACAGAAATCGCCTCCGTAACATGGCAAAGGCTCCGCTCACGGCATCACTGTCCGGCGGCCGGCCGCTCGGCGGGCGCCTGCCCTGGCCGCCACTCCGCCGGCCTGGGCGCGGCCGGGCCGATCGCCCGCGCGAACGCGTAGACCGCCATTCCCACGACGACCGCTAACGTCGCCGTCCCGGCCGGGTTATACCAGGCGGGCGCCCAAGGATTGACCACCGCCGCGCCAAGCAGGTTGGCGACAATCATCGAGGCCGTGGTCGCCAGGAGCCCGAGACGCAGCAGCGCGAGCGCCAGCGCGCCGTAGATGACGAAGTACAGCGGCAGGTCCAGAGTCAGGACGGCGTCCGGCCGCGGCAGCACCCGGTTCAGGGCCAGCAGGAACGCCGCCACGGCCGCGGCCAGGAAATCCCTGCGCAGCAGGGTCCGCAGCCCGAACAGCAGGAGAAAGATCACCAGGCCGGAGAGAATCGCCGAGAAGACGACCGTCGCCAGCAGACCCGCCCATTCGGCCGCGCCCGACAGGCCGCGCAGGGGAGAACCTTCCGGCGCGGCGCCGCGTGCGATCCCCCACCAACTGCGAAGCTGATACGCGGAGATCACCACGCCGCCGATCACACCGCCATACAGCAAGTCGGCCGCGGCCCGCGGGTCGGACAGTTTGCCGGACAGCAACCGGCTCCAGGTGATCATCGATTGCGGCCAGCGGGACCGCACGTAGGGCTCGAGGGCGATGTACAGCAACCATAAGCCCATGGCGGAGGTGAGTCCAAAGCTGACGTTGGCCAGCACGATCCCGACCATGCCGGGCCGCGGGACGAAGTGGAGGGCGCCCAGCCATTCCACGGCTCCCAGGGCAAAGGTGAACGCGGCGAGGCGGAACGCCCCCCTCCGGTCGCCGCGGCCCGAGCGCAGGTTCCGGCGGGCCAGCAGCAGAATGAAGAACAAGGCCGTTCCCGCCAGGGCGAAGGAGAAGACGGCGCCCGCCCACTCGCGGGTGCTGCGCTCGCGCTCCTCGCCGCGCATGGCGCGCGTCCAAGGCCAGAGGACCCGCGCCGAAGTCACCCGCTGTTTCCACCAGGCGACCTCGAGGGTAAGCGTCAACTCCGGCAAGCCGGCGAGCGTGCCGGTCCAGGCGGCGCGCCGGTCGAACGCGACGGCCGGCAGATAGCGCGGCGTGGCCGGTTGAAACCGCGACGGGTCCAGGCCGGCCCAGAGGAACACGGGCGCGGGATCCGTTTCGGCGCTGGCCGCATCCGCTTCGTCCCATTCCGGGGGCACGGCTTCAAACTCCCGCAGGCGGCCGCGCGCGTCCACTTCCACCCGGACCATGCCAGGCAGAATGGGCGCCGGCCGCTTCACCGTGATTTCGCCGTCGGGCGGGGATTCGAGCATCTGCGGGCTTTGGCGATAGACGAGGCGCACGGGCGGCTCGGCTTCGAACCACGCGCCCCAGGAACGCCCGCCTCGGCCCTGGCGCCCCGCAGCCCGCAGGTAGTCGGCGTCCTGCTGCATCCACCAGGCGCGGTCCGCGGGCTTGTCGGGCCAGCCGAGCTCGGCGGCGCATTCCCGCGCCTTCTGCGCCAGCACCTCCGGGGAAAGCTCGGCGGGGGTCAAACCCAAAGTGGTCAGCCGGGGACTCAACACCACCTGCACCACGGCCGCAAACACGATCAGGAGGAGGCAGGGGATCGCCCACTGGACGGTAATTCCTTCCGTACGGCCCGACGCGGCGACCAACTCCGGGGAGGGCGTCTCGCCGGCGGCCAACGCCGCCGCCAGCGGATCTCCGCCGGGCAAGGCCGCCGCTACCGCCAGGGCGCTGGCCGGGCGCATCGCCGGGTCCGGATGCAGGCAGCGCTGAATCACCCGTTCGATCACCGGGTCCACTTCGCCCGCCACGGAGGTGACGCTGGCGGGCTGCGCCGCCTCCTGCAATTCGAGCAACTGCGCAACGGTCTTCGCTTCGTAGGCGCGGCGTCCGGTGAACAACTCGTAGAAGATCAGGCCGAGCGCGTAGATGTCGCTCTTGGCGGTCACCTCGGCGCCGCGCAATTGCTCGGGCGACATGTACGTCGGGGTGCCGCTGCGAATGTCCGCCGCCTTCAGTTCGCTGGCGACTGCGGCCAGGCCGAAGTCCATGATGACCGCCTCGCCGCAGCGGTCGAGCATGATGTTGTGCGGTTTCAGATCCCGGTGGATGATGCCGCGGGCGTGGGCGGCGGCGAGGCCCGCGCAGATCTTCCGCGCGACCTCCACCGCCTTTTCGGCCGGCAAGCGCCCAATCCGGCCCAGCAGCGACGCCAGGTCCTCGCCGTCCACGTATTCCATCGAGATGAACGGATGTCCGTCCGCTTCCCCGATGTCGTAGACCCGGCAGACATTGGGATGGGAAACCTGGCGTGCGACCCGCACTTCGTTGTGGAACCGCTCGAGGAGGCGGCGGTCGCGAACGGCGGCCTCGGGAAGAAACTTCAGCGCCACGGACTGGCCCAAGGTCAGGTCGGTGGCGCGATTCACTTCGCCCATGCCCCCGCGCCCTAACAGGCCGATTATCCGGTAGCGGCCCGCCACGAGCGTTCCCGGCAGAAAGCGCCCTTCCTCTTCCAGCGAACTGCCGAGCCGGGAGGGCGAATCGCGCCGGCTGAAACCGGCGGGATTCACCGCGGGAAGCGTGGCGGTGCGCGAGAGGGACTCGGCGGCCGGCTCGCCGCACCGCGGGCAATTTTCGGCATCCACAGGGGTCTCCGCACCACAGCTAGGGCAGCGCATCATAACCGTTCGAGTCTCCTTATTGTCCCCCAGCGTGCGCGCGGCGCGGGCGCGCTCGCGCGGCTGCCTTCACCCCGCCGGTGCGAGGTGGCATGCTACCGGAAGGGAGCGATTCGTGAATTTCATTCGACTGCTGGCGGCGGGCGCGGCGCTGAGTGCGTCGGCGGGTGGCTGGGCGCAAACGGGAGAGAAGGCGCAACCGGACGCGTTTGCCGCCATCGCGCTGGAGACGCCTCCGCCGCAGCGCGGGGGCTTGCGCGAGAACCGGCCCCCGGCTCTGCCGCCGATCGAACTGGAGGCCGCCCAGTCCGACGACCGCATCCGATTCGGCGAGCGCCCGGTGTTGCGCAACGCCGCCGATTTCCGCGCGCAACTCGCGGTCTTGCGGCAGCGGTTCCAGCCGTTTCTCGAGGACCATACGCCGCCGCTGCCCGCGACACGGGCGCGTGTCGAACTCGACGCGTTCGACTTCCGCAGGGAGGAGGAAGCCGACCGGCGGGACATCACCCGCGTCTTCCGCGGCGAGGGCGAATGGCGGAGTGTGCGCATTCCGCATTACCAGGGGCCGGTCGGCTGGTGGTCGGCCTGGTACCGCAAAACGCTGCGCGTGCCCGCGGCGGTCGCCGCCGCCGAGCGGATGTTTTTGCGTTTCCTCGCGGTCGACTACCGCTGCCAGGTCTACGTCAACGGACGCATGGTGAAGGCGCACGAGGGTTTCTTTGCGCCTTTCGAAGTCGATGTGACCCCCTTCCTGCGGAAGGGTGGAGAAAATGTGCTCGCGGTCCGGATCGAAAACGAATCCATCCCCATTACGGTGAACTCGTGGAAGGGGCCGGACATCGACGGTGACAAGCTCTATGCCGCGGTGGGTCCGGGCTGGGACGAGCCCGGCACGGGGTGGCACCATTGTCCGCCGGGCGCGGGGATCTGGCAACGCGTCTACCTGGAAGGCCGGCCGCGCGTGGCCATCACCGATGTGTTCGTCCGGCCCCTCTGGGCCGCCGGCGCGATCGAGGCGCGGATCGAGGTCTACCAGCCGGATACGGATCTCAAGGAGATCGAGTTAAAACTTGCGGTCTACCCCGCCAACTTCCGCGGCGCCCGGATCGGGGAGGTTCCCGTGGAGGTCCAGCCCGCCGGACCGGGCTTTAGTGAGTACCGCGCGCGCCTCGAGCTGCGGAGCTTTCGCTCCTGGACGCCGGACGAGCCGTTTTTATATACCCTGCGGGCGGAGATCCGGCCGAAACAGGGAGGCAGCGGAGACGTGCAGCAGACGCGCTTCGGGATGCGTGAGTTCCGCATGGATGACCACAGCCCGGTAAAGGGCGACTACTACCTGAATGGCGAGCCGGTGATCCTGCGCGGGGCCAACACCATGGGGCACTTCATGACCGCCGTGATGCGCGGCGACCGGGAACGGTTGATCGAGGACGTGCTGATCGCCAAGCTGGCGCACATGAACTTCTTCCGGCTGACGCAGAGTCCCGTCCCCACCGAGGTCTACGAGATCTGCGACCGGCTGGGGATGATGCTGCAAACCGACCTGCCGTTGTTCGGGTTTCTGCGCCGGCCGCAACTGGTGGAGGCGATCAAACAGGCCGGCGAAATGGAACGCCTGATCCGCGGCCACGCTTCGAGCATTCAGGTGTCCTATATTAACGAGCCGTTCTCGCCGGAGTCGCGTAAGGCCGGCCATCGCCAGTTGACCCGCGCGGAGTTGGAGGAGTTCTTCACCGCCGCCTCGGCCGTGATCCGCACGCACCATCCCGACCGGGTCATCAAGCCGGTGGATGGCGACTACGATCCGCCCGCGCCGGGTCTGCCCGATAATCACATCTATTCCACCTGGTACGGTTCCCACGCCGTCCCTATCGGCAGGTTCATCCGCGGTTACTGGGTCAACCAGAAGCCTGGCTGGAAATTCGGCAGCGGCGAGTACGGCGTGGAAGGCCTGGAAGACGCCGAAACCATGTTCCGGCACTATCCCAAGGATTGGCTGCCGGCCCACCCCGACGCGCCCTGGAATCCCGACAAGATCGCTTCGGCCCAGACGTGGACCATGCACCACGGCTGGTTCGACGCGCAGGAAACGATGCGGGAATGGATCGCCGCCAGCCAGGCGCACCAGGCGTGGGGAATTCGAGAGATGACGCGCGCCTTCCGCCGGCAGTCCGGCCGGATCGTGTCCACCGCGGTACATCTGCTGCTGGACACCTGGCCGGCAGGGTGGATGAAGTCGCTGGTGGATGTCGACCGGCGGCCCAAGCCGGCGTACTTCGAATTTCGCGAAGCGCTGACGCCGCTGCTGGCGGACATCCGGGCGGACCGGCGGCGGTACTTTGGCGGCGAACCGCTGGCGGTCGAATTTTGGGTGGCCAATGACCGGCGCGCGCCCCGCGAGTCCGCCTTCCTGGTGTGGGAGGTGTGGCGCGGGCACCAGCGCGTGTTTGCGCAGCGCGCGCCTGCCGTCCTGCCGTCGTTCGGCGCGGCGTTTCAGGGCTACTTCCGTTACCGGACGCCGCGGGTGCAGGCCCGCGAGACTCTCCGTTTGCGATTGGGGCTCCAGGACGGCGCCGGACGGCTGTGGCACGACTCGGATATGGCCGTCGAGGTGTTTCCCGCGCCGCGTGCTGAGGCGGAAGGAGCCTTGATCGTGGGAGAGCGAGACGGGCGCGCGTGGCGTCTGGCCCAGGAGCTCGGCTGGACGCCGCAGAGCTTTGGCTCTTCGCCCGCCGCCGCCCGCATTGCACTGGTCGATCAACCCGGGGCATTCGAGGCGGCCGCCGCGCGCCTGCTTGACTGGGTACGCGCCGGTGGGACGGCGCTGTTCCTCGAACAGGAAACCGCGGCAGTGTGGCGTGTCGAAGGTTCGCCGGTGCAGGTGAAGCCAGCTCGCGGCAAAGAGTTTGTGTCGCGCAAGACCGGTCATCCCCTGGTGAGTGGCTTTCAGCCCTTCGACTTCGCCTACTGGTACGATCCCGCCAAAGACTACATCGAATACACCGCCACGGCCTACCTGGAGGGCGCGGAATTGCGGCCGATTCTCATTACCGGGCGCGACGCACAGGCGGGCGATCCGTACGCCCTGCGGGTCCCTCTGCCGGTGGTGGCCGAGCGCGGGCTCGGAAAAGGCCGCCTGATCTTTTCGCAACTGCGGACCACCGGCCGGGTGCAGGTGGAACCCCCGGCGCGCGAGTTTTTGGAACGATGTCTGATGCCGGGCCGTTAGCGCAGGATTCCCCGGCCACCAAGACGAGTCTCGATGCGGCACGCTTTCATGCCTGCGTCACAACCGCAGGCGTTCGTCCTCCCCTCGTGCGTGGGTCTCGCCGCAGAGGTAAAGACGGACGATCGCGTCCTTGCACTTCACCCCGGCTGGCGCGCGCTGTACCCGATATCCGCATGGTGTGTAGGCACGCGGGGAATGAGTTTCACCGCGGAGCCAGGCAGTGATCTCCTCGTCCGGCTGTGGCGCACTGCCGGGGTGCGCCCGCCTCCCGGGGAACTCGTTTTGATTCGCTACCGGGCTGGACGCGCCAAGGCTTTGATGGTGGCGGCTATGGTCTCTAGAGCAGCGTTCCGCGCAAAATTAGATTCGCCATCGAGAAGTAGATCACCAGACCGGTGACGTCCACCATGGTGGCCACAAAAGGGGCGGACGCGCTCGCCGGGTCGAATCCCACCCGCCGCAGCAAGAATGGCAGCATCGACCCTGCCACCGTGCCAAACAGCACCACGCCCACCAGACTGAGCGCCACCGTGGCGCCAATCAGCAGATAATGCTCTCCGTACGTTTGCCCGACCGCCTGCCACACCAGGATGCGGATGAACCCAATGGCGGCCAGCAACCCTCCCAACGCCAAGCCGCTGGCCACTTCACGCCGCGCCACCTTCCACCAGTCGCGCAGTCTCACTTCGGCCAGGGCCATCGCCCGGACGATCAGCGTGGAGGCCTGCGAGCCGGAATTCCCGCCGCTGCTGATGATGAGCGGGATGAACACCGCCAGCACCACCGCCCGGGCGATCTCCTCCTCGTAGTGGCTCATCGCGGTGGCGGTCAGCATCTCTCCCAGGAAGAGGGCGGCCAGCCAGCCTCCCCGCTTGCGCACCATCTGCCAGAATCCGGTTTCCAGATACGGACCGTCCAGCGCCTCCATACCGCCGAACTTCTGGATGTCCTCGGTCGCTTCCTCCTGGACCACGTCCACAATGTCGTCGACCGTCACGATTCCCTTCATCCTTCCGGCGTCGTCGACGACCGGAATCGCCGAGAGGTCTTCACTCGCGAACAGCCGGGCGACTTCTTCCTGGTCGGTCTGTTCCGTGACGGAGATGACATTCGGATTCATCACCTCGGATACCAGCGCCCGGCCGTCCGCCGTGAACAAGTCCCGAAACGATACCACGCCCTGTAGCCGCTGGCCGGCGTCCAGCACGTAGGCGTAATACACGGTCTCCATCCGGCGGGATTGCAACCGCAGGTAGGAAATGGCCTCGTCCACCGTCATGTCGGGACGCAGGCGCGCAAAGCGCGGGTTCATCAAGCCCCCGGCGTCGTCTTCGGCGTAGGCCAGTAGCGCCTTCACCTCCGCGCGCGACACGTCGTCCAGCAATTCCAGCAGTCCCGCGCGCTCCTTGGCGGGCGCCTGCTGAACGACGTCCGCCGCATCGTCGGGGGCCAACACCCGAAAATAGGTAAGTCTTTCGTGGACCGGCATGCGGAGCAGCAGGACCGCCTGTTCCGCCGCTCTCAAGCCCAGGAATAGTTGTTCGCGCTCGTCGCGTTTGAAAGCCCGGAACAGGCGCTCCTGCTCGGCTTCGCTGAGCCTGGACCAGGCGGCAATCGCCGCCGCCACGGTTTCCGATGTCGTCGTCATGCGGTCGCTTTTCTTTCGCTTCTGTCGAGGGTAGCAGGCTGAAGGGAATCGCCAAGGCGGAGCGGCGTGTGCGGCCGGTTACAAGCACCACAACAGAAGAAACGGATGACTTCGCTGAACCAACGTCCGCTCCCAGCGCCTGCGACGCCTTGACCTTCGTAGTCTTGCTAGGCTGAGAAAGTCATGCGCAACCTGTTGGCGCTCTTGGTTCTGCTGGTGCTCTCCGGGTGCGGTTCTCCGCCCCCGCCGCCGGTCCGGGAACCCTTGGCGCGCGAAACGGAAGCCGCGCCGGTACGCATCTTGCAGTTCTACGCCGCGCCGAGCATCGTGGCGCCGGGCCAGTCCGCGTCGGTGTGCTACGGCGTGGAGAACGCGGACGCGGTGCGGCTGGAACCGGAGGTGGAACCCATCAAGCCCGCGTTCAGCCGCTGCGTTGCGGTTACCCCCCGGCGGGATACGGAATACACGCTGATCGCGACGGGGGGAGCGAGCGAAGTCCGGCGCTCCGTGCGGGTGCAGGTCCGGGCGGGGATGGCCGCGCCCCGTCCCGGCGGCGAGACCGTTCCCGCGGAACCCGCGCCGGCGGGTCCCCGCATCCACTCCTTCACCGCCAACCCGGCGGAGATCGAAGCAGGCCAATCCGTCATGCTGTGTTTCCGGGTGGATGGCGAGCGGGTGGAACTCCAGCCGGGCAACATCAACCTGGGTGGAGCCCGCGTGGGCTGCTATCACGTCTCGCCGCGGCAGACTACCGAGTATGTCCTGATCGCGCGGGAAGGAGAACGCGCGGCGCGCCAGCCCCTGACAGTGCGCGTGAAGTGATTACGCCCCTCGCCGGGCGCGCCACAGCGACCAGCCGGTGAACAGCATGCCCGCACCGACGATTCCCAGCACAACGGCAAAGAAGGGGTCGCCGCTGCGCGCGTACAGCCATAGGAGCGTTGCCGCGATCAGGGCGCGAATCCAGAGGGTGGTGGAGTACAGCTCCTCGGCGCGGAACTGAATCAGCCGGATGACCACCAAGGCCAAGCCGAGCAGCAGACTGCCCGCAAAACGGGGAAAGATGTCGCCATAATCGCCGGTGGAAAACATCAGCCGCAGAAACGCGCCAGGAGCGAACAGCAGCCCGAAGCCGGCGGCCAGCAGGTAGGCAACCACGTAATAGAGGCTCACACGCGCACGGTGCATCGGGCGCGATTATCGGCGGAGGCGGGGGGCTTTGTCAACCCGCGTCCCGTCGCCGGCCCTTGTAAGGCGGGCAGCGCGGCTCGGGCGGAGGCGGATCGCCGGTCAGCGTCCTTTGAGGCGGCTGCACGCCATGGCCGCGCCGGTGATGTCGATCGCGGAACTGCCCTCTTCAATATGCTGGATCCGCCCTTGCTTGTCGATGACGAACGTGGCCCGGTTGGCCAGCCCGCGCTCGGTAATCAGCACGCCGTAATCCTTGGACACTTGCCGGGTGGTGAAGTCGCTCAGGATCGGGAAGCTCAACTTGAGATCTTCCGCGAAGCGCTTCTGGGACGGAACATTATCGGTGCTCACGCCAAACACCTGGGTGTCGGCATCCTGGAATTTCGCCAAGTCCAGTTGATAGGCCTGCATCTCCTTGGTGCAGCCGCCGGTAAACGCGGCGGGGAAGAACGCCAGCACCACGTTCTTCTGGCCCCGGAACTCAGACAGCTTCACCGGCTTACCCGTGGTCGACGGCAGGGTGAAGTCGGGCGCCAAGTCACCGACCTTCAAGTGCGTTTTGGGAGGCGCCTGGGCCCATAGCGCCGGCGCGGCGTACAGCAGCAGCAACAGTACAGAGTGGGTGAGCTTCATAGCTGTCCCGCATTGTACCCAATCTCTGTGCCTCCGAGCCGGCTACAACTCGCGAATGAAGCGCCAGGCGGCGACAGGATTGGCGCCACTGCCGCGCCGGGATTCGACGCCCAACGAGAATTGCAGATGAAACTGTTTGGGCGTCTTCCAGTGCGCCTGGGGCAGGATGCGCAACGCGCCCGCGGTCTTCTGCCCTTGCAGGAGGTTGGTTTCCAAACCCGTGATCCAGCGGCGGTGGGCGTCGTAAAAGACGCTGTGGTTGCTCACCAGCGCCAGGCGGCCGGTTCTGCGGTCCGCAACCTGCAATCCGTTGAGCGAAAGCGTGGACCACCGGCGGTGAAAACGGAAACCCGAGATGTACACCTGATTGGTGTTCCACTTCTCGCCATCGCGTTCCCACTCGACGAATCCTTGCCAGCCATGGATGAAGCGCTTCTTCGCCAGCGTGCCGAACGTCTTTTGGGCGGCGATTTTGTAATCCTCGACGCGCCGGCCCTCGATAGGTAGTTCGAACTCCAGCGCCCAGCCGCGCGGGAGGGCGTATTCGACCTCCGGCGCCCAGCGAATCCGCCCGGACGTAAGCGAGCGAAGAAACAGAGAATTCACCTCGAATTCCCCCTTGTGCGCGCCCAGAGGGCGCACCAAGTCGAAGGCAAGAGGTTCGGGGATCTGTGGCTTCAGGCTTCCGGAAGCCGCGTCGTCGGGGTCGTGGTCCTGCCCAGACATCGGGGACGCTGCGAGGAGTCCGAGAAAGAACGCTACCGCCGGAAGGAACCATGGCATCAGCCCTTCATGTTAACCCGCCGGCCGGCGCGATTGGGCGGCGGACGCTAAGCAGGCTTCGCGCCCGGGAACTTCCAAATCCGTAACGCATTATGGCCCAGGAGCTTCATCCTTGCCCCGGGGGTGTAGAACCGGCACCACCGGTCCACGAATTCCAGTTCCTTGTCCATGGGCAGTTCCCAACGCGGGCGCGGATAGCCGGTCCCCCAAACGAGTTGATCCTCCCCAAATTCTTCATAAATCGCCTTGTAAAATGGCCAGGTATCCGGGTACGGATACTTTTTCCATTCCGACATTTCGTACGGTTCCGAGTTGGAAATCCAGACGTGGGGGAATTTTTTCAGCCGGAACAACTTCTTGAATTCGGGCCACGGGTCGGGGAGCTTCAAATCCGGTTTGCCGGCGTGATCGACCACGATTTTGACGCCCGGAAACCGGCCGGCCATGTCCTCGAGCATCGGCATCTGGTGCGGCAGGATGTAGAAGTTGAACACCGCCCCCAGCTTCTCCGCCTCCCGCCACAGCGGGTACTGGTCCTTGGAGTTCAGCCACGCCGACCGCGGGTGGTAGATCGGGCTGAAGCGCATGCCCTGAAAACCATGCTCGGTCACCCAGTAGCGGAGCCGCTCCGGCGCGCGCGGGTCCAGCGGGTTCAACAGCCCGTGCGCGACGAAAAGATGCGGGTACTTGTGGAGCGAGTAAGAGATGTAGGAATTGTCCCAGCCGTAATAGCGCGGGTTGATGAGCACCGCATAGCGGATGCCGAATTCCTTCATGCACGCGACCTGGTTTTCAATGGGCGCGGCGACGTCGACCTTCAGGTTGGGGCGCTCGGGGTGCTGGAAGGGGAACTTCGGATCGAGCGTCCACACCTCCAGGTGTGTGTCGATGATCAGGCGCGGCCTGGCTGCGGCGGGCAGAGCCGCGGCGGCCAGGGGGAGGAACGAGCGGCGCAGCATAGCGGGTACCAGCGTAATATGGCCAGGCCACCCGTGCAACCGGACCGGCGGCGTCTTGATTTGTCATGCTCCTGAAACAATTACGCGCTTTTAGGTAATTTAATCGAATGGATTCGGCGCACCGTGCCCGGGTAACCTCTACGCCATGGTAGAGATTAGTCGAATGCAATTCAAATCTCTTCATTTGACCAATGCTTGGCATGAAGGTTCAGGCGGAATTCGTACATTTTATCGCGTACTCTTGCAGGCTGCCGAGAGGCGCCGGCAATGGCTGCGGCTGGTCGTGCCGTCGGAGCGGACGTGGTGCGAGGAGGTGGGAGCGTTTGGCCGGATTTACCATGTGAGAGCGCGCCGGGCGCCCTTCAATTCGCGGTACCGGCTGCTGGACCCGGTGACGTACCTGCTGCCGGGATCGCAGGTCCAAGCGATCCTCGAGCGGGAGCGGCCCGACCTGGTCGAGATTAACGACAAGTACACGCTGAACTATCTCGGGGGACTTCTCCGCGTTTGGCGAGGGAGGCGGTTGTCGTGGCATCCCACGGTGATCGGCCTCTCCTGCGAACGCATGGATGACAACGTAACGGCGTACCTGTCGACGAGCCGCATGGTGCGGCGGTTGACGCGCTGGTACATGAAGTGGATGTACTTCCCGCTGTTTGACCACCATATCGCCAACTCCTGTTACACCGCGGAGGAACTGGAGGAGGCGAGGCGCGGGCACATCCGGCGGCGGGGCGTCTGGTTGGGCCCGATGGGCGTGGATTACGAACTGTTCTCGTCCGGCCCGCGGGATGAGCAGTCCCGCCGGGAATGGGAGCGGGCTTGCGGCGCCGGTCCGGGCGCCGTGCTTTTGCTCTATGCGGGACGGCTGGACCGGGAGAAGAACTGCGGGCTGTTGATCGAAACCATCCGGGAGCTGCAAACCCATGGCGATTATCGGCTGATCGTCGCCGGCAGCGGCGGACAAGAGGAGACGCTTCGCCGGGACGCGGCGGCCAAGGCTCCCGGACGCGTTTACTTCGCGGGTCAGATTGGCGACCGGAACAAACTCGTCAGCCTGTACCGCTGCGCGGACGCCTTTGTGCATCCCAATCCGCGAGAGCCGTTCGGCATTGCGCCGCTGGAGGCGATGGCGGCGGGGCTGCCGCTGGTGGCGCCGCGGTCCGGGGGCCTGCTGGCGTACGCCAACGAGGAAAACGCCTGGCTGGCGCCGCCGGAGCCCGCCGCCTTCGCTTCCGCCGTACGCGCGATTGCCCGCAATCCGGCGGAACGCCAACGGAAGACCGAGGCCGCGCGGCGCACCGCCGCCTCCTTCAGTTGGACGGCGATCACAGATTTCTATTTGGATCTGTACGCCGAACTCCACGCGCTCACCCAAGGCGCCCGGTCCGATCCTGCGATTCCGCCGTTGTTCTACTCGACGCCCGGCGACGCCTGGGGCCGCGAGATCCGCAACGGCAACGGCCACTACTAGTTAGTTCCGCTTCTTGCGCGCCCCGCCGGCTCCGCCTGCGGTGGGAGACTGAAGTCTCCCTGCACCCTGAAGGGTGCGCCACAAAAGAAGCTAGCCCAGGATGGCAGGCTGTCTTCGCCAGGGAGCGCTCGCAAGGGGGGGTACTAAACCAGGTTCTTTCCGGCCGCACGGGCCGGGTCCGGCTAGCCTCAAGAAAAGCGGCTGCCAGCCGGCGCATTGCAGCCGGACGTAGCGAAGGTGGATATGAGACGGGTGACGCAGGCGGATGCGCACTCCGGGCAGATCAGGCCCCGGTCGGCGTCCGCCATTCGGCGGAGTTGTTCAAATACTTTGCCGCAGGAGGCACAGCGGTATTCGTACAGGGGCATACCTATGAAGTCAGGATGCAAACGCGCTCCGCCAGGTGACAACCCGTTGCTTACCGGCGGTGAAGCGCCTCGTTGATGGCCGCCAGGTTCTGACGGGCGTACTGCGCTTCTTCCAACTCGGCGTTGATTTCCAGCAGGAGGGCGAAATGCTGCCGCGCGGCTGCCAGACTGGCCAGGTCGCCGGCGGCCTGGCCGCGGCGCGCGTACGCGAGCCCCAATAGATAGTGGGCAAAGGGGTAGCGGGGCTGGTAGGAGATGGCTTTCTGGCAGTCCGCGATAGCGGCGTCGTAGCGCTGGAGCTTGTACTCGCAGTTGCAGATGCCAAACCAGGCCAGCCCGCGGAGGTCGCGCCAGATGTCCCGCAGCGCGGGCCGGCTTTTGCGGCCCGGAATCCCGGGAATCAGGTAGGTGCGCACGTAGTAGTTGATTTTTCCCGCGAGCTGGGTGTCGAAGTCGCTCCGGCGCAGGTACTCGATGTACTCGGGAATGGCGGCGTCATACTGCTCGCTCATCCGTAAGCTCTCCGCGAGCCAGAAGTGCGCCTCGGGCGGATGGCTGGGGGTTTGCAGGGACCGGCGGGCGGCTTCGATCGACTCGCGATACTGGCCTTTCATGCGGAACGCTTGCGCCAGCAGGTAGTGCGCGGGCGGGTAGTCCGGGTCGCGCGTGGCCACCGCCGCCAGTTGCCGCAGCGCTTCATCGACGTCCCCCACGTCGAGCAACATGCCCCCGAGCGCGGTGCGCGCCTCCAGGTAGTCCGGATCGATCTCGACCGCCCGCCGCAGGTAGCGCTGCGCGTTCTCCTCGTCGTAGAGGGCGTTATACGCCCTGCCGAGGTAGAGCGCGGCTTCGCTGTAGGCGGGATCGGCGGCCAGCGCGCGCGCGAAACGATCCACCGCCTTGCGGTAGTTGGCTTCCAGGCCGCGCTGGTAAAACTCCAGACCCTGTTCGAACAGATCGAGCGCCGCCTTGGGACGGCGCGCCGGCACAAGCAGCTTGAGCGTGACCGTCGTGCGCTGTCCCGGATAGACGGTTTCCTCGCGGGGGCCTACCGGCTCGTATCCCCGGCGGACGCCTTTGATGAGTTTGACTCCCGGCGGCAGTCCGGGCAGCACCAGGGGTTGCGCCCGGTTGGCGACGCCGACCGGCCGGCCGTCGACAAACACCTCGACTCCGTCCAGGTTGACTTCGATCACCAGCGCGCCCTCGCGCGGAGCGGCGGGCGCGGCGGGGCGGGCGCGCGACGGCACGTACGCCAGCAGCATGTTGGGATCGAAGCTGCCCCGGTCCGAAGTCGGCGTTTGCGGCCCGCCGGGGGCTTCGCGCGTGGCCTCGCGGACGTTGCGCCGCACGTACTCGGCCAGTTCGTCCGCCGTCACCACCCCGTCGCCGGACTCGTCGGCGGCGCCCTCCAGGCCCTGCTTGACAAAATACGTGAACACCCCGTGCCCGCCGCCCCAGGTGGCGCCTTCGTAGGAAAGCTCGCGATCCCGGCTGGCGGTCAGGGAAAATAACGAAGGGTTGACGCCGGCCAGCGTGCGGTTCAGAGTCTCCGACTCGACGCCCGGGCTAATCGCGCCGCTGTGACAGGCGTCGGTCAGCAGCACTTTCCACTTCCCGCGGATCTGGTTGGCGAACACGCGCCCGAGCCGCTCCATCGGATAGCCCGTGCCGGCGATGTCCTCCCGGCGAACGTCGTACGGCGCCAGGTAGGCCCTGCCCTGATGCACGAAGCCGTGACCAGCGAAGTAGACGAGGACGCGGTCCTCGTCGGAGGCGACCGAAGGCAGCCACTGCTCGAGTTCGCGGCGAATGTTGGCCAGCGTAGCCTGCGGGCCGGTCAGGCGGCGGACATGTTGGAAATTGCCCCCTTCGCGGCTGAGCAGAGTCAGGTAGATCTCCTCGGCGTCGCGTTCGGAATATAACAGGTTGGCTTCCGCCGGAAGGTGGGCGTACTTGGCAATGCCGATGACCAGGGCATAGCTGCGCGGAATACGGACTTCGGCGGCGGGCTGGCCGGGCGCGGGCTCCACGCGAAGGTCGCGCGAAGTCTGCGCGAGCGCCATCGCGGCCAGACAGCCAAACCACAGAGTGGGAGGAAGGAATTTCATCGGTGCGCCAACCGGTACTCATAAATGACCGGCTCGGTGAGGGGCGCGGTGGAAGAAATGACCGCGAAATCCTCGTGCCGGGCGAAGTCCAAACTGTGGGAACGCGCCGCCGAGACCTGCCAGCCGCGCGGCGAGAACTGGGCTGCCCGGGGTCCCGCCGTGACGTCGACGCATTCGCCGCGGGCGCGGAAGATCTCATCGTGGCAGCGGGGCAGCAGTTCGGCGGGCGGCGCCGGGGCCGCGGGTCCGCCCGGACGCGGCGCGGAGGGTTCGGCTGTTAGGGGCGCCGCGCGCAGATCCGGGTCCGGGGCAAGCGGAGCCGGGCTCACAATCCAGTACAGCGTCTCGTAGCCCGGCTTCCCCGTGATCTGAAAGTGGCCGGCGGAAGCAGGCACCGGATACTCCCGTCCAGGCAGAATCCGGTTATCGTCCCGGGGCCGCGGATACAGGAGCGCGAAGGCGCCCGAAGTGCCCCGGTTCAGCACATACAAAAACCCTTCGAAGTTGGCGCGCACCCGGAAACGCACCCGCCCGCCGGCGTCCAGCACTCGCCCCGGGTCTACCGTCTCCCATCCGGCGCCAGCGGCCTGTTCCAGCCTCACTTCCATCCGGTGCGTAGTGGGCGTCAGCGAACGGAACTGGCTCGAACCGGCCTGCCCTCTCCAAGGCGGGCCGGGAGTCAACGCCAGCAGCGCGAGAACAGCCCGAGCGGTAGAACGCGCCATACGCGTCACCTGTGTTGCAGGCTGACCTGCACCACAACGCGCGCGCCGGCGCCGAGGCTGGTGTTTACCACGTACACCGCGTGTTCGGCCCGGGCGGGGGCGCTGGTTAGGTCCACTTTTTCGAACGCGAGGTTGCGCGACCGGACCTCCGTTTCGAGCGTGCGGAGAAATGCCAACTGGACCGGGGAACGCGTCCGGGGCGTCTCGGGCGCCGGCGCCGCGGCGGGTGGCGTGTCCGGCGGAACAGCAGGCGAAATGCCGAGCATCCGGTCAAGTTCCACGTCCCGCGCCCGGCTTAACACCAAGAACAGTTTCTCTTCGCCGGGCTGGTGGTCGAAATAGAAACGTCCCCCGGGCGGTACATCGCTGCGCTGGCCCATCGCGACGCGGATCGGGCTGCCCTCCATGACGAACCACTCCTGGCTGGATCCCTGGTGGAGCACGTACAGGAAGCCGGGCTGATTGGCCTCTACCTGGAGCCGGATCCGGTCGCCGGAAGTGAAAACCGTGGAGGTGTCGACTTCACGCCAGGAGCCGCCCGGTTGCAAATGCAGCAGACTGTAGCGCAGTCCCAGCGCCGCTTCGGCCGTGGGAACGCTGGCGCGCGCCGGAGAAAAATACAGATCCCGGGCGCGCGGCTGGCCCCAAACCGCCGAGGGGGCAAGGATCAGCAAGAGCAAAGCGCCGTGCATGGCTGACCTCTTTATCGATGCTGGAGCACGACGGTTGCGTAGACCGTCTGGTTCTCCGTATCGCTGGCATTCACCCACAGCACGGCCTGCACCGGAGGCGCGCCGGGCTGCGCGGCGGGCGTTTCTTCCTTTACGAAGACCAAGTCCCGGCTCCGCACCTGGCGGTTCAGTTCGGCCATCAGCACCTCCGCGCCTACC
>Ga0272446_1001733_pt1 | contig 31175 bp, 31 predicted proteins | sample YNPCB0061_FD_194587 | JGI IMG/M metagenome (GOLD analysis project Ga0272446, IMG submission 194587) | Hot spring microbial mat communities from Yellowstone National Park, WY, United States - YNP-CB-006-1 | ecosystem: Environmental > Aquatic > Thermal springs > Hot (42-90C) > Sediment | place...
AATCAATGATATATGGCGGAGGATCTCTGTATCGGCACAATTGCCCAGAAAAACCCTGACAACCGGGGAGCCGTTGCCTTTATCCGGCCTTCGGAAGATGGGGGGCCTTGCCTCATAATAAGCAGCATACATTTGACGGACACATAACGAGCCATGCCAAACTCATATATACGGATAAAAACTGGCAATCGACATATGGCCTTTCTGTTTTTGCCGAAAAGCGGTTGTTGCCATTATGGCGGCGATGTCTCGGGACAGATCAGATATAGTAAAGACAGAAATCTCCGGTGAAAATTTTAGCGATGCTGTAACCACAGATGCAAATGATTTTTCATTTAAAAAAAACAACGTTTTTTCATCCTCATTTGCTTGACATTATAAAAATAAGTCTATATAAGAATAAAGAAAGCCGTGTTTTTGAATTTTGGTGATCTATACACCAAGGCTGAGTGCAGCTACTAATCATTATCATAGAGGAGAGAAGCTTATGGCCACTGAATTATTGAAGATGACTGCCCAAATAGTCACGTCCCATGCGTCTATGAATGAATTGAGTTCGCAAGAGCTCATCAATGAGATAACCTCGGTTTATAATGCGCTGGCGGCGTTGGCCGGCGAGAAAGCCGTCGCCCTGGAGATGGGGGCAATCTTGGAAACAGGGCAAGAGGCGGGCCAGGCCAAGCCTGCTGTACCTATTGAGGAATCCATCCAGGATGAGTATATCGTCTGTTTGGAGTGCGGCCAACGCTTTCGGACCCTGAAAGCCCATTTGCGGCGGGCCCATGATCTGACGCCGTTGCAATATTGCGAGCGTTTTGGACTGGATCCGAAAAAATATCATCTGGTCTCCCGCAATTACTCCGAACAGCGTCGGCTGTTGGCCAAAGCCAAGGGCTTGGGCGAATTTCGCCGGGCCAAAAAGGCCTAAACGGAGCGGGAACCGCCGCCAGCCTACAGGTGGACACGCCTCCGGTATGGCAGCTATCCGGCCGGAGGTTGTCGGCTGATCCTTTCCTTGAGTTCCCTGAACCACAGTGCATCGGCAGCCGGGCAGAAGGCGGCTGGGCACCGGGCCGCGGCTCGATTTCTGCCTTGAAAAAATCGACCGAAACAGATAAAAAGACAACTCATGCAGGCAAGTCATCCTTTGACCAGAATTCTGCTTCCTTTTGATGGCAGTCCCTCCGCCCGCCTGGCAGCCCGGTATGCCGCGGCTCTGGTGCAGGGGAGCGGCGGCTCGGTAGAGCAGGTAACCCTGATCTATATTAGCGGCGGCAGCTATTTAGCCAGACATGTGCAAAATGTCGATCTCCGGGTGGTGCGCCTGGAGCAGACGGCCGAATGGCAGCGTCTCAAGGAGCAGCGGCTGGCGCAAGAGATCCGGCCCCTTCTGGCTGAAGGCCGGGAAATCCTCAGTCGCGCCGGCGTCCAAGTGCCGGTCGACATCCAGGTGGGCGCAGGCCGGATCGGCGAACAGCTTTTATCGATAGCTCGGCAAGGCGGTTATACTGCCATCATTATGGGCCGCCGCGGCTTATCCCCCTTCAAGGAATTACTGTTGGGGAGCGTCACCCAATACGTCCTGACCCATGCCCAAGGGATGACGGTGTTTGTGGTGGGGCAAGGCTATGGCGAGGCGTCAGCGTCTCCCCTCTTCCCCTTACTGCTGCCGGTGGACGGTTCTGCGACCTCATTGGCCGCCGTCCGGCAAGCCGCCCGGTTGGTTCAGGGTTGGCAACCGGGACCGCCCCGCCTTGAACTTTTGCACGTCGTTGATCTGGCCCTTCTGGGTCAGACCCTGACGGGGGACGCTCAGCTTCTGGTGGCAGAAGGACACCAGGCCCTGGTGGCGGCGCGCGCCATCCTGGACGAGGCCGGCCTCAAAGAAGGCGTGGCGGAAAAGCTGGTCAGCGGCAATCCGCCGTTGGGCATCGCTCAGGAAGCCAAACAGTTGCAGTGCCATCTCGTTTTTATGGGCAGCGTCGGTCATTCTGTCCTGGGCCGGCTGATCATTGGCAGCGTCACCCAAAGCGTCCTGCATCTGACCCCGCAAGCGACCATTGGCGTCCTCTACCCAACTGTGGATGAATCCTCCTAACCTGAGAAGTTTCCAAACCTCATGCGCTTAAGTATTAATTGGTTGAAAGATTTTGTCCCGCTGACGGTCTCTCCCGAGGAACTGGCGGAGAGACTCACCCTGGCCGGTCTGGAAATCGACGCCCTGGAGACCTTGGCGCCGGCTTTTACCGGGGTTGTGGTGGCCCAGGTTCTGTCCGTGGAGCCCCATCCGCAGGCCGATCGCCTGCAGTTGGTGGTGGTAAACGACGGTCGACAGCAGCGCCGGGTGGTCTGTGGCGCCCCCAATGTGCAGGCCGGCGGCCTGTATGCCTTTGCGCCGGTAGGTGCGGTTTTGGCCGACGGTAAACCCTTGCGGGCTGCGAAGATCCGGGGCATCCTCTCAGATGGCATGCTCCTGGCCGAAGACGAACTGGGTCTGTCCGACGATCACCGCGGTCTCATGGCCTTGCCGCCGCAGACGCCGGTGGGAGCCGATCTGGCCGAGATCCTGGGCCTGAACGACGTGGTCCTGGAAGTGGCGGTCACGCCCAATCGCCCCGATTGTCTCAGTGTGCTGGGGCTGGCCCGGGAGGTGGCGGCTTTATACGACTTGCCCCTGCACCTCCCGAAAGTCGAGCTGGTCGAAGACCCGGAGCCGGTGGCGAAGTATGCCCAGGTGATTATTGAGGATCCGGCAAATTGCCCCCGTTATACCGCCCGGATGGTGGTTGATCTGGAGGTCCGGCCCTCGCCGTTCTGGCTGCGCCGGCGTCTGCAGGTCAGTGGTCTGCGGGCCATCAATAACCTGGTGGATGTTACCAACTACGTCATGTTGGAATACGGCCAGCCGCTCCATGCCTTTGATTTTCACTGTCTGCGGCAGGGGCGGATTGTGGTCCGCCGGCCGGCCCCGACCGAAGCGGCCTTTACCACCCTGGACGGCCAATCCCGGCCCCTGGTGCCCGAGACCCTGCTGATCTGCGATGCCGAAAAGCCGGTGGCCATTGCCGGGGTGATGGGCGGTTTGGACTCCGAGGTCACCACCGGCACCAGGCAGGTCCTCATTGAAAGCGCTTATTTTCACCCGCCGTCCATCCGCAAGACTGCCAAACGGTTGGGCCTGTCCAGCGAATCGGCCTACCGGTTTGAAAGGGGCGTGGACCCGGAGGGCGTTATCCCGGCCCTCAACCGGGCAGCGCAGCTAATGGCCGCCCTGGGCTCCGGCCGGATCCTGCGGGGGTTGATTGATGCCTGCCCCCGGCCGCTGTCTAGTCCCCGGCTGACGCTGCGTCTCAGCCGCACCAACGCCGTCCTCGGCACAGCCCTGGCCAAAGAGCAGGTTCGGGATATCCTCCGGCGGCTGCAGATGCCGCCGCTGGCAGAAGAGGAAGACACCCTCACCGTGCAGGTCCCGTCGTATCGGGGTGATCTGACCCGGGAGATCGATCTCATCGAAGAGGTGGCCCGCCTGCATGGCTTTGCCAATATCCCGGTGACGTTGCCCCGGGTGGAGATGTGGGCCCGGCGGCCCAGCAAAGCGGCGCGGCTGCGGGAACAGGTCCGGGAGCTGCTGGTGGGCATGGGTTTTGCGGAAGTCATCAACTATGCCTTTCAACCGGAGCGGTTCAGTTTGCAGCTCCTGGGGACTGCCGAAGCGCCCCCGTTCGTCCGGCTGGCCAACCCCATCAGCGAGGAACAGGCCGTCATGCGGGTGGCGCTCCTGCCCGGCCTGGTGGAGAATATGCGGCGCAACGCCGCACATCTGAGCCGGGATCTGAAAATCTTTGAACTGGGCATGGTCTTTCAGCCCCGGCCCGACGAGCAACTTCCCCGGGAAACCATGCTGTTGGCCGGACTGCTGACCGGGGCCCGGCAGGCCCCGGCCTGGAACCAACCGGTCGAAACGCCGGTGGATTACTTTGACCTGAAAGGCGTGGTGGAAAATCTTCTGGCGGGACTGTTGGTCGCAGACGTCTCCTATCAGCCCGCGGCCAAGGGGTATCTGCGCCATGGCACGGCGGTCCTGGCCGGAGGCCAGGAATTGGGTTTTTTTGGCGAGCTCCATCCGGAAGCGGTGGAACGCTGCGAACTCAAGCAGCCGGCCTGGGTCTTTGAGCTGGATTTTGCCCGTTTGGCTGCCGCGGCCCAGGATTGTCCCCGCTTTCAGCCGCTGCCCAGGTACCCGGCGGTCTTTCGGGATCTGGCCATCACGCTGTCAGCGGCCATTCCCGCGGTCCGCGTCCAGGAGGTCTTATTTGCCTGTGGCCGGCCTCTGTTAGTGGAGGCGCAGCTGTTTGATGTCTACACCGGACCACCGGTTCCGGCGGGGGAACGCAGTCTGGCCTATCACCTCTGTTATCGGGATCCGGACCGGACCCTCAGCGAAGCGGACGTCAATCCCTGGCATGAGGCCATCATCCAGGGTTTGGCCAACCAGTTGGGGGCCCGCCTGCGAACCTGAGGTCTCGAGCTGAGCTATGGCGCCTGATAAAGGCAGACCGAAACTCTGGCGTATTGGGGCCGTCAGCCGACTGACCGGGGTCAACCCGCACACCCTTCGCTATTGGGAGGAGGAATTTCAGATTTTATCTCCCAATCGGCAGCTCTCCAAACAGCGCCTCTATCGCCAGGCCGATATCGACCTGATCCGGGAGATCAAACGCCTCCTGGAAGAGGAGAAGTATACCCTGTCGGGCGTCAAACAATATCTGGCAGCCCGGCGGGCGGCTGCTCCTTTGACAGCCCCCACCACGGCAGCGCCGTCGGTGGGAGCTGCCGACGCCAGATTCGTGCAATTTCTCCGACAGGAACTCCAGGCCATCCGGGCGGCCTTGGCCGAACCGTCTACGGAAGACTAGCATTTCTGGCCGCAGATGAGACTTCAGGCCAAGCAATTTTTCAGTATCGAAAAAAACCCTTAACCCCCTTTCTCCTCTTGTTCCTTGCCATTTTTGTGGTAAACTCAGGCAATCTTGGCGCAGCCGCCGGAGAGGGCGAGTCGGTCGGCAGCAGGTTGCCGGCCGGTTACTTATTCTCGTGAAAACCTTGGTGCAGGAGTCGACGATGCCGTTTAGGAGTTCCTGGTCAGCCGGTAAAACTCTGGCGTTCAAACTCACCGGCAGAATTTTCCTGTCTCTGATGCTGCTCGGCGTTCTGGGTCTGTGGAGCACCGAAGTCCAGGCCGCCAAGCAGACCAAACCGAAACCGGCAGCGGCGACGCAGACGGGCGAAGCCCCGCCGGACCAGCCCAAAGTCAAGTATGGCGTGGGCGAAGATCCGGAATTTGCCCGCCAAAAAGGCTGGCCGGTAACCGGTCCACCCCCGCCCCCGGGGGCAATTCTCCCTGAAAAGCGCATCGTCGCCTACTACGGCAATCCGCAGTCCAAACGCATGGGAGTTCTGGGCGAGTATCCCAAAGATGAAATGCTGGCCCGCTTGAAACGAGAAATAGAGCGCTGGGAAAAAGCCGATCCCGGCAAACCGGTGCAGCCGTCATTGCATCTGGTGACGGTGGTGGCCCAGGGCGAACCGGGCAAGGCCGGCCTCTACCGCATGGTCATGCCCGATCATATCGTCAATATGGTCTATGAGTGGGCCAAGGAGATCAACGGCATCCTCTTCCTGGACATTCAGACCGGTCTGGACAATATCCGCAATATCCTGCCCCGCTTCGAGTGGATCCTGAAAAATCCGGACGTGCATTTGGGTATGGATCCGGAATTCAACATGGGCCCCAGCGGCCGGCGGCCGGGCACCAAGATCGGCACCTACGACGCCGCGGATATCAACTATGCCTCCGGCTTTCTGCAGGGTCTGGTGGAAAAGTACAACCTGCCGCCCAAGGTCTTTATCGTCCACCGCTTCACCCGCAACATGGTGACCAACTCGAAAAATATCATTTTAAGACCGAATGTCCAGATCGTCATGAATATGGACGGCTGGGGGGCGCCGTGGTTGAAACGGGACTCATACCGGGATTACATCGTCGCCGAACCGGTGCAATTCACCGGCTTTAAGCTCTTTTATCACAACGACACGAAAAAAGGCGACCCCTTAATGACGCCGGAGGAAATTCTGCGCTTCGTACCCACGCCGATTTATATTCAATATCAGTAGAGTTGCCGGTTGTTAGTTGTCAGTTTTCAGTTGTTAGTTGTTAGAAAGTATAGTTCATAGTTCGTAGTTCATAGTTATTCATGGCTGTTCGTAAATACCATGAGTTTTAAAACTCTCCCGTGAACCATGAAAATCAGGGTCACTGCCATCGGCAGCCCCAAGCAGGCACGGAGGCCCGCCCCACTGAGGCTAATTTTTTTCCAGAAACCCGAAACCAGAAACCGGAAACCATCATGGAGGTTTTTTTGGCAGGCAACAATGTGCAAATCGGCATCGTTTTAGGGAGTGACTCAGATTGGCCGGAGGTCGCGCCGGCTATAGATTTGTTGGAGCGCTGGCAGGTGGATCATGAGGTGGTGGTGGCCTCGGCGCACCGCTCTCCGGATCGGGCCCATGCCTATGCCAGTGAGGCCGAAGGCCGCGGGGTGCAGGTGATTATCGCGGTGGCGGGGGCCGCCGCCCATCTGGCCGGGGTATTGGCCTCGAAAACTATCCTGCCGGTCATTGGCGTCCCCATTGCCTCGTCACCGCTGCAGGGTTTGGACAGTCTGCTGGCGACGGCCCAGATGCCGGCCGGGGTGCCGGTGGCCACCATGGCCCTGGGAACTGCCGGAGCACGCAATGCGGCGATTTTAGCCGTGCAGATCCTGGCCCGGCAGGATCCTCGCTTACGGCAACGGCTGTATGACTACAAAGAAGAATTGGCCCAAGATGTGGCCCAGGCCTCCCAAAAACTGCAGGAGCAGATTGCCAAACGCCATGCTGCCAGATAAGTCCGCAGAACCGGCGGCGCCCTCGCACTGGCCCACCGACATGCTGGAGCTGGTCATTGACCTGACCGCCCTGCGCAACAATTTCCGGCAATTACGGCAGTGGTGTCGTTCCGACGTGAAGATCATGGCCGTAGTCAAAGCCGATGCCTACGGCCATGGCCTGGAGCCGGTGGCCCAGACCCTCGCAGAGGCAGGGGCCGATTATTTCGGGGTGGCGTACCTGCATGAAGGCCTGCGGCTGCGCCAGGCCGGGATTGCCGCTCCCATCCTGCTGCTCATGGGGGTGCTGCCCAGTGAGGCGGGGGCGGCGGTCCAGGCTGATCTGGAAGTGGCCCTCTTCCGCCAGGATGTTGCCACCGCCCTGGCAGCCCAGGCCCGGCAGCAGGGCAAGAAGGCCCGGGTCCACGTCAAAATCGACACCGGCATGGGCCGTTTGGGCATTTTACCGGCGGAACTCCTGCCTTTCTTAGAATTTCTCGCCGGGCTGCCGGAGCTGTCCGTCGCCGGGCTGATTTCCCATCTGGCCACCGCCGATTGGCGAGATCAGACCTACACCCTGCAGCAGATCCGGGAGTTCGACGTCCTGCTCCGCCAGGTGCGGGATCGGGGCTGGCCGGTGCCGGCCAGCCATATCGCCAACAGCGGCGCCATTCTGGCCCTGCCCCACGCTCACCTGGATGTGGTGCGAGCCGGGCTTGCCCTGTATGGCTCACCGCCCTCTGAGGAGGTGCCCGCGCCGGTGCCCCTGCGGCCGGTCATGAGCCTGCGCAGCCAGATCCTGCAGCTCAAGGACCTCCCGGCCGGAAGCAGCGTCAGTTATGGGCGGACATATATCGCCGCCCAGCCCGTCCGCCTGGCCGCCCTGCCGGTGGGCTACTGCAACGGTTACAGCCGTCTGTTGTCCAACCGCGGTCAGGTCCTGATCCGTGGCCAACGGGCCCCCATCCGCGGTCGGGTATGCATGAACCTGACCATGGTGGAGGTAACCCATCTGCCCGACCTGCAGCTCGGTGATCCGGTCACGCTGCTGGGCGAAGATGGACCGGCGCGCCTGACCGCTGAAGAGCTGGCCGCCTGGGCCGAAACCATCAGCTACGAAGTCTATTGCCTCTTGGGCAACAGCAACTATCGCCGTTATACGGGAGCATAACCATGGAAGACAAAGACCTCCGCCAGGAACCGCTCCTCTGTCTGGTCTGTGCCTGGCGGGAAACCTGCTTAAAAAAGTATTCCTTTACCGGCGGCCAATGCCTGGAGTTCTGCCGGGACGTGACCGTCAAACTGCCAGATGACCGGGCGACAAAATCGGCGACCGACGCCAGCGGTTCGAAATAACTTCGGCCACCGGATAATCTGCTTGACAAGGTTCTGGCCTTGCGTCAACATTGTTCCAAGGTTGGGACGAGCAGAACAACGGTCGGCCGTGAGCTTTCTTGAGCGGACGAACGGAGGGCCGGGACAACGCCGGTCCGCCCTGACGAAGAGTATAATTTTATTTGCTGATGGATGATTCTTGCATATCTTCATCTAACGCAGAACCCTTAACTTAATTTCGTTCTCTTCAGCTGAGGCAACCACAGACGTTCTTATGAGTATGCGCAAGCGGGTCGCCGATCTCGTGCAGGCGGCGGTGTTGGCTTTACAGGAACAGGGCGTCCTGGCGGCGGGTGCGGCGCCGGTTTTCCAGGTAGATATCCCAAAAATTCCGGAACATGGCGATTTTGCCAGCAACGTCGCCCTGGTATTGGCCAAGTCGGCCCGGCAAGCCCCCCGCCAGGTAGCCGAATTGATCAAGGCGTCCCTCAACCCACCGCCGGGGATGTTAGCCCGGGTGGAGATTGCCGGTCCCGGCTTTATAAATTTCTTTCTGGAGGACTCGTTCTGGCTGCAGGTTCTGGCCGATATTGAAGCGGCCCAGGGGAGGTATGGCGACGGCACTTTCGGCGCCGGCAAAAAGGTGCAGGTGGAGTTTGTCAGCGCCAACCCCACGGGGCCGTTGCACGTTGGCCATGGCCGAGGGGCGGCCCTGGGAGATGCCCTGGCCAACATATTGGCAGCCACCGGCCATGAGGTGGAACGGGAGTATTACATTAATGACGTGGGTCTGCAGATACAGACCCTGGGTCTGTCCCTGTTCCGGCGGGCCCAGGAACTTCAGGGGCTGCCGGTAACCTTCCCGGAGCATGGTTACCAGGGCGATTATATCAAAACGTTGGCCCAGCAATATCTGGCTGCGCATGGTCCCACCCCGGCCGGTGATCCAGACCCGGATACACTGGAGCGTTGCGGTCGTTTTGCCGGGGACGCCATCCTGGCGGAGATCAGGCAGGACCTGGCGGATTTTGGGGTGCAGTTCGACCAATGGTATTCGGAGACCCGGTTGTTCCAGGAGCAGATTTTGGAGAAGGCCTTGGCCACGCTGCAGGCTCAGGGCTATCTGTATGAAGCTGACGGCGCTCTATGGTTTCGGGCCACCGCCTTCGGCGATGAGAAAGACCGGGTGGTGCGCCGGCAGACCGGGGCGACCACTTATTTTGCTTCAGACATTGCCTATCATTGGCTGAAATTTCAGCGGGGCTTTGATCAGGTGATAGACATCTGGGGCGCGGACCACCACGGCTATGTTCCCCGTTTGCAGGCTGTGGTCCAGGCCCTGGGGATTGCGCCGGAGCGTCTGACAGTCCTGCTGGTCCAACTGGTCAGCCTCCTGCGGGAAGGCCAACCGGTGGCCATGACCACCAGAGGAGGCACCTTCGTTACCCTGAGGCAGGTCATGGACGAAGTGGGCAAAGACGTGACCCGCTTCATCTTCCTGAGCCGGCGGGCCGACGCCCAACTGGAGTTTGATCTGGAGCTGGCCAAGAAACAGACCAGTGAAAATCCGGTGTATTATGTGCAATATGCCCATGCCCGGCTGGCCAGCGTCTTTCGCCTGGCCGCCGAACGGGGGATTGCCTGGCAGAATGCAGACCGATCTGTGCTGCGGCGTTTGACTCTGCCGGAGGAGTTGGCCATTTTAAAGGTGTTGGCCGGTTATCCCGACGTGGTGGCCGCCGCGGCCCGGCATCTGGAGCCGCATCGGCTTGCCTATTTTCTCACGGAATTGGCCAAGCAATTGCATGCTTACTATTATAAACATCGTTTTCTGTCCGATGATCTGGAGCTGACCCAGGCCCGTCTGCTCCTGGTCCGGGGTATCCAGACCGTTCTGGACCATGGCCTGCGGCTCTTGGGGGTCGAGGCGCCGGAGAGCATGTAGCGGTCGGCCCGGCAGATCTGCTAGGCAGTTGGCCGTGACGGCCGGGCCGTTGCTTGAAGTTTGTTGTGGGGCATGAGGATACAGAGGTATTAACCCCCTGACCCACCTTTCGCCGGGCGGAGGCAAGGATCATGGATTGATCTCGTGGGGAGGGGCAAGAGCCAAAGGGGGGAGCCGTGGCAAAGTCAGAGCCGAAAGACAAAGGAAAGAAAACCGCACTGGTGCCCAAGGGGGTGGGCAAAGTCCTGGGGTATGGTTTTCTGCTTTTCTTCCTGTTGATCTGGGTCTTTGTCCTGGGGGTGCTCACCGGTCGGGGCGATATCCATCGCTGGCTGCAGCGTCTCGGGCTCTACAAAACCGAGGTCGCGGCCCGTTTGGGCGTGGTCCCGGCAACTCTCGAGCCTGCTGGCCAGTCCGTCCTCCCGCAGTCCGAACCGGTAAAAACTGAGATAGAAGCGGCGAAGCCGACGGCCGCCGAAACCAAACCACCGGCTGCCGCCGCCGAGGTTAAACCCCCTGATAAGGGCGCCGCCCCATCGCCGGCTGCCACTGCTGGCGAGCTCTCGAAAAAACCCGAGGGCCAGGGTCGGGGTGACGCCAAAAAAGGCAAGGGCACGGCAGCAGCCAAGACCGCATCCCAGGCCAGCATTGCCTCCAAATTGAATTTCCAGAACAGCCTGGACACCCAGACGCGCAAGCCCGTCAAAACGACGGCCCAGAAAGATAAGGCGGTGCGCACGGCCGCCATGACCTCGGGCGTAGCCAGCCAGGCGGACGCGGCGGCGGAAAAGAAAAAGGCGGCAGCCTACCAGGTCAAAGTCGCCTCTTATCGGAGCGCCGCCGAGGCCCAAAGGGCCTTGGCCGACCTGACCAAGAAAGGCTTTAAAGTCAGTCTGCAGCAGGGCAAAGATAAAACCGGTCAGACGTTTGTCATCCAATCGCCGCGCTATCAGTCGAAAGCCGAAGCTGAAAAAGTCGCCAAGAAACTGCGGGCGGCGAATATGAGTGGCCAGGTCCAAGAATTGAAGCCTTAACCTTTTGTTGCAACCTACTTGATGTTCTTCCAGGAGGAGAGAAGCCCTTGGCTGGCCTTTGGGCGCAACCCAAAGGTTCGGTCTGAGGTGGAGGGCCAGGGAAAGAGGTCTTGGCGCCTCCCCTTCCGGGTATGGATTTGTCCAGCATCCTGTCAGACCTGTATCCAGGAGGCGCCAACGGCATGTTGGTGCCTTTTTGCCTTATGCCGGCAGATTAAAGGCTGCATATATTTCCTGGAAAGCAGCCGGTCGACGGCGCGGCTGTGGAATTCCATTGACGCGGCTCGCAATTATTGATAAATTCTTTAAAGAAATTGAATTTTTTACAAGGCGTTTGGTGGCAGGTGATTGTAATACTTGATTATGAGGCGGGTAATCTCGCCAGCGTGGCCCGGTCCTGCAAGGCTCTGACATCGCGGGTGCTCGTAACCCAGGACCCGGCCGTTGTCGCCCGGGCCGAGAAGATTGTTTTCCCCGGGGTCGGCGCGGCCCGGCAGGCCATGGCTCACGTCCGGCGGCTGGGTCTTGACCAGGCCCTGCAGGAGGCCTGGGTGGCCGGCAAGCCTATTTTGGGCATCTGTTTGGGGGCCCAGATCATCTTGACGCACAGCGCCGAAGGTGATACCCCCTGCCTGGGGCTGTTGCCGGGCGAAGTGCGGCGATTAGACCCACAAGCCGGCGCCGCCGGGGAGCGGTTGAAAATTCCCCACATGGGGTGGAATCAGGTCCGGGTTCTCAAGGAACATCCGGTCCTGAGGGGCATTCCCGCAGGAGCCGAATTCTACTTTGTCCACAGTTTTTACCCGAGCCCGGCAACCATGGATCTGGTCTTGGGAGTTACGGATTACGGCCAGGAATTTCCCAGCATCATCGGGGCGGGCAATATCCTGGCGACCCAGTTTCACCCCGAGAAAAGCGGTCGCTTCGGCCTGCGGCTCCTGGAAAATTTCCTGCATTGGGACGGTATCTATGCTCAGTAAACGGATCATCCCCTGTCTGGATGTGCGGGATGGCCGGACCACTAAGGGGATCAGATTTAAAGATAATATTGACATCGGCGATCCGGTCCAGATGGCCCGCTACTATTATGAACAAGGGGCCGATGAGATCGTCTTTTACGATATTACCGCCTCCAGTGACCGTCGTGAGATCATGATTGAGGTGGTGCGGCAGGTAGCCAAGGAGATCTTTATCCCCTTTGCCGTCGGTGGCGGTATCCGCACTCTCGAGGACATGCGGGCGGTGCTTCTGGCGGGCGCAGAAAAGGTCAGCGTTAATTCTGCGGCCGTGAAAAATCCAGAGATCATCGCCCAGGGGGCCCAGGCCTTTGGCAGCCAATGCATCGTCCTGGGCATGGATGTGAAGCGGGTGCCGGTTACTGCTCAGATTCCCAGCGGCTACGAGATCGTCATCAACGGCGGCCGCACCCCCATGGGCCTGGATGCCTTGTGGTGGGCCCAAGAGGCCGTCCGATTGGGGGCCGGGGAGATCTGTCTCAATTCCATCGATGCCGATGGTACCCAGACCGGCTATGAATTGACCCTGACGAAAATGATCTCCGAGGCGGTCCCCATCCCGGTTATTGCTTCGGGCGGCGCCGGGGTGCCGGCCCACCTCTATGACGTCTTCAGCCAGGCCCAGGCTGACGCGGCCCTGATTGCCTCCATGGTCCACTTCGGCACGTATACCATTGCGGCCATCAAAGAGTATCTCCAGTCTCAGGGCATCAAGATGCGTCTGCTCTGGTAAGGTTCTCTCTGATCGACAGCTCTTGCCGCCAATGAGGCCCTCGCCTCTCCCACCCGTCATCTTGCCGAGAGGCATCTGAGCCAAGGCCCGGGGCACCTTGTATGGATACCTATGAAAGATACCAAGCCTATCATTGATTTAAACGACGAGCTGAGCGACGACTATACCGAGCCGACGCCCGAGCTTGAGGATGCGTTATTTGAAGAGGAGGAGGCCCCGCCCGAAACTCAGGAACCGGGTCTGGTCGAGGTCGATGCCTTGCAACGGTATATGCGGGAGATCAATCGCTATCCTCTGTTGCAGCCCGAAGAGGAAAAACGGTTGACCACCCTCTATGCCGAAACCGGCGATCGTGATGTGGCCTACCAGCTCATCACCGCCAACCTCCGTTTGGTAGTCAAGATCGCCATGGATTTTCAGAAATATTGGATGCGCAATCTCCTGGATCTCATCCAGGAAGGCAACATCGGCCTTATGCAGGCCATCAAAAAATTCGATCCGTATCGGGGCATTAAACTGTCCTACTATGCCTCGTTCTGGATCAAGGCGTATATCCTGAAATTTATCATGGATAATTGGAAGCTCGTGAAGATCGGCACCACCCAGGCGCAGCGCAAACTCTTTTTCAGCCTGAAAAAGGAAAAGGAACGCCTGCGTTCCCAGGGGTTTGAGGCTGATCCCAAATTAATCTCCACCCGCCTCAATGTCAAAGAGTCGGAAGTTATTGAGATGGACCAGCGTTTGGGCAGCTGGGAATTTTCCCTGGACTCGCCCTTGAAAAGTGACTCTGAAGAGCTGCATATCAATTTCCTTACTTCCAGCGATACGGCGGCCGATGAGCACCTGGCCCGAGAAGAAATGCGCAGCATCTTTCACGAGCGCCTGGATAAGTTTCGAGAAACCCTCAAAGAAAATGAACGGGATATCCTGGATCGGCGCTTATTGGCCGAAAATCCCCTGACCCTCCAGGAAATCGGCGCCAAACACCATATCTCCCGGGAGCGGGTGCGCCAGATCGAGGAGAGACTGCTGAAGAAACTGCGCCATTTCATGCAGCAGGAAATCCCCGATTTTCACCATTACCAGGCCTTAACCTCTGAACCGGACTGAGATATCTGCCCTGGCGGCTGCTTTCCGAAGCTTGATTCTCTTGGCTCCGAAGAGATCGGCTGGTGTTCCCGGGAGACATTATGGCCGTTGGCAGCCCCCCGTCTTGGAGACACTTTTTTCAGACCGAATAATCCTTTACCTCTGGCAGTCTGTTAGGATATGCTTACCATAGAATAAATCTTCTCGCAGAAGCGATTGTTATCCCAAAATGCCCTGAGAAACCCGTGCCATTCGTCATCTTGCTGTCCAAAAGCGGTTTATTGGCAAAATTTTGCCTCAGTTTCGGGATGACCTCTTTCCTGTTGGCCATCCTCACCCTGGCCGGTTGTCATCATCAATCCCGGGGACTTGGCCCCCCCACGGCGGCGGTTCCCAGAGAGCCGGGCAAGACACCGGTATCGGCCTATCAGCACTACCTTACTGCCCAATATCATCTTTTCCGCGGCGAATTAGATGATGCCGTGGCGGCCTATAAGGCGGCCAGCCAGGTTGATCCTGCCTCCGTCCAACTGGCCACGGAGCTGGCGGCCCTGCTCGTTCGCCAAGGGGAGTTGACCGAGGCCTTGGCTAATCTGGAAAAGGCCATCAGCCTGGATCCCAACTACCTGGAAGCCCACCAACTCCTGGGCGGCTTGCACGCCGGCATGAATCAGCTGCAAGAGGCCACGGCTCAATATGAAAAGATCATTGTCCTGGACCCCAACAACCAGGAGGCGGTGATTTTCCTGGCCACCCTCCACGCCCAACAGAAAAATTATGTTAGAGCGACGACTCTGCTGAAAAATTTATTAAAAAAAGAACCGGGACACTTTATTGCCCAATTCTATCTGGGCAAAATCTACCTGGAACGGGGCCAATTGGCCGAAGCCAGGAAAGAATTCCGCCAGGCTCTGGAGCTGCGGCCCGACTTCCTGCCGGCCATGCTGGAAATGGGGACGGCATACGAACTGGAAAATCAATTTCCCCGGGCATTAGTCTGGTATCGCAAGGTCCTGCAGATTGACCCGCAAAATTTACGGGCCATGGCCAGCCAGGGGCGGATCTATCTCCGCACCCGCCGCCATGCCGAGGCTGCCAAAGTATTCAACGCGATTAAAACGATCGGCAAGAGTGAGCCGGAAACCCCCTTTAAAATCGGGCTTCTCTATTTTGAACAGGGCTATTTCGATGATGCCATCCGGGAGTTTCGAGAAGTCCTGGTTTCCCGGAAAGGCCCTGAGCAGGTCAGGTTTTTCCTGGGCGCCGCCTTGGAAGAAAAGGGTGATCTGGCCGCGGCCCAGCGTGAATACGAACAGATCAGCAGCCAGTCCGAGAGCTACATCCCGGCCCGCCTGCGTCTGGCCATTCTCCTGGCCCGACAGCAGAAACCGGCCCAAGGCATTAAGGTCCTGCAAGATGCCCTGGTCCTGTTTCCCCAACAGGCCGAATTGTATTTAGCCCTGGCGGCCCTGCATGAAGAAAATCGCGACTTCGCCAAGGCCATTGCCACCCTGCAGCAAGCCCTGGAGCAGGGCGTCAATCCGGTGGAGGTCAACTTCCGCCTGGCGATCATCTATGAAAAGAAAAAAGAACCCGAGGAAAGCCAGCGGTATATCGCCAAGGTGCTGGAGTTGGAGCCGAATAATCCCGAGGCCCTGAATTTTTTGGGCTATATGTATGCCGTCCAGGGAAAAGACCTGGCCGAAGCGGAGCGGCTGATTCAGGCGGCCCTGGCCCTGAAACCCGAAGCCGGCTATATCATCGACAGCCTGGGATGGGTCTACTACAAAAAGGCCCTTTATGATCAGGCCATCATCTATCTGGAACAGGCCCACGCCAAAATGCCCAACGATGCCACCATTGCCGAGCATCTGGGAGACGTCTATCTGAAAAAATTCCGATTCCAGGATGCCCTGCGGCTTTATCGCAAGGCGCTGACCTTGAACAATCCCAATGTCAACGAGCTGCGCCGCAAAATCAAATATCTTGAGGGACTCCTCCAAGGAATGCCGCTATGAAACACCGCGTCGGTCGGTTGGGCTTTTTCTTTTTCGGTCTCCTGATCTCATGCCAGTTCGCCTGCGCCCGTTTGCCCAGGGCACCGGTGACTGCGCCTCCCCAAATCAGCTCCGCCGAGGAGCTTCTGAAGCAGCTGCAGGAGCGGGCCGCCGCGGTTACCGGTCTCAAGGCCCGAGGAAGTGTCTCGGTCAACTCGCCCCAGAAAAACTATTCCGGCAATATCCTCTTAACGGCTGCCAAACCGGCCAGGCTGCGCGTGGATATCCTGAATTTTTGGGGCCAATCTTTGGTTACCTTTCTCAGCGATGGGCAGGAGATGAAATTATTGGTCTACGGCGACAGTAAATTATATAAAGGGCCGGCTACACCGGACAATTTACGCCGCTTCCTGCCCGTTGTCGTCTCGCAGGAAGATTTTCTGGCAGCCCTCACCGGTCACCTCGCCTTCCAACAGTATGACAAACCGGTGCTGCTGCCGAGCCCTGAGCCGGCGGTCTATCTCCTGGAACTCACCCGCCGGGACCTGCCGGAAAAGGTGAGGTTGACTATTGCGGCGCCAACTCTGCAGATCCTGACGGCCCAATGGTTTGCGCCCGCGGGGCAGGAAACTTTGCGGGCTGAATTCAGCAATTTCCTGGAAAGCGGTGGCGTCGCCGGGCCCGGCGAGATTCGCCTGGCGTCCGGCGATGGGGACAGTCAGGTGCGGCTGCGTTACCGGGATGTCACTTTTAATGCGCCCTTGACGGCAGCAGCCTTCGATCTGCCGGTGTCAGGGACGATCCGGGAAGTGTCCTTCGGCCCATGAAGTTTTATGTGGATCAATCCCTGGGGAAGTTAATAAAATGGCTCAGACTCCTGGGTTTTGATACGGTCCCGGTGCGGCTGAGCCAGCAGCGTCCGGCCCAACTTCCCCCCTGGCAGCCGGGGGTCTATTTTCTCACCCGGCAAACATCATGGCCGGCCCGTCACGTACGACCTGATCTGCTCATCCTGACCTCCCAGGACGCCGAAGACCAACTGGCGGAAATCTGTCAGCGCCTGCACCTGGCCCCAGAGACCTGGCAGCCCTTGCAGCGCTGCAGCGATTGCAACCTGCCGCTCCGGCCCCTGCCCCCTGAGCAGCTGGAAGACCGGGTCCCCGACTATATCGCCGTCAGACACCAACACTTTTTTGAATGCCCCCAGTGCCACCGGGTGTTCTGGGAGGGGAGTCACCAGCGCCGGATCCGGCGTCGCTTGGAGGAATTATCCCACCGGCAGATCCACCGGTAAGCCACCGGCGGTCGCCGGGCCTTGCTGCTGAGCCTGCCGAGGTCCAGCCTGTCGGGACCAGAGGCCGGACAAACATTGGGAGGCCGGCCTGGGCGGGCACGCCGGCCCTGCCCCCTGCATAAAATTTTTTCCGGGAACTAGACATCGGAAACCTTATTTGTTAACAAGGAGGACGCCATGGCTGATTTCGCCGCGCTGGCCAAGAAAAGCATCCGTCTGATTCTCCTGTATCTTCGCAATATCCTTACCAACCTGTATCGGCGTCTGCTCATTCTTATGAAACATTTCGGGATATATTGGCAGAAACGTCGCTTGGGAAACCAGTTCCGGAAACTTGGTGACGAGGTCTACAGCAAGTACACAGCCGGTGATGTCAACCCGCTGCTGCAGGAGGAGGTCAAGGACCTCCTGGCCGCCATCCAGACCCAGGTAGAGAATATCGACGGCCGCCGCCAGGTCATCCAGGAGATTCGCCTGCAGATCAAGGCCACTTCGTATCGCTTGCCGGCTGAGCCCACCGTGGCCGCAGCGGCTGACGATCAGACGGCAGCCGGAGAATCCTGAGCATGGGCAGCTGGGACCGGCCGCAGGAACCGGCTCTAGCCTTGCCGCTGACGATGGGACGCCTGCCGAACCTTAGGAGGAGGATGGTGATGGCACGACTTGCTCTGGCGCTGCTGGCCACTATCGGCCTGCTCTGGACTTTGCTCGGTTCTCACGGGACCCTCCCAGCCGCCGCGCAACCCCACCTGTGCACCGACGATCTCCTGCCGCCGCTGGCCGAAGGCTATGCCGCCCTGCGGGCCGGGGAGGTAGACAGAGCCCGGGGCGAATTTGAAAAAGTCCTGGCCGTTGATGGCTTTAACCCCTTTGCCCTCAATAACCTGGCCGTCCTGGCGGAACGGCAGGGGAAACTGAAAGAAGCTATGGCCTATCTGCTGACTGCCGAGACTTATGCGGCCGGCTATTGCCAACGGCTGGAGGAGATCTGCGAAGGCGGCGGCCTCTGTCTGGCCGTGCTGCCGTCCGCCGGAAAGGGCTCGAACAGCAGCATTGTCGCCATTATTCATAGCAACATTGAACTGTTGCGGAATAAAATCAGCAAAAGCGGCAACCCGGCGCCTTGAGCCGCAGCGGCCAGGGTGCCCCTGGCAACCTGGCAGATGCTGCCTGAGGCACCATTTTAGAGGAGGGCATGGCCCATGAAAAAGATGCTGGCAGTGCTGGTTCTTGCGTCCTTGATCCCCGGGGTGGCGGCTGCCGCCGTCAAAACCTATCAGGTCACCGGCCCCATATTAGAAGTCAACGATACCGCCATCGTGGTGCAAAAAGGCAAGGATCGGTGGGAGTTGGCCCGGGACAAGGATACGGCCGTGGACGGCGATCTGAAGGTGGGCGACAAGGTGACTATCTATTACCGCATGACAGCCACCAAGGTGGAGTCCAAAGCAGGAAAAAAACCTGGCGCCGCCAAGGAGACCAAGAAGCCTTAGCAGATTGAGGCAGAAGCAGCTTCTGGGGAGAGGGTCAGAGGGCCTGGCCCCCTCCCATCTTCAACCCCGGCCTCGACTCTAATCTGCGCCAACCGGTAAAAGACTGGGGGTTTCGGCCGCTGCCAGAAAAGGATTGTCTGCAGCGCCCTGCTAATCCTCATCCTGCCGGGCATTGTCAGCAGCAGTGTCGGGCCGGCCGGCAATGAATTGCTGGATAGGCTCCAGGGTGGACTGCCGGAAGCTCTCCGGATCGGTATGGGCAATGATCCGCCCCCGGTGCAGGAAGGCAATGGAATCAGCCAAGGAATAGGCCAGTCCCAGATCATGGCTGATGATGACCGCCGTGACCTGAAGACGGCGCACTGTGGCGGCGATGAGTTCACCGATGGTCGTGGTCATGATGGGGTCCAGGCCGGTGGTGGGCTCATCGAAAAGGAGAATTTCGGGATCCAACGCCAGGGCCCGGGCCAGGGCTACCCGTTTGCGCATGCCGCCGGACAGTTCGCCGGGCATCTTCGCCGTTATCCCCTGCAACCCCACCTGCTGTAATTTCTCTTCGACCACTTCTTTTATTTTGGACCATCGCCAGTTGGTATGCTCCTGGAGAGGGAAGGCGACGTTTTCGCCGACGGTCAGGGAGTCAAAGAGGGCGCCGTTCTGAAAGAGGTAGCCGAAGCGTTTGCGGACCTGAAATAATTGCCGCTCAGGCAGGGCTGCCAGATTCTGTCCATCCACCAGAACATGCCCCTGATCCGGCAGCAACAGCCCCAGGAGATGCTTCAGGAGGACGCTCTTGCCGCCGCCGGAACGTCCTAAAATAACGGTAATTTCTCCCTGGGGGATGGCGAGATTCAGTCCCCGCAGCACTTTCAGGCCGTTAAAGGATTTATAAACCTGCTCCAAGCGAATAATATGGCGTTTGTCTGTCATGATGGCCCGCTCTCACGCAGTGGCCGGAGGCCGATGGGCAGTTATCAGTTGTCAGTTGTTAGTTGTCAGTTGTCTGTTGTTAGTTGATAGTTGTTGGTTTTGGTTGTTTGTTGCCAGTTGTCAGAAAATGAAAGGATTCCTGTTGGTTTGGCAATTTGTCGCCCACGCTGCCGGAAATGCACGTCTGCCAGGCTGCATTTTGCCAAAGAGGGTATGTGCCCCAAACCGGAAACCAGCAACCGGAAACTAGGTTAGAACAACATGGCTGTCATAATATAGTCGAAAATCAAAATGGCGATCGCCGACAGGACCACGGCCCGGGTTGTAACGCGCCCTACCCCCTCAGCTCCGCCGCTGGCCTGCAGACCTTCGTAGCAGCTGATAACTGCCAGCAGCAGTCCGAAGACAATTGCTTTATACAGGCCGTTATAGAGGTCGTCGGCGGTCACCACTTCCAGCATCTTTTGCATGTAGGTGCCCGGATTGACCCCCAGGAGGATGACGCCGACGAAATAACCGCCGACGATGCCGATGAAGACGCTGATGACCGTCAGGAGCGGCACCATAATGACGCCGGCCAGGAGACGGGGCAGGGCCAGATAATGGACCGGATGGACCGCCATGGCCAAAAGGGCGTCCACCTGTTCGGTGACTTTCATGGTGCCAAGTTCTGCGGCCATGGCGGAACCGGCTCGGGCCGCCACCATGAGCGCGGTCAGGACCGGCCCCAGTTCCCGGGTCATGGACAGGGCCACGCCGGCGCCCAACATGCTTTCGCCGCCGAATTTGCGCAGCCCGTAATAGGCCTGCAAAGCCAATACCATGCCGGTGAACAATCCCGTCAGGATGACAATAAAGAGAGAATTGACGCCGATAAATTCCAGTTGGCGGAAGAAATAACGCCAGCGGTAGGGCCGGCGGGGCAGAAAGAGCAGGCTTTGACCCAAAAGTACCGCCATGCCCCCCATTTCCTGCAGAAATCGGCCGGTGACGCGGCCCAAGGCGCTCAAGACAAACACTCTGGTCTTCCTTCTTCAGCCGGGCGCGGCTGCTGTCGCCACGGTTCCAGACAGGCTGTGCCAGTCCAGAACGGCGGGGCGAGATGAATCTCAAAAAACACGGTAGACGATGGATAGAATAATAAGTGTTTAGTTGTTCACTATATCAAGGAATGGCAGATTCAGCACCTGGAAAATTATGGGAGGCTCATTTCCGGAAAGACTTTTTCTTGACGGCAGGCGTATGGTATGCTTGAGGCAGTGCTGATCTTGTCACCCTTTTGCTGAGAAAAAAACCTTTCGTTGCGCCGGTTTCCAGACCGGCGCACTGGGGGCAATATCTTCCCCCAGCGGACCTGGAGGTCCGCTCTCCGAGGGCTTATCCTTAACCATGCCAATCCAGGCGGCCACCCTTGAATTTCCTGCTTCGCAGGTGACTTTTAGAAGGAATGGCAATGAGCCGGTTATGGGTCAAAAGCTTGGCGGGGGGCCAGGGGAACCCAGCTCCCAGTCCTCAAACCCCTCCCCCGCCCCCAAATGTGTTGGCAAACAAGGAGGCTGACCATGGACGTGCGCGAGGCGATTTACCAGCGGCGGAGTATCCGGGCGTTTCGGCCGGAACCGGTGGCCAAGAAGACGCTGTTGCAGCTCCTGGGCGCGGCGGTGCAGGCGCCTTCGGCCCGGAATATGCAACCCTGGCATTTTGTCGTGGTCACCGGCAAGGCCAGGGAGCGCTTGGTGCAGAGATTATTGAGCGTCTATGAACAGGAAGTGGCCCAGGGGGTGGTGCCAGCCGCCGGGGCAGTGCCGGAGCCCTATCAGACCCGGATGAACCGCTTTCTGGAGGCCCTGCAGTCCTGCACTCAGGCAGAAAAGCCTTTTGATCTGCTGCGGGGCAGTCTCTCCTTTTATGGCGCGCCGGCCGTCATTTTGGTGGCCCTGGATCAACGTCTGGCCCCGGAACGCCTCTTTGATCTGGGCGCAGCCGTGCAAAACCTGCTCCTCCTGGCCCAATCCCTCGGGTTGGGCACCTGCGTCATCGGCCTTGTCCTGCGGTATAAAAGCCAGATACGTGAGGAATTGCAGCTGCCGGAGAGTATCAACCCGGTGATGACTGTCGCGGTCGGCTACCCCGAGGCTGGCCACCCCCTCACGGCATTCCGGGCCGGCCGCGAAGATGTGGCGGCCTGTTTAACGTGGATTGAATGATCGGCCCTTGAAGTGATAAGATCTCGATCTTTTCGGCGCCCCAGTCTTCAAGCTGGCTGCCTTTCTGGCGGCCGCCGGGATGCGGGCTTGGCCCCTGGGCCAGATTGGCTGCCGAGCGGATGAACGCCCCGTTTGCAGATCCAGTTGACCTCGATCTGCCCGAACCATGGCGGCAGACTGCGGCCGCGGCCTTAGCCGCCACCGGGGTGGTCATGGTAATGGGCGGCTCGGACAGCGGCAAGAGCACTTTCTGTCGTTATCTCCTCGGGGAGGCCAGACGTCGACGCCGTCCCTGGGCTTTCCTGGATGCTGATCTGGGGCAATCCCATGTGGGCCCGCCGGCCACCATCGGTCTGAAGCTGTACCCCGGCGCTGCCCCGGATGACTGGGGTCTGCGAGCCGATGCCTGTTACTTTATCGGGCAGACCTCGCCGCCAGGGCGTCTGCTGGAGATCGTCGTCGGTCTGAAACGACTAGTGGACAAAGCCCGCCCACGCCGGCAACTGATCATTGTCAACACCAGCGGCTTCATCAGCGGTCCGGCGGCGCTGCGCCTGAAAACGGCCAAGGCCGAGGTCCTCCGGCCTCGTCTTGGCATCATCCTGGTGCGCCACGAGGAAATGGCCGCCCTCCTGCCGCCTTTGACGCTTCTCTGTCAGGAGACCCAGCTTCTGCCGGTCTCCCCTCAGGCCCGGCAGAAATCGTGGGAAGAGCGCCGGCGCCATCGCCAGGAGCGCTTTGCCGCCTTTTTTGCCAAGGCGACGCCACAGCCCTTCCCATTGGACCGCAACACCTGGCTGGACTTTCCCTTTGCCCAGGGCCGGCAACTAACCCCGGCTGAGCTGGCAGGGTTGCAGGACCTGGCCGAGACCACCATCTGGCATGCCGAGCGCGGCGGCGGCTGCGTCTATCTGGTGACCGCGGGGCTATTGCCGGAGGCGGCCCAGAGCCGGTTGGCGGCGCACCTGTCGCCGGAGCGCCTGGTCTGGGCTCCCTGGAGCCAGTTGGCTTTTCGTCTGGTTGGACTGCTCGATAAGAATATGTATACCCTGTCCATGGGAATCCTGCTGGAGGCGGATTGGCAAGGAAAGGCAATCACCCTGCTGACGCCGTTGGCGGCCCAGCGACTGCCGGAGGTCCGTTTCCTGCGCCTGGGCAAGCTGCGACTGGACCCCAGCGGCCAGGAACTACCGCCGTCTTGACTCGGTCTCGGCCACGGCGCGCACCTCGTCGGGGAGTTCGGTCAGACGGCGCTGCATTTCGGCGAGTTGGGCGGCGCGCTGCTCCGGCGGAAAGACGCTGTGGATACAGTGGCGCAGCCAGCGCTCCAGTTGGCGGCGTTCCGCGGGCGATATCGCCCCCGGGGCGCGGTCGGGCTGCGGCGTCGGTTTGGCCAGATCTTCGAGCAGCCGGAGCTTGGTGGTCTCGGGCAATTCCCGGCTGTGCAGCACCAGACGCAGGAAAAATTTCTGGGCCGCGGCCGCGAGGGCCGGGTCGCCCCCGGTCAGATGATGGATCTCCTGCCAGGCCAGGGCAAAGGTGCGGCCCAATTCCTGGCCGGGAGCCCGCCCGCTGTACAGCCGGATGGCCTCGACGCCGACGATGGTGATAAGACGAGCCAGAAAGAAGCGGGTGAGGAGTTCTTTGCCGCCGGAAAAGGCGGCCCGTCGGCCCCAATACCAGGGACTGGCGTAATTTTTCAGCAGCCACAGCCACTGGACGACTTTATCGAGCCGATGTCGGCGCAGGAAGCGATAGGCGGGGTGCGAGACGCAGAGTTGATAGAGGTCATGGCAATAGAGAATGGTCTGCAATTTTAGATCTTTGAAGGCCCGCAGGGGCAGGGTGTCGAGAAGGGCCTGCAGGCGGACGCTGATGCGCGTCTGGAGATTGATCAACTCCGCCAACGAGGCCTGCAACTCCGGCCGGGCTTCGCCGGGGTGATAGACCGCGGCGATCTGCTGCACCAGGTCCATGGACAGGGTCAGCAATGCCCGAAAGCTAAAATCCGTATCAGGCCAAACCTTGAGCAGACAACGGCGCCGATAGGCCCGGACCACTTCCAGGGCCTGACGATCCTCCGGCCGCACGTCCGGAAACGGCAGGCTGATCTCTTCTTCTTTCGGTATGGCGGCCAGGCGGCGCAGCACCTGCCGCCGGGTCCAGAAACGCACAGCCGCCAGGGAGGCCAGCCAGAGGATGGCAATCGCTGCGGCTAAGAGCCAAAGCCACGATTCTGACATAACTTATTGTGGCGCCGACCTCCGGTCGGCGCTGACTCCTCCCTCTGCCCAATTTCAGCCCAGCCAGGCGGCATACAAGAAGGCCAGCGTCAGTGCCAGACCCAGGAGAAAATGCGTTTTGATGGTCAAAGCCTGGATGGCAATAAACTCCTCGTCAGTGGGGTCCGTCTGCCAGGCCTGGCGTACGGCGCTCACGGCCACAGGCAGGGCCACCAGCCCGGCGAAGAGGTGGCCGGGAAGGCGGAAGAGGGCCATGAGGATCGGCAGGCTGATAAAAGGCGCCAGCATCAGGCCGGCATAGACCTGGCGGGACCGGTCCAGGCCCAGGCGGACCACCAGGTGCTCTTTGGCGGCAGCGCGGTCTGCCTCCAAATCAGGGAATTCATTGATCCAGAGGATGGCGGTAATCAGAAAGGCCAGGGGCAGGCCGAGATAGAAACCGACGGTGGCAATCTGGCCGGTGATCGCATAATAAGCCCCGAGGGTGAGCATGGGGCCGAAGGCCAGAAAGATGGTCATCTCCCCCAGGCCTTTGCTCATCAGTTGCACCGGGGCGGCGGAATAAAGATAGGCGGCGGCCAGACCGAACAGACCCAGGAGGGCCACCCAGGGCCGGCCGGAAGAGACGAGGATGAGGCCGGCGAGGCTGCCCACGCCCAGGCAGATATAGGCCAGGTTCCGCACCGCCTCGGCGCTCAGTTCGCCATTCTGGATGACCCGGCTGCCGCCGCTAAACGGCGTGGCGTATTGGTTGAGGGGGTCGCTGCCGAAGGAGTCATAGTAATCGTTGATGAGGTTGCCGCCGGTGTGGAGTCCGGCGACGCCCAGGGCCGTCATGAAAAAATACCAGAAGCCGCCCCAGGTGCCCTGATAGACTGCCAGGGCGCCGGCCAGGGCCACAGGCATCAGAGATCCGGTAAGGAAGGGCAGTCTGGCTGCCCTGATTAAAACGCCGAGACGCATGACCACCTCCAGGCGAGGCAATACGAGACCACCGAACCGAATTTTCCAGAGAATCGGCCGCCGGCCAATTTTTTCGCAAAATCGTGACAACCCATTGACTTGGCATGAATTTCCGGATAACTTATATTCATGGCGACGATGGATACACTCAAACCCTATGAAGCTCTGACCGCGGCCGAGATGCCAGACCGGCAGGCCCGGGCGTTGATTGCCATTGTCCAGGAACTGCAGGAGGCCCGGCTGGCTGAAGTCGCCACCAAGGCCGATCTCCGGGAATTGGAAGCTCGTATGGATAGCCGCTTCGCCACCCTCGAAATCAAACTGGCGGATTTGGAAGGCAAGATCGACCGGGTCAAATTTGATCTCTTGAAGTGGATCATACCCTTGATTCTGGGCCAGACCGCCTTCATCGTCACCCTTCTAAAGGTTCTCAAGTAATCTCTTGGGAGCGCCGCCCATCCTTTTTTCCCCAGAAACCGCAATTTCCTGTGAGCACCTCTCCGGCCGCGCCGCCAGTCAGAGCTTTCACGTGACCTTGACAACATGATATGATACAAAGAGGAGGAACAGAGAGCAACATCGTATCTCCATCTTACAGGCAAGGATAGAGCAATGCAAGCCATGGTTTTGGAGTTTCCCGGTCCCATCAGCACTCAGCCTCTCCAGCGGCAGGAATTGCCGCCGCCGCTGCCGGGACCGGGGGAGATTGTCGTCAAGGTCCGGTATTGTGGCGTCTGTCACACCGATCTACATATTGTTGAGGGGGAACTGCCGCTGGCCCGCCTGCCCCTGATCCCGGGGCATCAGATAGTCGGTCAGGTGGTGGAGGTGGGCCCGCGCACCGACCGCTTCCAGGTGGGGGATCGGGTAGGCTTGGCCTGGCTGCGCTGGGCCTGCGGCCAATGCCGCTTCTGCCGCCGGGAGCAGGAAAACCTCTGTGAGGCGGCACAGTTCACCGGTTTCCATTACGACGGCGGCTTTGCCCAAGTAACCGTGGCGCCGGCCGCGTTTGCCTACCGCCTGCCCGAGAATTTTCCTGACCGGGAGGCGGCGCCGCTCTTGTGCGCCGGCATTATCGGCTATCGGGCCCTGAAGCGGAGCGGCATTCAACCGGGCGGCCGGTTGGGCCTCTACGGTTTCGGCGGCTCGGCCCATCTGGCCATCCAGATCGCCCGCCATTGGCATTGTGAGGTTTATGTTTTTACCCGCAGCCCCGGCCATCAGGAGTTGGCCCGGCAGCTGGGAGCCGCCTGGGTGGGCCAGGCCCAGGACACCCCACCGGCGCCGCTGGACAGCGCCGTTATCTTCGCCCCGGCCGGCAACCTGGTGCCCGAGGCCTTGCGGGTCCTGGACAAGGGCGGTACGCTGGCCCTGGCCGGCATCCACATGTCCCAGCTTCCGCCGTTGGATTATGATAAGCATCTGTATTATGAGAAAAACATCCGCTCGGTGACGGCCAGCACCCGCCAGGATGGCGAAGACCTGCTGGCCTTGGCGGCGCGGATTCCCCTGAAGACTGAAATTCAGGAATTTCCCCTGACCGAAGCCAATACCGCCCTGCAACTGCTCAAGGCCGGCAAGATCAACGGCGCCGCGGTGCTGGCGGTGCCATAAAGCGGCAGAGGCGATCACCGGCAGGAGGGACACCCAAGTTTGCCGCAACCGAACGGGTTTGGTCGAAGTTGCGCCGGCTTTTGCCAGCGCCTCCAGGATACCCTTTTGGGCCTATTTAAAAACGAAATCGTCTTATGGAAACTGTCTGTCTGGAAGGCGTCACCCTGCATCTTGCTCATCCTGATGACCTCAACCTGACCTGGGTGGGGCAGGAAGAGCTTATGGCCCAGATCCTGGCTGCCTGGCTGGTGGTGGATGAGCGGGATCTGCCCCTCAATCCCCGCCTCCTGGGGAAGCCGGGGGTGGGCAAAACGACCCTGGCTTACGCCGCGGGCCGCCGTTTGGGCCGGCCGGTCTATCTCTTCCAGGCCACCGTGGATACCCGGCCGGAAGACCTCCTGATCACGCCGGTCATCTCCGAGGCGGGGCGGATTCAGTATGTGGCCAGTGCCGTGGTGACGGCTATGCTGAAAGGCGGCGTGGCGGTGATTGACGAGGCCAACCGCATGAGCGAGAAGAGTTGGGCCTCGCTGGCGCCGCTGCTGGACAACCGCCGTTATGTGGAATCCATTGTAGCCGGCCTGAAGATTGCAGCCCATCCGGATTTCCGCCTCTGCGTCACCATGAACGATGATGCCTCTACCTTTGAAGTCCCGGAATATATCCACTCCCGCCTCATGCCCCAGATCGTCGTGGACTTCCCGGACCGGGAGGAGGAGCGCCGGATTCTGGCGCAAAATCTGCCCTTTGCCCCCGATGTCATTTTGGACTACGTGGTGAATTTCCTGCAGCAGGCCCATGGCGCCCACGAACGGTTTACGGTGCGGGACGGCATCAATATTGCCCGGTATGCCCTGAAATTGGCCAACTCGCCGGCAGGCCAGGGCCGCCGCGACATGCAGACCCCGGTCAGGCTGAAGAAGGCGCTGATCCAGGCCGTCCGCCAGATACTGGGCGAGGAGGCCATGACTTATCTGTTTTAATGGCCGGAAGATTCCATGGTGCCCCCGCCAACCGCCCCGTCAACGGTGGCCATCCCCCATGGCCATCTCCTGCTCCTGCCCATCCTGCACGGTCGCCTGGAGTGTGCCCGGTTGGTGCGGCAGGCTTTTGCGGACCACCGGCCTGACGCCGTGGCCGTGGAATTGCCGCCGACCCTCCAGGCGGCGGTGCTCCGGGCCGTAGCCCGGCTGCCGCTCCTGTCGGTCGTCTATTATCAAGAGGGCTCGGGGCAGACCGTCTATTGGCCCATCGAGCCCACGGACCCGCTCGTCGAGGCAATCCGCCTGGCCCTGGCTGAGGAAGTGCCTTTGCATTTTATCGATCGGGATATGGAAGGATATCCTCGCCTGCGGGAGGCCTTTCCCGACCCCTATGCCCTGCTCAGCATCGGCCTGCCGGCCTATGCCGAAGCCTATCGGCAAACCGTGGCGGGGTCGCCCACGCCGGAGCCCGACCGGCTGCGGGAACAGGCCATGGCCTATTACCTGCAACGGCTGGCCGAACGCCATGAGAGGGTCTTGACCGTCTTTGGCCTGGCCCACTATCCCGGTTTATTGACCCAGTTGGCCCAACCCCAGGCCCAGCCGCTGGCCCGGCGGAAACGCCCCGGGGTGCAGGTGGCGCACCTGGCTGAAGATGCCAGCCGGGAGATTCTTACGGAAATACCTTATCTGGCCGCGGCCTATGAGCGCTGGCGGCAGGAACCAACAGCGCCGCCCCTGGATCGCCTGGAAAGCCTCCGCAATCTGGTGACCGAAGCCGCCGGCCGATATCAGAAAGCCTGCGGCGAGGCGATCACGCCGCGGCAGCAGGCCATCCTGCACCAATTTGCCCGCAACTATGCCCTCATCCAGGGACAATTGACCCCGGATTTTTATCAACTGGTGGTGGCGGCCCGGGGCGTGGCCGATGATGATTTTGCCTTCGAAGTCTGGGAGGTGGGCGCCACCTACCCCTGGCAGGAGGCCAAGCCGGACCTGCCGGTGCTGCACCTGACCGGGAAAGATCTGCACCTGCATCAGAGGAAAATCCGCTTTCATCGCCGCCTGCGGCAGAGTCGCAAACGCCTGCTGCCCATCCCCGTCCACCGCAAGCCCCGGGAACAGCAGCCCGGCCAATGGCGCCGGGCCTGGCAGGGCGAAAGTCTGTGCTCCTATCCGCCGGAAGACCTGGTGGTGGAAGGCTTCGGGGCGTTTGTCCGACAGAAGGCCAAAAATCTCCTTTCCGAGCAGAATCGGCAGGTGCAGCCTTTTATGGCCTCGCTGTTGGACGGTATTGATGTCCGGGAGACCATCCGCCATTGGCCGGAAGGCGTCCTCTATGTCACGGAGCAGCGGCGGATCGCCGGGAGCGTGGGGGCGGTGGTCATCATTTTTGATCCCGATGAAGGCCCTGAGGAGAAATATCCCTGGCGCCTCACCTGGCTGGGCGAGCATTCCCAGGAATCGGATATGGCCCTCTATGCCACGCCGCCGGGCGCGGACCTGGTGGGACCGGGCATCTGCCGCTGCCGCTACGGGGGTTTCCTGCTCTCCTATCCGCCCTGGCGCCTCTTTGACATCTGGCAGGACCCGTTTTTTGAGGTGGCCGCCACCAAGGCGGAACGCCTCCTCTTGGCAGCCCTGGATTACAGTCTGGAGAAATACATCGTCTACGTGGCCGCCGCCCCGCCCCGCTCCCGGTGGCAGACCATCGCCAGCCGCATGGGCAAAAAGATCAGTTATCTGCCCATCGGCTCTTTTTCGCCGCTGACCATCAAGAAACTCCGGGTCTTCCATGTTTTGGACGGCAGGCCCGTCCGCCGTTGGGCCGGGGAGTATATCTAATGGCCATGCCGCGCCGTCGAGAGCTGAGATGAACCTCTCGGAGACTGCCTGTAATATTATCGTGGTGACCCTGGCGCTGGTCATCCTCCTGGCTGCGGTGGCCTATTATTTCATCAACCGTTTACTGCAAAAGGTCAAAGAAGCGCATGAAAAATTATTGGCCCAGGCCACCATCGACGACCTCACCCAGCTTTACAACCGCCGCTCTTTTTTTAGGCGCTTTCATCAGGAATTTGAACGGGCCAAACGTTATCAGCGGCCTTTGAGCTGCCTAATCCTTGATATTGATAACTTTAAGGAGGTGAACGATACCTTCGGCCACCTGGCGGGGGACCAGGTCCTGCAGGAAATCGCCCATATCCTGAAGACCCAGTGCCGCCAGAGCGATCTGGCCGGCCGCTACGGCGGTGAGGAGATGATCGTCCTGCTGCCGGAGACCGAGGACGCCGGCGCCCTGGCCATTGCGGAACGCATCCGGGAGATGATTGCGGACCATGAGACCATTGACGGCAAGGGGCAGCCCATCCGAGTGACGGTGAGCATCGGCGTGACGTATGTGGCCGGGACCGAGTTAGCCAATCTCGACAGCCCCGACCGGATCGTGCAATATGCCGATGACGCCCTTCTGGCGGCCAAAAAAACGGGACGCAATCGGACCATCCTGCAGCGGCCGTCTTGACCTCAGGTAATAAAAGGCCAACCGGCAGCCGGCCGGTCCTTGCCCTCCCCTGCCACTGATGGTATAGTGAACGGTGCAAGGCGCCAGGAAAGGCGCCGGGAGCTTGGGGATCATGCTCAGTCCGATCAAGAAACGGGAAACGGCCGACCGGCTGGAGCTGACGCTGACCATGTACGTGGACCAGGTCAGCCTGGTCCTGGATAAACAGCGCTGTCTGAAATGTGAGATCTGCGCCACGGTCTGCCCCCGCCAGGCGGTGCGCCTGCTGGCCGGCGAGGCCACCCTGGACATCACCATCGACTCCCGGCTCTGCGTCCTCTGCGAGATCTGCTCCCATTTTTGCCCCACCGGCGCCGTCACCCTGTTGTATAACGGCCGGCCCAAGACGATTCTTGCCGATAACCAGGGAGTGGCCCCATTTTATCCACCCATAACCCTGGATGCCGAGAAATGCCCGGAGCCCTGCCCGCCGCTGCCCGACGGGGAGGTGCATTGGTGCCGCCAGGAGCGCCGTTTGGTGGCCAACGCCCTGGCCGAGTGTCCCAAGACCTGTCGACTCTGCCTGACTGCCTGCCCCCGCCAGGTGGTACAGCTGGCCGCGGACGGCAGCCACGTCTTCCCGGAACCGGCCCAATGTCTGCGCTGCCATCAATGTCTGCAGATCTGCCGCACCCAGGCCATCCAGATTGTGCCCAAGTTTGTCGGCCGGGTGATTATCGACGCGGCACTCTGCCCAGCGGACTGCAGCAAATGCATTGATCTCTGCCCGGTTAGACTCATCGTCCGGGAAGGGGAGCGGGTTTATCTGAAAACCGAGACCTGCAGCCTCTGCGGTGTCTGCCGGAACAT
>Ga0272446_1001734_pt1 | contig 31174 bp, 29 predicted proteins | sample YNPCB0061_FD_194587 | JGI IMG/M metagenome (GOLD analysis project Ga0272446, IMG submission 194587) | Hot spring microbial mat communities from Yellowstone National Park, WY, United States - YNP-CB-006-1 | ecosystem: Environmental > Aquatic > Thermal springs > Hot (42-90C) > Sediment | place...
CTTCCCATCCCCTACCCCACAAAAACTTTGAGGTAAAGGACATCATCCGTCGATCCCCTCACAAGCTGTCACTATCCGATTTTCAAAGATCAATTTACAGCCAACAATTTTCATTGATGGCTTTATTTTATCCGTTTTCCAACAGAAGTCAAGAAGTTTTTTTCAGCGAGGAAAGGATATTTGCTCCCATTTCTTGATCTTTCTGCAGTCAAACCCTTCTTTTATATTCTTCTCGGTTTCCTATGTCAAGTCCAAAATTAGCCTTTTTGAACATCGCTCCGGAAAATCCCACCGATATCCGGAATGAACGAAGGCGATGGGAACGTATTATGCCGCTTTCACCACAATTCGATAGATCCGCTTTTTCCCCGCAGACAATCGAATTTCACCGTTGTCGAGATCCCCGGGTCCGACGACATAATCCACCTGACCGATCCGATTCCCATTGATATACGCCCCTCCCTGCTCGATCAATCTTCTTGCCGCAGCACCCGATGCCGCCAATCCCACCTCATGGATCAGCTTGAACAGGGCGATGCCAGACTCCAGCTCGGCCATCGTCTTGGTACCTGTCGGAACAGCAGCATCTCCCACCCTGTCGAGCCTTCTGGGAAGGGAGCTTGAAGGCAGCAAATGTTCCGGAACATCGCGAGCCCCAAACAATTGGACGGCAGCTTGATAGGCCGAAAGCGCCTGTTCTCTGCCGTGGGTGATGCTCGTCGCTTCAAAGGCCAAGATCATTTTCACCTTGTTTAACGCTTCATCTCTGATGTGTTCGATTTCCGAGATTTCTTCGAGGGGAATCATCGTAAAGAGTTTTAAAAAGCGGACCACATCCTTGTCATCGGTATTGACCCAAAACTGGAAATAATCGTAAGGAGTGGTTCGTAGAGGATCTAACCAAACAGCCCCTTTGGCGGTTTTCCCCATTTTTGCGCCGGAAGCCGTCGTGATCAGAGGAAACGTAAGCCCAAACGCCTGATCCTGCCGCATTTTTCGAATCAATTCGATGCCGGCCACGATATTTCCCCATTGATCGGACCCTCCCATCTGAAGTTTGCATCCATACCGATCGTAGAGTTCAAGAAAATCGTACGATTGAAGCAACATATAGTTGAATTCGATGAAGGCCAGATTTTGCTCCGACTCAAGCCGCTGCCGATAGCTCTCCGATTTCACCATTTTGTTCACGGAAAAATGTCGACCGATCGTTCTCAAAAAATCGATATAGCGCAATTCGCGAAGCCATAACGCGTTGTTCAGCAGAAGGGCTTTGCCCTCATCAAAATCGAGATATCGTTTCAGCTGATTACGAATTGCCTCGACATTGGCCTCAATGATTTCTTCTGTAAGCATCTGACGAGTTTCGGTTTTTCCGCTTGGATCCCCCACCATCCCAGTCCCCCCACCCACCAGGGCAATGGGACGATGCCCTGCCTGCTGCAAATGCACCAAAGCCATGATGGGCAGCAAGTGCCCGACATGCAGACTTGAGGCGGTGGGATCAAAACCGATATATGCGGAAACTCGCTCTTGTCCGAGATATGCCTCAAGCTCCTGGTCGTGGGTGGTCTGCTCGACAAACCCTCTAGACTTCAGTACATCCAATACGGTTTTCATGGGTATCCTCATTTATTCGCTATTTCGACTGCCCGCGTCTCCCGAATCACGGTCACCTTGATCTGTCCGGGGAAACTCATGGTTTCTTCAATTTTCTTCGCAATATCCCGGCTCAACAATACGGCTTCTTCATCGGATACTTTCTGACTTTCAACGATCACCCGCAACTCCCTTCCTGCTTGAATGGCGTAAGCCGTATCCACACCGGAAAAGGATTTCGCTATTTGTTCCAGATCTTCGAGTCGTTTCACATAATTTTCGAGCAATTCCTTGCGAGCACCCGGCCTTGCACCGGAAAGACTGTCTGCAGCCTGAACCAGCAGCGCATACACCGTATTGGGAGGAACATCTTCGTGATGGGCTGCGATGGCATGGACAACCTTGGACGCTTCCCCATACTTTTTCGCCAACTTAGAACCAATCAGCGCATGAGGACCATCGACTTCATGATCGATGGCTTTTCCAATATCATGCAAAAGCCCCATGCGACGGGCAAGCTTGGAATTTAACCCAAGCTCCGATGCCATAATCCCACACAGGAATCCGACCTCGATCGAATGTTGCAACACATTTTGCGAGTAACTGGTCCGAAATTTCAGGCTGCCGATATGTTTGATCAATTCCGGATGCATGCCATGAACCCCCAAATCGAAGGCAGCCTGCTCACCGGCCTCTTTGATGGTTTGATCCACCTCGAGGCTGACCTTCTTGACGACATCCTCAATTCTTGCAGGATGGATCCTTCCATCGGCAATCAACCGCATCAAGGACAGGCGTGCCACCTCTCGACGAACCGGGTTGAATCCGGACAATATCACGGCTTCCGGAGTATCATCAATGATCAGGTCGATTCCTGTAGCCGCCTCCAACGCTCGAATGTTTCGACCTTCCCGTCCGATGATCCGGCCTTTCATCTCTTCACCCGGAAGCGCAACCACCGTCACGGTTCTTTCTGCCACATATTCTCCGGCATATCGCTGAATGGCGGTGGAGATGATTTTCTTGGCGCGCTTGTCTGCCTCTTCCATGGCTTCGTTTTCGATTCGCTTGATCAGCTTTGCCCCTTCATAGCGCGCTTCGTTTTCGATCGTCTTCAGCAGAAGCTCCTTGGCCTGTTCAGAGGTCAGTCCCGATATGTTCTCGAGTTCGGCTCGTTCTTTCGCAAGCAGCACTTCGTACTGCTGTTTCATTTCCTCGATCGATTTCTCCTTCTCCTGAAGGTGTCTTTCCAATCGTTCGAGTTCGACTTCCTTCTTTTCAACGGATTCGATTTTTCGATCGATATTTTCTTCTTTTTGATTCAGCCACTTTTCCCGCTTCTTAAGCTCAACTTTGGTTTCCTTGGTCTCAGCCTCGAAATCGTTCTTTAGCTTGAAGAGGATATCCTTCGCTTCGACCTGAGCCTCTTTGAGCATATTTTCCGAACGATGCCGGGCATCTTCCAGCAGCCGAGCGGCTTCTTCCTGCGCAGCCTGGATCTTTTTTGAGGCACCTTGCAGCTTTAGCCAGGAACCCAGCCCAAAACCGATTCCAACTCCGAGAAGAACCCATAGGAATGTTTCAACAGGCATCTATTTCTCCTTATGGCGACAGCATGTAGCTGAGATGGGATGTTCACTGGGAAGATGATGCGAATCCATATTCCTCACCTAACCCGACGGATCTTTCAGCTCCTGATCATATACGACAAGTGAACGTGGGATCGACATAGGTCCTTCCCGCCGATGAAAGCTTTGGTCCACCATCGATACGTCTGGTGGCTCCTCTTTCCGTAGGGATGGACCTCACCGATAGGGCAGCAAGGCAATCTGTACCCCCCTATGTCGAGTCGAACATACGCCGACTTCGGGGGAGAGATCGCCCCTATACCAAGAGCGATGCATCTGCTTGAAGGAATCAGAACTTCAGGAATGAGACCTGTTTGGCAAAAGGCGGGAACTCAACCAAGGAAAGGAAAATGAGCGGCGAAATACAAGTTTTCGGATCGGACGTATTTGCAAAAAGAACACACATGATCTTCTGATCAGCAGCCGACCTCATTCCCCTTGTCGTTCCGATGGGCCAATGTCGCGTTGACCCTTCGTCCACGATCGACGTTTCAAGATTCGACATCGGGGAATCGCTCTTCAAACACGCTTCCCATGAGGTACCAAGAAGACCTGAGATAGAAATCAGCGCTGCTCATTCCATCGCACAACATACCAGACGGAAAGGGTATTGCCTCCCCCACCATTGTGCCGTTGTTGTAAGGCCTTTGAACCATACTTGGAAGGTGGACGGTATGTGGTTTCTTTAGGCTTTTCTGTACGAGCAGAACTTGCACACCGAAACCAGGGAAACCATCCGATGTTTTCAACTGTTGGGTCAAAGAGTTTCTTCCAATCTCGTACACGGCAGGGGAGGCAATTTGAATTCCGAAAGTCATTCATTCCCCTGAATATGCGCATCCAATAATTGAATGACATGCTGGGAATTTTTTTCGATATCGTTCAGAATCTGTTCCTTTTCATGCCTCAGATCAAGGACTTCCTGGCAGACATTCAGTGCAGCCATGATCAGCAACGCCATTTTATTCCCATAGACTGCAGATCCTCGATGCGCATTTTCGATCTTTCGCACTTCGCGATACAAGATTTCCAAAATTTCTTTTGGATCACCGCCTGAAGCATCCTGTCTGAATCGAAAAGTCTGCCCGAATAGATCTACTGTAAAAACAGATTCTTCTGGTTGAACCATAGGGAGGTTCAAAGCACTTTCCTATTTGGGTTCTTCAATATCTTCCAGTCTGGCCAGCAAATTCTCGATCTTGGAGCGAATCACATTCTTCTCTTCTGCAAAGGCTTTTTCGATATCCAATCGCTTCCGAAGCTCGGCTTCGAGTTGCGCTATCTTTTCCAGATATTGACGCTTTTCCGCTTCATGCGATCGGCAGACTTCTGCAAGCCTTTCAATCTTTCTTTCAATCGCCGCAAATTGTTCAGTCAACCTTTCGTTTGCCAAAGCCTCACACTCCTTGATTCATTTATTATCGTTGCTATCAAGCCATGTCAAGGAAATTGTGGTAGTTACCCCACCAATTCCTTTTCCACACGCAGCAATTCCCCCTTCGAGTTGATCCCTTGAATTTCAGAGGGATCTTCACATGCTTCCATGTGGATGGACAGGCCCATGGCCTTACCGATTTTGACAATATCCGTCAAATAATATTCCTTCTGGGCATTATCCGATCGTATACCCTGGAGCAATTGGGCGAGATGCCTTGCACGCACCACATAAATACCTGTGTTGATTCTGCGGATCGCTTTTTCCTCACGAGAACAGTCGGCTTCTTCAACGATGCGATCCACATGCCCTCTCTCATCGAGAAGAACCCTTCCATACCCATAAGGATTGTTCAGTTCGGTAACCAAGAGAGAAATATCCGCATGGCGAAGGATATGATTCTGAACCATCTTTCGAATGGTGTTGCCTTTCAACAGGGGGATATCTCCACAGAGAATCAACACATGCTCCGAGGCAGGAAAGCGTTCGAACAAAACGGGCAAGGCACATTGTACCGCATGGGCAGTTCCGAGTTGCTCCTTTTGCCAAGCAAAACTGACCGCGCCCATCTTTTCGATTTCACCTTGGACTCGCTCTTTCTGATATCCGACAACAACGATGATGCGCTCCTGAAACAGGGGAACCAGCTGATCCAAAAGCCAGAATACCATCGGTTTACCGCATAATGGATGCAATACCTTCGGTAGGTCGCTTTCCATCCGTTTTCCTTTGCCGCCGGCCAACACGATAGATACAACACCATCATCTTGCATGACACGAAGCTCCAGATCGATTCGACAGAAGTGTTGCAAAAAAAAGAAAGGCAAATCCGTTTCGTGGATTTGCCTTTCCCCCTTCATGGTGAAGGAAGGGTGGTTACCTTTTCGTTTCGGCAAGCCTCAATCGATGCAAGGCTCTTTCGAGAGCCGCCCTGGCCCGAACAAAGTCGATATCTTCCGTCTTTTTTTCGAGCCGCATTTTGGCACGCTCGTAGGCGGTCTTGGCCCGCTCCAGATCGATATCCCTTCTTCTTTCGGCAGACTGTGTCAGAATCGTCACCTTATCGGGCAGGGCCTCCGCAAAACCACCATTGACAAACACAAACCGTTCCGTACCGGAAGCATCCTTGTACCGAACAATTCCAATTTTAAGGGTGGATAGAAACGGCGTATGACCGATCAATACACCGAATTCCCCCAAGGAACCGGGAGCCACAACGATTTGTGCCTCTTCATTGACAACGATCTTTTCCGGTGTAACCACTTCCAATCGTATATTTCCGGCCATGTGTCTATCCTTCGGTAGTTATTTAACCTCTGCCATTTTCTTGGCTTTGGCGACAGCATCTTCAATCCCGCCAACCATATAGAAGGCCTGTTCAGGCAGATCGTCGTGTTTTCCTTCACAAATTTCCTTGAAACCGCGAACCGTATCGGCAATCTTGACATAGGCCCCTTTCATACCGGTAAAGGTTTCAGCGACATGGAAGGGTTGGGACAGGAACCGTTGAATTTTTCGGGCGCGGGCGACGGTCAGTTTGTCTTCGTCGGAAAGTTCATCGATACCAAGAATGGCGATAATATCCTGAAGTTCTTTGTATTTTTGCAGAATCCGTTGGACGGTACGTGCGACCAGGTAATGTTCCTCACCGATGTAGTTGGCATCGAGAATTCGCGATGTCGAGTCGAGCGGATCGACGGCGGGATAAATCCCGAGCTCTGCGATCTGCCGAGATAGCACGACGGTTCCATCCAAGTGTGCAAAGGTGGTTGCAGGCGCAGGGTCGGTCAAGTCGTCTGCAGGCACATAGACACATTGAACGGCCGTAATGGATCCTTTATCGGTAGAGGTGATTCGTTCCTGCAAGGCACCGAGTTCGACGGCGAGGGTCGGCTGGTAACCAACGGCGGATGGCATACGACCGAGAAGAGCGGAAACTTCGCTACCCGCCTGGGTAAACCGAAAGATGTTGTCGATGAAGATCAACACGTCCTGTCCTTCAATATCCCGAAAATACTCGGCTGCCGTCAAGGCAGAGAGGGCCACTCTGGCGCGAGCTCCTGGAGGCTCCGTCATCTGTCCATAAATCAAAGCAGCTTTGGGAAGAACGCCGGATGCCTTCATTTCGTGGTAAAGGTCGTTTCCTTCGCGGGTCCGCTCACCGACGCCGGCAAATACGGAAATGCCGCCATGGTGCATGGCGATGTTGTTGACCATTTCCATCATGATGACGGTCTTACCGACACCCGCACCACCGAAAAGCCCCATCTTACCACCCCGGGGAAAGGGAACCAGCAGGTCGATGACCTTGATGCCGGTTTCGAGCACCTTTACGGTCGTATCCTGTTCCGTAAACAACGGCGCTGGACGGTGGATCGGCATCATCTTTTCCTGGCTGATCGGCCCCAAGCCATCTACCGGCCGACCTACGACGTTGAGAACCCGCCCCAACCCGGCTTGCCCGACAGGCATCATGATCGGTTTTCCAGTATCTTTCACCGGCATACCACGAACCAGACCATCGGTAACGTCCATGGCAACCGTACGAACGATGTTGTCACCCAGATGCTGGGCCACTTCTACAACGAGGTTGTCCGGCTCGTCGTTGATGGCCGGGTTGGTGATCAACAGCGCTGTCAAGATCTGCGGCAATTGCCCTTGTTCAAATTCAACGTCTACAACAGGCCCCATGACCTGTTTGATGTATCCGATATTTTCTCCCATTCTACAGCCTCCTCTTCCTCCAACCTCTGGTTGTGGTTCTGGTTAACCTTTCAGCGCTTCTGCACCACCGACGATATCCATCAAATCCGCCGTAATGGAAGCCTGGCGGGCCTTGTTGTATGCAAGCGTCAAACTTCCGATCATGTCATTGCAGGCCTTGGTCGCATTGTCCATGGCGACCATACGAGCAGCATGCTCGCTGGCCGATGTTTCGAGCAATGCCCGATGAATTTGCACAAATACGTGGGTCGGCATCAACTGCCCCAGCAGCTCCTCAGGGGTCGGCTCACAGATATGCTCGGCCTGATAGCCCTTTGCAGCATCCGCAACGGGTGCTTCCGAGGCAGCCTCCGGTTCGATGGGCAGAATTTTCTTGATGACAGGAACTTGTTTGGAAACCGTCCTGAATTCCGGATAGATGAGATAGACTTCATCGTAGGTCTGCTGCAAGAAACGATCGATGATGCGCTGACCGAAGGTCGAGGCGATACTGAAATTGAATTTGGTCCCTACGATTCCGATATGTTCTGAAACAATTTCCCGCTTCGCTTTTCGGCACCAATCCCGTCCTTTTTTGCCGAAACAGCTGAAGGAAACTTCCTGTCCGTTTTTGAGAATTTCATCCGTAAAGGTTTCCGCCTTGAGCGCAAGGTTCGCATTAAATCCCCCGCACAACCCTCGATCGGAAGTGCACAAAATAACATGAACGTGCTTGACCACTTCCCGGGGAACGATCAATGGGCTCGAACCTTCTCCGGACCGCTGGACAAGGCTTCCCAATACTTCAGCAAATTTGAGGGCATAAGGACGAAATGCCTCCATGTTCTGCTGCGCGCCGCGCAATTTCGAAGCAGCCACCATGTTCATGGCCTTGGTGATCTGCTTCGTCTTCTTGACGGCGCTGATTTTGACTTTGACTTCCTTAAGTTTTGCCATAGGAATTCGCCCTTATCTGTTGGACTACGATTCGATTTCCGGTATGATCGATACGGCCCGTCCGATGATCGCAGACAGGCCCTATCCTTTTCATGCACCAATGGAGCAAAGTTTACTTGATCGTATCCTTGAACTCCTCGTCGTATTCTTCCAAAGCCTTCTTCAGCATGGCATCGATCTCGTCCGTAATGACCTTCTTTTCCGCCAGTTCCGTAAAGACTTTGGGATGTCGTTCTTCGATAAAGGCATAGAGGCCGGTTTCATACTTGGCAAGCACATCGACAGGGTATTTGTCGAGATACCCACGAGTGCCCGCATACAGAATGGTGACCTGCTTTTCCAGTGGCAGCGGTTTGTAGAGAGGCTGTTTCAGGATTTCAACGAGGCGGGCACCCCGGGTCAGCTGCTGCTGAGTGGCCTTGTCGAGGTCGCTCCCGAATGCTGCAAAGGCTTCCAATTCCCTGTATTGCGCCAGATCCAACCGCAGCGTTCCGGCCACCTGCTTCATGGCCTTTGTTTGAGCGGCACCACCGACACGGGATACCGAAAGACCGACGTTGATCGCCGGACGAATACCGGCGAAGAACAGCTTGGGTTCGAGATAAATCTGGCCGTCGGTAATCGAAATAACGTTGGTCGGAATATAGGCCGAAACGTCGCCTGCTTGCGTTTCGATAATCGGAAGTGCGGTTAAGGAGCCGGCGCCGAGCTCATCGTTCAGTTTGGCAGCCCGTTCGAGAAGACGAGAGTGGTTATAGAAAATGTCGCCGGGATAGGCTTCACGTCCCGGAGGTCGCCGCAGCAAAAGCGAAACCTGACGGTAGGCAGCAGCCTGCTTGGAAAGGTCGTCGTAGATGATCAGGGCGTGTTTCTTGTTGTCCCGGTAGTATTCCGCCATGGCACATCCGGCGTAGGGGGCGATGTACTGCAGGGTGGCAGGGTCGCTGGCGCATGCTGCAACGACTGTGGTGTAGGCCATCGCGCCGTATTTTTCGAGAATGGCGACGACCTGTGCAACCGTCGATTTCTTCTGACCGCAGGCGACATAGATGCAGTAAACGTCCTGCCCTTTCTGACTCAGGATGGAGTCGATGGCGATCGAAGTTTTTCCGATCTGCCGGTCACCGATGATCAGCTCTCGCTGTCCTCTGCCGACGGGGGTCATCGCATCGATGGCCTTGATGCCGGTCACCATGGGTTCATGAACGCTTTTTCGGGCGATAACACCGGGGGCGACCATTTCCACCCGCCGGAATTCCTTGGCATCGATCGGTCCCTTCCCGTCGAGCGGCTCGCCGACAGCGGATACGACGCGACCCACGACCGCATCACCGACCGGAACCTGGGCAATTCGCCCGGTTCGCTTGACAATGTCGCCTTCCTTAATGTGGATGTCTTCGCCCATGATGGCCACACCGACATTGTCTTCTTCGAGGTTCAACACCAGTCCGAGGATCCCCCCCGGGAACTCAACGAGCTCGAGAGCCATGACCTTCTCGAGACCGTAGACACGGGCGATACCGTCACCAACCGACAGAACGATACCCGTTTCGCTGAGTTCAACCTTCTTGTCGTAATCCTTAATCTGATCTTTGATAATTTGACTGATTTCTTCGGCTCTTAATTCCATTTATACACGCTCACCCCTTTTTAAAGATTCTTTCATGTTGAGTAACTGTGTCCTGATACTCCCATCCAGAACCAAATCGCCGATTTTCGTAACGATCCCCCCAATGAGGGAAGGATCGTGCGTCACTTCGAGTACAATCTCTTTGCCGGTCTTTCGGGACAAGGCCGAGCGAATCTTTTCGATCGTATCTTCCGAGAGCTCGATTGCCGATGCAAGGGTTGCCCGCGCAATTCCCTTATAGTCATCTGCAAGCTTCTGGTAAAATTCGTTGATGGTCTTGAGAAATCCGAAACGTCCTTTGTCGAAGAGCAAGAGCAGGTAGGCGTTCATGACATCGGACAAGGCAAGTTTCTGCAGGATGGTTTGGAGGATTTGCTTGCGGGACACTGCGGGGTAGAGTGGGTTGTTGATGATGGATTCGAGTTGTTGATCTTCACAGAATATCCGGGTGACGCCTTCCAATTCATTCCGATAATGTTCGGCCTTCCCGTCATCTTTTCCAATTGCCAGAAGTGCTTTCGCATATCGTCGTGCAATGGCTAAATTTTTCATTTATGCAACCACCTTCTGTAGATATTCGTCGATGAGCAGATTCTGATCGGCAGGAGTGATCGAGGTTTTGATGCGGCTTTCCGCCTTCTCGAGCGCTTTTTCGATGATTTCGGCCTGAAGCTTCTCCTTGGCCGTCTTGAATTCGTGCTCGATATTGCGTTTGGCCTGTTCCTCCAGTTTGATGGCCGCCGCTTCGGCTTCCTTCAAAATCTTGGCCTTGGCATCGTTGCCTTGCCGGATATACTCTGCGATGATCTTCTCGCTTTCCTGGCTCAGCTGAGCGATCTGGGCTTCATATTTGGCCAACTCTTTTTCGGCTGCGGCTTTTTTGGCCTCGAGCTCCTGGAGTTGAAGCTGAATCCCCTTGATTCGGGTATCCAAGGCTTGAGCCAGTGGTTTTCGCAACAGGAAAAACAACCCGGCAGCAAGCACTACAAAATTCATCACCCTATAGGTATCCGTCGCCACCCAGCCCTTTCCATGGCCATCACCGTGTTCCTCACCACCGGAAGCCATTCCGATACCCGGCCAGCATAGAACGACCACCAAGAAACCCAACAGCAAAACCGTTTTTGCTCCTGCCTTCGTTTTCAGGCGTTTCATCAGACAGCCCTCCCCAAAATTTTTTGACTGATCGCATCGGCCAACGATTCCAATTCCTTCTGGAGCGCTTCCCGCACCATAAGCGCATCTTGAGCGATTTTTTTTCGAATTTCTTCCAGATCGGCTTGCGCCTTGCTGTTGATTTTCTCGATCAATCGTTTTTCTTCTTCCGCTGCTGCCCGAATCAGGCTTTCCTTTTCAGCCAATCCCTTGGCCCTAGCCTCTTTCAAACCCAACGACCACGCATTGATTTTCTCCTCAACCTGCTGATTGAATGCCTGGATGGTTCGTTCCAATTCGGCAAATTTCCGGCTTCTCTCCGCCAGCATTCCCCGAATCGGCTTGTAGAGAACCACATTCATCGCCCAAATCAGCACGATGAAATTGATGATCTGGATCACAACGGAACCATCGATGCTAATCATACAATTTCCTCCTCTTGGCAGGTTTTGGATAATGGTTTGAAAGCATGATATTTTTCAGGCCATCGCCTGTTTTCTTCAAAAAAAACTGCAGGTCTATAGCATCCCAATTATCCCGATGTCAATGGATAATTCATGGGTATGGAGACGCTCGAAAAACAGCTGAATCCATCATCCTTCAAAAAGATATTTTCGCATGCTGATATTCGCGAGAATGCCGACCGATACCATCATGACCAAAACGGCGGTTCCACCGTAGGAAACAAACGGAAGCGGAATTCCAACAACCGGCAGCAACCCAAGCACCATGGCGATGTTGATGACTACCTCCCAGAAGAACAGGCTGGTAATTCCATACACCAGGAAAATCCCGTACGGGTCCTTGCAACTGTGAGCGATATTGAGGCACCAGATGATCAGAAACAGAAAAAGCATCAGCAGAAGAAGCGATCCGGCGAGTCCCCAGTCTTCGGCCAGGACCGAAAAAATGAAATCCGTATGTTGTTCCGGTAAAAAAGAAAGGGCGTTCTGAGTGCCTTTCATATACCCTTTTCCAAACAATTGACCGGAACCGACGGCGATTTTGGACTGAATGATGTGATATCCCGTTCCCAACGGATCGGTTTCAGGAGCCAGGAAGGTTCGAATCCGCTGCCGCTGGTATTCCTTCAAGACAAACCAGGCCGACGGCATGAACAGGATGCCAACGGATGTGATCAGGATCAAGACCCTCTTGCGAATGCCGGCAAACAGCGTCATGGAGCCGGTAATCAACAAAATCATCAGCCCGGTGCCAAGATCCGGCTGCTTCAGGATCAACAGGAACGGCAAGGCCATCATCCCCAAGACCGGAAAAAGATCCATCAACGTCAATCCATCGGTATTCACCCGTTTGGCATAGTATTTGGCAAGGGTCAGGATGATCACGAGTTTCATGAGTTCCGAAGGTTGAAATGCAATGGGACCGATACTGAGCCACCGTCTTGCTCCGGCAACATGCTTTCCGACAACCAGTACCGCGATCAGCAGAAGGACGACGATCCCATATATCCAGTAGGTAAAGGCATCCACCTTCCGATAATCGATCAGAAGAATGCCAAACATCAGGCATAGACCGATGCCGTACCAAGAGAGCTGCCGGTAGAAAATCCCCTGGATCGTCCCAGGCTTCCCCAGGGAAACAGCACTGTAAAGCGTTGTCAAACCGACGACCATCAGCAACAAAACGGCCAAGAGAAGTGTCCAATCAAAATGCTGGATCAAACGTCGGTCAATCATTCGGCTCTCTCCAATCGCCCCTCATGACGTGTCATCCTCTTCAATCAACGAACTCCCCCCACCTCACCCATCATTCATCACTCATCATTCCTATCTTCCCCTCCCTGGAAATAGGCGCGAATGAGCTCGGAGGCTATCGGTGCGGCTGCACTGGATCCATGTTCGCCGTGCTCCACAATCACCGATACGGCGATCTTCGGCGCATCGAAAGGCGCATACGCAACGAACCATGCATGAGACCTCAGGTGCATCGCTCTCTGTCCTTCGTCGGGTCCGGATGTCTTTCTGCTGAAGACCTGGGCCGTTCCGGTTTTCCCTGCAATGGCAATATCCGGAATGCGAGCGTTTCGGGCCGTTCCGGAAGGCCCGTTGACCACTTCCCAGAGCCCCTTCTGAACAAGAGAAAGCGTCTTCGAACTCAGGGAAATCCTTCCTCGAACAACGGGTTTTCCCTCTTCGATCACATCCCCATCGGGGTTTTCGATACGCTCCACCAAAACCGGCGTCATGAGATACCCCCCGTTGGCAATCGCCGCCATCATGACGGCATTCTGCAGAGGGGTCACCAGATTGTAGCCCTGTCCAATCGCCACGGAAAACGTTTCCCCCTGCTGCCAACTCGTCCCTGTCTTTCGTTTTTTCCACGCAGCCGTCGGGATGAGCCCCGATGCCTCACCATCCAACCGAATGCCCGTAGGTGAACCGAAACCGAATGCCTTTGCATAAGCAGCCAGCCGATCCACCCCCAAGCGCAACCCGGTCTGATAAAAAAAGACATCGCATGACTCCGCAATGGCGCGAACCACATGCACCGAGCCGTGCCCTCCTTTGCGCCAGCAGCGGTATTCCCGATCGCCGAATTTCAGATATCCAGGACACTGAAAAACGGTACGCTCATCGATGACCCCTTCTTCAAGCCCTGCGATTGCCGTAATGATCTTGTACGTGGACGCCGGTGGATACTCGGCTTGAATGGCCTTGTTCTCCAGAGGGCGACCGGCGTTCTTCGTCAACTGGTCCCATTGATCCCGACGGATGCCGTCGATGAAATCGTTCGGATTGAAGCCTGGAGAACTTGCCATCGCCAGCACTTTCCCGGTATGGGTCTCGATCACACATGCGGCCCCCGCCCATCCCTTGAGCAGGGATTCGGCCTTGCGCTGTAGAGCAATATCGAGGGTCAGGAAAAGATTGGCTCCTGGAATCGATGGAATCGTATCCAAAACCGTCGACAACCTTCCTTTGGCATCGACAACGATCTGTCTTCCGCCCCGGCTGCCCTTGAGCACGTCTTCGTAGCTTCGTTCGATCCCGTATTTTCCAATGGTATCTCCTCGGCGATAGGACATAAATCGCTCCATCGCCATTTCACCGGCACTGATCTCTCCCAAGTACCCCAGCACGTGAGCGGCAATACCCGGAAATACATAATGGCGTTTCAGCCGAACATCGATCACCATGCCGGGGATGTCATAGCGGTTGGCCTCAAGAAAGGCCAACACATCCCGGGAGATGTTCTCTTTGACGGTAATTGGCCGAAGAGCGGCATACTGTTTTTTTCGTTCGATGACTGCATCGATGTCTGCTTCCGCAATCCCTAAATAGAGCGAAAGATTCTGAAGAGCCGGCTCGAGCGGCCTGGCATCTTTCAACACGAGTCCGACATCGTAGGAAGGACGGTTATCCACCAAAAGGGTCCCGTTTCGATCGTAAATCAGCCCCCGGGGGGAGTCGATCTTTTGAAGCCGAATGCAGTTGTTCTCCGATAACAGCCGATAGTTTTCCCCTTCAATGATTTGTAAAAAAAACAACCGAAAAAACAGCGCAGCAAAAACGGGAAGAACGATCCAGGCACTCACCAGAAGCCGTCTTCGGTACCATTCAGATTCCGGCATTTGGGAGGGCAGCAGCGGCTTGATCGGATTCATGGCCTACCAGCACCGGCAAGAACGGTTGATACCGATCGAATCAGCAGGCGATGCAACACCATATGACACAGTTTCATCCCCTTGCAAGGTCGCCTTCCGAAAAACATCCTTTTCCCATCCATTCGGATGCCCATCATGAAGTACCACCTTGTGCATACTGCCGATGAAGCAGCCGGAAACCCAATGGCCCGATCAGCATCGCCCACCCCCCTTGCACCAGAATCAACAGTGCCATCTCCTCCGGAACGATTCGCCCTTGACCCGTGATCGTCAGCACGAAGGCGTGCATGGTCTTTTCCACCAGAATTCCGGAGATCAGCAGCAGGCGGATGGTCATCGGATTCTCAAGATGCAGATAAATCACCACCCAGCGGGCGATGATCATAATCCAGACATAGGCCGAAATGTACAAACCGAACGGCGCGCCTGAAAATCCATCCATGAGAAACCCCAGCACGAGGGCAACCCCGATGCTCTCCGAAAGACTTCCATAGCCGGCCAGATAGGCCAGAAAAAGAAGGATCAGAAGGGAAAACAGCCCTTCCACATAAAGGGAGTACAAATGGCTGGTATTGAGGACGACCAGAAAAAGCAGCAGGAAGAGATGATGCAGCGGTCTTCTCACGGTTTGAGCCAGTCGATTTCCGGTTTGTCCAGAACGATGATCACTTCTTCGAGTTTGGGAAAATCGACAAACGGTCGAACGGTGATTTCCTGAAATATCCCGGAATGTTGTTTATAAACCGACTGAATTTCACCGATCGGCCATCCTTTGCGAAAGATCCCGTCCAAACCGGAGGAAACGATGGTCTCCCCGGGTTGAACCTCATCTTTTCGGGAGACATATTGAAACAGACAATTTTCGTTGGGGCCACCTTTGAGGATTCCACGAACGCGCGTGACCTGTCCGAGGGCATCCACCGCGCAATTGCCGTCGATGATCAACAACACCTTTGCGAATCCTTCGGTGACATCGATCACCTGCCCGACGATACCTTCCGGTGCCAGAGCGGCAAGCCCTTTTTGAAGCCCGTGCTGTTTTCCTTTGTCCACGATGAGCGTCTTAAACCAGGGCGAGGGGTCCTTTCCAACCACCTGACAGACGACACTGCGGTAGGATATCGACTCACGCATATCGAGCAACCGGCGCAACCGCTGGTTCTCGACCTGAATTTCCCTGTAGAGACTACGTTCCTGGGTCAGCGTCTGCAGTTGCCGTTTGAGGTCATCGTTTTCTTCGACCACGTGAAGGGTCCAGAAATAGTGGCGCCATAGCGAACGCATGGTCCGCCATGCCGTAATGGAGACCTCCTGAAACGGAGAAATGATGCGCATGCCGACTTGCGTTTTTCCACCCGCTTTTTCCTGCTTTGCCGTGGCAACGAACAACATCAATACATTGGCAACGATCACCAGGATCAGAACCAATGCAACCATGACTTTTCGATTCAGCATAGGAAAAAACGTCCGGGATGGAAATGTCGGCGATCATGAAGGCCGTTTTCAGAGCAAACGGCCCAAAGAACATTACCCATGGAAACGATTTGCCGGAGGGATATCGCTCATGAAACTCATGCAACAATATCATGGGAAAGGCCGTCCAAAACGATCCCATTCAGAAGAATGAAGCGGCAACCATCGGTCATTACCGGTCGGCTCGTGGAGAACGTTGTGGTGCTTGAACGGAAATCTCGGTGCGGGACTGTTTGCCGCCTGCGCGCAGGTCATGTTGCGGTTCGGCGGAAAACGTAAGCCGTCCGATCTCGTGCGGGCCGGGCGGCTTCCAACAAGTTCCCCCTTCATCGCAACATCACCTGCCCTTCGGCTCAGATTGGGCCAAAAAAGGGTTTCGTTCAGGCATGGGATAAGCCTTCCATGCACCCAGGAGGATACCCCATCGGATACAGGCCCCTATGACGTCTTCAACGGATCAAAAGTCGTCCGTTTTTCTACTGACCTCTGACTTCCTTCTCCCCACTGCAAACCGTCATGAGAAATGCCGAATTTCGTTTCTTCTCGATGCGTTGCACGTCCCATAGCCCGTCAATTGATGACGACCTGTCGCAGGATTTCAAGGTTGTCCAGAGCTTTACCGGATCCAAGGGCCACGGTGGACAAGGGATCTTCTGCAACCGTAATCGGAAGACCCGATTCCTCCATGAGCAGTTTATCGAGGTTTTTCAGAAGCGCACCCCCGCCGGTCAGCACGATTCCCCGATCAACAATGTCAGCGGACAATTCCGGAGGCGTTTGCTCGAGAGCGATCTTCACCGTTTCGAGAATGGCATCCAACTGTTCGGAGATGGCAAGGCGGACTTCTTCGGAATCGATGGTCAAAATCTTCGGGATACCGGAGACAAGATCCCTTCCCTTTACATCGATGGTTTCGATATGATCCGGATCCGGGTAGGCGTTGCCGATGGTGGTCTTGATGATTTCCGAGGTCCGCTCTCCGATCAGCAGGTTGTATTTTCGCTTGACGTACTGCATGATGGCGGCATCCATCTTGTCTCCGGCCACCCGAAGCGACCGGCAATAGACGATACCGGCCAAGGAAATGACGGCAACTTCGGTGGTCCCCCCTCCGATGTCTACGACCATGTTGCAGGTCGGCTCGGTGATGGGCAGCCCCGCACCGATGGCCGCAGCCATGGGTTCCTCGATCAGAAACACCTCTCTTGCTCCGGCCGACTCGGCCGATTCTCGAACGGCCCGCTTTTCCACTTGGGTGATTCCTGAAGGAACGGCAATGATGATCCGTGGTCGAACGAAGGACCTGCGGTTGTGCACCTTGTGAATAAAATGCCGAAGCATGGCTTCGGTCACTTCGAAATCGGCGATGACCCCTTCCCGCATGGGCCGAATCGCCACGATGTTGCCGGGAGTTTTCCCCAGCATGTTCTTGGCTTCCAGGCCGACAGCCAGCACTCGGTTCTTCATGCGGTCGTCCGTTCGCACGGCAACAACCGATGGTTCCCGAAGCACGATACCTTTTCCCCTCACATAGACGAGCGTATTGGCCGTTCCCAAATCGATGGCCAGATCGCTCGAAAACATCCCCAACAAGCCACTGAAAAAACTCATAGGATGATCCCGCAACATGATAAAGGTGATGGATTCACGTCTCGATCCGAAGAGCGCTGTATCTTTTCTTTATTATCAATATACGCTCGACAGAACAAGGAAATTATCCGCTTACCCTTCGCCGTCCTCCTTCCCGAAGCCGAAGCATTCCATGATCGTATCATGCAGGAGCGATCGAAACCGACGAATGGCGATGGGGTGACGAGAGGGATGAACACGGTTCGTCAGCAGGATGATGCCGATCCCACGCGAACGATCCAGCCAAAAGGATGTCCCCGTAAAGCCCAAGTGACCGATACTCTGCGGCGAAAACCACTTCCCGGACGAGGATCCTTCGGCCGAGGGAACATCGAAGCCCAGCGCCCTGCCGCCGGGTGCCGGATGCCTTCGAACCATCTGCTCGAGCACATCTCTCGGAAACAAAGGTTCGACAACCTTTCCCTCGAGCTCCAACATCAGGCGCCGAAGCAACAGGTAGATATCGATGGCCCTTCCGAACAAACCGGCATGACCGCCGATCCCCCCATATGCCCAGGCATTCTCGTCATGCACTTCACCCACCAGAAGTCGGCATCTCCACGGACACCATTCGGTAGCCGCATACGCAACCGGAGAAACGGGTCCTGCGACATCGTTGAAGAAGAGGGAGCACCCTTCTATCTTCTCGTAGACCTCCTTCCGAAGCAGGACATCCATCCGCATGCCGCTTACGGTTTCGATGAACCAGTGCAGCATCATGAAGCCGATATCGCTGTAAACAGTCTCCCGCCCCGGTGCACACTGTAGGGTTTCTCGGCAGAGCAGCCGGCGGAGCATCGCCGGATCGCAGCACCCCCGAAGCGGATTGACGTGAAGATAGAATGGCCGGTATGCGGCAAAACCGCTGCAATGAGATAGCAGCTGCCGAAGCGTCACCGTGCCTTCGACCCGATTTCGAAAAGCGCCTAACACCCTGCCGATGGGATCGTCGAACGCCACGACGCCGGCAGCCGCCAGGACGGCAACGGCAAGCCCCGTCGCAAGCGGCTTGGTCAGCGAAGCCAGATCAAAACGGGTATCGCAATGCATCGGAAAATGAGAGAACCGATCGGCCTCACCAAAAGCGACATGGTATTGGATGCCTTCTTGGTCGAAGGCAAGCACGACCGCCCCCGGAAACACCCCTTCTTCCAAGGCGCGGTCCATCAACCGATCGACACGGGAAAAATCCATTCGTCTTGCCGCTCCTACGATTCAGGAGGCCGTCGGTGCTTCCAACAGCCGTAGCGACCGCTCTTCGGAATCCCATTCCCCTAAAATGCCATTCGGAAGGGTCCGGTTGTCCTCCTGATGGCCGACCGGAAGGCCGGCGGCCACAGGGATATCGAGAGCAGCGCCGATTTCTTCCGCCACGCGCAGAATGCGTTCCGGAAAGGCACCACTATCCCGAAAGGATCCGAGCAGGATGCCGCCGACTCCTTTCAGCGCTCCTGAAAGAAGCAGCTGAATGAACATCCGATCCACGCGATGCCAGCTTTCGCCGATGTCCTCCAGGATCAGGATGTGGCCGGCGAGGTTCGGAGCGTATGGGGTTCCCAGCAGATGACACAAGGTGGCAAGATTCCCCACGAAGAGCGGACCGACGACCTTGCCGGGATGGAGGATGACCGAAGAAGCGATCGACAGCATCCGGTCCTTTGCGCCGCTCAGCATGGCCTGCATCCATTGTCGAGCCTCATCGGTCGTTTCCGGAAGGGTGGTGATGAGCGGCCCGTGAAACGTGACCATTCGGCAGCAGCGATAGATGGCCGCATGCAGCGCCGTGATGTCGCTGAACCCCATCAGCATTTTGGGTCTACGTCGGAGGCGATCGAAATCGATATGCGGAAGCATCCGCATGGAACCGTAACCTCCCCGACTACACCAAATTCCCTGAATGCTCGGCTCTTCCCAGGCCGATAGGAGTCGATCGGCGCGGCGGACATCCGTTCCTGCATACCCGTCCACTTCCTCGAAACACCCTTCCCATGCGACCGGAATCCAGCCCAACGCTTCTACGACCTTCATGCCGGCTTCCACCTGCTTTGGGTCGACCCCCCCGGCAACGGACACCACGGCAATCCGGTCACCCCTGCCGAGCGGGGGAGGCTTGAGGATCTCCCATCGATGCAAGGAAACACTGGCGGTCATTTCCCCTCCTGAGGGACCAAAAGAAAACGCCGGCACCATCATCGGGATGGAGGCGCCGGCGTTCGTTTCCCGATTGAATCGAGGGATCGGCTATTTCTTCTCTTTGATCCGTTCGGTCAGTTCCGGTACGAATTCGAGAAGATTGGTCACCACACCCACATCGGCGACCTGGAAAATCGGGGCCTTGGGATTCTTGTTGATAGCCACCATGAACGGATTGCCCTTGATCCCGCCCAGATGCTGGAAGGAGCCGCTGATCCCCAGGGCGATATACACCTTGGGTTTGACGGTTTTGCCGGAAGTTCCGACTTGTCGGGATTTTTCCAGCCATTTGGCGTCCACGATCGGACGAGAGCAGGATACGACGGCTCCGATCGCATCCGCCAGTTCTTGGGCGATGGAAATATTTTCCTGATCTTCGATGCCGCGGCCCACGGACACCAGAACGTCGGCTTTCGTAATATCGACATCTCCCACTTCCGCAACTACGGTTTCCAGATACTTGCGCTTCGGTTGAATGTCGCCGACATCCCCGCTCTTATCCACAACGGATCCGGAAACGGCATCCCCGGTCGGTTGGAAAGCGCCCGAACGCACGTTGATGACGGCGCCGTCGCCGATATCGCATTGGATATGCGTGCTGACCTGGCCGCCGAATTCCTGCCGCACCAGCTTCAACACATTGCCGTCAAGCCCATCGATGCCGACCACATCCGGCACGAAGGCTGCATCGAGTTTGATGGAAAGGCCGGGCCCCAGATCCATTCCGAGGGTATCATGGGCCATCAGGACAATGGCGCCCTTCGGGAGAACCTTCGCCAATGCCGGACGAAGCGCTTCGGCATTGGGATAGGCAAGTGCGGCATGGTTGACTTTCCAGACCGTGGGATAGGTGGCGGATACGGCCTGGCAAACGGAATCGAGTTCGGAACCGGCTCCGCAAACGACTGCCGTGACGGAAGCGCCGGCATCGATGGCCTTGGCAGCTGCAGCCAGTTCAAAGGCGGAATCATCGGCTGCTCCGTTTTTGTGCCCGATCAGTGCAAATATGGAAAGTGCCATTACTTAATCCCTCCTTTGGCCTTCAAGAGTTCAATGAGTTTGTCGGCGATTTCTTCGCTGCTGCCTTCCAGAATTTCGGCACCCTTTCCGGCAGGCGGAATGAAATAATCGACTTTCTTCACTTTTGCACCGGCTTTGCCGACCTTGGCGGGATCGATGCCCAAGTCTGCGGCCTTGTGAACGGGAATCTCCACGGAGGCCACCTTGCGGATTCCCCGAATGCCGACATAGCGAGGTTCGTTGATCCCTGTCTGGATGGAAAGCACGCAGGGCAGGGAGATTTCATTCATTTCCTGGTTGCCGCCTTCCACTTCCCGTCCGACCTTGATGGTCTTGTCATTCACGATTTCGATCTTGTTGACAAGCGATGCAAAAGGTAAATCGAGCATGGCGGCCAGCATCCCGCCGACTTGGGCTGCACCGTCATCGGCCTGGGCGCCGGTGAGAATCAGATCATATTTTCCCTTTTCGACTTCCGCTTTCAGAATGGAAGCAATGCCCTTTCCATCGGAACCCTCGAATGCCGGATCCGAGATCAGGATACCCTTGTCGGCCCCCATGGCCATTTCCCGACGAAGCACTTCTTCGGATTCTTCATCGCCGACAGTGACCACGGTCACACTGCCGCCGACCCGATCCCGAATCTGGATGGCTTCTTCGACGGCGTAATTGTCCCATTCATTGACGGAGTAAACGAGATCACCCCGCTCGATATCGGAGCCCGAACTGTTGACGACGATTTCGTTTTCTGCCGTATCGGGAACTCGCTTGACACATACCAGAATTTCCATGCGTTCCTCCACTTCCTTGGTTATCGGTTTTCACCTGATGGATTCAGGCCACTTGTGTTTCGGGATTCACTTCCGATTTTCCGGTTTCTTGTTCTTCCACTTCGCCCCGATCGATATGGCGTTCGATGAGTTCCGCCAGATCGATGGCTTCCATTTTCCCCTCGAGGCCGGCCACCTTGATGGCATCCTCCATGTTGACGAGACAGAAGGGGCAAGCGGTCACAATGACATTGGCTCCTGCTTTCTGAGCCATCTTCACCCGAAGCACCCCCATGCGTTGCTCTTCTTCGGGTTCATAGAACAGCATGAGCCCGCCGCCACCGCAGCAGAAGGAGCGATCCCGGCTCTTCAGCATATCGACCCGCCTGAGCCCAGGGATGGCATCGAGGGCCTTTCGAGGATCTTCATATATTCCATTGTGCCGGCCCAAATAGCAGGGATCGTGATAGGTATAGACTTTTTGAACGTCTTCGATGGGTTTCAACCGAAGCTTCCCACTCGAAACGGCCTTCACGATCGTCTGGCTGACATGTTCGACCGGAGGAAGCCCGGCATATTCATTTTTCAAGGCATTCAAGGCATGGGGATCGGAGGTGACGATCCGGGTGACGCCGGTTTCCCGGATCATTTCGGTGTTGTGGCTCTTCAGATCCTGGAAGAGCATTTCCTCACCGAAGCGGCGGACCTCATTTCCGGAGTCCTTCTCATCCTTCCCCAGAATGCCGAAATCGATCCCTGCAGCGCACAGCACCTTTGCGGTGGCCTGGGCGATCTTCTGCATACGATCGTCATAGGAAGTGATGCTATCGACGAAATACAGGGTGTCGGCTGTATCGCCTTGTTCGAAAAGTTTCACCTCACAGGTTTCGGGAAGCGCCTTCACCCATTCGGAGCGCTTCTTCTCCATCTTGCCCCAGGGATTTCCACGCTTTTCGATGGCCTTGAGAGGCTTTTGCAGCGACTGCGGCACCATCCCTTCGTCGACCATTCCTCGTCTCAAATCGACGATCTTGTCGATGTATTCGATGAAGATCGGGCATTCTGCCTCACAGGCCCCACAGGTGGTACAGGACCAGATTTCGTCTTCCGTAAAAATGGTTCCGATCAGCATCTCGTCCTTGGGGGTGATTTCCCCTCGGATCGGGTAGTTCTTGAAGCAGTAATCCCGCGATTTGATGGAGATGAACCGGGGAGAGAGCGGACGTTTGACGGCGTTTGCCGGACACTGGTCCGAACAACGGCCACAGTCCGCACAGGAATAAAAATCCAGCATGTGTTTCCAGGTGAAATCCTCGAATTTCTTCACCCCGAAGGACTTGAGCTCGTCGAGTTTGCTTTCGTCCACCCCCCACTCCACAGGCTTGATGACGCCCTTGCGCAGTTTCATCAGAAACACGTTGGGAAGGGAGGTGATGACGTGGAAATGCTTGCCCATCGGCAGGAAACACAGGAAGAAGAAGAAAACGAGATCATGCAGGTAGTAGGCCCCCAGGTGGACCCGCTGCAGCACGGCGAAAGAGGAATCGCTGAAAAAGCTTGCAGCAAACCAGGTTCCTGTGGCCGGAAGAACGAACTCGGGGGAGATCCCCTTCTTGAGCTGGGCCGCCACATAGGTGCCTTCGAAGAGCATGTCGCAGGTCACCAACGTCGAGATCAGCATGAGCACAAAGACGGCTTCTCCTGTATGGTTTTTTCCGTAGCGTTTGGGAACGTCATAACGCTCAGGCTGAAAAATGCCTCGGCGCACGGCCGCAATGATACAGGCAATCAGAACGAGGGTCGCTGCGATGTCTTTGAGCACATTGTAGATATGGCCGACCACCCCGCCCAGCCCCGGAAGAACGAACCCTTCCTGAATGCCGAGAACCACCAGGGTAATGGAGCGAAGCGACAGGATCATGAAGCCGGCGAACAAAATGATATGCAGCACACCCGCCATCATGTATCGCGGCTGTCTGTATTGCCCTACGGCATACAACAGCATGGCCTTCAGCCGATCGATAGGACGATCCAAGCGGGGATCAGGTTTGGCGCGGACCAGGGGAGCCAGCCGCTTGGCGATGATATAGGTGAAGGCGGCCACACCGATCAGCGGGATCAATACCGAGAAAATCACCGTCGGTACCCCCATCACCCATGCTTTTGCCGGAGAAATCAACGCAGTTTCCATACCCTAAACCCATCTCCCTTCTTTCGAGAATGATCTGGCGGCCGACTGGAACCGAGCGCTCGGCCTGCGCCCATGAAGGCGAACTCCTTAGCACAACACCCCAAAAAAGAAAATGGTTTTTGCTGCTATGAATGAGTATTCATTCACATTATTCAAGGAATCGGTTCTACCGTCAAGGGAAATCTTCCCCAGCAGGGCCGGGCAATCCTTGAGAAGCCGAATGCACAGAGGGCGAAAACGATGGAATCGTATCCGCCCCCTGCCCTACTTCATCGATTCACGATCGATGGCATCAGGCGCCGAACGCCGCTTCCGGAATTTCGACGGCTGCACCATTGGTTGCCAGAATGGCCCGCATCTTACCCTGCGTAGCCGGCAGGATGGAATGGGTGAAATATTCCAGACTACGGATCTGACCTTCATAGAAGGCAGCGTTCTTGTTCTTCTCCGCCGCAGTCTTTCGGGCTTCCGGATCGAAACTACCGGCAAGTTTTTCGAGCTGGGGCGCCGCAACGACCGCACGCCAGAGCAGCATCCAGGAGAGGATGACATCACCGGTCACTTCAAGGAAGGGATGAGCAAAGGCAAACGCGTTGAGCACCTTCGGAGACATGGCGGTAGCCCCCATGTGCATGGCCACTTCACCCAGCTTGTTCAGGGCTTTTTCGACCTGTTCGGCAGCGCCCTTCAGCCCTTCGATGGCTTTGGCGGCAGCGATGGTCTTCTGGATTTCGCCCAGCAGGTCCATGATCGGCTTACCCTTCTTCATGCCGAGTTTTCGACCCAGAAGGTCCATCGCCTGAATACCGTTGGTACCTTCGTAAATCATCGTGATACGGCAATCCCGAAGAAGCTGTTCCATCGGATATTCCTTGATGAAACCATAACCGCCGTATACCTGAACTCCCTGGCTGCACACTTCAAAGGCCCGATCCGTCACATAGCCTTTGGCAACCGGGGTCAGGATTTCGATGAGCCCCTGATATTTGTCTCGTTCGGCTTCGTCTTTGGCCAGGGTCACCCGATCCGAACAGTAGCCGACATAATACAGCAGGCTTCGCATCCCTTCCACGAAGGCCTTCATGTGAAGCAGCTGCCGACGGACATCCGGATGCTGAATGATCGGAACGCCAGGCGCATTTTCATCCATCGATTTCAGAAGGTGCTTGCCCTGAATGCGTTCACGGGCATAATTGACGGCGTAGCAATAAGCGTTCGAGGCGCAGGTGAATCCCTGAAGTCCCACAAGGAGCCGCGCTTCGTTCATCATCAGGAACATGGCCCGCATCCCCTTGTTTTCCTGACCCAACAGCAGGCCGCGACATTTCCCCTTGCCGCCGAGCGTCAAGGAACAGGTGGCGTTGCCGTGAATGCCCATTTTCTCTTCGATGCCGGTGCACACCACGTCGTTGAATTCCCCGAGACTGCCATCCTCGTTGACCCAGATCTTGGGCACGATGAACAACGAAATCCCTTTGGTTCCGGCCGGAGCGCCTTCGATACGCGCCAACACCGGATGGATGATGTTTTCGACCAGATCGTGCTCACCACCGGAGATAAAGATCTTGTTTCCGGTGATCGAATAGGTGCCATCCGGATTCTTGACGGCCGATGTGGTCAACGCGCCGACATCGGATCCGGCCTGAGGTTCGGTCAGCAGCATCGTTCCGGCCCACTCGCCCGTATACATTTTCTTCAGAAAGAGTTTTTTCTGAAGATCCGTACCGAATTCCTCGATCAGCTTGCCGGCACCGTGGGTCAACCCCGGATACATCATGAAAGAGAAATTGGCACCGACCAAGTAGTCTCCTGCAGCCATGGCCACCGTTTTGGGCATGCCCTGCCCGCCCCATTCGGGCTCTTCGGGCATGGCCACCCATTCGCCTTCCCGAATGAGGTCATAAATCCGGTGAAAACATTCCGGGACCGTGACCTTGCCGTTTTCGAACTTGCATCCCTCTTCATCCCCGATCTTCTGGGTGGGAAGGATTTCTTTGATGGCCAGATTTCTGGCTTCCGTGACCACCATGTCGATGGTTTTCTTGTTGAAATCCGCGAATTTTTCGGTTTTGCTGAGTTCATCGACCTTGAGTTGTTCGAACAACACGAAATCGACGTCTCTGCGATCGGCAATCTGTTGGGCCATCGTTTGTCTCCTTATGCTGGATAGGGTTCTGTATGCCGGGCGGCCTCCATTCGGGCCACCGAAAGCTGGGTACCGATTCCTCGAATGAACAGATCCATGAGGGGATCGGCCATGGTTGTTAAATCATATTTCCCGCCGCTGTGAAGCCAGTGCCCGATCGTTTCGTTCACTGCTCCCAGAATGAAACGCTTGACCAGGCTCAGGTAGAGATCCTTCCGGATACATCCTTCCATCTGACCCTGTTCGACGATTTCGGAAACGATGTCCTGGTACATTTTGGAAATATATTTCAGCTGCTCCCGGGATGTCGGATTCATCCGGTGGGTTTCCGACTGAAATACGATGGCCAGGTTCCGGTCGCGCTGGAATTCGTCGAGATGCCTTCGAATCAAATTGCGAAGCTTTTCGATGGCATTGTCCCCCCGGTCCACCTCTTCCCGGAATCGTTCGAATACCTGCCGGGCCTTGTCCTCGAAGAACTGAACCAGGATATCGTCTTTGTTCTTGAAGTAGAGATAAATGGTTCCGTCCGCCACACCGGCTTCTCTGGCGATCTGGGAAACAGTGGACTGGTGGACGCCCTGCTCCGCAAAGACCTTCACCGCAGCCTCGAGGATACGGATATATTTATCGCTGTTCTTGTCTCGGGTACTGATGGGAACCTCCCTGTGCTGCCCTATGAATGAATGCTCATTCATTACCAAAACCGGGACGGGCAAGTCAACAGATATTTTTTCTTGATGCGAAGCTGACTGAAAAAGCGGTGGATTTAGAGGCCGTTTTGAAGAAAGGGCCGATGGAAAGGGCTAATGGAAAATTGAATGGATCATCAGATAGGTTTTCGTGGATAGTGGTTCGTAGCCGAAGGATTGCCTGCCGATTTTCATCTCCGGGAGTGGCGACGGTTGACACAGCCCCCACCCTTCTCTATCATCCTGCCCGGTGTATGAAACCACTCGATGACCAACCGAGGCATTCGTTCAATGATCCCGATCACCGACGTCATGGCCGACAACCGGCTACGTGCCATCGCCGATAAAGTCCTGCACGAAGAAGCGGTTTCCGAAGACGATGCCCTCTTCCTGCTCCGATCGAACGACATTCTTGATATCGGCAGAATCGCCCAGATCCTGCGGCTGCGATGGAACGGGAAAAACGCCTATTACGGCGTCAACATGAACCTCAACTACACGAATGTGTGCGAGCTTCGATGCCCTCTGTGCGCCTTCAGCTGCGATGCGGACAGCCCAAAGGCCTATCTCTACGACATCAGGGAAGTGGAACGGCGGGTCCGTTCGGCGCTTTCCGAAGGGATCGACGAGGTCCATATCGTCGGCGGACTCCGACCCGATCTGCCCCTCTCTTATTTCGAGGAAATGCTGCGAACCATCAAACGGATCGATCCGAATCTGTTCATCGTCGCCTTTACGGCCGTCGAATACGACTATTTCGCACGCATCAACAACCTTGCCTTGGAAACGGTCATTCGACGGCTCATCGATGCCGGATTGGGCGCCATTCCCGGCGGCGGAGCCGAAATCTTCGCCCCTGAGGTTCGACGGATCATTTCCCCGAAGAAGATCTCCGGCGATCGCTGGCTCGAGGTCATGCATACGGCCCACAATCTCGGGCTGAAAACCAATGCCACCATGCTCTTCGGCCACATCGAAACCGATGCCCACATCGTCGATCATCTGTCCCGGATTCGGGCGCTTCAATCGGAAACCGGGGGGTTCAAGACCTTCGTTCCCCTGGCCTTTCATCCGGCCAATACGACCGTTTCCGGCGTAAGGCCGCGAACGAGCGGATACGACATTGCACGCATCTACGCCACCAGCCGAATTTTCCTCCACAACATCCCCCATATCAAGGCGCTGTGGATGTATGTTGGAGAGCGAATGGCGCAGAATCTGCTATGGTTCGGCGTAGACGACATCGGAGCGACGTACAACCAGGAGAAAGTGGTCCATGCCGCCGGAGCCTCGACACCCGATTTCGGCTCCGAAAGCTTTCTGAAACATCTCATCACGGCTGCCGGATTTGAACCGGTGCGTACCACGGCGGCCTATGCAGGATCACCGAAAGGAGCATCCCCATTCGAATCGGTTACATCGACTACCTGAACTGCTTTCCTTTATATAGCACCTTGCTGGCGGAGCCCCTGCCCGGCATCGAGCTTGTCTCCGGGCACCCCGAAGAGCTCAACCGGAAAATGGCCGAAGGGTCGCTCTCCATAAGCCCGATATCGGCCGCAGCCTACGCCGGTATGCAGGAGGATGTTCTGTTGCTTCCGGATTTCTGCTTGGCCTCGATCGGTTACGTACGCTCCGTCGTATTGCTCAGCAAGGTGCCGATCGAAGCCCTGAATGGAAAAACCGTCGGTCTCAGTACAGCCTCGCAGACGAGTGTGGTGATGCTGAAAACGCTTCTACAAACCGTCTACGGCGTTGAACCGACCTACATTCCCTCTGCCCCCTATCCGAAGCTCGAAGGCATGGATGCAGCACTCGTCATCGGAAACGAAGCCCTGTATCCGGCACGGGAAGCCGTATCCTACACCTATGACCTGGGGGATCTCTGGTTCCGAAAGACCGGCCACCCGATCGTATTCGCTGTCTTTGCGGTGCGAAGGGACGCCCTGCAACCCTATGGAAACGAGATTCGTTCCGTTATCGACGCATACTGCCATTCCCTTGGCAAATTGGAAACGGAAAAGGAACGGATGATTGCGCGGGCAAGGGAGCGCTACCCGGACATCGCCTATGACATCTACATGTATTACACCTTGTTGCGCTACGAGTTCAGCGGCTCCCTCAAGAAGGCCATGCGCTTCTTTTTGGACCGGGCGGCAGCCGCCGGATTCCTTCCGCAGACGAATATCATTCGGTTCCTGCCCGACGAATTCAGCCTGGCCAATATTCGAAACGAGAAGACGTGCCGCTCGTAGCGCGATCGTGCAGCCTTCCCGTGCCTGCCACACCCGGGAAAGCAAGCGGCCAGACATAGACGTTTAGTCCGGATGTTCTCCATGAATCTATCTTCGACCATTTACGACGGAAAACGTATCGATGCCTCCCAAGCGCTCGAGCTCTTCGATTGGGATCTTCTCCAGCTCGGAAAGGCCGCCGATTTTCGAAGGCGTTTGATCAAGAACGACGAAGAAGTCGGCTTCATCATCGATCGCATCATCAACATCACGAATGTCTGCGAAGCCGGATGTCGATTCTGCGCCTTTCATGCGAGAGCCGGACAGATCGCTCCCTATACCTTGACCATCGACGACATCCTCGCCAAGGTTCAAGCATTGGCGGATCGTGGCGGTTCGCAAGTGATGCTTCAGGGCGGGCTTCATCCCGAATGGCGCATCGCAGATATCGTTCGAATCGTTTCAGCCGTAAAGCGCTCCTTTCCGAACATGTGGCTGCATTCCTTCTCCCCAGCCGAAATCGTCCACATCGGCCGAAAATCTCATCTCTCCGTGGACGAGACGGTCATCGCCCTGAAGGAGGCAGGCGTCGATTCGGTTCCCGGAGCATCCGATCTTCTGGTGGACGACATTCGAAAACAGGTCGCCCCGAAGAAACTGATGACGGAGCAATGGCGCTCCGTCATGCGTTCCCTGGCAAGAAACGGCATGATGTCGAGCGCAACCATGACCTATGGCATGGGAGAAACACCGAAGCAGCGCGTGGAACACCTCGAAGTGATCCGTGGCATTCAGGACGAATGCGGCCATATCATGGCCTTCATCGCTTGGTCGTTTGCACCGGGAGGCACCCGAATGTCCCATATCCGCCAAGCCACATCGGTCGACTACCTGCGCATGGCGGCCATCTCCCGCATGTATCTCGACAACGTCGTTTTCCTTCAGGCCGGCTGGCTCACCGAAGGCCTCCAAACGGCGCAGCTGGCGCTATCGATGGGTGCAAACGACATGGGCGGGGTGCTGACGGAGGAGCGGGTCATTCAGGCAACGGGCGGCGCCCATCATACGGACAAGGATGCCATGATCCGTCTGATTCGAAACGCGGGCAAGACACCCGTGCTGCGCGACTCCCGATACCGGGTCTTGAAGCGCTTTAACGAAGGAACCCAGCCATGATCGACATCGACATTGCCTTCTCCCCTTGCCCGAACGACACGTTCATTTTCCATGCCCTGGTGGAAGGACGGATCGATACCGGCCCTTTTCGTTTTCACCCGGTTTTGGCCGATGTCGAGACGCTGAACCGACAGGCCATGGAAGGCCGCTATGACGTCACGAAGCTTTCGTTCGCGGCCCTGATGCAGCTCGAACACCGCTACCGTCTTCTTGATGCAGGCGCGGCCCTCGGCTTTGGATGCGGCCCACTCGTGGTCACTCGAAACCCGGCACTCGACATCCCGCGGGCCCGCATCGCCGTTCCCGGAAGGCTTACGACGGCCTGTCTGCTGTTTCGTCTCTGGCAGCCCGAGGTGTCCGTCTCGAATCTGGTGGAAACCCCTTTCGACACCATCCTTCCCGGCGTGGCTTCCGGCCGGTTCGATGCCGGAGTGGTCATCCACGAAGGTCGTTTCGTCGTCGACCGATACGATTGCACCCCAGTGATCGATCTGGGAGACTGGTGGGAGAAGACGACGTCCTGCCCCATTCCTTTAGGCTGCATCGCCGTCCGAAAGGATCTGGCCGAGCATGCACAAGCCATGGATGCGCTCATCCGAGCCTCCTTGAACCACGCACGAAACCAGCCCGAGGCATCCCGAGCCTTCATTCGCCACCACGCCCAGGAAATGGCGGACGACATCATCGAGCGGCACATCGAGCTCTATGTCAACGACTTCTCCGTTTCTCTCGGAGAAGCGGGCCGAAAAGCCGTTGATGTCCTTCGAACCCATTGGAAGCGGTTGATGGATCGATCGGACGGATGATTGAAACCTGTTTCGAAGCCAAGCCGATCATCGCAAGCGGCAACAACCGCAGGATCTTCACCAACGCCTACGACACCCTTCGCCGGAACGAATAGGAGGTCTCCCGATG
>Ga0272446_1001735_pt1 | contig 31152 bp, 30 predicted proteins | sample YNPCB0061_FD_194587 | JGI IMG/M metagenome (GOLD analysis project Ga0272446, IMG submission 194587) | Hot spring microbial mat communities from Yellowstone National Park, WY, United States - YNP-CB-006-1 | ecosystem: Environmental > Aquatic > Thermal springs > Hot (42-90C) > Sediment | place...
CACATTAGACCTTCATATAGCAGAGGGTTTATCTGTGAGCTGCAAAGATTGGGTGTCGATTTCGGGGGCATCGAACCCCGCTCAATCGACGCTCCTATCCCTCGCGGTGCGAGGGGATGCGGTTTCCTGGAGGTCATTATGAAAATCAACATAGACGAGAGTGCGATCGCACCGTATCACAGACTTTGTTTTGAGAATCATAGCGACAAGGGCTGACTCATTTCTCTATGCTATTTAATCCTTTACCTCCGGCCCCCAGCCAGTCGATGCGCCAGCAAGGACAGCAGTATTTTATTGATCGCCAAGGACAACGACTGCCTAGCGTCACCACAATTTTGAATGCTACTCGCCCTCCAGAGCAGCGCCAAGCCCTGGCGCGCTGGAAGGAGAGAGTTGGGGCAGAGGCGGCGGCTCAGATTAGTGGTGCCGCCAGTCGGCGTGGAAGCGGCACCCACAAGCAAGTGGAGCGTTATCTGCGAGGAGATGTTGTCCTGTGCAGTGAGGGAGTACGGCCCTATTGGGAAAGCATGAAACCGGTTTTACAAGCCGTGGACGAAGTGCGGCTGTTAGAAAGCACGGTGTTTCACTATGGCCTGAGTTATGCTGGCAAAGTCGATTGTGTTGCTAGCTACGCGGGGGTGCCCTGCCTCTGTGAATGGAAGACGAGCGATCGCCCTAAACAAAGTTTAGAGCGGCTTTACGATTACCCACTGCAACTGGTGGCCTACTGGGGAGCTGTCAACCACTTTTACCAGGGAGAGGGAGTTGATTTGGGCCATGCTCTGCTGGCGATCGCCCTGCCCAACGCACCCGCTGAACTTTTTTGGTTTGACCGTGCCAGCTTGATGCACTACTGGCAGCAGTGGCAAGAGCGCGTACAGCGCTACTGGCGACGCCAGGGTGGGCAGAACCTCTCCCCCTAAGCTATAGTACTCTTATACGAGAGTACACCTATACTAAAACCTTGCCTCCCGGTTTTACCCTATAGGTGGGGTGGAGATTTTTTTAATGCGCTAAATATGGTTGAGCAGAATCCAATTCGAGGGTATAGTTGGAAGACCGATTCCGCAGCGCCACTGCTGAACTTGGCCATTTGCCCTGCTCCCCCTCTTGCCCAACCTCTCCCCATGGTTCAGGAACTCAGTTTTCAGTCAATTAGCGATCGCCTGCCACCCCAAAACACCGATGCAGAAGAATCGATCCTAGGGGGCATTCTCCTGGATCCAGAAGCGTTAGGGCGTGTGGCTGATTTACTCCGCCCCGAAGCCTTCTACATTTCGGCCCATCAAGAAATTTATCGGGCTATGCTTGCCCTCCATGCTCAAGGTTGTCCCACCGACCTGATGAGTGTAACCTCCTGGCTGCGCGATCGGGGCCTGCTGGAGCGGGTAGGTGGTCAAAGCAAACTCGTGCAACTGGTCGATCGCACCGTTAGCGCCGTCAACATTGACCAATATGCCCTCCTGGTGACAGATAAATACATTCGCCGCAAGCTGATCAAAGCTGGCAATGAAGTCGCGCACCTGGGGCACGATACCACTCAAGACTTAGAGACTATCCTCGATCAGGCTGAGCAAAAGTTGTTTGGTGTTACTCAAGATCGGCCCCAAAATGGCTTGACCGCCGCTTCTGATATCCTCACCGACACCTTTGCCGACATCGAGAATCGCTTCACTGGCATGGTGATGCCCGGTCTCACCTGCGGTTTTTATGACCTGGATGCCATGACCCAGGGCTTCCAACGGGCGGATCTGGTGATTGTTGCTGCACGTCCCTCGATGGGAAAAACCAGTTTTGTCCTTAACATTGCCCGCTACATCACCGCTTTTCACAAATTACCCATCGCCATTTTTAGTCTAGAAATGTCGAAGGAGCAGTTAGTTCAACGCCTCCTCTCCAGCGAAGCCCGGATCGAGAGTGGTCGCCTTCGTTCTGGGCGAATTAGTCAGCAAGAGTGGGAGCCTCTAGGGCACGCGATTAGTGTGTTATCTCAACTGCCGATGTTCATTGATGACACCCCCAACATTACCATCACTGAAATGCGTTCTAAGGCGCGGCGGCTCCAGGCTGAGCAGGGGGGTGCCTTAGGCATGATTATGCTGGACTATCTGCAATTGATGGAAGGGGGTAGCGATAACCGGGTGCAGGAGTTATCACGCATTACCCGCGGCTTAAAAAGCTTAGCCCGTGAATTAAGTGTGCCAATTATTGCGCTGTCTCAGCTCAGTCGGGGGGTAGAGTCGCGGACGAATAAGCGCCCAATGATGAGTGACCTGCGAGAATCTGGCTCAATTGAGCAGGATGCGGATTTAATTATGATGCTCTACAGGGATGAATACTACAACCCTGATACCCCCGATCGGGGAATTGCCGAGGTAATTGTAACCAAGCACCGGAATGGCCCCACAGGCACAGTTAAGTTATTGTTTGAGAATCAATTCACTCAATTTCGTAACCTGGCGAATCCCAGTCGTAGCTAGTGGATGTTGGGCCAGTTGATGTCTGAGCAGCGGTTGTTCAAGCTGTGAAGAATGAGGAGGATGCACTGCCCTCGGTGCCCGTCTTTACGATTGCAGATGAAATCTCTAGTAGCTTTGGTCAGAAAGCTGAGGACAAAATTAAGCGCTCAAGTATCGATGCTGGGTAGGCTTTCTGACTCGCGATCGCGATGTTGCTTCTGGCGACTGCTATAAAAAATCATCTGCTTGGCTGAGGGACTTACAAGGTGATAACCTGTCGAGGGTCTTATCACGGTGCTCTCAGATACGCCTAGTATACTGATTTACCCTGAGCTGTTTCATCTGTTGCCTGTGCATCGTAGCCCAACGGTAGACCAGGGCGATCGGCAAGATTAAGGCTTAAAACGAAGGTCATTGACCTTGGTTCCCAATTAACAACTAAACGCTGCTCAATGTGGCTTGAGGGTCTTGTATTGAGCGCAGTCAAAAGAAGTCGAAAGGCGCGAAGGGGTGTTAGCTTGAAGGGGTAAAGCTCTCCCGTAAGATCTTTCCTTAGGAGTTGCCTAAGAGCACCTCAGCTCGCGCGTTTCGACTCCGTTCAATTAATCTCTTGGTGTTTCAGCAGGTTGATCACAGGCGTTGTGCAGAGCCGCTTGAATTGTCAGGCATTTCCGTGAGATCCCCCGACAGCGACACTTGACTGAGTTTAGCCTTGCGATCCCATTAGCTGGCAATATATTCACCAATCGATGCTTTACACTTGCGTAACTTGGTCAACGCTTCTCGCTCAATCTGTCGCACTCGTTCTCGACTGATATTCAAGCGATCGCCAATTTTTGCCAGGGTCAAAGCTTGCCCATCCTCCAAGCCAAAGCGGAGATTGAGAACCTCTTGCTGCTGTGGAGTAAGATCAGCCATCAAAGCTTCCAGATCAGTTCGCAACGACGATTGGGTCGCAAATTCCTCAGGAGTAACATTGGGATCTTCCAAGAGGTCTCCCAACTCCGTATCTTGATTATCACCAACTCGCAGATCCAGCGATAGTGGTAATCGAGCTCGCTCAAGGCACTCCCGCACCTGAGCAGGACTCAGATCCAGAGCGGCCGCCAGCTCAACCATTGTAGCCGCCCGCCCCAGGGTCTGAGCCAGTTGGCGTTGAGCCTTCTTGATCTTATTCAGCTTCTCCGTAATGTGAATGGGCAGCCGAATGGTGCGCCCCTTCTCTGCGATCGCGCGGGTAATCGCTTGTCGAATCCACCAGTAGGCATAGGTACTAAAGCGGTATCCCTTCGTTGGGTCAAATTTTTCTACCCCACGCTGCATCCCAATCGTCCCCTCTTGGATGAGGTCTAACAGATCAACGTTGCGTTTTGTGTACTTTTTGGCAACTGATACTACCAGGCGCAGATTGGCTTCAACCATTTTGCGCTTTGCATATTCGCCTTCAGCAATCACTTGCTCCAACTCTGATACCGACAATTGAGCCTGTTCGGCCCATTCAGCCAGACTCGGCAATCGGCCCAGACGTTCGGCCAGATCATCCTTAACCTGAGCTACGGCAACCTGCCGCTGCACTTGCTTACCAAACAGGATTTCCTGCTCATGAGTTAAGAGGGGGACACGGCCAATCTCACGCAGATAAGTGCGAACCGGATCAGTAGAATTTTGCGAGGTTTTCATGACAATCGCGAGTAGCTAGACACATCAAAGATCAAAGATTGAAACGAACTCAACTATTTGGAGTGGCAATCCAAGAAAAGTAGCCACCTAGAAACCTTCAGAACAACAGAATAAAAACCGGGCATTCTGTGAGCACTCTCAAGGCTGAGGATGCCAATAGAGTCGAATGGGCTGAGAAACGCATGTACTGAAGAGGGTGGCATCAGAGAATGGAGTGACCCTGACCACAAGACAGTGAACTATCTCAGCACTTTTCCCTTATTTCTTGGCAAACAACCAACTTACCTCGGTTCTTTCTTTAAGGATTGTAACATTTATTAAGGTGAATGCTCAATAAATTTTCCCAATCCGCTGCATCTGGATCCCTATTTTCCTCCGCTACAGTTCTTTACAGTCCCTATACAATAAGCTGAATCCTCTGGGGTGAATGCATCCTAAGAAACAAAATGCACCTTTCTGAACGATGTCTCGACGCAATGCATCCGGATCCAAAAGTCTGATGAATCGGTATGAAATTTTAATCTTTCTGCATGAAGCTTAGAAAACCTTCCAATTAAGCCTGAGCGCCAAACCGAATGAAGCTCTGGCCTCGCCTGGCGATCGCCCCATCCCTACCCCTTACTGCTTCCTTCCTAACGGGCATTTGAGGAAAAACCAGCAAACTGTAACAAATTCTCATAAAAGAACCGTCAGGTTCTCAGAGAAGGGCGAATTGTCACTTCGCTCAGAAAGCTTAGGACACTCATGGGGCTTGGGTTATGGCAATCAGTGGTGATTCTGAATGGCTGTTAGCATCGCGGCCCTTAGGGAGTGGCAAGTTTCGCTAACGAGGTCATCATGGAATTTAACCCGCAATATTTGCAACAGAACTTTACTACTTGCGATCAACAACAAACCCAGCCAATTCCAAGCGCTTTTGAGCAGCTTGTAGGGCCTCCTGGGGAGTGCTTTTTTGCAGAAGAACTGCCTCGATCGCCCGCCCTAAACTCTCAGATAAATGATTATAGCCAGCAAACAGGGGGCGCGATCGACCAAACGCAGCTTGCTCTAAAAATATTTTCAAAGCGGGGTTTTGTGCGACGTAGCGTTGATAGGCCGCCGATTGACGAGCCTTAAGATTCACGGGTAAATAACCAGTACCCATCGCCCACTGAGTTTGAAACGATTCACTCAAGACAAATTCCAAAAACTGAAGAGCTGCTTGCTGATGAGCGGAAGTAGTCCGTAACACAAAGAGATTTTCGCCACCAATTACTGTTGCCCGTTGTTGGCCTGTGGGAATGGGCATCACACCAAAATCCACACCCGTTGCGACCAGTTGTTCCAGGGTCCAAGGCCCTGAAAGTTGCATGGCCACTTTGCCAGCCAGAAACTTGTCTAACTCATACCCTCGTTCTGGTGCAGAGAGAACGGCTGACCCATCAGTGAGCAAATCTTGCCAGAGTTGCAAGGCCGCGATCGCCCCCGACGGATCGAGTTGAATCGTCTCTGCCACTTTAGTCGTTATCGTAATCTCTCCCCCTGCACTCCAAAAAAAGGGTAACCAGGTGAATACAGACCATTCCCCTTTACCCAGGGGCAACAACAAGCCGTATTGGTCAGGACGACCATCATGATTCCAATCATGGCTGAGTTGCCGAGCCACCCGACGCAAATCCTCCCAGGTTTTGGGTAATTCGGTAATTCCTGCTTGATCAAATAGGCTAGGGCGGTAATAAATGCCCACATTATTAGTGCCAAAGGGCACTGACCAGAGATGCCCCTCCAGGGTCATGCTGCTGAGCAATGTCGGATCTAGATCGGCTGCGAGCGGCCCCTGCAACCAGTCATCGAGCGGGCAAAGAGCCTCCAAGTCTAGCAACCGGCCTGTCAGCGTAGGGGCATACCAGAGTAAATCAGGCGGGGCATGGCCAACAATCGCCGCCAAAATTTTCGGAAGCTGTTGATCTGGCTGGCCGATGTAAAGTGGCTCCACCTGAATGTGAGGGTGGGTCTGGTTAAATTGCGCCACGAGCTGTTGCAGGACTATGCGATTGCGCGGGGGGTTGACCCCATGCCACAAAGTTAAATGGGTCACCTCTGCTGGCAGGGAAGTTGTTGCACCTGTGGATGGCTTAACCGTTGAGCGATCGATAGCGACCAAGGGAGGGGCAGTGGCCGCTGCGATCAATACGCTGGAATTCGCCGCTAGGCTGGGGGCTGCCAGTAATAACCACCCACTCAGAGTGCACCACAGCAGCAAAAGCCAGGTTTGAGTTGCCAAGTAGGGCATGGATCGATCAGCTTTAGAGCAGTTTTGATGGGAGATTGAGAATAGTCGGCTGCATCAGAGACCTCAATCTTTTTGCAGTTGCCTCTGGACAATTCTATGTTACAAGCTGTAGCATTCAGATAATGCCATTTTTAGTGTGATCTTTTTGCCGGTCATTTTTGCCCAAGTTTTGATGATTGTTCTTGTTGCTATGAAACGTCTTGTCTCAGCAATTGCCCCTGGTTCAATGCTGTGCTCAGCAGAGCGCAAGCGCCGCATTGCGGTAGGGCTGTCGCTGCGAACTGATTGGCGAAATGATCGGCTGGTGCAGTTCTTCTGCTCTGGCAATCTGTTAATCACTGGGCTGGGAGTGCACGCGCCCGTGCTATCCCCTATTTCTGAGATTCTACCAATTCACGATCGCTTAATACAGAGTGGGAGGTACCGTGTTAGCACGTTACCCACATAGGCAACAAGATCCTGCGAGTTGACCAACCCCCGCCCTGGAATTCCGGAAGCGGGGGTTGTTGTTTTAGAGGCACAAACCAATGCAAACCCAGATTCAGCAACCACTCATTTTTCAAAACTCGGTGGTGGTGTTCTCAAAAAATTATTTGCCCATCAGTCGAGTTCCCATGAAGCGGGCGATTACTCTGCTGGTTACTGGCCGTGCCGAAGCTCTAGATTTGGGCAAAGGCTCGCCTTGGATTGTGCGATCGCCCAGTTTAGCCCTGATTGTGCCAGAGCACATTCGCCTGGTTACTCCTCACTTTGAACATCGCTGGAAGATTCCGGCAGTGAGTCGGCGCGAGGTTTTTCGTCGCGATCGCCATGTTTGCCAGTACTGCGGCAGCACCCACCCACTTACCCTTGATCACGTATTACCCCGATCTCGCGGAGGTTTGCACCGTTGGGAGAACGTTGTCACAGCCTGTGTCACCTGCAACGGGCGGAAGGGCGATCGCACCCCTCAAGAGGCCAATATGCCGCTCAAGTCTTTGCCCAAAGCTCCAATGCATCCGGCGGTTGCCTTTGCGGAACAGTTTTGGCTGGAAGGTTAAACATTTGAGATCCGAACGGTTAAGCGATTCGTCAACGGTGATTGGCGGCTCGGCTTCTCCTCCTTTCCATTTCTGGGAGATGATTCATGTTAAAGCTGACGTATACCGATGCGGGGCTGCATCTGGAACGGGTGCCCACTCCTTTAGAAGTTATGGTAACCCTACGCGTCATGCTGGCCATGCGCACAGGGCAAACCCTTTATGCTGAGCCAGGACGCGCGGCATTTTTATTACCTGTAGATGCCCCAGGGCTAAAGCAGTTGGAAGCGGCATTGCGGTTAGAGCCGAGTCAAACGATTGCGGTCGATCGGGTCGATGATCAATTTGTCGAAATTGGTCTGAGTGGCTATTGGCTGGCAGCGACTGTTGAAGCGCACACCGGCATCTTCGTGACGGTTTTGTCAGAGCGGGCTGAATATTTTGTGGCAAAGCTTTGGCAGACAACTCAAAGTCAGGTTCCGCGCTAAGTAGCCGCTCATAGCAGGAGTGATCGTCAGGCGCTATTCCCAATAGACCTGCGATCGCTCATGCAAAATGCGCCCATACACCGCCTCGGTTTGCTGGGCTAACTTATCCCAACGAAAGCGAATCTCTAAATCTGCATAGGCATTTTCAGTTAACTGACGAGCAAAGTCAGGATTTTTCAGCACTTCTAGAATGCCAGCGGCCAAGGAATTGTGGTCGTTTGTGCGGGTGACGATTCCCGTCTTTTCGTGACGGACGACTTCAGGTAAGCCTCCCGTATCAGAAACCACAACCGGCACACGGGCTGCAAAGCTCTCCAACGCAACGATGCCAAAGGGTTCATAAAGGCTAGGGAAGACCGCACAATCGGCAATTGTTTGAAACTTGTCTAAATCCTCATCGGACATAAAACCCGTGAAGTAGCATTTGTGCCAAATGCCAGAATCCCAGGCTTGCCGCTTTAAGGAATCGGTATTGCCACCGCCGATCAGCACCACCTTGACCTGTCCACCCATTTCCCATATCACTTTAGGGGCTGCACTTAAGAGCACAGAAACGCCCTTTTCGTAGGTCATGCGCCCCACATAATAGATGATTTTTTCGTCGTCGTGAGCAAAAAGACGACGAAACCCCTGGGCGTCAAAATGTGGACGGAGTTGTTTTTTCTCCGGGCGAATGCCGTTGTAAACGACATCAATTTTGTTCCAGGGAGCGTGAAAGACCCGCTCCACTTCGAGACGCATGTAGTTTGTACACACAATAATGCGCCAGGCTTCTGCTGCCAGGGCGCATTCTTTGCGATGAATGTGGCGCTGGGAGTCGGAGTGAATCCCGTTGCAGCGCCCATGCTCTGTTGCATGAATCGTGGCCACCAGTGGAATTTTGAAGGTGTGCTTGAGGGCGATCGCCGCATCGGCAACCAACCAGTCATGGGCATGAATCATATCAAATGCCCCCTCTTCTGCAATTAACTTGCCACCGTGTCGCCCCATGCTTTCATTCATGTTGCCGACCCAGTGAAAAAAATCATGACTGTGCCCCACATGCACGCGATGAATGTGTATGCCATCAACCACCTCATAACGGGGAGCCTGGCCAAACTCGACTGTTACGAGGTGAACTTCATGCCCTCGCAGAATCAACTCAGGATATAGCTCTGCAACATGTCGAGAGATGCCCCCTACAATGCGGGGGGGAAATTCCCAACTCAGCACGAGAATTTTCATCGATAGCGATTCAATATCAAAAAGGTTGCTTTCAATTTACTGGGGGTCTGGTAAGCAGATTTAAAGTGCCATGCCTCTAGGTGTGAAGAGATCGAGAAGAACTGAGGAGCAAGAACTAAAACAGCTCTGTTAGACTAGTATGCGCCTTTGTTTGCCCTCTCTTCTACAAAAGCCTAGAAAAAACTCAGCATAGAGTAATAGATAGCGTAATAGGCGGAATCAACGCTCCGGCTTCTTGCTAATAGTAGCGATCTCCTTTTTCCCTAAGCCAGTGCGATTCGCTAACTAGAAGCAAATCAACCCACACCTGGCAAAAAGGGGGATCGGAAAAGTGGGTGTAACGGATTTTCACAAAACCCCAGGTTTTTCACCAATATCGCCATCAATTAGGGATACCCTTAACTTATGAGAGGGGAAGAATCTCTAGTTTAGCGGATAGTTGAAAAGGGATCGGCGGTAACTTTAGGCACCCATCGGTTCCCCTTACCCCGCACTATGCGTTGATATTTTTTCTGGAAATGACCTTGGTTCTGTGCCGACAACGCTAAACCATTGGCTGTGAAAGAATCACATTGCCTTTCTGCTTTTTGGTGTCACCCTAAAGTCCTGTGTTATCTCTTCCTTTTTTGCTAGCCACCGACGGATCTGAATCGGCTCATGTTGCACAGACATGGCTCTATGCGATCGCAGGTTCGCTGGCGACAATGGATACAGCCGCTCCCGCTGTTGTTGTGCTGGCTGTTCAACCGACTCGTTCGCGTTTGCGGGCTAGCTTTCCAAGGGGAGGCCCCCTGTTAGCCAAACCGACAGTTAAAGAAGCCACCAGTGAGCCAGCCATCACACCAGAACAATTGGCCCAGTTGCAAGCCGAATATCCGACTCCCTTCCCGGTTGACTATCGCTGGCAGCAGGGGCGGCCTACTACGGAAATTCTCAACTGTGCTCGTTCTATCGGCACTGGTTTGATTGCCTTGGGCAGTGGCACCAAGAGAACTGGCCGCGATCGCCTCTTGGGCAGCGTGGCAGCGGTCATTGCCCGTTACGCCCCCTGTAGTGTGCTGATTGCCCGTCAATCTCAGCCCATTGCAGGCCCACCTTTAGGACATTTGTTAATCCTGCTCAATCAAGTCGCCACTACCCAGCAGGCGATTGCTCTATTGCGTCAGTTGGTTCCGGCTGGGGTTCATCGGGTGACCCTGCTGCGAGTGCAATTACCGGTCAATGCTAGCTATCTGTTTGGCCCTTTCACAAACCCCAATCCCAGTTGGCAACTCAATCAATCCCTACAAGCGGCTCAGAAAGAACAAGGAGAGCATTTGCTGCAACAAGCCAAGGCTCTGATTTTAGAGGCCCATCCCCAATTAGAGGTGCAAACAGCGTTGCATATCGGTGAAGCCGGACAGGTGGTCTGTGAAGTGGCACAGCAACTCTCGATTAGCCTGATTGTGTTAACCAGCGCGGGCGATCGCCAATCACTGCTCAAGCCTCTGCAAAACCTCCGACAACCGCAATCTCCCCCTCGCCCTTTGCGAAATACACGGCTTGACCCAACAGAAGACTATATCATCCACCACGCTTCCTGCCCTGTTTTATTGCATCGTCCGGTAGTGCCCCAAGCACCGATACACCTGATAAGTGGCAAACAATAGTTTGTATGCTTAAGTATGGTGAGCCAAGTTTCACGGACTTCTTTACCCTGGCATAGATCTTGGATGCAATGCCTGGATGACATGCAATTAGTCACTAGCCATTACCTATATCCCTCTCTGAAACCCATACCTATACGCTCAATGTCTCAAATTCCTCGCTCCCAGATTTCTAACGACAAAGCACCTTCCCCAGGAATGCCCCTGCAACTGCTTTTGTTTGTGAACAATCGTCCCAGTACTCAGGAGCGGGCTATACAGGTGATTGCCTGCCTGGATAGCTATCAAGAGGAGTATCCATTTGAGTTACAGATTATTGATGTGAGCGAACAACCGTATCTGGCGGAATATTACCGCCTGGTTGCGACACCAGCATTGATCAAAATCCACCCAGAACCACGCCATACCCTGGCAGGAAGCAATTTGGTCGAGCAATTGCAACACTGGTGGAACTTTTGGCGACAGGCTGCCGATGAGTATGTCAATGATGCGACCGTTGCTGAAGCCTTCACTGAAATCAATAAAGCAAAGGAATTGCTGAGAGATCAATCAGAGGAGGTGCCCAGCAACCACCCCAGCTCTGATGCCCAAGCAATGATGGGTGCAGCGGCGCAGTACCGACCAACGTCTGGAAACTCTGCATCGCTGAAGTTGACGGCTCCGTTTGCGAATCAATCTTTGGTGCGGTCGGCGGAAATCATTCAACTTTCGGATGAAATTTTTCGTATCAAAAAAGAGAAAGAAGAACTGGAAAACCAACTGAAGTTTAAAGATCAGATTATCGCGATGCTGGCCCACGATTTGCGTAATCCAATTACAGCCGCCTCCCTTGCCCTGGAAACGCTAGAAATGGGGCATAACCCCGATAAGGGCTGGAGTCAGGGGTTAGCCCCGACTCAGATTAGTCAATTGCTAAATCATGCCCGGAACCAAATTAAGGCCATCGACCGAATGATTACCGACATTCTGTCACGTATGCAGGTACAGCCCCAAAGGCTAGATCTGCGGCAACTTTGCTTTGAAGTGCTAGATGGAATGAGCGATCGCTTCGCAGCCAAATCGCTTCATATTGGCCGGGATATTCCCTCTGATTTACCACCCGTGCTGGCAGATCCCGAACGCATCCGTCAGGTGTTGATCAATCTGCTCGATAATGCGATTAAATATACCCCTGACCATGGCAAACTGCTGATTTCAGCCCTTCATCGTAAAACCCAGGAAGTGCAGGTGAGTGTGAGCGATGATGGGCCTGGGATTCCCCTTGACGCTCAAGACCGCATTTTTGAGGATCGCTTTCGCCTGCAACGGGATATAGATAAGGAAGGCTATGGCATTGGACTGGCACTCTGTCGCCGCATTGTTCAGGCTCACTGTGGCAAAATTTGGGTTGACTCGACACCAGGGCAGGGCAGTTGCTTCCACTTTACGCTCCCTGCTGTTAAAGCATAGCGATCGCAGCGGAGAAACGGGATGAAAAATCAATGGGCAATTGGGGTAAAGGCACTTTTCTGGGTTAGCCCTACCCTGGTTGGTACAGTACTCGTTCCCCTAGCCAGCGCGGTGGAGTTAATTCCCCTCCCGGCAGTCCCAATTCCTGCGATCGAACGACCTGATTGGCCACACCCGATAGACCTAGCTCCCCGCTTAGAAATTCGTTTGAGCCAGCGACAGGTCACCTTACTGCAAGGCGAGACAGTCATCAAAACCTATCCGATCGCAGTTGGGCGGGCTGGTTGGGAGACCCCGACAGGTCGCTACACCGTGCAGCAAATGCTCAAAGATCCAGCCTGGGTTAACCCCCTTAAACCTGGAATTGTGATTCCAGGGGGTGATCCCGAAAATCCTCTGGGTCGCTATTGGATTGGGTTTTGGAGCGATGGCAAAAATTGGATTGGCTTTCACGGTACCCCAAACCCCCGCTCTGTTGGCACCGCCGCCTCCCATGGTTGCATTCGGATGTATAACCAGGATATTGAGGAACTCTTTACCCTGGTTAGTTTGGGAACTCAGGTGATTGTCAAGCCCTAATACCGCTATGCGAAATGCAAAACTCAAAGTGAAACAGACTCAGCGCATCTGCGTTTCAAGCGGTCTAAACCATTATCTGATTTCTGCTGTAGTGTACTAGAAAAAAGGGTTTCCCCTTGTTTCTACCGATCTACAGATTCAGTCATGGTTTCTCTTCTCCCCTCATCTGAATGGCGCGTCTTTAGTTGGATTGAGGAGTTTGTCTCCCAATATGGCATCTCACCGACGCTGCGAGAAATTCAGCAGGGGCTAGGGTATCGCTCAACAGCGGCCATTCGACCACGGGTTGAGGCCTTGGCCAATAAGGGGTTTATTAGCCGTATACCGGGCAAAACTCGTACGATTCGAGTGCTAAAGTCCAGTCGGAGTATTCCCTTACTGGGCCTGATTGCCGCCCACAGCCTGGTGGAAACTTTTCCAGAGGAAGATATTCAGCACTTAGAGTTATCTCTATTTCCTAAGTTTGCACCCCTCTCCAATCACGAACTCTCGCAATACTTTGCCCTGCGTGTCAGCGGCGACAGCATGATCAATGCCCATATTGATCATAACGACGTTGTCATTTTGCGACGTGAAAGCAATCCCAACGCAATTCGTGACGGCATGATTGTGGCGGCCAGAGTGGAGGGTGCCACGACTCTTAAATACTTGCATCGCAATGGCAAAACTATTATTTTGCAACCCGCCAACCCTAACTACGAAGCCACGATCATTAACACGGCTCATCAGGAAGTTCAGATTCAGGGTTTTTTTGTGGGATTGATGCGCGGCATTGTTTAACCTCGCTGGCACAGCAAGTCACAGGGCTAAATTCAGTGAACCTTCATTTTCGGGTTGTTTTACAGAAATGTGTTGCGTTTCCGGTCATCCGACTTGATGATTGCACACAATCGACATCTGTGGTGGTACGAACCAAAGTTAGGACGGAATGTGGGGATAAAGTTCATACCTGAAAGAAAATGCTCCACCTCTCTCCTGTTCCTAAAGGTCCTAATATGCTTGCGCAGTTTTAGATTAAAAGCAGCCTGGCTCTCGCAAGAATTTTGAGAACACATACCCCTCCTGGCCATTTTCCAGGCGGACTTTTGACCAGTTGCCCTGGGGTGCCAGCAACATCACTAATGTGGCATTTGGTAAAGCTCGAATGATTGAGCCGTTGGGCGATCGCCGCAGATTGACACTCCTATCTTTAGGATCAACCACTTCATAAATTAATCGATAAAGAAAGCGGCGCCACACATAAACTGTTTGATTTTGGTACAACACCGGCATCCAGTTAGGGGGCGAGGGGGGTGTTTCGGGGTAGGTGTCGGTTACTTTGGTGCCGTTCGCCACAGTTCTCACGATACGGCCATTGGGGGACTGCCGCAGGTTCACTTTGGTATCGTTGAGGTCAAAGACCCGGTAGCCAAAACAACGCTCTTCCATTGAGAAGCGAGCGTCTGCTACAGCGGGGTATAGACTGGCAAGCAGGACAGCAGAAATAACAAGAAAAAGGTGCGATCGCCGCAAGCGTAGTTTCATCTCAAAATTCTCCCACCTGTGCAAAAAGAGATCAGCGTTCCCGTTAGTTGTCAGATGCACAAAAGGGGTGTGAACACCTAAACCTTCCTTCAAAAGAGTTTTGAACAATTCTTGAAAGCCGAGAAGAGCTTTCATGCAATCTATACACACACCAAAGCCAAGTTCCGAGGGTTGCCCAACAAATCTAGGGAGTTGCCAGTGCTCCGCCAATTTTTGGCTTGTGAGCAAAGCCGCAACCCTAATCAACCCAATGGTGGCCGCGTTCGTCTACAGGTCGTGCCCTTTTAGGGAGGAGCGTTCCCCTTGCGGATGGATTTCTGCAACCGCCCTAGGATGCCAGGGCAAAGCGCTGGGGCGAGAGCGACTCGATCAGAGGGTCGGGATCTCCCGAAGCTTGAGCGGCAAATCGGCGGGCCAAAGCTGGGGCGATCGCCAGGGGACTGCTAAACCCTGTAAATAGAGACACCCCATCAACGCCAGGAACCGCGCCAACCAACGGCAAGTGGTCAGCACTGTAGGCAACATGGCAGCAGTGCCAGGTTCCCGGTAAGTCAGCCAGAGCCGGAAGAATTTGTCGCACCCCCGCTCGAATCATCGCCTCACTCTTCGCCGAGTCAGGACGAGATCCTAAATCTGTGAGCGCCCGACTCAACTGCCCTAAGCGCAAGCGCCCATCCAGCAACTGAACGGCTCCTGCATCTAAAATCGGGCTAGCTGGCTCATGCCCTGGCTCATCCCAGAGAGCGTCCATTTCTAAACGACTGGCAGCATCCTCTAACTGAGAGCGCTTTAAATCCGCTGGGCTGACCATGGTGCGTAGTTGCGGGGCCAAAATAGGGGCTGTTTCAATCATTTCAGCCTGAGTAAAGTATAGCCTGACAGGAATGCCTGCGGCCTTTAGGAGCGACCGACTATAGGCCCCAGCACAGATCACCACATTTGCGGCAGTCAACTCTGTTTGACCACAAACCACTCCTGTTACCTGCATCTGTGCTCCTCGGCGCAGGCCTGTGACTTGTCCCTGATAATCGTGACCACCCTGTCGGTGGAAAGCTTGCAGGTAGGCTTGGGTGGTACGTTCTGGGTCAATATGCCCGTGCCGCACAGTGAGTGCCGCTGCGATCGCCTCCCGATTAAGCAATGGCTCCAGTTCTACTGCATCAGCCACCGAGATTAACTGGGGCGACGTTGCAAACTGGTCATAAAACGAGACGATCCGATGAATGTCCTCACCCGGAGCAATTGTTAACAGCAAGTCAATTTCACGAAACTGAGTTTCTCCGTCAAGTTCATCCGCCAAGCTGGCATAAATCAGCGCCCCCTCATGGCAAATTTGTCGGGTTAATTCTGTTGTTCCCGCCCAAAAGGATAACCCTCCATAGCTATAGCGAGTGGCTCCCTGCAAATGCCTATGTTGCTCGACCAACAGCACTTTAAACCCCTGTTTGCTAAGCTCATAGCTGAGAGTTGCACCCACAAAGCCTGCGCCCACTACGAGCCAGTCATAAATGTCTGTCATATTCGATTTTGGCGCTTCCCTTTTATTTGTACTCTGAATCAATCTATCTCACATTGCCGAAAAAGTGCCTGAGCTGATTGCCTGACAGAACGATTGAAACCCCTGATACTTCGTGCTCATAGCTGGCGACGAGAGTCGCGCCTACACCACTGCAGGCCGCCGCAGACTCGGTATATCCGAGGTTTCGTCACCCGCGAAGGCGGGTTTTGGTTAACTCGCTGCGGTTTTAACCACCTAGAAGAAAAAATTGGTCACTCAACCAGGTGCCTGAGAGGATGAATCCTATCTAGTTAGTGATGGCACTAAAAAGCAGGACGCTTTTCCGTTTTAAAGAGGGCAGATACCTGGATACTCTGGCTAATTTTGTAACCATAAAGTTACTTTTTTAATGCCTTCATCGCTACGGGAGTAGCTATCCGCCTACCTGTCAGGACAAAGTTTTGTATCATCCCATTCTGTTTTTTTCTTGTTTTTTGTAACGAGATATTCACAGATATGGATGATTGAAGGTCCTTCCCATTGCAGAAGTTTTCGGTTTTGGGTGGGTGCGTAAACTTTGGTGTCTTTCCCTGTTGCGATCGCCCTCTATTTGTTAGTCTGCCAATATTGAGTAGCCTGTTGGGTGACTAAATCACTCCAATGTATTTTTGCTTTAAGCCTGGGCGCTGTTGTTGTCTTTTGAAAAAACGTTTGACCAGCAGTGATCCTAACTTCAGGCTTGGGTTTTGCTGCTTGACCTGATGAAAAGAGTAAACATTGTCTACTGAACTTTAACCTGTTAAGAGAAAGCTGAGAGAAGGCCCTATGCAGCATTTTGCCGCCCAATGGATTGATGAATGGTGTCAGCAAAGCGGTTGGACTGACTGGTTTGTTGAATGTTCCCAGTATTGGGCTTTTCCGCCAAACTCTGTGATGCCGTTGCCCATTCCTAAGCAGGTTTTGCAAGCCATTAAGGCAGAAAAAGGCCTGTGTTACGAGGAGAAAATCTGGATGTTCTCGGCACTGTTGAGTGGGGTATTAGCTGTAATTTTCGCCTGTTTAATGGCGTCACCCATGCCGCTGGTTGCAGCATTTACTTACTGCGCCATTACCTTTGCACGCATGGAAGATGAAATTCTTGAACCACCTCCTTTTGTGACTGAGTAAATCAGCCGAGTCCGGCTTAGAGTTTGGCATTTTCCTGTAGATAAGCCTCTCGTTCTGGACTTAGATAAGGTTTGAGCGATTCAACTTGCTCAATGTAGCGTGTACAGTCTCTCTTCGGCCTTAATGGCAGAATGGGGGACTTTTTTTGGGCATTAACTTTTGGAGGCATTAGAGGCTCCGAATCTTCTATGGCCGTTGCCATGTTTCTCATAGCGACGGCGAGTCAGAAAGCCTACCCAGCATGGATGGTTGAGCACTCAGTTTTGTCCCTGGTTGACTGACAAAAGCGATAAATTGCTCGGAGTAGATAGAGTTTTTCCTGGAGACAGTAACCTTCAGAGAAAACTCAAAGTAAAATAGACACTCCTGTAGTGTGCAATAAACGCTCCTCTAGGTTGATAAGCGAATGGTCACAGCAAAATCCGTTCTTGCGTTCCAGTACAAGCCCCTTTATAAAAATAGCCAAATTATCTGCGGCAGTGGACAAACAGCCGTTGTCACTGGTTGGACGATGAAACAGGCGATCGCAAAGCATCTAGAGGAGCCAGAATTCGCGGCGATCGGGCAACTTTACAGCCCTACCCGCGGCCTGAGCTTTTTGATTCGTAACTTGCTGGCAAACCCCCATGTCCGTTACCTGGTGGTTATGAATGGTACCCGCGAAGACCGCATAGCTGGAGCGAGCCAATGTTTGTTGGATTTTTTTTATCACGGTTTTACTCTGGGTGTGAGTGATACAGGCCAACCCTGTTGGGTTGTAAATTCGGCTATAACCGGGTATATCGATGGTGATATTCCAGGGGAGGTTTTGGAGCAGTTACGAGCCGCGATCGCCTGTTACAAAGTCAGCTCTAGCCGGGAGGCCGTGCAGCAGGTAAAAGCACTGGCCCAGCGATCGCCACTACCTGCTTGGGGCACTCCCCAAATAAACCTGCCCCGCGCCCAACCTCAACCCACTGTGCTGCCTGGCCCGCGCTATGGGCACCGGATCGAGGGGCGCACCATTGCCGAAACCTGGGTCAAAATCATCCACCGTATTAAAACGACCGGTGCCATTCGGCCCAATGCCTATGATGGGCAGTGGCAAGAGTTGATTGACCTGGTAGCCGTTATCACCGACGAACCGGAGGGCTTCTATTTCCCCGAACCCAACTACCTCCCTGTGGATCGTCCCTTTCTACAGCAATACATCAGCCAGATGCTGGATGATGCTCCACCGCAGGAGGGGGTGAAGTATACCTATGGGCAGCGGCTGCGCTCCTGGTTTCAGCGAGATCAGGTCAAACAAGTGATTCACAAACTCACAGCCGATCCCAACTCTGCCAGGGCAGTGCTGACCCTCTGGGATGTGCAGATTGATCCGGATGGAGAAAACCCGCCCTGCCTCAATCATATTTGGGTGAGAATTGTCGATCGTGCCTTGTCTCTAACGGCAACCTTTCGTAGCAATGACATGTTTTCTGCCTGGGTCGCCAACGCTATTGGGCTACGAGCCTTGCAGCAACACATTTGCGACAAAGTAGCAGAACGTTCTGGCCAACCACTGACTTTAGGGCCACTCATTACCGTCAGCCAAAGTGCCCACATTTACGACGATTGTTGGGAAGCGAGCGATCGCATCATTGCCAAACACTATCCCAAAATTTGCCAGCAGCGCGACTATACCGATCCCTCCGGTAGTTTTGTGATTACCCTACAAGAGGGCGAAATTCTCGTAGAGCACCTGACACCAGGCTCAGGCGAGGTCGTGCATTGCTATGCAGGCAAAACAGCCGCGCAACTCTACCAGCAGATTGCAGCGACCTGCCCCGCCCTCCAGATTGACCATGCCCTTTACCTTGGTTCTGAATTGCAAAAAGCCGAAATTAGCCTGAAAACCCCTGGGCTAACCTACGAGCAAGATAAACCCCTGCTCTTGCTGGCGTAAAAGTGATAGGGTGAGCGGGTAATCAGGCCCCTCCCCTAAGGAGTGGGTGTGGAGTAAATCAACGCCGAAACTGAGGGTGACACCCCAAAAACACCAAGAAACTCGAAGCCATTGCTTGCACCCTCCGTATCGTTGTTCCGTATCGTTGTGATGACAGATCCGCTGATCAAGCCTGTTCCCGAACAATGCAACGCAAAAACGCCTGTGCTTCTGGATGAGCTGATTGCTGAAACGCTGCTGGGGTTCCCAAAAATACTAGCTTACCTCCCTCCATTAGCCCAATCCGCGAAGCGAGCACCAAAGCTTCCTGAATGTCGTGGGTGACAAAAACGATGGTTTTGCCGAGGCGTTGCTGCAACTGCCGCAGTTCTTGTTGCAAATCAAGGCGGGTAATGGGGTCAAGGGCACCAAAGGGTTCATCCATTAACAAAATCGGTGGATCAGCCGCTAAGGCCCTGGCGACTCCAACCCGTTGCCGTTGGCCGCCTGAGAGTTGGGCCGGATAGCGATCGCGAAATTGCCCCGGCTCTAACCCCACCAGTTCTAGTAATTCAACCACCCGCTGGTCAATTTTGGCCGCATCCCAGCCTTGTAAAGCTGGCACTAGACCCACATTCCGGGCAACCGTGAAATGGGGAAACAACCCTGTTTCTTGAATCACATAACCAATCTGTCGTCGCAGTTGAATCCTATCCCAGGTACAGGTGCTCTTGCCTGAGACCAAAACCTGCCCTCGCGTCGGGGTAATCAGGCGATTAATCAACTTCATAGTGGTGGTTTTGCCAGAGCCACTCCGCCCCAATAAAACCAAAAATTCCCCTGCCCCAACCTCAAAGTTGAGGTCATCCAGCAGAATACGCCCACCCGCATCAAAGCCGACATGGTCAAAACAAATCTCAGACAGGGAAAGGGACGCAACCATTAACCTAAATCATCAGGCGCTCAAGCGCATGGGTATCGGGAATACAAAGAATGTCGCGATCGCGCACAATCAAGCTTTTCTTCTCTAACTTGCTCAGTACCCGCGTCACGGTTTCACGAGCTAAACCACTTAAGCTGCTCAGTTCCCGATGGGGCAAATTGGGAATTTCAGTCCCCTGCTCACTTTTCTTGCCTTGGCCATCAGCTAAAAACAACAAAATATCAGCGACCCGCGACGTGCTATCAGACTCCCTCAAGCGCAACCGCCGATTTACCTGACGGAGCCGCCGTGCCATCAACTTCGCCAGCCGAATTCCCGATTGAGGTTCTGTATTGAGCAAATTAACAAAATCTTGAGCTGGCATGTTGCCAATCACAGTGGGAGCCAGCGTAATTACATCGGTTGACCGCGGCACCTCGTCTAGGGGAGCCATCTCACCAAATAACTCTCCTTTACCCAGAATATTGAGAGTCACTTCCTTCCCATCTAGATTGTAGGTACGAATCTTAACCCACCCACTGAGAATAAAGTAAACTGAGCTACCCCAGTCATTTTCCAGCAGAATCACCTGGTTAGCTGGGTGACTCCGCATTACAACATGGGAAGTCGCCTTTTCGACAATAGATTCTGGCAAACCCTGAAAAAACGGGGCAGAACGGATTGATAAGTCGGCAAGTTCCCTTGAGTTAAAGCGATCGTCCATGCGGTTGATTTAGCGTAATTCCCCAGATGAAGCTAAATTATCATAATGCATCCGGATCGAACGGGCAATTTTACCTATCCATTCCGTTCAGGATTCACCCATCTGACTGAAAAAGGCCATACCCTTAAAAGGCTTTAACAAGCTGAATCAGCTTCCGCGAAAAGTCGCTCAATTATCTTCAGAACAGGCAATATCAGGCAGATATATATTCAAATCAAGCAAATGCATAAAAGTGATTATGTGGGTTAAAAATACCTGGCAACTCTCAAGAAGTAAGGTTTAATCTACTTCTCTTTTCTTAATTCATGATTTTATTTGATTTTCAGATCTTAGGCGATCATACAAGATTTTAGGAACGGGCTTGAAGATCTGAGTCAGGCCGCTGGGTTAAAAGATTGCCAAATATCGCTTTGGCCAGACAGCTTAGGCCAAAACCAAGGACTCAACCCCTAATACTGGACAGGTTTCCTGACTCGCAGTCACTATGTTTCTCACGGCGATCGCTACAGGTAAGTGTAATGCGTGGTAAAGGGAGGATCCACTGGGTGGGTGTCGCTCCCTCTACCCCTGCGGGTCTCTGTTGCCTAAGACACCAACTTATCGCTGGGCTGCTTGCCAGGTGCCATGGAATCCGGGAGGAATCACCTCTGGCAGGGCCAACCGACACACTGGTTCTCCAGCGAGGTGATCGGCTGCAAAAATCCAGAGTTCGCTGGTGTGGGTTGCACTATCGTAAACAACTGTGAGCACCCAGCCTTGGTTTGGTTGCTCCGCATCAGGGGCATAAATTGGCTCGCTGGGATAACCGGAGTCGCCCCAATCGGCTTCATCTAATTGGCCGGTGTGATGATCAAAGCGGGCGATCGCGCCAAACAGTTCTCGCTCAGCGTCGGGGGTTTGCCGCCGTAGACTGAGGTAACTATAGCGGAAGGGTTGTCCCACTTCAGTGGGATGTACCACTGGAAATTCGCAACTGCGAGTCAGCACTTCAGTATTTTCAAGCAGCTTGCCCCGTTGGGGATCAAGCCGAAGCTGCCACAGAGGGCTAGGTGCGATCGTGTGAATCTCACCTTGGGGCACCTCTCGCAAAAATTCATTAGTTTGAAAATCTTGGTAGCGGGCCAGCGCTAAAGTCACTGAACCATCGGGCAACTCATAGCCATTGCTAAAGTGCCACTGATACCACGGGTCGGTGTGAAATCGACTGACCACCTGGAGTGAGTGACGATCTACCACTAAAATTTCGGTTCCCTGGTGGGGTTGCCACTCGAGCGCATCGCAATAGCTAGCGAGCCGGGCCAGCACGGCTAGGGCATTCAACCGGACAGGGGGAATACAAAAAATCAGGTAACGGCCTGCCAGCACAAAGTCGTGCAGGGGCGCTAGGTTCGACAAGGAAATCTGCGATCGCTGCTGCAGGATGCCCATGCGATCGCAGCGATAAAGGTGAAGAGTAGCCCGTCGCCCAAACCGTACCCCAAAGTTAAAGATGTCGCCAGTCTGCGGATCGCATTTGGGGTGGGCCGAGTAGGTAGCCATGGGTTCCAGTTTCCCTAAAGTATCCAGGCCCAGGGTGTCTAAAGTATCCAGGCTCAGGGTGTGGGGTAGGCCCCCTTCCCAGAGGGCCAGCAATCGATCAGGGAGGGCCAGCACTGAAGTATTGGCAGCATTTTTTAACTGCGCACGAAACCGTTGTAGCCAATTACCTGGCGGTACCATGCCATAGCTTGCAAAGAAATAGCGCCCGGCAGCTTCCTCGGCTTGCCAGCCCTGGGTTTTAACGTAGCGATACAACGCCTGGGCCTGTTGCCCACCAAAATGAATTGCAAGAATACCCCCATCCCCATCAAACCAATGGGCAACCTGTTGCCCGGCTCGTTGCAAAAAAGCGGGGCCATTGCGGTAAAGGGAACCCCGCAAACCAGAAGGCAGACGACCGGCCAACACCCTCAGGGGCGTAGGGCCGAACTCTTTGGCCTGATGGGCGATCGCCCTAGCCCAGCCGTTCACCTTACTCCTGGGTGCCAAACGAACCATTGCAATCTCCTGTAAACCGACCTTTGTTTCTCATTTCCTTTGTTTCTATGGCGATCGCCATGAAGAGCCTAGCAACCGTGAGTTAGAAAACCTGCCCAGCATTAGTGGTTGAGCACTTGGTTTTGTCCTCAGCTTTCTGACCAAAGCCATCATCCTCAATTGTGGATTTTGAACGGCGACTCACCTCAAAACCAAAACTCCTCCTACTTTTCAGCCGCAAAGCGAATCTTGAGGTAATCCTCCTCCATTTTGGCTCCGGCAGGTTGCAGTGCGGCCAGGGCTTGAGGCAGCACCAGGTTACGGCGATGGTTACCAATACGGATATTGAGTTCATCTCCGGTTTTACTGAGTTCAATCTGGTTTTTGGCAATCCCTGGTAAATAAAGCTCTAGACTGTAGTCTTGCTGCTGCTGCACTACCCGCAAGGTCGTTTCTTTGTAGTAAACCTGAGCCGGGTCTTCGTTATCTGGAAAAAGAGTTTCCTTTAACCGATCCAGCGCCTCTAGCCCACACATCTCCTGGGAGTAGAGGGGTACCTCCTTGATCGGCAGGGGGGTAAAGTTCTCATGGATTTCCTGGCGATAGCTGTGCTGTTGCTCTTTCCAGCGTTGAAAGAAGGGGTCACTGACCGAGTCGGGAATAATCCGGTTGGCAATCACCAGGTCGGTGGCGACGTTATAAAGGCTGAGATAGGCATGGGCGCGCAAAGATTCTTTAATCACCATTTTTTCGGGGTTCATCACCAGTCGCACCGAGGTTTGGATGGGATCGGTCAGTACTTTCTCTAGGGCTTCGATTTGTTCATAAAACTCGTAGGGGGCATCCATCACCTCTTTGTCAGGTAGGGAGAAACCCGCGATCGGGCGAAACAATGGCTCCACGAAAGGGCGCAGTGCTACCGAAATCCCTTGAAAGGGTTTGTAAAACCGGCGCATGTACCACCCCCCCACCTCTGGCAAACTTAACAGCCGAAGCGCTGTTCCTGTCGGGGCCGAATCAATGATCAGCACATCGTATTCGCCCTCATCATAGTGGCGCTTCATCCGCACCAGGCCAAAGATTTCATCCATGCCCGGCAAAATGGCCAACTCTTCTGCCTGCACGCCCTCTAAACCACGGGCTTGCAAGACCTGGGTGATGTAACGCTTCACCGCCCCCCAATTGCCTTCTAGCTCCATTAAGGCATCTAACTCGGCTCCCCAAAGGTTAGGCCGCACAGGTCGAGGTTCATGGCTAAGTTCCAGGTCAAAGCTATCAGCCAGGGAGTGGGCGGGGTCAGTGCTCAGCACCAGAGTTTTGTAGCCCAGCTCAGCACAGCGTAAACCTGTAGCTGCCGCAACCGAGGTTTTGCCTACCCCACCCTTACCCGTCATCAAAATCACACGCATGAATGTTGTCGCCTTTTCCTGAGAAGAGTTAACACTCCTTTACTTTACCGAGTTTTGTCGAGATTCGGGGAATCAGAGCAAAGAGAAAAGGTGGCCTGTAGCCTACCCGACAAGTTGGTTCCAGCCGAGAGGCCAGCACTATAATTTTTCTACTGTTTTGTGGGTCATCGGTTGCATGAAGGTTTTGCGTGCCCGGCCTTCCCGATTAACTATGATTGGGTGGATGCTGCTGCTTTGGTTAACTTGGGGGCTAGCAGTCTGGTCAGCCCAGACCTCGGAGAGGTTATTTTTGGCCTACCCACCTCTGACTCATGCAACGACCTCCGATCGCATCTTCCTCATTGGTACAGCTCCCCCCCAGGGCAATGTCACCGTCAATGGACAAACGATTTCCCGGAACGCAGCCGGGCATTTTGCCCCCAGTTTTCCCCTCCAGGTGGGAAAAAATCGCTTTGTTTTGCAATATCAGGATCAAACCATTACCACGGTCGTGACGCGCCATTTAACCCAACCAGAGGTGCCGCCAGGGGTGGTCTTTAGACAAGACTCGTTGACACCAGTTGTAAACGTGGGGCATTTACCGGGTGAGTGGATCTGCCTGAGGGCGGTCTCATCCCCCCAGACAAAAGTTCTGGCTCGCCTGGGAGGGGAAACGATTCGGCTCCAGCCTTTGCCGACTCAGGCTGAGCTACCCGAAAATGCGGCGGTATTAACCGACCAAAATCAACCCCAGGCGATCGCGGCCTCGGTTTACCAGGGCTGTACCCGCTTCAGCCAACCGGGAAATCTGGGCCAGCCTGAATATGAATTCACCTTCAAGGGGCAAACCCTGCGCCAAACCGCCCTGGGGCAGGTCAAAATTCTGGCTCCTAGCGATTTGCAAGTTGGCCAAGTCGCTGTACCGGCTGGCGTGGCCCGCACAGGCCCCGGTACGGACTATTCGCGGCTGACTCCCCTACCCCAGGGAGTGATGGCCGCGATTACGGGCTACGAGGGCGAGTGGGTAAGGCTCGATTACGGCGGCTGGATTCGTCAAACTGAATTAGCAATTCGCTCTGCTACAGCTCCTCCCCGATCCATCATTCGCAGCGCGCGAGCCTACCAGCGCCCTAACGCCACCGAAATCATTTTTCCCTTGCAGGTGCCTGTTCCCCTGCAGGTGCAACAAGGAAGAGAGCAGTTCACTCTGACGCTTTATAACACCATTGCCCAAACCGACATCATTCATCTAGATGATGATCCTGTGATTGCCCGACTCGATTGGCAACCTATCCTACCCGATCAGGTACAGTACGTTTTTCAGTTGAAATCGGGCCAGCCATGGGGTTATCAACTCCGCTATGAGGGCACTAGTCTGGTTCTCACGCTGCGTCACCCGCCTAGCTTGCCAGACGCAACTAAGCCTCTAGCTGGCAGCAAGATTTTGCTGGATCCTGGCCATGGTGGCCCAGAGGATCTGGGTGCTCGCGGCCCCACGGGCTACCCTGAGAAAAAGGTCACCCTCATTTTGGCCCAATTGCTACAAACCGAGCTAATGCAGCGGGGAGCCCAGGTGGTGATGACCCGCACGGCAGATGTAGATGTGGGACTGGCGGAGCGCGTTTCCCTGATTGAGCAAACCCAGCCAACGCTGGCCTTAAGTCTGCACTACAATGCCCTACCCGATGGCGGTGATGCTCTTGGCACCCAGGGCATTGGCGTGTTCTGGTATCAGCCCCAAGCTCATGGTCTGGCCGTATTTCTGCATCATTACCTGGTGCAGACCCTGAAGCGTCCATCCTACGGCATCTATTGGAACAACCTGGCGCTGACTCGTCCTGCGATCGCCCCCTCAGTCTTGCTGGAGTTGGGGTTTATGATTAACCCGGATGAATATGAATGGATTGTTAACCCAGGGGAACAACGCAAGCTAGCGCAGGCGATCGCAGAAGGGGTGACACAATGGCTACAAAGGCAGTCCTTAAATTCTCTGCAAAGCCAGGTTAAGCCCCTCTAAAATCAGCCTGTTCAAATTTAAGATAGTGAAATCGAGCCATTGTTGTGCTTTTGGGGTTGCTATGTCCTTCAAACTTCTTAAAGTCACTCTCTGTACTGCTTTTCTATCTTTGCTTGTCTGTATCCAGAGCGCTCAAGCGTTGACCAGTCATGAAGGCAGCGACGGCTATAAGCAAACCCCTGCCGAAACAGTCGTGCAAATTGTGATCACGGCGATCGTCATGAAAGTACTGCATTATTTCGATCTACCTTAATTCCTCGGTGCTTTTTAGAAGTGAGACGAATGCTTCTATCATCCCGTTCTGAAAAATCTATGGGCGTGAACACCGCGCTCTGCCTAGGGTCCTTATTCTGCGGGTTGCTAACCTGCCAAAATCGTTCAGACAAAACGCTCGTAGCCCCTGGAAGCAGGTAGACTAAATGCCTGGCATACGGAGGCAATCAGATGAATACTCTACGCATTGGCGTTGCAGGACCCGTCGGTTCCGGAAAAACCGCTCTGGTCGATGCTCTTTGTAAAAACTTGCGGCAACGGTACAACTTAGCCGTAGTCACAAATGATATCTACACCCAAGAAGATGCCCAATTTTTGGTGCGGAGTCAGGCATTGGAGCGCGATCGCATTGTCGGAGTGGAAACGGGCGGGTGTCCCCATACGGCTATTCGAGAAGATGCCTCAATGAATTTAGTGGCGATCGAAAGTCTGGAGCACCGCTTTCAAAATCTGGATATTGTCTTTGTTGAAAGCGGTGGTGATAACCTGGCCGCAACCTTTAGCCCTGAACTGGTAGACCTGACCCTGTATGTAATTGATGTGGCTGGGGGAGACAAAATTCCGCGCAAGGGCGGCCCAGGGATTACAAAATCTGACCTACTGGTCATTAATAAAATTGACTTGGCTCCCTATGTCGGGGCTGATCTGGCCGTTATGGAACGGGATGCCAAAACAATGCGAGGCAGCAAACCCTTTGTGTTTACCAACCTCAAGACCCAGCAGGGGCTTACCCAAATCATTGAATTTATCCAATTGCATTTAGCACCTAAAGCATCCACCCTGGTCTAAGCAAGGGATACTGAACGGCTTTGTCAATTCCCTTTTCAGTTGCGTGCAGGGTAAAGCCTAAATCCTGGTGCTAGCAACCTCTGCCCTAGAGAAAAGGGAAGCGCCTGATCTAAGTTCTGTTCCAGACCTTTAGTGCATCCCTGCAGTAGGGTGGGGGAATTCGGCTTAGCATCGGTTAAGCCAATCACTTGTAGATACACGCCATCCTACTGAGGGGAAGACGTACCCCCCTCTATAGATGGTCTTTAATCCATTTACACGTTCTTACCAGCTTACCAGCTTACCAGAGAGCTGGAACAGGCCCACGGGCAGGAGGTGTAACACTGGGGCGGGTTGCAGGTACTTCTTCGATCACAGGGGGTAATGCCGGGCGAACAGTCGGAGGGAGCGGTGCCTCTGTTACTGGCAAATCTCGCACAGAGGTTGTGAAGGGGCTGGGCAGGTCGGGAGTACGAATGATAGGGCCAGTGAAAAGCTGACGGGCCAGTACTTCTTGATACAGGGTCGTAATGGCGCGGCCATCGCGGGTGATTTCATTTTCTGGAAAACCGTTGCGAATTAAGATCCCGGTGCCAAATAAATAATCGAGCTGACGAATGATGCCGCGATTGGTGTAGTAATCTCGATCATTTGAGAAAAAAGCCGAGTTAAATGCTGCGGGAATGGTGCCTGGCTGCAATGGGATCAGGACATCACGCTCATCTAAAAAGATTGGGTTACCTGCGCCATCGACAGAGTCTGGTTGTGTAGTTTGAGCCAGCATAAGGTCAACTTTGACTGTTGCCGTAACCATTACAGCAAGACCGACACCAAGGGTTAGGCGACCCATACTCATAGCACAACTCCTTCAGTTTATGGGATTCGTTGAATGGGGTTTACGATTAAGATGGTGAGAAATAACTTGCACTCAAAACCCTGGGATTAACAATGGCAAAGATCCTGATTAAATGGCGATCGCCCACTGCTACCCAACCAACTTTGCGTTAGCAAATGATTAGAAACCTCAATATTCGTAACCTGCCCCATTGTACTCAGAACCTTTTGGTTTTATGACAAAAACACTGCCCTTCTTTTTAGAATCGCCTGCCGCGATCGCGACCCTTGATCCAGATAGGTTACGCCAGTACCTTTTAGACCTTTTTTGTCAGGTTGCTTATCAGGAAGGCGAGTTTTTATTGAGTTCTGGTCAGGCTTCGAGCTATTACATTAATGGCAAGCAGGTAACGCTGCATCCTTGGGGAGGGTTGGCTGTTGGCCAGATTTTACAGCCATTTATCCCCCCAGAAACGTCTGCTGTTGCGGGTTTAACCCTGGGGGCTGATCCCATGGTTACGGCAGTGAGTGTGGTTGCAGCCATGGATGGGCGATCGCTGGCGGCTCTGATCATTCGCAAAGAGGCCAAGGGCCACGGTACCCGTGCCTATATTGAAGGGCCAGAGTTATCTGCAGGGAGCCACGTCACTGTCTTAGAAGATGTGGTAACAACCGGTGGCTCAGCGTTGAAAGCAGTCGAGCGCCTACAGCAGGCCGGATATCAGGTGAATCGCATCGTCGCTCTGGTAGATCGCCAGCAGGGCGGTGCGGCCCTTTATCAGCAGGCCGGAATTCCCTTTGAAAGTGTGTTTGCGATCGCTGACATTCAACAGCGCTGGCGAGCACTGCAAACACAAGCCTAGCAGCTCAGAGGGTAGATGGTTTGGCCTTCAAATCGCGGGAAGACAGTGAACTGGCGTTGCAGAAATAGCGCGCGCAGCAAGAGGAACAGGATGGGGAAACCAATACCCTGGTGGCAGCTTAGCACGAGCAATTGCTGCAATGACGAGAGGGGAGGAGAGCAATTGTGGTACGAGTCGAAACGATATGCAAGCAAGGGAGCCGACATCGTGTCATTACCCATCTTCCACGCTGGCATTGTGCTGTGGGTGCAAACCAAGCCAGTTCCAGATCGGGCGATCGCTCCTTAAGTCTTAGTCACCACCGGACGTTTGCCCCTAGCAACCAGCGCGATGCGTCGTGTTTCGGGATGCAGCAGGCAAATTTGATCTTGCCCTAGTTGAAACACCAGAAAATCCCCTGCCAAGTGGGTGGCGTGACTAATCGTCCAAAACGCAAAGGGTGTTTCCATTGCCAAGTGGATGCGTGCCTGGGTGGTGCGGTTGTATCCAGAGAGACCCGCCCCAGCAAACACATTGGTGTAGAAATCCCAGTCTGTCGTTTTAGTGAGCTTGGGTACTGCACCAAAGCTCTGTAGAGGGACTAATGTTTCAAATTCTTGCCGGTTCATGACCTCAGGGTTTGATCCGCTCAAGTCTAGGCGGAATGCCTGAGTTTCGTCAGGAGTGAGATAGTGCAGAATAGAGCCACTGCTTAGTTGTAACTGGGTGGCAGGTACTTGGTTGAGCTGACTGAGGAAGCTAGTCTGGCTATTGGCGCTGTACCAGCCAAAGAGCAAGAGATAGGTAATGCTATGGATCAATAGAGTTGCTTTAAGCGCAGTTAGAATTGACTCTTTGCGTTGTCTCAGCAATATCCAAAAGAAAGGGTACTCGACCAGCAGCGTGAGCACAAATGCCAGAACCACACAAATAACTAGCCAAAGCTGCACATTTTCAATTGTGATGCCAGAGTAGTGAGACAAACGTCCGACCAGTAACAGCGCAGCCACCCAAGCGGATGCATAGTTAGCCAGAATTAGCACGATCAGCGATCGCCGCCTAGGAATGCGATATAGCCGCGATAGCAGTTCTGCCTCAACGTAACCTAGAATCAAATTGCCAATAGACAGATGAAGAATGCCTGTCCACATCAGAGCAGTTCCACCGTTGGCTAGGGCTGGGAATGGATATAGTGCCAGAATCACTCCTAACCCGACCCAGAGCATTCGTTTGAGGTTGACGGTGAAGGCGATCGCGGTATCAAACTGCTTCATAGCCAAAATGGAATGTAAACCTCAGAATGCTAGCTGTCTAATGTGCCCTATATCGTTTTACTATGGCTACTGAGCCTGTGGTATTGGTGCTTGAGCATTCCCAGAAATGGGGTACAGGAATATCTGGTGTGGCAAACCTTTGAGAATCGCTTCAGTTGGTTTCGGTTGCAAGCAGAGGAATTTGTGGTCATTGAACCGGATGCCGATGGCATGATTCGCAGTCGCGTGTTTCCCGGATTGTGGCTGAACGTACCAGCCCTATTGGAGGGTAGGATGACGGAGGTGCTAAATGGGGTGCAGGCGGGGATTGCTGACCCCATGCATCAAGCGTTTGTGCAACTCTTGGCAGAGCGTGCTGCTTTGCAGATACTGCAAGATTATGGAGCATCTTGCCTGGAGAAATCCGTGTTGCAGGCAAGGAGGCTTGGCAGAGCGTGCTGCTTTGCAGATACTGCAAGGGTCTCGCAATCTGAAATGAGCTTGTCAATCAGATGCTGCGTGATGGCTACTTCAAGGCATCTAGCACTTTTTGATAAGTCATGGCTTAACGAGGGGATTGGATAACGTGGATGCAACAGAAAGGTGAAATTGCTTACCGGCATTTTGCAGTTGAAAATCAACAATATACCGCTTATTCTTGGCAAAGAATTTCTGTTTTCGAGTAATGAGTTCGTCAATAATCTCCCGCGTATCTTGTTGAGCTAACGGGTCATTCCCTTTCAAGCCCACTTTGATCAACTGGTCAATCATGGGTTGTCGCTCATTCTCTGGCATAATCGCTAAGTTCCAGGCAATCACGGCAATGCTGAACAACTTCTCCCGCTGACTCCGATTCCGGGCAAAGTCTAGATAAGGTTCAACAAATTCCTCCAAAACCTCAGACATCTTGACTTCGCCTTTCGGATTTGTCACCATACCCGCAAATTTTTCACCCAAAGGTCCTTTCTGAATCTTCTGCTGCAACTTCTCCAGTCCTTTTTGATGGGTTTTGTCCGCCCGCTGTCGGTTGAGAATTTCACCGAAGCCTTTAGATTCTCTCGCCATAAAATCTGCTCCATTACCTGGTTGACTGACAAAACTGTTTGGGGATGAAAGGTAGGCTAGAAGGGAAGGAGAGCTTGGTTTATGCTGGGAAGTTACCACACCTAACAGCAAAAACAATGGCTCCCACTTCCCGACTCTA
>Ga0272446_1001736_pt1 | contig 31138 bp, 26 predicted proteins | sample YNPCB0061_FD_194587 | JGI IMG/M metagenome (GOLD analysis project Ga0272446, IMG submission 194587) | Hot spring microbial mat communities from Yellowstone National Park, WY, United States - YNP-CB-006-1 | ecosystem: Environmental > Aquatic > Thermal springs > Hot (42-90C) > Sediment | place...
CGTCGAGAACCGCCGCCACCGCGTGCAGGGTGGCGGCGATGCGCACGCTCGCCACCACGGCTTCCGGGCTGATGCCTTTCTCTCTCACCACCGCTTCATGCGACTTGATGCATGCCTCGCAACCGTTGATCGAGGAGGCAGCCAGGCAGGCCAACTCGAAATCCACGGGGTCGCCACCGTGGGTGCGGATCACCTGCATGCGCAGCCGGGCAGGGACGTTGGCGTACTCGTCCTTCGCCAGCATATGGCGGAAGCGGTAGTAGATGTTGTTCATTTCCATGATGGCGAACGCCGCTTTCGCCGACTCCAGTTGCTGGGGCGAAAGTTTCTCGGCGGCTTCAGCCAGAACCGCGCGGCTCAGCGCCTCGTTCCGGCACGCCAGCGCGCAGGCCACCGCCGTGGTCCAGGTCTGCTGCCCGGTCAGCTCCTGCTGCGCCAGGACACTCTGGAGGTTCAATTTCAAATCCCGCGCATAGGCAGGCAAAGACTCGGCAATTTCCGTCAAATTCATTTCTTGCTCCGGGATCACAATGGAGGAACTTCGGCGGGCCGCCCTCGCGGGCGGCCCGCCGCTCGTGTCGAGGCGGGGGAACTCAGACGTGGATCGTTTCCTGGCCCTTCTGCCAGTTGCAGGGGCACAGCTCGTCGGTCTGCAGCGCATCCAGAACGCGCAGCACCTCATCCACGTTGCGCCCGACATTGAGGTCGGTCACCATCACAAAGCGGATGATGTTATCCGGGTCGACGATGTAGGTGGCGCGCTGGGCCACGCCCGCCGCGGGATCCAGGATCCCCAGGGCGGAGGTCAGCTCGCGCTTGATGTCGGCCAGCATCGGGAACGGCAGGTCCTTCAGGTCAGCATGGTGCTGCCGCCAGGCAAGATGCACGAACTCGCTGTCCGTGCTGCATCCCAGCACCTGCGCGTCGCGGTCCTCGAACTGCTTGTTCAGCTTTGCGAAACCGACGATCTCGGTCGGGCAGACAAAGGTGAAGTCCTTCGGCCAGAAGAAAACCACCTTCCATTTGCCTTTGTAAGTATCCAGAGAAACGTCGGCAAACGCCTTCTTCAAATCAGTGTCCACCGTCGCTTTCAGAGTGAAATCCGGGAATTTCTGTCCAACTCCAAGCATGTCTTGTTTCGACTCCTTTTCGTCCTATTGTTGCAATGAGTTCGGGGTTTTCTTCCTGGCGCAACCGGGACAGAGAGCCAGGATTTCCACCTGGCGGCGGAGAATCCGGTATCCTGCCGGCGGCTTGCGCCGAAACTGAACCGGCTCGATGGCGCCGGGCTCCAGATCCAGAATCGCCTTGCACCGGACACACACCAGATGATGGTGCTCCTCCGGGTTCGATTCCAGCAGGAGAGTGCCGTGGTGCAGGGTGACTTCCCGCAACAGACCCGCATCGAGAAACGTGTGGATGTTCTTGTAGACCGTGGCGAGAGAAATGGCGGGAATCCGCCGCTTCACCCGCTCGTAAATCTGCTCGGGCGACGGGTGGCCTTCGGATTCGAGCACGGCGCGATAGATGGCCTCCCGCTGGTGCGTAAGCGCCAGACCCGCGTTCCGGCACCGCTGCCGGAACTCCTCGATCCGTCTTTCCACGCCGCCGATCATCTGATATCTATTATTGAATAGGAATTGCTATCCTCAGGTCAACCGCTGCGTGTGTTGCGCGGGCTGCCTTTCTGATAGACGGCGCCGCCTGGGCCGCCGATTCGGGTCTTCCGCTATGGGACCGAGAGGAGAAACCGCTGCCCGCCCTTAGAGCGGCTTGCGGGCGAGGAAAACGGAGCGGCAGCCGGGGGCAAAATCCGGGTAGCCCCGGAAGAAGGGCGCGGCGTCCCAACACCGCACAGAGGCGAAGCCCGCCGCCCTCAGCGACTCTCGAATCTCGCTCCGGGCCCAGCAGATTTCTTCCACCCGCTCCCGAAACCGGCGCCATAGCCGGCCTTCACGCACAAAGAGGTCGACTTCGCTCCAGGCTCGCTGCGCGTGCGAATCGTGTCCGTTGTGCATGGCTGCAACCAGATTCGGCCGCTCGACCCAGAACTCCCCGGCCCAATACCTTTCGAAGCCTTTGTCGTGATTGACGTCGAAGAAAAACAGGCCGTCCGGTTTCAGCGCCCGGCCCACGGAATGCGCAACGCGGTGAAGATCCTCGCGTTCCGGCAAATGGTTCAGCGAGTCGCCTTCGCAAAGGATGAGATCCACAGTGCGGGGAAGCGTGAAGTCCCGCATGTCGGCGCGGATCACCTTCACTTCCACACCGGCGCGCCGCGCCTTTTCTCTCGCCAGCCGGCACATGACGGCAGACGCATCCACGGCGAACGTCTCGACGCCGCGCCGGGACAACGCAATCGCTGTAGTTCCGGTTCCGCACGCCAGATCGCAGGCCGAATGGACGCGTCCGAGCAACGGCTCCAGAATGCGCCGCCGCGCCAGATCGAGCGGCCGCCGCAAAGGCAAGAAAATCGCGTCAAAGTGCTCGGCCAAATGCCGGTAACCGGGCGCTTTCGGCCGGGCAGTCATGTCCGGAATAGACCCGCGGATGGACGCGCGGTTCACCTCGCCAGCGGGTTTTGATCTCCATGCAGATGGCGGCCCGGCAGCGGGCCAAAGGTACCTTCGCGGCTTCCGTACTACGGCGATGTACTTGTAACCCGGGCGGACAGAACTCCGTGAAAAAGCGCGAAACGCACTGAGCCTCTATTGTGTGGCGTGCGGGCTTCCGATCGAAACGCTGAGAAGTCTCTCAAGAAAAGGCGGGACAGAAGATGCAGCGTTGGCCGATAGTGTTGGGAACAATGATGACCTTGTCAGCGGCCCTGGGCGCGTTGTCCTGGGCTCAGGACGGCAGCGGTTCGCCCGGGGGGCGGCAGGCTGCCCGAAGGGCGGAACTGGCCGCCAAGGCGCGCGAGTGGAACGCTCTTGTGCTGGAGTCCGGGAACCAGTCAAGAATCACGGAAGGAGAGTCGCGCCGCGCGATTCAGCTTCAGGCGGGTGAAGTCCTGCGGGAGCGCGCCCGGGTGCTGCAGGAGCTGGCCCGTACAGACCCGGCCGAAGCGCTGAGAGTCATGTTCGACGAGAAAGCCTTGGCGGCGCTCCGGGCGAGTTTTCCCGAGGAATCGGGCTTGCTGGAGCAGCACGGGGAATGGGAAGGGCCGGTGGACACGATCGTCATGGACGGCGAGGACCTTGAGCAACACGAGGTGGTCCACCATCTGCAATCCGCAGGGGAAACGCTGGAAATCCGGCTGGCCGGCCCGCAGCCGGAAGGCATCGGGTGCGGCGCCTGGGTGCGATTCCGCGGCGTGCGCATCGGCGACGTCGTTGCAGCCGAGGAGGCGGAGATCGCCGCCGCAGACAGCGCCGTCTCAAAGTCCGGGGAGCGGGCTGCCGCGGCCGCCTGCGGACCGCGCGGGCCACAGAACATCGCCGTGCTTCTCGTCAACTTTCCAGGTGTCAGCCCGCCCTCCGGCGTGACACCGGCGCAAGTGCACTCGGTTCTGTTCGGCACAACCGGCAGAAGCCTGCACGGCTATTGGAATGAAGCCAGCTACGGCCAGACGTCGGCCACGGGAACCGTGCTGGGCTGGTACACCCTCGACAGGGTCTACTCCTGCGACGAGTATTACGCGATGCGCAGCGCCGCTATCGCCGCCGCGGACGCCGATATCGACTTCCGCAATTACAACCGGTTGTTCATCCTCTTTCCGAATCCGGGCGGCTGCTCCTGGGCCGGGCTCTCCAACGTGGGATGCAGTTCGTTCAGTTCCGCGGAAGGCACGATCTCCGCATCCAGCTCCTGGATGTTGGCCCACTATTTCGCCGACACAGACAAAGGCGTCAAACTGTCGGCGCACGAGGGCGGCCATGGCCTGGGCCTGATGCATGCGCGTTCCCGCCGGTTTGCCGGCGAACCGCTCGGCGCCCCCGGCGCGGCGGGCACGATCAGCGAGTACGGCGACAGCCACTCCGCCATGGGCTACTGGAATCTCGGCCACTACAGCGTGGAGCAAAAGCTCTGGCTGGGCTGGCTGACTTCGGCCAATGTCCAGCAGGTGCAAACCGCGGGCACATTCACGCTGAAGCCGCTCGAAACGCCCGCCGCCGGCCCGCAGGCGCTGCAGGTTCAGCGGGGATCCGGCAGCAGCAACTGGCTCTGGCTCGAGTTCCGCCAGCCATTGGGCAAGTATGACACGACGCTCGGGCAACAAATCTTTTCCGGCGCGCTGATCCACTACAGAGATACAACAGCCGGCAGCCACACGGATTTGCTTGACTTCACTCCCGCAACCAGCAGCTTCTCCGACGCAGCTCTGGCTGCCGGATCCGCCTGGCAGGATCCATACACGAACCTCAGACTGTCTGTGACCGGCGCGTCATCCTCGGGTCTTACTGTGACTGTCGGATACGGAATCGCTGCGTGTACCGCAGCAGCTCCGACACTGACGCTGTCTCCGCCAAACCCAAGCGCACAGCCCGGAGGCAGTGCGGGCTTCACGGCGACGCTGCGGAACAACGATGCCGCGTCCTGCGGGTCCCGGACGTTCAGCTTCGCCTCGACACTGCCCCAAGGATGGACAACAACGTTCTCCAGCCCGGGCGTGACGCTCGCCCCGGGTCAGTCCGTCAGCATCACAATGACGAAGAGCGTTCCTCCCTCGACCACATCCGGCACCTATGGCGTCAACCTCACAGCGCAATCGTCGACCGGCTCGGTGTCCGCCGCCGCCAACATCACGGTCCTTACGGCCTGCGCTCAAGCCACCCCGACACTGTCGCTTTCTCCCTCGAACCCGAGCGCCCAGCCGGGCGCCACGGTCTCCTGGTCTTTGTCCATCCGCAACAACGATTCGTCGAGTTGCAGCTCACGCCTATTCAGCCTCTCTTCGTCGCAACCGGCAGGCTGGGGCACGACGTTCTCCAGCCAGAGCCTGGCTCTTGCTCCGGGCCAGTCGGCGACGGTGACGATGACAAAAAGCGTCCCTTCATCAACGCCATCGGGCACTTATGCGGTCAACGCGACGGCGCAGTCCAGCCAGAGCACGGCAAACGCAACAGCCAGCGTGACCGTGCAGGCAGCCTCCTCCACCTCCGCGCCGCTGACGGTGGCGTTCCAGCAGACCGTGCTCATCACTTCCAACCGTTCGAGCCTCGTCTCGACGGTGCGCGTGTTGAGCGGAACCGCGCCCGTCGCCGGCGCCGCAGTGACGTTCGCTTTGCGCAAGCCGGATGGCAGCACGGAGACATCGCGAGCCATCCAGACCGACTCAGCCGGACTGGCCTCCTGGACCTACTGGTTCCAGAAAAAAGACCCGCCGGGCTTCTACACTCTGACGGCAACGGCGACTCACAGCGGGCGCACAGCCAGCGCTTCTACAAGCCTGACTCGCCGTTGAAGCGCCGGCCCGGAATCCCGCCACCGGCAAGAGCGAGGACCCGGCGCGGCCTTTCCGTTCAGGCCGCCTCGCCGGGGCGCTCTTGAACAACCAAACCTCAAGACGGAGGACCGGGCGTACCAGCGCCTCTATTCTTTTGCGCGAGTGTCATCGCCTTCGTCCAGCAGCCGCATACCTTCAAAAGTTTGCGGCCCCAGCAGCCCCGCGTGGGCGTACACGCGCAATTTCTGGCGCGAGTCCTCGATATCGAGGTTGCGCATGGTGAGCTGGCCGATGCGGTCGGCGGGCGTGAAGGCGGACTCGCCCTTCTCCATCGTGAGCCGTTCGGGCTTGTAGGTGAGGTTCGGACTCTCCGTATTGAGAATCGTGTAATCATTGCCGCGGCGCAACTCCAGCCACACGTCGCCGGTCACCGCCTTGGCCACCCAGCGCTGGAGCGTTTCGCGGATCATCAGCGATTGCGGATCGAACCAGCGGCCTTCATAGAGCAGCCGGCCCAGCCGGCGCCCCATGTCACGGTACTGCTCCAGGGTGCCTTCGTTGTGGATGCCGGTGACCAGGCGTTCGTAGGCGATCCACAGCAGCGCCATGCCCGGGGCTTCGTAAATGCCGCGGCTCTTGGCTTCGATAATCCGGTTTTCGATCTGGTCCGACATGCCAAGGCCGTGGCGCCCGCCGATGCGGTTGGCATCGAGCACCAGTTCCACTTCGTCGTCGAACCGCTTCCCGTTCAGAGCCACCGGCAGGCCCTCTTCGAAAGTGACGCGCACCTCTTCGGGGCGCACTTCGACATCCTCGCGCCAGAAGGCGACGCCCATGATGGGCTCGACGATCTTCATGCCCTTGTCGAGATGCTCGAGGTCTTTGGCCTCGTGCGTGGCGCCCCAGAGGTTGGAGTCGGTCGAGTAGGCCTTCTCCTTGCTCATGCGGTAGCCGAGGCCGGCGCGATCCAGCAATTCGCTCATCTCCTTGCGGCCGCCGAGTTCGTCGAGAAACGTCTGGTCGAGCCACGGCTTGTAAATGCGCAGTTCGGGGTTGACGAGCAGCCCGTAGCGGTAGAAGCGCTCGATGTCGTTGCCCTTGTACGTGGAGCCGTCGCCCCAGATGTGGACGCCGTCTTCCTTCATCGCGCCTACGAGCATGGTGCCGGTGACGGCGCGGCCTAGCGGCGTGGTGTTGAAGTAATACAGGCCGGCGGTGGAGATGTGGAAGGCGCCGCATTGGAGCGCGGCGAACCCCTCGTGCACAAGCTGCTTGCGGCAGTCGATCAGGCGGGCCTTTTCGGCGCCGCACTCGAGCGCGCGCTTCGGAATCGCCTCATAGTCGCTCTCGTCGGGCTGGCCGAGGTTGGCCGTATAGCAATAAGGGATGGCCCCTTTCTCCCGCATCCAGAAAACCGCGGCGCTGGTATCCAGGCCGCCGCTGAACGCGATGCCCACACGCTCGCCGGCGGGCAGGCTTTGCAGAATATGACCCATGTTGGAAACCCTGCTTGCAATGGGGATGATTCGCTCGCGCGAACCTTTCATTGTAGGACGTCCGCGGCGGCGCGCGCCCTTGATAGGATGGCAGGGACTATGCGAGTGGCCATCGTTGGACTCGGGTTCATGGGGCTGACCCATCTGAAGGCGTACCGGCGCATCGAAGGCGTGGAGATCACGGCCATCAGCTCGAATGATCCTCGCGTGCTGGCGGGGGACCTGTCGCACATCCAAGGAAACCTGGACACCGGTTCGGAGCCGGTGGACATCTCGTCGCTGCCGCGCTACGGCGACGCCATGGAGTGCATCCGCTCCTGCGAAGCCGATGCGGTCGACCTTTGCCTGCCCACGGCGATGCATGCGCCGGCGGCCCTCGAGGCGTTGCAGCGCGGGCTGCACGTGCTGGTGGAGAAGCCGATGGCGCTGGACGCGGCGGAGTGCGAAGCGATGATCGAGGAGGCGCGCCAATCAAAGCGGCTGCTGATGACGGCGCAGGTGCTGCGCTTCTTTCCCGCGTATCTGCCGCTGATCGGCGCTGTGCGTGACGGTTCTTTGGGGGCCGTTCGCCATGCTCTGTTCCGCCGCCGCTGCGCCGCGCCCAAATGGGGCGCGTGGCTGACGGACAAGAAAGCGAGCGGAGGCGGCGTGTTCGATCTGCTGATCCACGACGTGGACATGGCGCTGGTCTGCTTCGGCATGCCTGCGGCGGTGTCGGCTGCCGGCCACGAGGATCTGGCCGCGGGCATCGACATGGTGACCGGACAGCTCCACTACGATTCGGGACTGACCGTGACGGTTACCGGCGGGTGGCACCTGCCGTCGGCGTATCCGTTTTCGATGGAGTACACGGTGGTGGGCGACGAGGCAGCCATTGAGTACAGCTCCGCCGGCCGGCCGCCGCACTGGTATGGCCGTGAAAAAGACTTCGACATTCCGCTGGAAACCAAAGACGGTTATCAGGCGGAGATCGAGTATTTCGTCGAGTGCTGCCGCACGGGCGCCGCGCCGGAGCGCTGCTCGCCGGAATCGTCGGCCGCCGCCGTGCGCGTGGCCAGGCTGCTGGATGAGGCAAGATCGAAGAAGGGAGAAGCCGTGCCATGCCGTTGATACGCGACCGTGAAATCGGGATCTTTTTCTGGGCCGAGCCGGATGCCGTCGCCACCGTGCGAGCCGTCAAGAGCTGCGGCGTCGTCTCCGGGCAGCTCGGCGTCGACGGCAGCGTCGTGCTGAACGAGGAAACCGCCGCGCGCTGGAAGGAGGCGCTGCGGCAGGAGGACTTCCACCTGTTCACGGTGTTCGCCGCCTACGAAGGCGAGAGCTACGCCGACATTCCCACCGTGCAGCGCACGGTGGGCTTCATTCCGCGCGAGACGCGCGCGGCGCGCGAGGTGCGCACGCGCGCCGTCATCGACTTCGCCGCCGCGCTCGGGGTGAAGAGCTTCGGCTGCCACGTCGGCTGCATCCCGGCAGACCGCCAGGATCCCGACTACCGCGATGTGCTCGGACTAGTGCGGCGCATCGCCGACTACGCCGCCTCCCACGGCATGACCTTCTGCCTGGAAACGGGGCAGGAGCCGGCGGAGGAACTGCTCGCATTCTTCGAAGACGCCGCCCGCAGCAACCTCAAGATCAACTTCGACCCGGCGAACATGGTTCTTTACGGCTCAGGCGAACCCATCGCCGCATTCCGGCTCTTGCGCCACCACGTGGCGAGCTGCCACGGCAAGGACGGCGACTGGCCCGACCCGGCCAAGCCGGGCTCGCTCGGCACGGAGCGGCCGCTCGGCGAGGGCTCGGTGAATATTGCGAAATTCATGGAGACGCTGCGCGAGACGGGTTTCACCGGTCCTGTGTGTGTCGAGAGCGGCGTGCATGGCGAAGAGCAGCGCTGGCAGGCGCTGGCGCGGGCTGTGCGGCTGCTCGAACAGCTCCGCTGAGCCGTCCCGAATCGGCGCGGGCCGCGCGATTGCGGCATTCCGCCCGCTTCTGCTAGCTTGCAGGTTGGAAACGGGAATCCGGCGAAATGCAACACGAACACAGGAAGACTGTGCGCACGCGGCGCGTGGATCAGGTGGACTCGTTCGACGAACTGTTGCGCCACTGCCTGCCCGCATTCGGCGGAGCCTATCTGCGGCGCATCTACACGATCCTCGACAACGCCATCGGCATGGGCTGCCCGATGACGGTGGCGGCGGCGGGTCCGGTGACGGTGAGCGGCCAGCACCAGGCGTGGCTGATTCCGCTGCTCGAAACAGGATGGGTAGCTTATGTTTCGACGACCGACGCCGTCTGCTACCACGACGGGCACCGGTCGCTGGCCGGGCGGCACGACTGCGTCTTTGAAGTGCCGATTTTCGGCGACGACGGCGCGCTGCGCGAACAGCGGATCATCCGCGTCGCCGACATGGCTTTCGACGAGGACATCCTGTTCGACCAGGACCGGTTCCTGTCCGCGCTGCTGCGCCGTCCGGAGTTCCAGAAGAAGATGTCGGGCACCGAGTTCCGCTACAAGCTCGGCTTGTGGTACGCGGCGATGGAGAAGGCGGGCGGCGTGGAACCCGGGCTGCTGGCGACGTGCGCGCGCAGGGGCATCCCGGTGTTCGTGGGCGCGCCGGGCGATGGCAGCGTGTTTCTCAATTCGATGAAGCTGTGGGCGATGCGCGAGGCGGGGCTGATCGAGCGGCACGATCTCGAACTCGACCTGCACCTGGAAGTGTTCGAAAGCTGCGCGTTCCACCGCTGGGGGCTGTTCGAGAGCGAGGCCAAGGCGCTGGCGACGCTGATCCTCGGCGGCGGCGTGCCGAAGAACTTCAACCTGCAGCCCGAGCCGGCGCTCGGCCAGATTCTGGGGTTGCCCGATATTCGCGGATACCTGTTCGACGTGCAGATCGTGAGCGCGCCGGTGACGGACGGGTCGCTCTCCTCGTGCTTCCCCGCGGAAGCGGTGACGTGGGGCAAGGTGGACAAGGACCACTACCAGCAGACCACCGAGTCGATGCAGTGCGACTACTCGATCGTGCTGCCGCTGCTGGTGAAGGCGCTGCTCGACAACCGCGCCCGCTATGAGCGGCTGGCGGCGGAGATGGGCAAGGAGGCGTTGTTCGAAAGAGAGCCGAAGGCGCGCGGCTATCTGCGCCCGCGCGAGGGCTACCGGCTGTTTGACCGGCGCGCGGAGCTCGTGGAGAAGCTGAAGCAGGCTGTGAGGGAGCAGCGCGAGTGGCTGGCGGAGTCGCTCGAGTATCCGCTGCCGCCGGCGCCGTGACGGTCCCGCGGCGGCGTGCAGGCGCGAGAGAAAATGGCCGGAAGGAACCACGCGTTGCCGTTGCAGGCATCATCCCGAATGCAAGGCGGGTCCCGGCTGATGTGGACGCTGGCAGGGGCGTGCGCGGCGGCGGCTGTTGTGTTCGCGGTCGCCGCGGCGCCGGCCGAACCCGAGGCGCCGCCCGTCAGGCGCCCCACATTCCGCGACGTTGCCGCCGGGTGGCCGTTCCGTTATGTTTCCAACAACAGCCTTTACGGACGGAAGTGGTTTCCGCAGCCGATGTGCGGCGGCGTCGCCGTGCTTGACTATGACAACGACGGGCGGCTGGATATCTTCTTCACCAACGGCGCGCGTTTCCCCGAGCGCAAGCGCACGGACCCGTCCTTTTACAATCTTCTGCTGCGGCAGAAGACGGACGGGACGTTTGAGGACGTCACGGAGCGGGCAGGACTGCTGGGCAAGGACCTCGACTTCAACTTCGGCGTCGCCGCGGGCGACTTTGACAACGACGGCTGGACGGATCTCTTCATCGCCACAGCCGGGCGCAACGTGCTGTACCGCAACATGGGCAACGGCACGTTCCGCGACGTGACCGCCGCGTCGGGCATCGGGACGAAGCCCGCCAACACGCTCAGCGTCGTGGCGGCGTGGTTCGATTACGACCGCGACGGCTGGCTGGATCTGTTCGTCTCCAACTACACCTTCTGGTCGCCGGAGACCGACCACCGCTGCGCGATGAGCGACGTGGATCTCTATTGCGATCCCCGCCGCTACCCGAGCGTGCCCCACCAGCTCTTCCGCAATCTCGGCAACGGGAAATTCGCCGATGTGACGGAGAAAGTCCGTCTGCACGAGGCGCCGGGCAAGGGCATGGGGGTTTCGATCGCCGACTTCAACGGCGACGGATGGCTGGATGTGTTCGTGGCCAACGACACGGACCCGAACTTTCTGTTTCTGAACCGGCAGGGGAAGTACTTCGAGGAGGCGGGGCTGCAGCTCGGGGTGGCCTACAACGAGAACGCGCAGGCGGGTTCGTCGATGGGCTGCGACGCGAAGGACTACGACAACGACGGCCGCGTGGACATCTTTTACAACAATCTCCGCTCGCAGATCTGGGGGCTGCTGCGCAACACAGGCGAGGCGTTCGAACCCGTTTCGTCGCCCGCGCGGATTACGTATCTGAGCCGCCCGTATTCGGGCTGGAGCAACGGTTTCATCGACTACAACAACGACGGCTGGAAAGACATCTATTCCTCCAACGGCGACGTGGACGAATTCAACGAGCTGTCCCCGCAAAACGACACGATGTTTGAAAACATCGAGGGCAGGCATTTCATCGACGTTTCCGCGGAACTGGGGCCGGATTTCACGCGGAAGGGGTTCCAGCGCGGCTCGGCGTTTGCGGATCTGAACAACGACGGCTGGATGGACATCATCGTGACGTCGCTCAACACGCGGCCGCGCATTCTGTTGAACAGCGGCGGCACGGGCAACCACTGGCTTCTTCTGGCACTCACCGGGCGCCGCAGCCCGCGCGACGCCATTGGGGCGAAGGCTCAGGTCACGACAGCATCCGGGCGCACGCTGCACAACCACGTGGCGGTGAGCGTGGGCTTTATGGGGTCAAGCGACAGGCGGGTGCACTTCGGCCTCGGGCGCGAGGACCGCATCCGCCGAATCGAAATCGTGTGGCCGAGCGGCGCGAAACAGACTTTGGAGAATGTGGCCGCCGATCAGGTTTTGCAGATCACCGAACCCGCAGCCGCAGCGCCCAAACCCGCGCCTGCCAAAGCCAAGCCTCCGAGGTGAGATAAGCTGATTGGCCGGCATGGCCTCATTGCTGGATGAACTGGCCGGGTGGAAGCGGCGGTACGGAGAAGACCCGGCGCCGCTCGTCGAGCTGCTCGCACGGCTTACGGATGCGCGGTTCACGGATCCTGCGGAGCTGATCCGTCTGCACGAGGACGCGCTTTTTCTCCGCGCCTACCCGCACAGCGAGGACGTGGCTCGCGCCTGCGACGGGCTTCTCTGCGGCTTCGGCGCGCGGATCGCGGCGCTGGGCGAGGCGCGGGAAGCCCTGGAAGAGCCGGAGGTGTCCGGCATCGCGGGCACTGCCGTCACAGCGCTGTTCAGCTACCACGCCGCACAGGCGCTGGCGGCGCGCCACGGGAGCGCGATGGACATCGCCTGGGAATACTGCCCGGCACCGGACCGCTTCGGGCCGCTGCTCGCCGCGGTGTTGCCGGAAGCGCGCGAGGAGTGGCCCGTGGAGGCGCACTTCCCCGCGCGGGATTGGATGGACAGGCTGCGGCCACCGCATCAGACGGCGCTGCAATGGATCCTGAGGAGACTCAACCGGCTCGATGGCCCGCCTGCGCGCCGGGCCGAGCTCTACGATGCCGCGCAGGTCATGCTGCACTGGCGGCTGGGGGAATCCGCGGCGGCGCGCACTCATACGCGGCGCGGCACGGCGACCTTCTTCCACACGGCGCCATTGTTGCGCCGGAAAGATACGGAGCTTTCCAGGGAGTTCAGCAGCCCTGCGCTTCCATTGCGGCGTTTGCGCGCATCAGAAGCGCGGGAAGCGATCGCCCTGATTCGGGACACATCCGCCGTGCGTTACCGCGAGCTGTACGGGTTCAACTTCCCGGACCTTCAGAGGATGTACAGCGCGGAGGCGGGCCGGGGCCTGGAAATCCTGTTCTTCGGAGCGGCGCCGGAGGTTCGTCTGCCGCTCCGCGCTTATCACGCAGGGATGTTTTTCAAGAACGGCACACCGGCCGGATACGTGGAAGTGCTGTCCTTTTTCGAACGCGCGGAGGTGGGATTCAACCTCTATTACACGTTCCGCGAAGGCGAAACAGCCTGGATTTATGCGCAAATTCTGAAGCTGTGCCGCCAGGTGCTGGGCGTGAGCGTCTTTTGGGTGGACCCGTACCAGATCGGGCACGACAATGACGAGGCGATCGAATCGGGCGCGTTCTGGTTTTACCGGAAGCTGGGTTTCCGCCCGGTGGATGAGGCGCTGGAGAAACTTGCATTGCGAGAGGAGCGCCGCCTGGCAGCCCCTCCCGGCCTGCGCACACCCGCCCGGGTGCTGCGGAGGCTGGCGCGCAGCCCCATGGTGTACGAGCCGCCCGGTGCGCGCCGCGGCGACTGGGACCGGTTCCATATCCGGCTCCTGGCGGCAACCCGCTGGCCGAAAGCCGTGCGGCGGCGGTTCGAGTCCTGCCTGGCGCTGAAGAGGTCCGGCGACGAAAGCCGCTACCTTCGCGCCCTGCAGCAGGACGAGAAGCTGCGGGCGGACCTGCTGCGCCTGGGCTCTTCCTGAAACCGAGGCTATTTCCGCAAATTCGTCTCGAATAACTTGAGAATCCGGCGGTATTCGTCCGTCCAGCTCGAGGCGTTCACGAAGCCGTGGTCTTCCACCGGATAGATCGCCACTTCCCAGTTTTCCTTGCCCAGCTCGATGAGCTTTTGCGCCAGCCGGACGGTGTCCTGGAAGTGCACGTTCGCATCCGCCATCCCGTGGCAGATGAGCAAAGCGCCCTGCAGTCCGGCGGCGTGGTAGATGGGCGAGCTGCGGCGGTAGGCTTCGGCGTCCTCCTGCGGCAGGTTCAGGATGGCGCCTGTATAGGGGTGGTTGTAGTGCGCCCAGTCGGTGACCGGACGGAGCGCGGCGCCGGCGGCGAAGACTCCAGGCTGCGTGAACATGGCCATCAGCGTGATGAAACCGCCGTAGCTGCCGCCGTAAATACCGATGCGTTTCGGGTCCGCGCCGTGCTCGCTGACCAGCCATTTGGCGGCATCCACCTGGTCGTCGAGATCCTTGCCGCCCATGTGGCGGTAGACGGCGGTGCGCCAGTCGCGCCCGTGGCCGGCCGAGCCGCGGTAGTCGAGATCGAGCACGATGTAGCCTCGCTCCATCAGCAGGTGGTGGAACATCATTTCCCGCGCGTAGCTGGACCAGCCGCGGTGGACATTTTGCAGATAGCCGGCGCCGTGGACAAATATCACCGCCGGCCCGCCCTTTTTCCAGCTTTTCGGCTTGTAAATATGGGCTGGAACCCGCGCCCCGTCGCGGGCCGGTATTTCCACAATCGGCTTGTCGATCCACGGGTATTTCGCAAATTCTTCGGACGGAGAAACGGTCACGCGCCGCATCGCCGCCTGTGGCTTCGCATCCATCAAATACAGCTCCGGCGGCTGGTTGGAACGGCTGTATATCACGGCAAGTTTCGCGCCGTCAGGAGACAATTCTCCGGAATAAAAACCCGGGGCGCCGGTCAGCCGGATCCGCGGTCCGCCGGAGACGGGCATCAGATACAGGTGCTGCTCGTACAGGCTTTCTTCGCTGGTGACGAGAAGGAACGACTGCCGGTTTGGGGTGAGCTCGGCCTGCTTGACTTCCCAACCGCCCTCCGTCAATGCCCTCACGTCGCCTGTCTCCGAGTCGGCCGCATACAGGTGCGACCAGCCGGTGTGCTCGGACTGGAACCATACTTCGCGCCCGCCGGGGAGCCAGCCGAGCGACTGCGTGCCCGGACCGTCCACCCAGGCTTCATCGGAGGTCTGGTGCAAGCTGCGGACCTTCGCCGTCTCAGGATCCACGGCAAACACCCAGCGGTCCTTGAAATCCGCAGCGCGCCCGAGCACCGCGAGACGCGTGCCGTCCTCGTTCCACTGCGGGTTGGACAGAACCACGGCCCGCTCCACTTCCTTGCCGTCGCGCGTGGTCTTGATTCCCGGGTCGAGCCATCGCGCCTCGCCGGTGTCAACGCTGATCAACGCCATGCGCGGACGCGGCTGCAGATCACCCACCTTGGTCCGGGTAGGCTGCGTCTCGGTGTAGGCGGTCTCGGTCACGTAAAGCGGCATCAATGCGGTTTTCGCCTCCTGCGGCCGCTCCTGGATCACAGCAAGCACATGCTTGCCCCCGGGCGCAAGCATCAGGTCCGCGACACTCTGCCGGGGCGTCAGGCGCAGCGGCTTGCGCGGGTTCTCCTTCTTGCGTTTTTCTTCGCGCTCCTCGCGCTGGCGCGCCCGTTTCTCGACCGCCTCGAGCAACGCCCGTTCTTCCTTCTTCAGGAACTCCTGGCTGGCGGTGCCCTTTCGCTCTTCGGCGGGATCGGCTTGCCCCGGCGGGAGGATGTTGGTCAACTGCTCGATTTCGCCAGACTCGAGCGAAAGCCGGAACAAATTGCTGCTGCGGACAAACGTGACGGCGCGGCCGTCGGGGGCAATGCGGGGCGAGGACTCCACATCGCTGGTGCGCGTGATCCGCCGCATCCGATCCGCCGTGCGGTCGTAAAGGAAAATATCGCCGTCGCGGGCGAAGACGACCTTGGTGCGGTCGAGCGATTCAGAACCGCGCGCCGGCGGCGCCTCCAGCGCCTCTTCATCGCTCAGGCGGCGCAACCCGGACCCGTCGCGGTTCACCACCCACGTGGAGTATTCTTTTTCGGGCGGCTCGGAAGCCTGCTTCCACTCGAAATAGACGCGCTGCCCGTCGCCGCTCCATCGCATGGCGCGCGGCGCGTATCCATAAAGCGCCGGGCCTTGCATGATCCATTCGACCGTGAGCGTGCGGGCCGCGGGAGGCTGCACGGCTGTTGCGGGCGCGCAAAGCAGCGCCGCCATCGAAAAGCAGAGAGTCTTCTTCATGGCCTGAAACCAAGGATTGTGCCACAGCCGCAGCCTTCACCAGCGGCGGACGAACTGAAGGAGGAACGAGCGGCCCGGGGCGTCCACGCCGGAGCCATGCACGCGGAAGTTGCGGTCGAAGAGGTTGCTGACGCCGGCTTGCAGCAACCAGAATTCGCTCACCGTCCAGCCGGCGCGCAAATCGAGGCGCGCCCAGCCGGGCGTCGCGGTAAACAAAGGCACGCGCTGCGTGTCCGCGGCGGCGCGCGAAAGGGGGAGCACGCGAAAGGCTGCCTGCTCGGCCGTTTCTCCGGTGGGAATGAAGCGGCCCTGCGCATCGAGAAACGGCTGCATGCGGCCGGCCGTGAAAAAGCTGCGGATGTCGCGGCGGCTGAACGCGGCGCCGATGCGCTCGTCGTCCAGATCGCCGCCGCTCAGCCGGCGTTGCGCGCCCGAGGCCAGGAGGCTCGCCTCGGCCCACCAGCGGCGGCCGGAATCGCGCCGCAGCGCAACGTGTCCGGCCTGCGGCGGGAGCCGCCGCACGGGGCGGTGAGGCTGAAGCTCATTGCCGGCGAGGAAAGAATAGGCGCCGCGCGCGGACCAGCGGGAGTTGACGCGCCACCGGAACAGGGTTTCGACACCGCGGTAGTCGGCCAGCCCGTCGTTGACAAACGCCTTGACGGCGCGCGGGTCAAATGGAGTCGACACGGCGACGACACCTTGTGCGGCTTGCTGCGGAGTCTGCGGCAACCGGGTCACGGGAATGCCTGCCAGGGAGTCGGGCACGCGCGCGGCGTCGAACAGCAGCGTGCGCCGCACGATGGGATCCTCGAGCCGCGCAAGAAAGACCTGCGCCCGGGCTTCGAAACCCGCCCACGCGCCGCGCCAGCCTGCTTCGACGTTGTTCAGCCGCTCCGGCACAAGGTCGCGCAACGCCGTGCCCTTCGACACCGCCGCCTCGCTCGAGTCGGTGGCCAGCAGCGGCTGCCAGGCGAGCGCGTCGCGGACTGGAACCTCGTATCCGAGATCGTTGAGCCCAAGGGCCCCCAGGTCGTTCAGATTCGGGGCCCGAAAACCAAGGCCGGAGCCAACGTGCAAAGCCCACTGCGACGCCACGCGCCATACGGCGCTGCCGTTCCACGTCCATTGGGAAAATCCCAGGTCAGCCCGGGGGACGCCGAAGCGCGGCTCCGCCTGGGAGCGGAAGCGCACGCCGGTCCACCGCGCCCCGTAGCCGAGTCGCAGCCGGCGCGAGGCCACTTCGGAAAAACCGTGCGCCGCCAGAGCGCCCGTGCGGTAGGAAGCGGCGGGATACAGCGGGCGCGCGAGAGCGTTGTCCTGAAGGCGCGAGGAGGCGATGCTCTCCCTGTACCACTCCGCATGAAAACCGGCCGCCGTATGCCGGCCCAGGCGCCGTTGCGCCTGAGTCTGCACGCCGAGCACGCGCACGCGGCTCTCGTCCTCCACCACCGGATCGCTGAACCGAAGCCCCTGCCGGATGCTGCCGTCGCGCATCCGGTTCCACGAAAGGTTGGCGCTGATCGAATCCCACCACCTTCCGCCAAACCGCTCCCAGCGCGCGTAGCCGAAGTCGAGCGTCTGCGGCCGGAAGGCAGACTGCATCCGCCCGAGGCCGCCCCACAGGTCCTTGTATCCGCGAACGCCGCCCACCTTGCTGTGCTGGAGCCAGCCTGTGACCAGGGTCCGCGCCCCGAGCCGCGCGGCGGCCTTGCCGTGGACGCCCGTGCGCGACCAGGCGGTGTCCTGAAGGCGGCTGCCTGTGAGCGCGCGGACCTGCTGCGGGTCCAGCCCTAGCAGGCGCCGAAAGACGTGGTGCGAATCGAGGCCGCCGCCCGCGCGCAGATCCTGATGGCGGGCGCCATGAGCCCCGCCGAGCAGCCACAGCCAGTCCCTGGCCAGCGAGGCCTCGGCCTGTCCGGAGGCGCTCCAATCCGCGCTCTCGCCGCCAGCCTGCAGGAAGCCGTGCCGCTGCCAGCGCGCGCCGGAGGCAAAGTCCGCAGCCGGGGTCAGAAGTTGAATCGTTCCGCCCAGACCGTCGCTGCCGTACTGGGCGCCGCTTGGCCCCAGCATCGCCTCGACGCGCTCGGCCTGGGACGGCTCGAAAAACGCCAAATACTGATTCGGGCCGCTGCGGAAAGTGGAGTTGTTGAAACGGACGCCATCGACAAGCTGCACGACGTGGTAGCCGGTGAGGCCTCGCAGGAAAGGAGACACCTGCCCGGCCGTAGTTTGCTGCACGAGAATGCCCGGCGCCTGCTCGAGCTGGTGGCCCACCGTTGGCGGCAACATGGCATCGCCTGCGTCGCGCCCGGATTGCCAGACGAGCTGGGCCGCGTCCGCGGTTGTCTCGAGCAGCCCCGCCCGCGCGGTCACAGTAACGGACGTGGCCAGAGCTTCCGGGTGAAGCACGAATTCGGCGCCGCGGCTGGCGGGCGCCTCCAGCACGCCGAAGCCTTCCTTCCGGATCACGAGACGCATGCCCGGCGCCGCCTGGCGGAACGTGAAGCGCCCATCGTCGCCGCTGAGAACCGACTCGAGCAGCGCGCCGGCGGCGGTGCGCAACTCGATCCGGGCTTCAGCCACCGGCGCCCCGTCCGGCGACCGGACCCAACCCTGAAGTCCCGGCTGGGCTGAAAGGGGGGCGAGGCAGACGCAGAAGGCCAGCAGGCGCAGCATCATGATCGAGTTTCGCAAAGAGAGCCCGGACCGCGCCGCAGCCGCTGCTTCGCCTTCCCGCGCGTCAGCCGAGCTTCCACGGGGCGCGGTAGGCGCGCCGCAGCAGGGCGTTGGCGGCGTCGTTGCCTGCAACGCGGCCGGCCTCTGCGTCCCACTCGATGCGGCTCCTGGAGCGAAGCGCCACGTTGCCGAGCATGGCGACAGCGGAGACATGGTGGCCGACGTCGAGGTTTTCCACCGGCTGCTGCCGGCTCTTGACGCAATCGAGGAAATTCCGCGCATGGGCGACGCGCGCGTTGTCGCCCGCGGGCGCGCGGCGGCGCATTTCGACCACTCTCTCGCGCTTCTTCGGCTCGGCCACCACTTCCCAGCCGTTGTTGTCGACGATCAGGGTGGCTTCCGCGCCGGTGAAGACCACGGCGTGCTCGCGGCGGTCGGGGCCCAGACCGCACTGCACCGAATGTTCCCAGATGAGCGTGTACGAGGGAAAATCGTAGACGGCGATTTGCGTGTCCGGCGTCTCGGTGTTGTCCTGCAACACGTACTTGCCGCCGCTCGCGACAACGCTCTTCGGCCACTCCGGCCCCATGGCCCAGAGGGCGATATTGACCAGATGCACGCCCCAGTCCGTCATCAGCCCGCCGGCGTAATCCCAGAACCAGCGGAAGTTGAAGTGGAACCGGTTGCGGTTGAACGGGCGCTTCGGCGCCGGGCCGAGCCACACGTCGTAGTCGACGCCCGGCGGCACGGGCTCGTCGGGCGGGTTGCCGCAATCGGTCACCCAGTCAAGGTACGCGAAGCAGCGCACCTGCCGCACCTTGCCGATCTTGCCCGAGCGCACCATCTCCACCGCTTCGGCCCAGTGCGTGCCGCTGCGCCATTGCGTGCCCATCTGCGCGACGCGGTTGTGGCGCCGCGCGGCGTCGCGCATCACCCGCCCTTCCCAAATCGTCGTGGCAAGCGGCTTCTCGACATACACGTCCTTGCCCGCCTCGAACGCCATCACCGTGGGCAGCGCGTGCCAGTGATCGGGCGTGCAGTTCAGAATCACGTCGACGTCTTTTCGTTCGATCAGGCGGCGGAAATCTTTCGCCGTGTCCGGGCGCTTGCGGCCGAGATCGTCCAGCCGCTTGAGCGTCTTTGCGATCATCGCGTCATCAACGTCGCAAATGGCGGCGATTTCGCACTCCTTGTGGGCGAGAAACGCGTTCGAGTCGGCCACGCTGATGCCGCCGCAGCCGATCAGTCCGATGCGCATGCGGTCCGACGGCGGCGCCGGCTGCGCGCCGGCGGCATAGGCGGCTGAAGCGAGAGAGGCAGAAAACGCGCGGCGGGTCCAATGGTCATGAGACATAGGAGGGCTTCCCTTCCACGGAAAGCATACACCCGCCGGCCAGGCATCCCGTCAGGCGCGGCTGAAGGAGCCGGAGGCCAAAGCAGACAACAGCCGCCGCAGATCATCGATGTGATAGGGTTTGGCGAGGTAGTCGTCCATGCCGGCGGTCAGGCAGCGGCGCGCGTCTTCCGGAAAAGCATGAGCGGTGAGACCGACAATCGGAACGCGCCCATGCCGCGTTGCCGCTTCCAGTTGGCGGATCTGGCGCGTGGCCTCCAGGCCGTCCATGCCCGGCATTTGCACGTCCATCAGAATGGCGTCGAACCGCTCCGCCCGGGCTTTCTCCACCGCCTCGGCGCCATCAGCGGCGAAGCGCACGAAATGGCCGTCGCGCCGCAGCAGGCTCTCGATCGCCCGCCGGTTGATCTCGTTGTCCTCGGCCACAAGAATATGGAGGCGGCGGGCGATGGACTCCCGGCGGCTTCCACTCTCGGCCTCGGCCGGCGCGGCTTCGGCCTTCGGCAGCGGAATGGCGAATGAAAACACCGCTCCCTCGCCCGGCCTGCTCTCCAGCAGACGCAATTCGCCGCCCATCAGCCGCACCAGGTGGTCGCTGATGGTCAGTCCCAGGCCAGAGCCGCCGTACTGGCGGCTTGCCGAATCGTCCACCTGAACGAAAGCATGGAAAATGCGGGTCCGGTGCGCCGCGGGAATTCCCGGACCGGAGTCGGACACGGTGAAACAGATCCTGTCTTTCCGGGCTGGCGCGATATGCAGACGAACCCAGCCCGCGGGCGTGAATTTCACGGCGTTGCCGATCAGATTGGCCAATACCTGCCGGAGCCTGCCCGCATCGCCCACCACCCATTCCGGCAGCCGGCCGTCGCATTTGAGTTCGATGCGGATGTCTTTCTGCAGCGCCTGTGGCTCGAACATGGCGATCAACTCATCCACCAGAGTGCGCAAGTGGAAAGGCTGCGGATCCAGCCGCATTTTCCCTTTCTCGATCCGGGACAGATCCAGCACGTCATTGACAATCTCCAGCAGCGCGCGCGCCGAGCTGCGGATGGTCTCCAGGTAAGATCGCTGTTCCGGCTCCGGATCAGATTCCAGCGCCAGCTCCGTCATGCCCAGGATGCCGTTCAGCGGCGTGCGGATCTCGTGGCTCATGTTGGCGAGGAAGCGCGACTTGGCCTCTTCCGACTGCCGGGCTTCGACCATCAGGCGGCGGATTTCCGCCGTCTGCCGGCTCACCGCCCTGCGTAGCAGCAACACCCACAGCCCGACCAGCAGTCCCAAGCCTGCCGCAGCCAGCAACCAAAGGCGGAGCTTTTGCAATTGCGCCGTCCCGGCCGGTTCCAGGAAGGCAACGTCGTCCGGCGTCCGCAATCGGATCTGGAACTTGCCTCTCTCTTCCGGGATCAGGATGCCCGTGATTTCTACCGTTGCACCGAGCAGAGCTGCCGGCGGGAAAAAGGACGAAGTTCCTGAGTCTCGCCGAATGTAGACGCGCAGGGCGGGACCGGGCGGGCCCAGCCAGAACACGTCCCTTGTCTCGCTGGCAGATGTCCGCTGCACCACGCCGCGCACGCGGATCAGCCTGCCGGCGCCGGCGCCGTCCAGGGCTTCGGCAATGGAATGGAGTTCAGCCTGCGGGATTTTGGCTTCGCCGAGCAACCTCACGCCGGCCTCTTCGATCTGCGGCTCCAGATCGTCATAGAGGCCCAGCCGTCCGCACGCCGTGACGGCGGCGCCTCTGGGCACCGGGTCAGGCCCCCGGCCCTGGATCACGATGCCGCCCGACTGGTCCTGCAGGTAAAAGTCCCACTGGCCTGAGCGCAGAATCCCGGTTTCCATGGTCGCCACGCCCTGCACGCAAACCTGCGCGCCCCTTTGGCCAAAGGCGCGCTCGCGCGCTTCTGCCACCGGCAGGAACTGCGCCCCCTGCCCGCCGTCAAGCGGGCCGGGAAGAGCTGCCAGGGCCAACAGAGGCGCAACCAGAGTCATCGTTCCCAACACTTCTTTTCGGCGGATTCGGTTCCCGCAATTAGGGGAATCCGGGACATCCCTGCCCGGTCCGTCCGGCTTCACGGGCCAACCCTGTCCAGCCCCAGGACCATTCCCTCGGGACGCAGCACCCGCAGCATCTCCGGGGTGGGCGAATCCGGCTGTCTGTCCACAATCACGTCGAACCAGGCCTCAGCCCACGGGATCTCGTCCCGGCTGCCTTCGACGAACATGACGTGGTCCAGATCCGCGCACAGCCGGCGCGCCTGCCACACCTCCTCGCGGGCGCCGAGGCCCACCAAGGCGCCTTCGCGCACCGCCAAAGCCAGGTCCCGCAGCCCTTCCATGCCGGCGAGCGAGGTCAGCAGCACGCGGCTGTCCGGCTTCATGACCACGAAAGTATCATGCGCCGCCCTGTCTCGCGGGCATTGACACCGGGCCCGGTTCGGAGATATAGTTAGGACTCCTAACTATGATGGCCCCAGCGCTCTCCGCCCGCATCGCCGCCGGCCTGGGCCGGATCTCGCTGCTGCTCCGCCACCACGGGTGGCAATCGGCGGCCTCGCGGTCGCTCACGCCGACGCAGGCGCAGATCCTGGCGGCGCTGGCGTCGCGTCCGCCGCGCACCCTGAGGCCTTCCGGCGTGGCGGAGTTGCTGGCCCTGTCGCTGCCCACGGTGAGCGACTCCGTAGCCGCTCTCGAAAGAAAAGGGCTGGTGCGGCGGCGCGGCGATCCGGCCGACCGCCGCGCCGGGCTGCTGGAGTTGACCGCGCGAGGCCGGCGCGCCGCCGCGGCGGCGTCCGGGTGGCCGGACTATCTTCTGGCCGCCGTGGACTCCCTGCCCGCTCCGATGCAGGAGCACCTGCTGGCGGCGCTGATGTCGATGATCCGGTCGCTGCAGCAGCAGGGCCGCATCCCCGTGGCGCGGATGTGCACCAATTGTCTCTACTTCGAACCGGACCGCTTCCCCGGCGCTGCGGAACCGCACTATTGCCGCTTTGTCGAAGCCCCCTTCGGCGTGCGCTCCTTCCGCATCGACTGCCCGGATTTCGAGCCCGCCGCGCCGGAGGCGCAGCAGGCCAACCATCTCGTCCTCATCTCTCAGTTCGCAGCGAAAGGAGCCCCCGATGCAACCAACAAACATCCCCGGATATGATTTCGGCTCGCCGGCCCTGGCGCAGTCGCCTGTCAGCCGGCAAGACCTGGAACTGTTGAAGAAGACGGTGCTGTTCACCGAGGAAGACGCCGCGGCGCTCAGGCGCTCGCGCGCCATCCTGGCGCCGCAGGTGGAGCAGGTTCTCGATGTCTGGTACGGCTTTGTGGGTTCCAACCCCCACCTGGTGTCGGCCTTTTGCGACCCGTCGTCCGGGCAGCCCGACACGCACTATCTGGAGGCGGTGCGGAAGCGCTTCGGGCAGTGGATTCTGGACACGGCGGGCGCCGATTACGGGCAGGCGTGGCTCGATTATCAACACGAGATCGGGCTGCGCCACCACCGGACGAAAAAGAACCGCACCGACGGCGCGCGCGGCTCCGCGCATATTCCGTTCCGCTACCTGATCGCGCTTCTGTATCCGGTGACCGCAACGCTGAAGCCGTTTCTGGCCTCATCGGGCGCGCCGGCCGAGGAGGTTGAAAAGATGCATCAGGCGTGGATCAAAAGCGTGCTTCTGCAGGTGATCCTCTGGTCGCATCCCTACGTGAAGGAAGGCGACTTCTAGCAGAGCGAACAGCAGAAGGGGCCCGCGCCCCCGCTCAATGCCCGCGGGGGCGCGGGTAATCGTCCTTCATCCGGTGCGGCGCCTTGCGGACCAGCGAGCGCGGATCCAGCAGGTGCATGGGGCGGAACTCGCGCTCGTTCCAGCGGCAGCCCGCCTCGAACTGCACGCCCACGTACCAGCCGATGTCCTTGTACATGCAGTAGCGCACGACGCCGGAGAACTCGCCCTGATCATAGGAGATGCGCATGGGCGCCCCGACGGGCACCCTGGTCTCCAGTTGCAAGCAAGCCCCGGAGAGCGAAATATCCTCGAGATTCGCCACCGCCCGCTTCGTTCTTCCGTTCTGATCCTTCCATCGCACGTCGACCAGGTCCGCGCATAACATCCTCGGTTCCGACCGCCGATCGATCATACACCCTCTCCATCGGACAACCGCGAATTTCGGTTCAGACTGCCGGGGGCGACTTTTTTACCTTAGCGTAAATTAGGGCTTTGCCGCGTCTCTAGGGTGACCGCGCGCCTCTGGCTCCCATGGTACTCCTATCCCCGAATCGTGCACGGGATCAGGCAAAAACATTCAGATCCGGTTTTGTTGCCGCAGCCACTCGCGCCGCGTCATCAGATCCCGGCTGCTCCGCGCATGGTCGACGGCAAGCACGCCGTCCAGATGATCCATCTCATGCTGGATCAGCTCCGAAAGCGCACCCTCCGCCTCCAGCCGGCGGCACGCGCCCTCGAGGTCCTCGTATTCGATGACGACGCGCACGTGGCGCCGCAGGCGCACCATGAGATCCGGGAAGGAGAAGCAGTCGTCCCACATTTCGAATGTGCCGGCGCTTTTCTCGACGAATGCCGGATTGACGAGTTCGAATCGGCGGCCCTCGGCGTGGAGGAAGATCAGCCGCAGCGGCTCGCCGATCTGGATGGCGCTGATGCCGCGGCCGAAGCCGTGCCGTTGGCGGAAATCGGCGAGCGTATCTTCGAGGTCCTGCATCACCCGGCGGGTCTGGTCCAGGTCCGCGGCCGGGGAGGAAACGCGGCGCAGCGTGTCGTCGCCGAGTTCGAGAATGCGTCGCACGGCCATGCCTCCATGCTATGCCAGAGGCGGCGGCGCCGGCATTCCGGTAAGCTGGGCTGAGAATGCCGCCAAGAGCAGAGCGCCGGTTGCGCGCCGGGAAGGAACGGGACCATGGCCGCGCCTGAAGCCGCGCCGCGGGCGCCTTCCGTGATGGGGCTGGGCATCCGTGCGGCGCTGTTCCTGTTGTTCGTCCGGATCGGCGGGATGGTGTTCGGCGGCCTGCTGTACTGGGCCTTCGACAGCCTGCTGCTGGCGAGCGCGCTGGGCGTTTTCCTGGCCTCGGCCGTGGCGACGGCGATCATGCTGCGCATGTTCGAGCGCGGCCGTCTCGACGATGTGGGCCTGGCCTGGCAGCCGCAAGGGCAGCGCCACCTGCTGCTGGGCGCCGCGGCCGGGCTGGCCGCGGGTTTGGCGGCGGCCGGCTTGCCGGTGGCTTTCGGCTTGGCGTCCTGGGCGGGGACAGCGGAACCGGAGATGGCCTTTGGAACGGGGAAATTCGTTTTTGTCACGCTGCTGCTGTGGCTGGGCGCGGCCGGCGAAGAGCTGATGTTCCGCGGCTACCCGTTCCAGATCCTGGCGCGGCGCCTGGGCCCCGGGTGGGTGATTCCGCCGTTTGCCCTGCTGTTCGCGCTGGCGCATTTCGACAATCCGCAGTCGAACTGGGCAGGGGTGGGCAACACGGCGCTGTGGGGCGTGGTGCTGGGTCTGGCGTGGTGGCGCAGCCGGGATCTCTGGCTGCCGATCGGACTGCATTTCGGCTGGAACTGGGCGCTGCCGCTGGCCGGGGTGCGGCTGAGCGGGTTTAAGATGGGGTTGACGGGCCGCGTGCTCGAGTGGAAGGCAGGGCCGTTATGGAGCGGGGGCGAGTACGGGATCGAGGCCGGGTTGCCGACCACGGCGGCGGCCGTGGCGCTGCTCGTCTGGCTTTGGGTGCGGAAAGGGCAACCTGCGCCGCCCGCAGGCGTCTGAAACAGTGAGGGGGGTGACGCCGTGAAGAGGCTGTGTGCGCTCGTCTTCGTGGCTCTGCTGCTGCCGGCGCAGCAGGGCAAGGAAGACCGCGTGCGCAAGCTGACCGACGAAGAGAAGATCGAGCTGCTGCGCGGACTCACCGCCGAGTTCGCCACCGTCAAGGCGTTCATCCCGCGCGTCAAGCGCCCGGTGCAGATCCGCGCCGATGGCACTTATGACAAGGTGGAGTGGCGCGAGAAGGGCGACGAGTACGGCGCCGTGGCGCGCGTCGGGGAACTCGTGCAGATCACGAAGATCGAGGTGGAAGACGACCGCATCATCCTCCAGATCAACGGCGGGCTGAACACGCGCGGCAAGTGGTACGAGCGGATCGAAGGCGGCGTGGGCGCCAGCGGGCGCACCGTGCCGATGTCGCGCAACATCACGCGCTCGGCGGGCACCACCATTGCGCTCGTTTTCCCCGGCAGGATCCCGCCCGAGGTCAAGCCCTCCGACATCAAGCAGATGCTGAAGCCCGTGCTCGAGTTCGACACGCGCTCGGCCACGCAGAACTACTTCGACACGCTGCCGCCCGAGATTCAGGAGGCGATCAAGGCCAACCGCGCCGAAGTGGGCATGACGCCCGAGCAGGTGAAGATGGCGCTCGGCCACCCGCGCGACCGCTGGCGCGAGACCGTGGACGGCATGGAGACCGAAGATTGGGTGTACGGCTACCCGCCCGGCAAGATCACGTTTGTCACGTTCGCCAACGGCAAGGTGATCCGCGTCAAGGACACCTATGCGGGGCTTGGCGGGCAGACCGTGCCCATGCCGCCCCCGCCGCGGTAGCCGCTTCAGGGAGCCAGCAACAGCTTGCCCGCGGTTTTGCGGGAAGCGAGGTCCGCCTGCGCCTGTCCCGCTTCAGAGAGCTTGTACACCTTGTCGATGCGGAGCTGGAACTGCCCGTCGATGAGCCAGCGGAACACATCCCCGGCGCGCCAGAGCAGCTCGTCGCGCGTGGCGCAGTAATGCATCAGCGTCGGGCGCGTGAGGAACAGCGACCCTTTCTGGCTCAGGATGAGCGGCTGGAATGCGGGCACGGCGCCGCTGGCGTTGCCAAAGCTCACCATCATGCCGCGGGGCCGCAGCGAGCCGAGGCTCTTGTCCCAGGTGGCCGCTCCCACCGAGTCGTAGACGACGTCCACGCCGCGCATTGCCGTCAGCCTCCGGGCTTCGTACTCGAAATCCTCTTCGGTGTACAGGATCACCTCGTCGCATCCCGCCTCGCGGGCGATCTTCGCCTTTTCCGGCGTGGATGTGGTGCCGATGACGCGCGCCCCGCGGATCCTGGCCGCCGCCACGATCCAGCGTCCGGTGCCGCCCGCCGCGGCGTGAACCAGGCAGGTGTCGCCCTCTTTGAGCGGCCAGGTCGAGTGCGTCAGGTAATGCGCCGTCATGCCCTGCAACAGGGAGGCCGCGGCGGACTGGAAGTCGAGTTCGTCCGGGATGGGGACCAACAACCAGGAGGGCACGGCGGCGTATTCCGCGTACGCGCCGCGGTGCATGGCCCAGGCCACGCGGTCGCCCGGCTTGACTTCACGGACGCCCGGGGCCACGCGCTCCACCACGCCCGCCGCTTCCATGCCGAGCACCACCGGCGGCGGCGCCGGATACAAGCCGGTGCGGTAGTAGATATCGATGAAGTTGACGCCGATCGAGTGGATCCTGACCAGCGCCTGCCCGTCGCCGGGCACAGGCGCCGGCAGGTCTTCATAGCGCAGTTTCTCGACGCCGCCGAATTCCGTTACAAATACTGCCTTCATGTCCGGAGCGCCCTCCGCAGATGAATGTACGCCGCAAAACCGAGCAAGTAAAGTAGTACGAAAGGTGCAAATGCCAGCCGCGCCAGCGTGGCCGCGCCTTCCGCCCCGGTCAGTCCCGCCCGGAACAGAACGAAGTGCAGCATGGTCCGCCACTGGCTGTAGTCGAACCAGAAGTAGTCGCCGTTTTCGTTCAGGATGAAGACCTTGGCAGGGACCTGCCAGGCGAGCGCCCACTTCCATTTCGCCATCAGCGGCGTGTCCGCGCAGACGATGCCCAGGGCGTCGTAGCCTTGGCGCCGCAGTCTCGCGTACAGCTTCTTCCGTTCCGCCCGCCCCGGGTAATCCTGCGTGCGGAACACCTCGCCGCGGCTTGCGTCAAAGCCTCGGGGCGCGCCGCTGAAGCAGGTGAACAGGTCGACGCGCTGATTCACCGCCTGGCTGTAAATGCCGGGGAGGAGATCCTCGATGAGGTTGCGGGGACCGCTTTCGACCAGCAGCACGCGCCGCAGGTCCGGGACGTGCCTGGAGAAAAAGTAGCGCAACTCTCTCATTCTAGCCGTGCACCGGGCAACCGCGCCGTGCGGGAAGTTCCCTGAATGGCGCCGCCAAAGCGCTGGCTCCCATCCGGCAGGGGAGCGGACGCGCCATGTCCGCGCTGCGCCGGGGCAAGGCCGGCAAGAATTCCCGGCATGTCCCTGATTGCCTGTGATCGCCGTGGATGCCTTTGACGCCTGAAAGACCCTCTGCACGAACCGCCGCATTTCAGCGTCCTTGGTAATCGAGGTTGCTCTGCGGCGCCGCGCAGCCAGATACGGCGCCGGCAACAACCAGAATGGACAGGGACCGGGAGGTACAACGCCGATGATGAAGGCTGTTTTCGCCATAGCGCTCGGCTTCCCGCGCCTGCTGGCGGCACAGGAGGCGAACCCGGTGGCGCTATCCTACCCCGAACAGGGATTCGCAGCAGACTCAAACGGCAGCCCGTACGCGGCCATCGAAATCGAGAACCGGAGCTCCAAGACGATCACCGCGGCCGGGCTTCAGGTTCTGTTGAAAGACCCGCAGGGCGCGGTTGTCCACAACAGCACCTTCTGGACGGTGAACTCGCTGGCGCCGGTGCCCGGAGCGCCGGCTTTTCTGCCGGGCGCCAGGCGGACGCAGCGCCTGATGCTGCCCCGGCTTGAGCAAAATCCGAAGCTCGAAGGCATGCGCCTGGAGATACGAGCGGACTATGTGCGTTTTGCCGACGGGACGGACTGGGGACCGGATCAAACGAAGAGTTCCCTTTATTTCAAGGGCTTTGAAAGCGGCGCCCGCTTCCAGCGCGACCATCTCCGCCAACTGCTGAAGTCGGGCGGGGAGGCAGCCCTGAAAGAGTATCTCGAGCAGAACCGGTGAGGCGAGAATCCGCGGTTCCCGACGGAGCACCCTCCCGAGGAGCGGATGTGCGCCCGGCCGGGCGCCGCCGGAAAGCGGCTGCCGCGGGCAAGCCTGTCAGGCCTTCAGCGCGCCGCCTTTGCGGTCGACGGCCCGCTGCCCGGCCGGCGCCGGCGTCCAGAAATCGCTCCAGGCGAGCTTGCACTCCCGCACCATCTGCCGGCCGTATTCGCAGCGGCGCAAATCCTTCGGGCCGGCGTTGTTCGTGCCAAAGGCGAATTTCACGCCCATTTCCTTTCCCATGCGGAGGAATTTCGCCGAGGGGATCCGGTAACGGTCGTTGATTTCCATCGCAACGCCGTGTTTCGCGAGCGCGGCGAGCACCCTCCGCATCCGCTCCTCGGTCCACAATTCGTCATACCGCGGCTGTAATTGATCCGGAATATAGGTCGGATTGACGTAGATATCGACCGGCTCTTTTTCAATGATTTCCACGGCGCGGCTGACGAGAGTGTCCATGAATTCCTGCGGGTCGGCGATCGCGCCCACCTCGGCCGGGATCCACGTCCGCATGCGGCGCCCGCGGTTGTCGGTCCACGTCATCGAGTCCGTGAAGACGTAATCGAACATCCCGGCCACGCGGCGGGAAAACATCCGCGTCCACTCGCGCCCCTCGGCCTGCATGGCGATGAAGCAGGGCTTGCCCTGCATCGACTCGAAGAACTTCAGCGCGCCCGCGTCGCTTTCGATGTCGAAGCCCTTGCCGCAATTGACGGCGATGCCGTAGAAAATGCCGTCCATGCGCGAGCGGTCGAGCGCCTGATCGAGCGTCAGCCCGCCCTTCAGGTGGACGTGGTAATCCGCCATCGGATAGTTCTGCGCGCCGAGGGCGAGGATGTCGCGCCAGTCTGCATCCGCCACCGGCTCCACGGCGCCCGCGGGCAGCGGCAAATCGTCCGGCAGCGGGCGGACGCGGATGCGGCGGAAGCGGACCCGCGAGCCCGGATCGTGGCATTGAACGGCGAACGTGCCCTGGCCGGTGCGCCTTTCCTTTTCCATGCCCGGATAGGGAGGGGGCGGCACCGGTTCGGTATAGTCCACCACGAGCATCCCGTTGAGGCGGACCTGCACGTTGCGGTTCCGGACCAGTACGTTCAGGGTGAACCACTCGTTGTCGTTGACAAACTGCCGGTAGACGTTGCGCACGCCGTACAGCGACCCGGTCTTCTTGTTTTCGCGGTAATTCCCTTCCCCGGTGGCGGTGTTGTTGATCTGGACCTCGAAGCCTTTCTGCGGCCAGCCGCCGGGCTGAAACGCGGTGTGGAAGTAGACGCCGGAATTGGCGCGCGGCTCCGCCATCGCTTCCACTTCGAGTTCGAAGTTGCGGAACTGCGCCAACTGCACGCCGCCAGCGTAGAACAGGTGCGAGCGCGGCCCCGCCGCAACGATCGCGCCGCCCTCCACGCGCCAGGACGATGGGTTTTCGTTGGCCTTCCAGCCATCGAGCGACTGCCCGTTGAACAACTCCACCCAGTCCGGCGACTGCGCGGAAACCAGAGGGGCGAGCAACGAAGCGGAAAACATGCGGCGGTTGATTTGGTATTCGGCCACGGGCAACAACCTCCGTGACGAGTATATGCCCCGCGCGCCAGTCCTTTCAGAACGCCGCGGGGCGGACGGCCGCACGCTTCAAAATGCGATGCTGGGAACCATGGGAGATGTTCTGTATTTCGCCTACGGCTCGAACCTCGATTTTGCCCAGATGAAGGGCCGCTGCCCGTCCGCGCGTCCTGTCGGCGTGGCGAAACTGCCGGGGCGCCGGCTGGCGTTCACTCGATGGTCGGAGAGCAGAAAAGGCGCGGTGGCCGATGCCGTGGCTGACCCGGCGGGCGAAGTGTGGGGCGTGGTCTACGAAATCACGGCGGAAGACCTTGAAGTGCTGGACCGCTGCGAGGGCTTCACGCCGGGCGGAAGCGGCAACGCGTATTTGCGGCAGCAGTGCATGGTTTGGCTGAACGGCGATCCGCAACGCGCGGTGGCGGCCGAGGTGTATTTCGCGGTTCCGCAGGAGAATCCCGGCCTGCCGAGCCGGGACTACCGGGATCAGATCCTCAGAGGGGCGCGGGATTGGGGGTTGCCGCAGGATTATATCGAGCAGGATCTGGAAACCATCGAGACGCAGTGAGTGGCGCAGCCCCGCAAGCGATGGCGCAGCGCGGATCGAAGAGGCCCGTTCACAGCCGCAGGCAAACGAGCTCTTCCGCAGTGAGGATGTGCTCCGGCGCGACTCGCTTGCCGCGGAAGCGCACGCCCTCGGCTTCGCCGCGCAACTGTCGGGATGGCGTGCCTGCGCCATCCCGG